>SXGU01076510.1_pt1 | contig 38031 bp, 39 predicted proteins | sample 3174531 | NCBI WGS metagenome assembly SXGU01 (sample SAMN11356863, study PRJNA531348) | freshwater metagenome | isolation source: freshwater sample F1-140 | place: China: Fuxian Lake, Yuxi | collected 2017-12-25 | reverse complement strand
TGTCCGTAAGGACGTGGGGGTTCAAGTCCCCCCTCGCGCACGTGGCTTTCTCACAACCCAAACTCTCAAATGTTTTCATGTCGTTAGCTGTCGCGATTTCTTTGGCGGCATGTAGCCAACCTCCATACAAAGCCGAAGATGGCGAAGCCGACCTAATCAAGGCTGGCTTTAGCCAAGAGCAGGCAAGGTGTGTCATCAGCGATCTCGACGCTTACTTCCGAGAAGAGTTCTTGGCTGGCCAAGAAGCAGAAGGCATCACGAACGTCTCAAAACAACAGGTCGATACCTACGTGAAGAACCGTTTTGCTGGAACCGGAGATATTGCTTCGGACCTAGCAGCCAAGGCGGCTTCGAGTATTGAGGATTGCCGTTAGCGCCACCCGTTCAGGTGGTAATTATTGGAGTCAGACAACGGCTAAAGGAACTTTCTTGCCTACAAGGCTCATCTCCATAACGGTGGCATGCGTGCTTGCGCTCGCTTCCTGCTCAGAAGACAAGTTCACCCGGGAAGACGCGATCCAAGATCGCATCAAAGGTGGTGCGAGCAAGGAAATCGCAACCTGTTTTGTCGACGAGGTGATACCGAAACTTGGGGTGCAGGTGCTCGACCCAGATTTCCAGCCCACGGAAGCACAAAAGGACGAGCTCACCAAGATCTTCGGAGAGTGCATGCCGCTAACCGAGGACACCACCCTCGGTTAGCGGCACACATCAAGGTCAGAGCGGGTTAGGCCACTGAGATGAGTTTGCCGATGTCTGCTGTCGGACTCGTGTTGCCGACACTGTCCACGGCCGTGCATGAAACCGTGTACGTGACGCCCACAGCCGATGGCATAGGGAAAGCGAGTTTCCAAGGTGCCTCTTTGGTGCCAGCGTATGTTGCGCCAGACACGACCGTCCGGCTTGTTTTGTCAAAACTCCACGTAGCACCGCTAACCCAGTATTCGGTATAGCCCCAAGTAACTCGTGTAATCGTCACCTGCACATTTGCCTTGCTCGCGGGACTGCTCCAACGCACAGTACCTGCGAGAGTCTTGCTCAGACCAACATGGGATTTTGTGCCAACTGCCGTCGGAGTATTCAATTCGCACACGGGGGCAACTAAGAGGTCGTCGCGTTGGCCCGTAACCGAGTCACGTTCCGTTTCGGCTTGATCAAGGTCGCTGAGTGCAGAATCGCGTTCCGTGGTCCTGGTTGCAAGGTCCGTTTCGGCTTGGTTTAGGTCAGCTGCGGCCTGATCACGTTCGGCCTGCGTCAGAGCGAGTTCGCCAGCAAGCGTGTCGTTGCTTGTTTGAGCGAGTGATAGCTGGGTCTCGGCATCGAGCAGGTCGGATTGTGCGTTGTCGCGTTCGAGGGTTCTGGCTGCGAGGCCTGTTTCGAGGTCTGTGACGTACTGTTCGACGCCAGCGTCACTCAGGGTGATTGGACTGACGGGCGCTGTTGCCTGGCCATCGTCGTTCGTGCCCCAGCAAACGATGATGTTGTCGGAGGTCAGGCCACATGTGTGGAAAGCGCCTGCACTGAGCGCTGTGTAGGTCCCGGACGGCACTGTTGTTTGCCCGTACTCGTTGCTACCCCAGCAGGTGATGTTCTGATCGATGACGAGGGCGTATGTGTGTACTCCGCCGGCGACAACGGCGGTGTAGAGCGCAGACTGGGTTGGCGTCTGTGCTTCGATGCCCCGGCGCCAGCACACGATGGTGCCGTCGATTCGACGTCCGCATGTGTGTTAGCCGCCTGCACTAACTGCCGCATCTGTGCCAATTACTTCGGCCGCAAGTAGTCGGTCCAACCATTCCTCGTGTGTGGTTGGCGTGGCAATGGCGGTCTGTGCGCCTGCTGGGATGATTAGTGAACCGCGACTAGCAGGCAACGGAAGATGCGCGTCCAGGTGTTGAGCAGATGCTCCTTGTACCATGTCCCACTTCGGAATAAGCCACCATTGTCACACTATTTGAGGATATAAGTCAATAGGCGGGAACTAGGTATGGCTAACTGGTCGATGCGCACTCCGCAATGCTTTACGCGATGGAGATGAGTCTGCCCTTGTCTGCTGTTGGGCTTGTGTTGCCGAGAATGTCGACGGCTTTGCAGGAGATGTTGTAGGTGATGCCGATGCCTGCTGGTACTGCGAACACGAGTTTCCACGGGGCCTCGGTCGTACCTGCGTAGGTAGTGCCAGAGGTAGCGGTCTTAGTCGTTGGTGTGTTGCTCCAGGTTGAGCCAGTCACCCAGTATTCGACACCGCTCCCAAGGTTGCGTGTGATCTGGATCTCAACGTTGGCTTTGGTCGCAGGAATGCTCCACCGCACAGTGCCGGAGAGTGCTTTGTTGAGGCTGACCCGAGCCTTGGTGCCAAGCGCCGTCGGGACTTTCAACTCACAAACCGGAGCAGTTTCAAGGTCTGTGACGTATTGCTCGATGCCCGGGTCGCTGATGTTATTTTGGATGGCTGGCGCTGTTGCTTGTCCGTAGGGGTTTTGGCCCCAGCACGAGATGGTCTGGTCGGTTGTTAGGCCACAGGTGAAGTAGCCACCTGCGCTTACCTGGGTAAATGTGCCTGCGGGGGCAGTTGTTTGTCCGCCGTAGGCGTATCCCCAGCAGTCGATGGTTTGATCTGTGGCGAGTGCGCAAGTGTGGTGTCCACCTGCGCTTACGTGGGTAAATGTGCCTTCCGGGACCGTTGTTGCGCCGTAAGTGTCGTCGCCCCAGCAGTCGATGGTTTGATCTGTGGCGAGTGCGCAACTGTAGAACTTACCTGCGTCAACCTGGGTGTATGTACCCGAAGGCGCTGTTGCTTGTCCGTAGGGGTTTTGGCCCCAGCAGGAGATGGTCTGGTCGGTTGTTAGGCCACAGGTGAAGTAGCCCCCTGCGCTTACCTGGGTAAATGTGCCTGCGGGGGCAGTTGTTTGTCCGCCGTAGGCGTATCCCCAGCAGTCGATGGTTTGATCTGTGGCGAGTGCGCAAGTGTGGTGTCCACCTGCGCTTACCTGGGTAAATGTGCCTTCCGGGACCGTTGTTGCGCCGTAAGTGTCGTCGCCCCAGCAGTCGATGGTTTGATCTGTGGCGAGTGCGCAACTGTGGTGTCCACCTGCGCTTACTTGCGTAAACGTGCCATCCGGTACCGTTGCTTGGCGTGAGGCGTCATTGCCCCAGCATGTAACGCTTTGACGGCTAGTCAGGCCACAGCTGTGGTACTCGCCTCCGGTCGTGCTTAAGAACTTTGGTGAAATTGTTGCTGCGAATAGGCGGTCCAACCATTCCGCATGTGTGGTTGGCGTGGTAGGTGGGGTGGCTTTTGCTATTTGTCCACTCGCGGGGACGAGCAGTACGAGAGCGCCTAGTAGACAACGGACGATGCGACTACGCGTTTTCACGATACACCTCTTGCGTTAGGCGCCATATAGAAATAAGCCCATATTCTGCACTATCGACTGGTTGCGCGTCAATAGTGGGGGATTCGAACTTGCTGTCTAGCTGTCGCGCTCTGCCTACGCGCTACCGGCCTTTAGCTGGGTCATGGTGAATAGTGGGTGGAGTGTCAGGCCAATATCGCTGAGGTTCTTGGCGCCACCTGATTCTCTGTCGATCACGCATACAACCGGCCCAAGCACAGCGCCTTGGGCTCTTAGTTCTGCTGCTGCGTCGATGATTGCGCCGCCACTAGTAACCACATCCTCGACGATAAGTAGGCGCTGGCCTTCGATGATGCCGCCCTCGGCGATCTGGCAGGTCCCGTAGTCCTTGGCCTGTTTGCGAACAAACCTCGCTGGTAGTTGCGTGATCTGAGACAGCATCGTTGCGATTGGAATACCACCTAGTTCGAGGCCAGCAAGGGCATCGATCTCGGCTGGCACTAGGTCAACTAAGCCAAGGGCAATGTCGAGAAGCAAGGCAGGATCGGATTCGAACAGGTACTTGTCGAAGTACTCGTTGCTAGTAACTCCAGAGCGCAACAAGAACGTGCCGGTGATGTGTGCAGCTTCATAGACGCGCCGAGCAAGATCGAGATCAGTCATGACCGCCGACGATATACGAAAGTGCGTCTCACGAAACCGGGTCAGACGATCCTTGAGGTCTTGTCTCCCCAATAGCGGTCACGAATCAGGCGTTTATAGAGCTTGCCTGTCGGCTGGCGCGGTAGATCTGCCTCGAAGTCAACACTCTTCGGGCACTTGTACTTCGCCAAGTGGGCATGACAAAAAGCGATCAGTTCACGTTCGGTTTCCGGAGTAGCAAGTGCCATGTCGCCGAGTTCCACTACGGCATGGACTCGCTCGCCCATCTCGTCGTCTGGGATTCCGAAAACAGCGACGTCATATACAAGAGGGTGGGTGATGAGCAGGTTCTCTGCCTCTTGAGGATAGATGTTCACGCCACCTGACACGATCATGAACGTCTTGCGATCGGTCAGGAACAAGTAGCCGGCTTCGTCGAGATAACCCATGTCGCCGACCGTTGACCAACCACGCGACCCGAAGGCATCCGCAGTTTTGTCAGGGTCTTTGTGATATTCGAAGCGTTGTGTGGTTGCTGGGTCTCTTGGTTCGAAACGCACTGTCCCTACCTCGTTAGGTCCAAGAGGGTTGTCGTCATCGTCGCAGATACGGATCGGCCCCAGCAAGGTCTTGCCGACAGTTCCTGGCCGTTCGAGCCACTCTTGCGGCGACACTGCAGTCGCTCCCATGCCCTCTGTTGCTGAGTAGTACTCCCAGATGATCGGCCCCCACCACTCGAGCATCTTGTGCTTAACGGCAACGGGACATGGTGCCGCTGCATGCACAGCACTGCGATGCGAAGACAGATCAAACCGTGAGCGTTCGTCGTCCGTGAGTTTGAAGAACCTTACGAACATGAGCGGCACCCACTGGCTGTTCGTGACCTTGTAACGCTCTATGTATTCGAGCGCGCGCAGCGCATCGAAGTTTTCCATGATGACGACAGTCCCGCCGAGCCTCAGAGTACTCATGCAATAAAACAGTGGTGCAGCGTGATACAGCGGTGCTGGCGACAAATAGACGGTGTCGTTTGCGAAACCGAACATCGCAGTCATCAGGGCGAGATTCGCTGGCATCTTGCCCATCGGAACTTCGCTTAGCGTGTACTTGATTCCTTTGGGCCGTCCGGTGGTGCCAGATGAATAGAGCATGGGCGTGCCTTCATATTCTTCTGGAACAGCCTCGGCCGGAAACGAAGCGATTGCATCTTCGTAACGCTCGTATCCAGCGAGGTCGCCACCGACGATCAGTCGAACCTCGACCTTCGGCATGAGCGAGGTGAGCTCTGCAGCAACCGCACTAGTCGCGGCAGAAACTATTAGTACGCGTGCATCGCAGTCGTCTATGACGTATGCGGCTTCTTCGGCAAGGAAATGCCAGTTGATTGCCGTGTAGTAGAGGCCCATGCGTTGCGCAGCCCAACAGATCTCTAGGTAACGATCGTTGTTGTCCATGAGTACTGCAATGTGGTCGCCGAGACGCAGGCCATGGTCCCAAAGAAGTTGCGCGCACTGATTGGACCTGTCGTTGAGTTCTTTGTATGTGGTGGTGGCTCCGGTCCCGGCCATGATGAAGGCTGGCTTGACAGGAGTTTCTATCGCCCAATGTCCAGGCCAAGCCATAGGAGTGCTCCCTCTAGAAATAGAACAGGCCCGGGTCGCCCCGGGCCTGTCGAAACTAAATCATGTAGCGCTTAGAACGTAGTGATCACCGAACGCACAACCTCGCGGTTTTGCATAGCGGTAAAGGCTTCGTTGACTTCTTCGAGTTTGATGTGACGCGAAACCATCGAACCGATGTCGAGGCGACCGTTCTCGACTAGTGAGATGAATTTCCCGAAGTCACGACGAACCTGAGCTGACCCATACTTACAACCCTTCAATGTCTTCTCGTTATAGAAGAGGTCGAAGGTCGAAATTGTGAGTTGAGCCTCGGCCCGGGTCATGCCGACCATGACTGCGGTGCCACCTTTGCGGATCATGTTGTATGCCTGCAGTGTGGTTTCTGGCAGACCAATGACCTCGAACGAGTAGTCGACACCACGACCACCTGTTAGGGCCATCACCTGAGCGACAGGGTCACCCGCGAGTGAGTCGACGTAGTCGGTTGCGCCCTGGGCCTCTGCGTCTTTGCGCTTTTCTTCACCTTGGTCGATGATGATGATCCGACCAGCGCCAGCGATTCGCGCTCCCTGCAATACCGAGATACCAACACCACCACAACCGATGATTGCAACAGATGCGCCCGGTTGAACGCGCGCTGTGCTGAGCGCAGCACCGACACCGGTTGTGACACCGCAACCAATGAGTGCAAGTTGGTCGAACGGCAAGTCGGTCTCAACCTTTACTACCGAGCTTTGGCTAACTGTCATGGCTTCGGCGAAGGTGCCAAGGCCCGTCATGGTGAGGTATGGGTTGCCGTCCGGGCGGGTACCGCGCAGCGCTGTCATGACCTCGAACTCAGCATCACAAAGGTGTGACTGGTCGCCAAGGCACGGGATGCATACGCCGCATGCAGGCACGAATGAAGCAACGATCTTGTCGCCAACTTTGACTCTGTTGACTTCGGATCCGACCTCTACAACAGTGCCGGCGCCTTCGTGTCCAAGGACATAGCCGGGAGGCATTGGGACATAACCGTTTTTGATCGAAAGGTCAGAGTGGCATACGCCAGAAGCGCCGAGTTGCACGACGACATCTGTCGGTCCAGGAGCGTTCGGAGTTATGTCTTCGATTGCGAGCGGCTCGCCGGTTCCGACAAAAACTGCAGCTTTCATAGCTGGCCTTCTTTCGAGCTTGTTGGTGGCTTGCGGACTTGCTGCCGCCTTGGTGGCAAGTTACCAACACCGACCAAAGCTTCGCACAACGAGCTAGGGAACGACCTTGACGGCGTCTAGGAGTTGGCCGACGCTTTGGTGTGCTTCGAGTGGGTGGCGTAACTGACCACGGCGCAACACGGTGTATCGGTTACGCCGACCGACGCGCTCTCGACGCAGGTAGCCGCCACCCTCGAGGTCAGAGATAATCCCAGAAATCGCACGCTCAGTGACGCCGACTCGCGTTGCTAGGTCACGCTGACGCGAGATGGGGTCAGCCGCGAGACATATAAGTACGTGGGCGTGGTTGGACAGAAATGTCCATGACCGTTCTTCTGACACCGTTAGTTCTCCTTAGCGACCCTCGTGGGGCAGGGCGAGTGCCGTTGACATCGATACGCGGACGACTCGACGACCAGCTTGCTTTAGTGCAGCGAAGTCGCCATTTGCTTGTGCCGTGAGCAGAGCAGCGAACCCGAAGTCGCGCCCAGGAATAGCGACATCATCTGTACCGGCGTCAAGAATCTGCAGAAACAGTCCTGTATTTGGACCGCCTTTATGTAGCTGGCCAGTGGAATGTAGGTAACGAGGTCCGATTCCGATCGTGACAGCGCACAGATACTTGTCACGTAAGCGGATCCGCAATTCTTGGAGTTCTGCTACGTCTGAGGATTCTGGGTCGATGAAGGCTTGGATCACGATCTGGTCGTCGTCGCGACCGGTGCCGAATAGTGCGTCGACATCTGATGGTTGATGTTCGGTTATCACGGCGCCACTAGCGAGCGCTGCGAGAGTGCCGCTCTTGGCTGCTTCGACATCGGGTTGATCGAACGGGTTGATCCTCAAGACCGCGCCAATCCACGCGGTTGCGAGCATCCAACGCATTAGTTCGGCTCCAAGCGCAGCGATGCTGATCGGCCCGAGGTCAAGAACGGGGTGGCCAGCGTCGCGCAGATCGGCGATGCCGTTGAAGTCTCCGTAGGTCACGAAGCAGCGATCATCGCCGTACACGGTCGGCGGCCCGATGGGCTCGTCAGCAACGACGGTTATTCCGACGCCGTGTTTTCCGGTGGATTCAGCTGCTAGCTGCTCGGCCCACGCGCCGAACCCGTCGAGGGCAGGTGGCGTGATGAGGGTGAGCTTGTCGCGACCCATGTTGTGGGCAGCGCAAAGAAACGCGCTGAGTTCCAAGCCGGGATTGTCGCGATCCGCGCGGCACTCATCGGACATCCGTAGGGCCGCGCTTGCGATCAGCGAGGGATCAATGCCAGTGAGCGCGGTAGCGATCGTGCCGAAACGCGATAGCGCTGAGTATCGCCCACCGACATCGGGGTTAGCGTGCCAAGCGGTCCAGCCACGTTCCGTAGCGATCTCGTCGAGTGCGCTCCCACTATCGGTGATGACTGCGAAGCGACCTTCGCTGCAATGCTCGGCGAACGTGTCGAGTTGGCAGCGAGTTTCTATCGTGCCACCCGACTTTGAGGCAAATACATAAAGAGTTTGCTTCGGATCGTGGTTAGCGAGACTCCGAGCGATGGCGGCTGGATGACTCGTATCTATGACATCGAGGCGCAAGCCGTCCTGGCGAGGTAGTGGGGCATTGTTGATCAGGGCGGGAAATAGGCTGCTGCCACCCATGCCGCACCAGACGACATCGGTCACTCCAGCCGCCACCAGGCTGGCCGCATATTGCAGCAACTCGGCGGCTTCGGCGAGGGCAGCCGTTGGTTCGTCGAGCCAGCCGAAACGATTCGCGCACTCAGCAGGTTCGGGCTGAAAAAGTGTGTGGTCCTTTGCCCAAAGCCGCTCGACAGCATTGGTTTCGACGAGTCGCCGAAGGACTGCTGCACGTTGGGACTCGAACTTCGGTGTTGACATCTGCCTTGAGTGTACGAATCACTACACCCGACTCATCGCATGGACGCCCGACTAGACAACAGAAATTGAATTCCGGTATTCTCATACTATGGTTGACCCGGGAGTCGAAGGTGCACACGTAACCGTGATCGATCGACTCGTAGCGCACAATGCGAGCAAGGGTGCTTCGAACAAGGCGCACATGGATAGACGGCCGCGTTGGTCATTGGCGCTAGTCACATGTATGGATTGTCGGATCGATGTCTACGAAGCTTTCGGTCTCGCTTTGGGCGACGTGCACGTTCTACGTAACGCCGGCGGCATTGTCACCGACGACACGATTCGCTCACTCGTTGTTTCGCAACGCTCACTCGGTACGCGCCTCGTCATGGTTGTCCACCACACCGACTGCGGTTTACACCGTCTCGATGAAACAGCGTTCAAGGCTGGCATCGTCGAAGCAGTAGGGAAGGATTTACCGTTCGATATTGGCGCGTTCGAAGACTTAGACGCTGAGGTGCGCGAGTCCATGCGCCGCATCACAGATAGTCCTTTCGTCGCAGAACATGGCGCAGTGAGGGGCTTTGTTTACGACGTAGATAGCGGAATGGTTCGCGAAGTTCAGATCTAGATCGATAACCGCCGACCGAATAGAGGCTCCGCGCGTACGATCTGCTGAGTGCGCGACGTTACCTACTTCGGACCAGAGGGAACCTTCACAGAAGAAGCCCTGCTGAGCCAACCCGATTTGGCGAGCATGCCACGGGTTCCGCAACGCTCCGTGCCCGATGTGATTCTTGCGGTCGAAAGCGGTGCATTCTCCGCTGGAGTTATCCCGATCGAGAACATGATCGAAGGTTCGGTATCGGTAACCCTCGACAGCCTCGCATTCGAGAGCGATCTACTTATTCAACGCGAGATTGATCTTCCTATCTCTCTCAGTTTCTGTACCCGACCCGGAGTAGCGATTGCAGACGTCCAAACTGTTTTGTCCTTCCCGATTGCTGCAGCGCAGTGTCGTTCGTGGCTCGCCAAGAAACTTCCAGATGCAACATTTCAGGCGGCGAACAGCACAGCCGATGCAGCAAGGGAAGTAGCGCGCAGCAAACGTGCGCTCGGCGCAATTTGTAATCCGCTCGCCGCCAAGAAATATTCCCTCCGGGTCGCAGCCCGGGATATTGAGGATCACCCAGAGAACCAGACGCGCTTCGTCGTTGTTGGTCGGGGTATTCCAGCGTCTACCGGTCACGACAAGACCTCAATAGTTGTATTTCAGAGAGCAGACCGGCCCGGTTCCCTGCTCGCGATACTGCACGAGTTCGCGGCGCGTTCGATCAACCTTGCCAAACTCGAGTCTCGGCCAACCAAGAAATCGCTCGGCGACTACTGCTTCTTCATCGACCTCGACGGACATATCTCAGATGAACCCATCGCCGATGCGTTACGCACGATCACAGCAAAACAGGCGAGGGTCAAGTTCTTAGGGAGTTACCCGGTAGGTGGACCACTTGAAGCCAATGTCGTGCGGCGCAAAGCTGCGAATCGTGCATGGCGTGACGCGTCGAGTTGGATCGAAGAAATCCGCTCGCAGATTCGTCCCAGTAGCGGCATCAACGATGAGACCTCGTAATGATTGACCTGAAACGCCTGCGCGACGAACCAGAGTTTCGTACCGGCATAGAACGCAAGCGAGTCAAAGCCGGACTAATCGAATCTGTTCTAGAACTCGATCTTCGTAGGAGAACTACCGACACAGCCGTACAGGAATTGCGCGCAGCCCAAAACTCTGCGAGCAAAGAGATCGGTCGGGCGACCCCAGAGGACCGCGCTGCCAAGATCATTGCCGCATCAGATCTCAAAGCGCAGCTAAGCGAGCAAGAGGGCGTGCTCGAAGCACTCGACACAGAACTCGCCGCGCTCGTTTTGCAAGTGCCGAATCCCGCGGACGCTTCCGTTCCAGATGGCGGTGAAGACGACGGTGACATCGTGCGTGTCGTCGGCGAGCCGAACCCGCTTGTTGGAGAGTTCGGACACGCCGATTACGGAAGTCGTCAGGGCTGGGTCGAGCGCGCGGTCGCGTCCGAGATGAGCGGGTCGCGCTTTGCGTATCTCCTGGGCGAAGCAGTTCTGCTCGAGTTCGCGTTAGTGCAATGGGTAATGCACAAGCTTGTGGGCGATGGATTCACGCCCGTCGTTCCGCCGGTGTTGGTCCGAGAACAAGCCATGATCGAAGCTGGCTTTTTCCCAACGGACCGCTCGCAGGTCTACGAGGTCGATGGTGGCGATCTGTTCTTGGTCGGTACTGCCGAGGTGCCGCTTTCCTTGTTGCACCGCGACGAAATACTCAGCGCAGAGTCCCTCCCGATCCGCTACGCAGGTTTCTCGTCTTGTTTCAGACGCGAAGCTGGCACCGCCGGCAAGGACACCACAGGAATATTTCGCGTGCATCAGTTCGACAAGGTCGAGATGTTTGTCTTCGTCGAACCGTCAAAGTCCTGGGAAGAGCACGAGCGAATGCTCGCCATAGAGGAGTCGATAATTGGTGGTTTAGGCCTGCCGTACAGGGTCGTCAACATCGCAGCAGGCGATCTCGGTAACCCCGCCGCAAAAAAATACGACATAGAAGTTTGGCTGCCATCCGAAGGTCGCTACCGCGAACTCACCTCTTGTTCTAACTACCTCGACTATTCGGCACGGCGTCTCAAGACCCGGTTCAAGTCAGAGACCGGCAACCAGTTAGTTCACTCACTCAACGGCACTGCCTGCGCGATCCAACGGACACTCACGTTCTTGTTCGAGCATTACCAAGATGTCGATGGCGCCTTCACCGTCCCAGAGGTCTTAGTTCCTTACTGCGGTTTCAGCAAGGTCGCGTCACGCCTTTAGGCTCGCCTGAGTTGCTCAGAGGGATGGCACCGACGTCACTGACGCAAGGTTTCTGCGGGCGGCGTACGCGCAGCTCGCAATGATGGACCAAAGCCAGCAACGGCACCCGTGGCGACGCCGATAAGTGGCGCTACTGCAACGATGCGAAGGTCCATAGTCGCTGTCCATGTCCGTGCGATCGACGCGCCACTAGTAGCTAGAACGCCGATCGTGGTCCCGAGGACTCCGGCGACGGCCCCAGTTAACGCAGCTTCAATAGTGATCTGTATGGCGACATGGAGTTTTGTTGCGCCGAGAGCACGACGCAGGCCGATCTCAGACCTCCGCTCGATGACATTCACCAGCGTCGCGTTCGCGATAGCGACGCCGCCGATAATGACTGCAACGATGGCAAGGACAAGGAACAATGACTCGACGTCGCCCTCGATCGAGTTCCTCAGTGTTGCCGGGTCGGGTGGAACGAGGGCACGGAGTCGGGCCGGGTCTTGTGGGCGCAGCGCTACAGGTGCCTGTGTGCCAATGAGCTGCGCAGCGCCTGCATCAGCGTCGATGAGAACTTCTCTCTCGACAGTAGATGTGTCGAAGTTCTTGGCCGCAGTTGATTCTGGAATGATTACCGAAAGTAAGAGTTCAGGGTCGCGGTCAACGTCGTCAAGACGACCCATGACTGCGTATGCAGTATCGCCGAGGAAGATAAAAGTCTGTCCATCAAAGCGAGTGATGCCTAACTGTTCCGCTGCCACGCGACCGACCACGACTACTCGTTCACTGCGCGATTGGTGGAAATCGTTAAATAGCATGCCCATTCCGAGTGTCGGGTGAGTTGCTTTTATGGCGCCGGGTGTCGCAGCAATCACCGGTATGGTCTCCGCTGCTTGAGATCGACGAACGATCGTGCTTCGTGGGCTTGTCGTTGATGACGAGGGAACCTCGTAGAACAAGCCAGCGTGGCGCACGCCATTGAGCGCCTCGAGCCGCTGGTCGGTATCAGATGGAAATGGGTTCTCATTATTGAGCGCGGCGTCTTGGACGCGAACCTCGGTCGCTTTGAGTGCGTCGAATCGCGAAGAAACTTGTGCGCGCGCCGTTGCCCCAATTCCGGTTGTTGCCACGAACGCGCCCACGCCTAAGACAGTGCCTAGCGCAGTCAATAATGCGCGGGTCGGACGTCGAGCGACTACTGCAGCAGCTTCACGAATGGCATCAGTTGGTTTGAACTCAGACTTGGACTGCACTGTCATGCACTTACTCTCGTGGAACTTCTGTCACCGTTCCGTCGCTTATCGAGAGGCGACGCGACGCGCGGCGAGCGATTGCAACGTCATGGGTAATCATGACAATCGTGAGTCCACGAGCATGTAGTCCGTCGAGTAGCCCGAGAATCTGCGATGTCGTGGCCTTGTCGAGGTTCCCTGTCGGTTCATCGCACAAGATGAGCGCTGGCTCACGAACGAGCGAGCGAGCGATAGCGACCCGCTGCTTTTCGCCGCCCGATAGGACGGCGCACGGAGCGTTGATTCGCGACGACAAGCCAACATCCTCGATTACGGCGAGCGCGCGTTTCTTTCTGTCGGAGCGGCCGACTCCCTGATAGAGGAGACCTAACTCAACGTTGTCGAGTACAGAGCGATAGCCGAGAAGGTGGAACGCTTGGAAGACGAATCCGATGCGGAAAGCTCTGACAGACGACCGTTGCCGATCAGTCATGACTGCTGTGTCAATGCCATCTAGGAAATATCGCCCACTCGTAGGTGCATCAAGAAGTCCGAGCAGCGACAATAACGTTGTCTTGCCTGAACCAGACATACCTGTGACCGCTACAAACTCGCCTCGGCGGATCTCGAAGTCACATGGTTGAAGAGCAGCGACTGGTGGCGGACCGACAAATGTTCGAGATAGTCCCTCGACCCGTGCCACGATCTGCTGGTCTGTCGCCACGGAATCCTCAGCGACCAACAACGACACGATCACCTTCTTCGATTCGGTCAGGCGGGATAGCAGTGATCGCTACGTAGCCGTCCGCTGAAAGACCCGGCGTGACGCGTGCCGAACGCGGGTGATCGGTGACAAGTGCTCCAGGAGCGACGACCGCGACGAAGGCTTTACCGGTGGCGTCGGAGGCGATGGCACTAAGCGGCACCGCAAGAACTGGCGCTGCAGTCGAGGCAGTTGTGATGGTAACTCGGAGGTTTCTGTCGATCGCGTTGAATGGCAGACGCGACCTAGGCGAAGCTGACATGACTCCTACGAGAACCGCCTGCCCTTCGAGCCCCGTCGTCGGAACGTCGGCGATCGATTTCAAAACCCCGGCATAGGAGGCCCCACTAGTTTCATCGAAGAGCTCCACGGGCAGTCCTGTGCTGAGGACGGACTGGAGTTCCGGGTTGAGTTCAACCCTCACGCTTAGGCGACCGACGGCCAATCTCGCAACCGAAGACGAAAATGACGCCGATTCGTCCGCGCTAGCCGTGGATGCTGCACCCAATGGACCTACTGTTGTTGGCGAGCTGAGCACTCGCACGGTATTTCTCGGTACAAAAATTACCTCGCCAAAGGCGACTGAAACGTCGCCTTCGAACTCTGGCTCAACGCTGTAGCCAGCACGCTCGAACATGTTTTTGACGCATTCGCTTGTTCGAGCTTCGAACAAGCCGTCGGTATTGATCGCACAGCCGAGGCGCCTTAGGGCGAGTTGGAGTTGTTGTACATCGACACCTTGGGTTCCCGCGCTCATCGAACGAAAGGCCGGAACCTCTCCGACCAAAACGAAGATTGGGCGGGCGGAGACTTCAACCAAAACCTGACCTTCTAAAACCTGGTCGCCGGGACGAAGCCCTAGTTTCGTAATCACCGGACTCCCGGTGACCGACGATGGCGCGCCAACTTCGATCATGGCGTCGGGTCTAAGAGTGCCGCGTGCGATGATTGTCTGCGACATGACACGACGCTCCACCGGTGCAGTTACCCATGATGCGATTGGCGGTTTCGACTTAGCGGCTGCTTGGCCCGGAGTCTGAGCATGACGCGCTGCTACCCAACTGCCGGTAGTTGAGATTGCGAGTACCGCGGTGAGGACAATTACGTGGCGAGTTTTCATGGGCCTTCTGGTCGCTTGCCAGTATCAGCTAGGAGGCGCAACAGTCGACTCGCTAGAAACGGGTGGCACTGAACCAGGAGGAGTGAGTGCGTCCATTCCTTCGGCGTTCAGCTTCGTTGTCAGCATCGCGACCTCATTCATGGCTTTATCTTCGAGGTCCATAAGTTCTTTTATCGCCTCGGCGTTGAGTTCGGCCCAGCTTGCATATGCCGCGGCTTCGAACTTGGAACGGGATTCTGTGAGCTTGGCGATCTTGTCGCATTCGTAATCTGCCTTACGAACAGCAATCTCCTCGTCTGAGACATCGGAGTCGGATCCGAACTGTTGTTGAGCGGCTTCTGGCGACGCAAAGTCGTGGCCGCGCTCTTGCATGCACTTGCTCCACTCGGCCATCCCTGCTCGCCCGTCGGAAGTCGCTTCATAGCCAGCCATCGCGCGGTCGACGTCCGGAATCATCGCGTCGAGCCGTGTTGCTATTGCCAGCGATACCGGCGTGTCGTCTATGAAAGCCGACGCGAGATCGGCACACCCGCTTCCAGCCTCGAAGAACTCGGGTGGTTGCGAGTCATTGTCCGAGGTGTCTGGTTCTGGTTCGGGACGCTCGTGATACCCGTAGGAGAGCCAGTCAGCGTTCAAGGGGTTGAGGATGCTGTAAATGTCGTCACTGTCGATGTAGACGACTGGGACATAGCGAAAGCCTTTATCGGCCATGCAAACAGCAATGCCGTTTTGCCAAAGACGATATTCGGCAGATGATAGATCGGTTGTCGACGCCCACGGTGCGCCGTAGCGCCATTCGCCACCGATCGGCCAAGCATTGACAACGCGGCCTATGGATTCTCGATCCGCTGATGCCTGCTTCGGTTCCTTACCCGTGGAACATGCCGAGAGCGCACAAAGCGCGAGAAGTGTGCCGGCGACGCGGTTCCGAGACAGTTTTGCTTGGATTTCTTGGAACTTCGATGACTTCAATTCTGGATTCACGGTCGGCACCTTCAACACTTTTGCTTGCTAGTCCGGTAGCGAAGCGACTTACCTGTTGCGGTACCCGCTGTGACCCAGATCAAACGCTTGGTGATCCAACCGATCGGATCCTTGTAGTCAGCTGTGGCGTATCGGCACATGTACCGATACGACATCGAGTTCAACCGGTACCAACCCCATTGGTCTGCGACTACAAGTTCTTCGAGGCACGGAACCAGAATTCCGCAGTATTCTGTGACGTAGTAGTTGTTCTTAAGGTCCGGGTCGGATTTTTCGAAACGGTAACCGTCATAGTTCGAGTTCTCAGTCGGGTCGTGACTGAAGATCCATACCGTGCAACCAGTGTCCTTGTTCCTGCAGTCACCAGGCTCCGCTACGGCAACGTCGGTCTGTACTGCAGTGAGTGCGACGGCTAAGCCACAAATGAGCGCCACACATCTTGTTGCACGAGATCTAGATACAAACATCAACGTCCTCCACATGATCCGAATACTGAGTTATCCGCTGTGGGGCGGGCGGTATGTCGATGACCTGATAGATACTTTATCTATACACCGCGGGGATTGCAAACGGCATCGAGTCACTCAACGGCACTGCCTGCGCGATCCAACGGACGCTCACGTTCTTGTTCGAGCATTACCAAGATGAAGGTGGCGCGTTCACCGTCCCAGAGGTCTTAGTTCCTTACTGCGGTTTCAGCAAGGTCGAGTCTCGCCTTTAGGCTCGCCTGAGTTGCTCGGAGGGATGGCAGAGCGGACGAATGCACCGGTCTTGAAAACCGGCGTGGCGAGAGCCACCGTGGGTTCGAATCCCACTCCCTCCGCCAATTTCTTGGGGTCGAGAACGCGCACATCACACCTGGTCCCGCGGCGTCACGAACCTAGGGAAGCCCACCCAGCTTCGAGCTCAGCTAGATCGGCGGGGATGACGAATTCGGTGGGCAGGTTGGGACCCCAAGTGTTGATCGTGTGCTCAAGGCTCATCGGTGTGCGGCCGTGTTGTTGCCATGCGACATCGTCCGTGATGCGGTCGAGGTCCGAGTAGAGCTCGAGGAACGCTCCAGCTGGGTCGCGCAGGTACCAGTAGAAGTTGGAGCCGGCGAAGTGCCGTCCGAGACCCCACGCGTGGCTGCTCGGGTCGCGTCGGTAGAGCGCGGTTGCGGTGTGGCCGACATGGTCGAGGTCGTCGCATTCCCATGAGTAGTGCTGCAGTATTGGTACATGCGAGTGCACGAGACCGATGTTGTGGTGATCGGTGGAGCAGCGAAGGAAGTGGATGACCCCGTCGACCTCGTCACTCACTTTGCAGCCAATACCTTCGACGAGGAGGTCACGGGTCGCCCGTAGATCGGGACTTCCCAGAACGAGATGGCCTAGACGCCGTGGCGGGCGCGGTGCGCCGAATACCGCAGGAGCACGCTCGTTCATCCGCACGACCGCCCCCGGCACATTCGGCGTAACAAGATCAACGGGCGAGTTGATCGATTCGGGTTCGGCGACCCGTACCGTGATCTGCACTCGTGTTGCCGCATCGAGCACCGTGACTGACTCCGACTCGCGGGTCGGACGCGCGCCACGCTCTTCGAGTCGTTGCTCGATGGCGTCGAGGTCGCGGTCGTTGTCACAGCCGATGTCGATCGCGACGAGTCGCCGGAACGGAGCTTGGTCGACGATGACGACGGCGCCGCCGTCAGAGCCGGTGTAACCCGATCCCAAATCGCCGGTGAGGCCGAGCTCGGCGTAGTACGCGCCGAGGCGCGCAGGGTCGGCAACCGCGCAACGGAATCCCAGCAACCGGTGCAGGCTCATGTGGCGAGCGGCCCGGTGCCGACGACGCATGTATTGCGCAGTTCACCAATGACATCAGCGCCCGCGAGGTCGTACCGGAGTGCGACATCGTTCGGATCGGCAAACGCGGCGCGGCCGTCGATGTTGACAAGTCGAAACATGAGCCGCCGGCCTACGGGCTGTCGATGATGTCGGCGTGCCACGGCATCGAGGTACTCGTCCAGTGGGTGAGCGACGAATTGATGTCGGACTCGTTGTGCACATGTCGCGGTGGAGTCTCGAACGTCGCGTATGGAGTCAGGCGCAATACGACACGTTGTTCGTCCTTCGCTCCCTGCGCCACGAGCGGGCGGATCGATTCGTCGAGTGGGTTGCCGGCCATCACTCCCGCGATCGCCATCATGAGATCGACGGTACGTTCCTCGTCTGTGTCGATCTCCGCATGGCAATACACCTGGAGATACGTCGGGGGCCACTGCTCGTCTAGCACGCACAACGAGACCTTCGGGTCGCGGACGATCGCCCGAGCCTTCGCACGTTCGCTCATCGTCGAGACCAGAATCGTGTCGTTCGTGTCAACCACGTAGTACACGATCGACATGGCGGGGCCGTCGGCGATGCGGTTGTAACCAAAGATCGCCGTGCGATGCTCACGGACGAACGCTCGGCGTTCCTCGGGTGTCATAGCTACTCCTTCATCGTGGCGCGGATCAATAGGTCTACGACGAGATCGGCGTGGGCCGCCACGAACTCGGGTGCGAACGGATCTACGCCCGTCAACCGCTGACATTCGGGAGCCATCACGAAAACGGTGGCCCCGGCTCCGGTCAACAGGTAGTACAGGTGAGCGGGTGCGACCGGCATCACCTCACCGCGTGCGGCGAGACGATCGAACATTGCGACTGCGTTCTCGTAAAGAGGCCGTACGTGAGTCTCGACTAGCCAATCGAGACGACCGCTAGCAAGTTTGCTTTCCTGCATAATGATCCTGTGCAGTTGCGGGTTCGTCGCAGAGAACTCAACGAAGTGACGCACCATCAGCTTCGCGACGGTGACCTCATCGACGCCACGCAAACCAGCTAGGCGGCGCTGCATCGAAGTGCGGAATCGCTCGAACAGATCGTCGACCGCGGCGCGCCACAATTCTTCCTTGCCGGCGAAGTGGTAATTGAGCAGCGGCTGGGTCACACCAGCCACCTCGGCGATCCTCCGGGTCGACGCCCCGTCGAAGCTGCATTCCGAGAACAGCTCCAACGCCGCGTCGAGAATCGCACGGCGGCTCTCGATCCTGGCAGGTCGCGGCGCAACTGAAGGCACGACAGTTACCTTATCGTTCGATCAGTCAGATTACAATCCACTGAGCGAACGATCAGTAATAGTCCGACGACGAACGCCCCCAGCGAGTGCTCGCCGACGTCTAGCCGGGACGGAGCGAAGCGATTGTCACGGTCGGCCTCAGTTCGCGCGCGCACTGCACAGGTCGAGCGCTGCACTATTGCCCTATTTGCCCGAATCATCGATAATGATTCTCACTAGCTGAGTGCCTGACCTGGGATTTCAGGGTTCGAAAGAGATCTCACAAGGCCCGCCAATTTCTTGTCACTCACTAGAGGGCTAGCTACGGTCGCTAATTTGACTTCGTGGACTTGACGAGCGAGATCGGTCAGATCGCGCACATAGTTCCTCTAGCTAGCTCGTCGCCCACGAAATCAGTACTGATCCGACGCGGTTTCGCTGTTGGCGCTGCGCTGATCGTGCTGCTCGGGTTGCTTATTCGGCTAAGTGCAGTCGGCGCGGCACTGCCTTATGTCGGTCACCCCGACGAACCGCGGAACTTGCGGAACGTTCAGGCGATGGTTCTCAATGCTGACGCCAACCCCCATGCGTTTAGGTATCCGTCGCTTTGGTATTACATCCAGGCTCCAGGTCAGCTAGGGCTGAAGCTCTACCGAGACGCCGTATTGGAAGGTGACTCAAAGCAGCGTCGACTTGGACGTGTGGTCGAGCAGTCAGCGGCTAACGCAATCGCATCTGACGAAACCTCGATCGAGATCGCTCGGCTCATCAACGTCTTTATCGGTGTCGCTGTGCTCATGGCGGGAATGTTGCTCGCTTGGCGCCTTAGTCGCAACAGGTACGCAGTTCTATTGACCGGAATTATTCTGGCGTTGAATCCGATCCTGCTCCGAAACTCGTCGCTTGCGACACCGGACATGCTTGCTGCGCTAATGACTACACTGGCGGTCCTCTTGATCCTCCCGGTTGTGACCAAGGCGGGCATGCGGCAGTAGGCGCTAGCGGGTATCGGCATAGGACTCGCTGCGGCATCTAAGTACAACTGTGGAATAGTGGCTGCTGGCTTGGTGGCCGCACACGTCAGCGCCTCATATCGCTCGGACGTTAGAAGAAGGACGATGTTGCTAGGGGTTGCTTTCGTCGCCGCATTGGGCGCATTCGTCGTTGCTATGCCATACAGCGTTTTGGACTTCGGGGCGTTTTGGGATGGCATGACTGCAGAGGTTCGTCATTACAGCAGCGGCCATGCTGGATTCGAGGGTCTGAGCGCCATTGCGAACATGGATTGGCTGATGAAGTCTCTGGGACCGTTGTTCCTCGCAAGCCTTTTGCTGATTTCGCCGCTATCCGCTCGGCCAAAGCCATAGTGATGGTCGCGATCACCCTTTCGTATCTAGTCATGATCAACGTGCCAGAGGTCAGGTTCGAACGAAACCTTCTGCCGATAATTCCTAGTGCTGTCGCTATCGCAGCGTCGTTGATCGCAGCGACATTCGCTGCACCGACCTTGTCTAGACGGCGAATCGGTCTGGGCATCGCCTCCGCTGCAGTTCTATTCGCCGTGCTTGTAGGCACAAAGGCAACACGGGAACTAACGACCGACTCGCGGGCTAGAGCGCGAGAGTGGATAGACGAGAATGTTAACGAAGGCTCGCGCGTGCTTGTTGAGTCGTACTCGCCGTACGTCGATCCTGATCGATTCCAAGTGCGAACAGAGAGATACGCGCTCGCGCATCCGGAACTTTTGCAGGCGACAGTCACAAATGTGGGCATAGTCACCGCAGCAGGCTCTGAACGCAACATCGAGCAACTTCGCGACGACGGGCGAGCCACGGGGTCGCTCGAGGAACTACGGCGAGTTGCATGTAGCAGCACGTCCTTCAACAGCGGGTCGAAATTGATCACCATTTTCTTCCTTAACTGTCCCGCTGCCGCCAACGAAATGGGGATCAATGTGCGAGCACCAATCTCAGCCTCTACATTCGACTTCGTCGCTAAGTTGGCGTTGTGAATTTGGCCGGCGAGATCGAGCGGATCACGTCCTTGGTGCCTGGTGCTTCGTATGGAGACCCCAATGTTGCATTGGTTGGCTCGGGATCCTTCGCGTCGGCGTTCAACGTCGACAAGGCAGCGTTTACAGCAGCGGCTCTCGCGAACCTCGCGTTCGGAGTAACCGAGGTCGACCGCGCGCGCGTTGTGGCGTTATTTAGCTGTGCTGTCGAACTTGATGGCAAGCCCGTGCCAGCTTGGGCTGACCTATCTGGCTACTACACAACATCCGACGGTGGAACGATGCAACTGCATTGCAACTTTCCCCACCACGCCGCTGGCGTTGTCGCTCGACTTGGTTGCGAGCCGACGAAGCAAGCCGTGCAGGCGGCGATACTCAAATTCGATGCCGATCAACTCGAATCTGAACTAATCGCCGACGGCATGATCGCCGCGAAATTACGCACCTTCGACGAATGGCAATCCCATCCGCACGCCATCGCGACTACCGACCTGCCGTTGATCTCGGTTGAACGACTCGGCGATGCGCCGCCACGAAATGCCGGGCGTCGATTGCGTGTACTCGACTGTTCGCGAGTGTTGGCCGGACCGGTTGCGGGGATGACTTTCTCGGCGCATGGTGCCGATGTGTTGCTCGTTGGGTCTCCGAACCTGCCTTCGGTTGAAATCGGCGTGCTCGCTACGGGCTTTGGGAAACGCAATTCGTTCGTTGATCTCGAAACCGAAGTGGGCCGCAGTGACTTCACGCGACTTTTGGAGTCAAGCGATGTATGGATTGACTCATACCGACCGGGGGCGTTCGCTGACCGCGGATTCGGCGGCGACCACTACCCGCCAGGGTCCGTCAGCGTCGAGTTGAGCGCATTCGATTGGGATGGGCCTTGGGCAGGGCGGCGTGGCTTCGACTCGATAGTGCAGACAACGACAGGAATCGTCGAAGCTGGTTCGCGCATGAGTGGCATCAAGTCAGCTGTGCCGTTGCCAGTGCAGGCACTCGACTTTTGTACTGGACTCCTGGCAGCGTTCGCGGCGCGACGATTAGTCGCACACCAAGCTGAACACGGCGGTACCTGGCGCGCACGACTATCACTGTTATGCACCCGTAATTGGTTGGTTTCGTTAGGGGAGCCGAAACCGTTCGTGCCAGCGAAGTTAGAAGTAGCAGAAGCCGCGCGTCACACGGTTGCCTCGCCGTTCGGTCAGGTCACGGCAGCAAGACCAATAGGCGGGGAATGGACTAGCGGTCCACAGCATCTCGGTTCATCGCCACCAGAATGGCTCGAATGAGAACCCAGCCGAACGGGGCCTGCTGTGCGTTTGCATGAACGAAATCGTGACTTTGCTTGGAGTGCGGCACCAGCGCCGTACCGGAGACTCTCAGATGAACAGGTCTCGCAGTACAACGCAGACGGCTACTTCGTTTTTAGGCAAGCGTTCACTTCATCTGAGATCGCTACGGTTCGCGACGCGATCGACCCACTCGAAGCAGAGTTTGAACAAATGCTTCGTGATCGGTTCGACGGTCAGATATTCATCGCTAAGGCCGACGCGATCACATTCACTACCCATCTCGTCACCCGTTCTGCTGCACTCAAAGAATTCAGCAAGCATCAAGTACTCCGTGACATCTGCCACGACACGATGGGTTCGAACGCGCGTCTTTACTGGGATCAGGCTGTCTACAAGAAAGCTCACAATCCTGATGAGTTCCCGTGGCATCAAGACAACGGCTACACGTTTGTTGAACCTCAGCAATATCTGACCTGTTGGATACCGCTCACGGATGCGACCCTCGATAATGGTTGCCCGTGGGTAGTGCCAGGCGTACACCGTTCGGGGACCTTGCATCACGAGGTCACGCCAATTGGCCTTGCGTGCTTCGAGAATCCGGTAGATCCTGTATCCATACCCGTCGAAGTCGGCGACATTGCAGTGTTCTCATCTCTCACTCCGCATCGCACTGGTCCGAATCGCACAGGAGATACGCGCAAGTCGTACATATTGCAGTACGCGCTTGACGGCGCAACGATGTATCCGCTTGGCGACGAGCCACAACTCGCCAATAATCCAGACCGGCAGTATCTCGTTAGCGAAGAGTGATGCCGCCGCGCGGACGCGGTCCTAGATTGCAGCGGTGAGTGAACGGCGTAAGCGAACGGCAACGTCGAACTTCGGAGCAGGCAAACGCGAAAGCCACGATGCCTCGGGCTTCTACTCGCGGTTCACGCCTCCATTTCTGAGCAACGATGACACTGTTGCCGCACCACAAGTCATAGACCAATTAATCGTCGGCGATGCCCGCAACATGGCAGAGATCGCCGACAATTCGGTTGCATTGGTCGTGACTTCGCCGCCTTACTTCGCTGGCAAGTCATATGAAGAGTCGCTAGGCGAAGGTGGAGTGCCTGCCAACTACATCGAGTATCTAGAGATGCTTGAAGGCGTTTTTACAGAGTGCGTCAGGGTGCTTGAACCTGGTGGACGCATCGCTGTGAACGTCGCGAATCTTGGGCGCAAGCCTTACCGCTCACTGTCTGCCGATGTGATCACAATTCTGCAAGACAAGCTTCGACTCTTGTTGCGTGGCGAGGTCGTATGGGTGAAGTCACGCGCCTCGTCTGGTAATTGCGCGTGGGGTTCATTTCAACGGCCAACAAACCCGACACTGCGAGACCTCACGGAGCGAGTCATCATCGCTAGCAAAGGTCGGTTCGATCGGGCTATAGATGCCAAGACGCGCGGTGCTACCCAACTGCCGAGTGCGTCGTCTCTGACCCGCGACGAGTTCATGGAGGCCACGCTCGATGTCTGGGAGATCGCGCCAGAGAGTGCCCGCAGAGTCGGCCACCCGGCACCGTTTCCGGTCGAACTTCCTGAACGGCTCATACATCTATATACATATGTCGGCGATGTTGTGCTCGACCCATTCATGGGTTCGGGTTCGACAGCCGTTGCTGCAGTACGGACTCATCGGCATTACCTCGGCTACGACCTAGATGCTGAGTTTGCGAATCTCGCGAGAGAGCGCATCGCAGGTGAGACCACGGTCGCGCGAATGTTTGAGATGCCTGCTGGGGCATCGAAGTCAGGGCACGTCAATCATGCGGCAGCTGTCGAGGAAATTGGCGCAACCATTGGAGATGTCGCGAAGGCGACGCTGATCGAAGCTGGATTCACGAACCTCATCGAAGACTTCAAGGTCGGTGGCGGCATCAAAGTTGCTTACTGCGCTACAGATCCCAATGGCGCTCGCTGGCTGTTCGAGATTGCTGGAGGATTCACGGCATTGCGCCCAGGCTTGGGCCGCGGTGAAACGATGTGGCGCACGATTGCGCGTTCTGCAGTCGCCCACGAAGTAGCACCCGAGATTCCACTTGTGGTTCTGACCGTCGGAGACATTTCAGGGCCTGCGCTAGCTCCGCTACGAACCGTGGTAGGCAAAGACAAACCGATTCATGCTGTGGTCGACCTTTATGGCGGGCCGAGCGCGCTCCTCTCAGCACTGGATATATAGAAGGACGAAGTGAAGAAGTCTCCCAAGCGGCGCGGTTGGATCTGGCGACTCGTCGGATACATGGCACCGCACAAGAACCATGCGTTCGTGGCGTTCGGCGTAGCTGTCGCTGGCACAGCCATCGCATCGTTCGCACCGCTAGTTCAGAAGACAATTATCGACGATGTCATCACGGCTAAGACTGCATCGCTCACGCCGTGGCTACTCGTTCTCGTTGGATTCGGTCTTTTACGTTTTCGGCTGGCATTCGTACGGCGCTTACGCGGTGGGCGAATAGCGCTTGATGTTCAACACGATCTACGTACCGCGATATTTCGTCAACTTCAACGCCTTGATTTTGCGAAACACGATGAACTCCAAACGGGTCAGCTTGTTTCTAGAGCCAACTCGGATATTACCCTGATACAGGGGCTGTTGCAGTTCCTGCCCATTGGTGTCGGCAACGTTCTCATGTTCTTTATTTCAACCGTGATCATGCTGTGGCTCTCACCACTATTGACGCTTGTCTTTTTGTGTGTTGGTCCTGCGGTCCTTGCTGTGTCGTTGCGATTGCGTACATCAGTGTTCCCCGCAAGTTGGGTATCGCAACAGCGAGCAGGCGAGGTCGCTGGCGTTGTGGAAGAGTCCGTCACCGGTGTACGGGTAGTTAAAGGATTCGGGCAAGAGCAACAACAACTCGATGCACTTATTGATTCGAGTAGACGGCTCTATGGCGCAAAGGTTCGCCTCGTCGATTATCAGGCGCGGCTCGCACCGACATTGCAAATGATTCCTGTGCTCGGCCAAGTAGCGGTTCTGTCTCTTGGCGGTTGGCTCACGATCCACGGCAGGCTCTCGCTCGGGTCCTTTCTCGCGTTCTCCACATACATGCTTCGACTAGTTCCGGCAGTGCGCATGATGGCAGCCATATTGACCGTCGGTCAGCTCGCACGATCTGGCGCTGAACGAATCTTTGATCTGCTCGATTCAACTCCGCTTGTCCAAGATTCTGAGGACGCAATCGAATTGCCAGATGGCGACCGGGGTATCGAGTTTGAAAATATCGACTTCGGATATATGAGTACAGAACCAGTGCTCTCCAACTTCAACCTGACGATCTCCTCTGGCGAAATCGTTGCACTAGTCGGAGGCTCCGGCTCTGGCAAATCAACAGTCGCAGTGTTGTTGCCACGTTTTTACGACGTCCAATCTGGCGCGGTGCGAGTTGGTGGAACAGATGTTCGCGACCTTTCGCTCAAATCTCTTAGGTCGGCTATCGGTGTTGTGTTCGAGGACAGTTTCTTGTTCTCAGACACCGTGCGAAGCAACATCGCGTTCGGCAAACCAGATGCAACACTCGAAAATGTAATCGCTGCAGCAAAAATGGCCGAGGCCCATGAGTTCATTACCGGTCTCATCGACGGTTACGAGACAGTGGTCGGAGAACTTGGTCTCACGCTTTCCGGCGGACAACGCCAAAGGATTGCGCTTGCTCGTGCGCTCATCTCTGACCCGCAACTTCTCGTGCTCGATGACGCGACAAGCTCCATCGACGTGCTTGTCGAAGAAGAAATTCACGCAACACTCCAACGCCTGCTGCCCGGTCGCACCACAATTCTGATTGCTCACCGCAGATCAACGCTTGATCTAGCTGACCGCATTGTGGTCATCGACGAAGGCCATGTCGTTGACGCCGGAACGTACGACGACCTGATGTCGCGATGCACTTTGTTCCGCAGACTTTTGTCTGGGCCAACAGATGACATCGAGGATCTAGAACGGCCTCTTACTGACGACGATTGGGTTGAAGGCTCACTCACTCTCGACGCTTGGCCAGAACTAACAGATAGCTACGACGGTTCTGAGCTAGTTCCAGCAGCAGCGCAACAGGGCATCGCATTCCGCGTTGGCGGTCCGCCTGCGGGTGGCATGGCCGGTGGTATGGCGATGATGGCAGGCGGACTCGCTCCGACACCTGAACTGATGGCCAAGGTCGCTGCGCTTCGGCCGAGCATCGACCTTCCGGGCGTTGACGAACAAGCAGAGTCCAAACCCAGCCCACACTTTCGATTCCTTTCGTTCATTCGGCCATACCGCCGGGCCATCATGGTCGGCCTCGGCTTGGTTGCACTCGACTCCATGGTTGCTGTCGCTGGCCCGTCTTTGATCCGTTATGGGTTAGACGAGGGAGTACAGAAGCACTCTGAGTCCGCGCTGTTTGCAGCTTCTGGCGTATTCGTACTGATCACGTGTTTCGATTGGCTGATTTTGCGTGCGCAGACCAGGCAGATGGGTCGCTCGTCGGAAAGACTGCTCCACGCGCTACGTGTAAAAGTTTTCGCCCACTTGCAGCGGCTCGGGCTCGACTATTACGAGCGCGAAATGGCCGGCCGAGTCATGACCCGGATGACAACCGACATTGATTCTCTCCAGCAACTTTTGCAGACAGGCCTTGTTAGCGCGCTCGTGAACCTGGTGTCGTTCGTCGGTGTCGGTATCGCTCTTGCGGTGATGAACCCGCGTCTAGCTCTTATGGCCTCGATCGCGCTCGTGCCGCTTGGTATCGCGACGAACATGTTCCGTCGGCGATCTGCCGCAGCGTATGAAGTTGCACGCGAACGAGTCGCAGCGGTGAACGCAAACTTGCAAGAGGGAATCTCTGGGGTTCGTGTGTCGCAAGCGTTTGCCCAAGAAGGCCGCAGCACACTCGAGTTTGAATCGGTTTCACGCGGCTATCTAGATGCACGCCTTGGCGCCCAAAGGCTCGTTGCGTTGTATTTCCCGTTTGTTGAGTTCTTGGCTGAACTCTCCGCAGCGCTCGTTATCGGAGTGGCCTCGGTGATGATTACGAATAACTCGCTTTCCGTTGCCGAACTGATTGCTTTTCTCTTGTATCTAGACCTTTTCTTCTCGCCGATTCAACAACTTTCCCAAGTTTTCGATAGCTACCAACAGGCCCGCGTATCGCTCGGGCGAATCGCGGATTTGCTCTCGACGGAATCGAATGTCCCTGAAGCGCTGCCCGAAGTAGCGAACAAACCAGCGAGCCTCAGAGGAGAGATCGAGTTCGTTGACACTCGGTTCCGTTACATCAACACAGTGGATGACGCTTTGCGACAGACAAGCTTCATTATCAACTCCGGCGAGCGTATTGCTCTTGTTGGTCAAACGGGCGCTGGCAAGTCAACGATCCTCAAACTCATAGCGCGTTTCTACGACGTCAGCGAAGGAGCGGTACTCATAGATGGCGTCGATGTGCGTGACTACGAGCAGACAGCTTTCCACTCTCATCTAGGCATCGTTCCGCAGGAACCTTTCATGTTTGCTGGCACGATCCGCGACAACATCGCATACGGCCGTCGCGACGCTTCGGATGCAGAGGTCGAGGCAGCAGCACGCGCTGTAGGGGCGCACGACTTTGTCGCACGCATGGCCCACGGCTATTACACGCCAGTTAGCGAGCGCGGCAGGTCACTGTCGTCTGGCCAACGTCAGCTAATTGCGTTGGCGCGAGCACTACTCGTTGATCCCGCGATCTTGTTGCTCGATGAGGCGACGTCGAACCTGGACCTCGCGACCGAAGCCACGGTGACCGCAGCAATGGATGTCGCGGCACGGGGACGTACGACAATTCTGGTAGCGCACCGACTGCAAACTGCGCAGAGTTCGGACCGCATACTTGTTGTCGGCGACGGTCGAATTGTTGAGCAGGGAACCCACCAAGAACTGCTCACACTTGGGGCTGAGTACGCAGATCTATGGAGCGCTAGCAATCAGGCGAGCGCATAGATAGCCGAGGGCGCCACCAAGAAATTGCATACCTATAAACATCGGAGTGTCGCCCGGGTTGATGCCACTAAAGCTGTCTGTGATCGAACGCCCGATGGTGACGGCGGGGTTGGCGAAAGATGTGCTCGACGTAAAGAAATATGCCGCGCCTATGTATAAGGCCACGCACGCGGGGATCATGGACTGTCTCGAAGTGCGCACGAGCAACGTGATCACGAATAGCAGTCCGAACGTGGCCACAACCTCGCTGAACAAGATCGCGCCCGATTGACGATCTGTTGCGGAGGTCCCGGTCAGGTGTAACTCGAACATCGCGTTAGCTGTCATCGCCCCTGTAAGCCCGCCAGCCACCTGCGCCGCCACGTAGCTCAGTCCAACACGCCAGCCGAGAGTTCGCTCGAACAATCCGACTGCTGTGACGACCGGATTGAAGTGCGCGCCCGAGATAGTCATGAACAGCGTGATCAATACGAACAAGGCGCAGACTGTTGCCCAAGTATTGGCCAACAAAACGACACCGAGATCTGAAGACAGTCGCGCGCCCATAATCCCCGAGCCAACAACTACACAGACCAATGCGCCCGTGCCCAAAAACTCTGCCGCAGCTCTCTGCGCTAACGGCGCACTTTTTGTCTCAACCACAGCAGACAGAACCAGCTTGGGCGCTCGGTGCAGGTTCGAGGTTCGCAGCAGTCGGCACGCAACAACTGCTAGTTGAGGCTGGCGTTACGACTTCTGGTTGGGTGTCGGAATGAACTACGTAGATCTCCCACTTCTCGTTGTCTGGGCCAGAGGTCCAGACCTTGTCTTGGAGCGCGAAACAACAGTCGGTCTGTTCTTGAACCTCTGTTGGAAGTTCTGCTGCTTGCAGGCGGGCGGTGGCCGACACGACTTCGTCGGTGGAACCGACCTCTACTCCTAAGTGGTTTACTGAGCCACCGACAGCATCTGGGTTTTCGAATAGCACGAGCTTGAGCGGCGGGTCAGCAATCGCGAAGTTTGCGTACCCGGGCTGACGCTTCTGTGGCGCTGTGCCGAAGAGCTTCGTGTAAAAATTGACGGCAGAATCAATGTTGGTGACGTTCAGGGCGAGTTGTAGACGTGACATAAGTCCTCCTCGTATATATTGATGACAATCGATATAGTAGTGCGAACTTCGAAACAAGTCAATATTGATATCCATCAATGTTTTGGAACAAGGAGCGCCATGAGCAGACTTGCGACGAAACAGGGTTGTTGTGTACCGATAGTCGAAGCGCCAATGCGCGACGCAGATGCCGAAGTGATCGCTAACGCGTTTTCGGCAATTGCCGACCCTGTGCGGTTGCAACTACTTGCGCTCATTGCAGCAGCAGATGGCGGCGAGGCATGTGCATGCAATCTTGTTGGTCCTGTCAACAAAAGCCAACCAACGGTTAGTCACCATCTAAAAGTGTTGTTCGAAGCCGGTCTAATCACGAGAGAAAAGCGCGGTACGTGGATGTGGTATTCAGTAGTAAATGAACGCCTCGAAGAACTTCGCGCGGTACTAGCCACAAAAGGGAACAAGCGATGATGCCAGAGGGCGAGCCAGGCCGCACTTGGTGGAAACACGGAACGCTGTATCAGATCTACCCACGTTCGTATCAGGACTCGAACGGCGACGGTGTCGGTGATCTGCGTGGCATCATCAATCGCCTCGATCACCTGCAGAACCTCGGCGTCGATGGCATCTGGCTCGACCCGATAACCGTGTCTCCCAACGACGACTGGGGCTACGACGTCTCTGACTACTGCGATGTCGATCCTGCGCTAGGCACACTCGCTGACGCGGAAGAACTCGTGACTGAGGCAGCCAAGCGCGGGATCAGAATCATTCTCGACCTTGTGCCGAATCATTCATCAGATCAGCACCCGTGGTTCAAGGAAGCGATCAGTTCGCGCGACTCGGCCAAGAGAGACTGGTATGTCTGGGCAGACCCGAAACCAGATGGTTCACCTCCGAACAACTGGCGCAACATTTTTGATCCGCGTAGGCCAGCCTGGACCTTCGATGAAGCGAGCGGGCAGTACTACCTAAATCAGTTCTTGGCTTCACAACCTGATCTCAACTGGTGGAACCCATTAGTACGAGATGCCTTCGACGACATCCTGCGCTTCTGGTTCGACCGTGGCGTTGCCGGTTTCCGCATCGATGTATGCCATGCAGTTGTGAAGGACGCCGAACTTCGCGACAACCCGCCAACTACATCGGATGATCATTGGTATGAGCAGATGCATGGCGTGAAGCAGGTATATAACGCGTCGCGCCCAGAAGTCCACGACGTAATCCGTAGGTGGCGAACGCTCGCAGACTCATACACCCCGAAGCGAATCCTTGTTGGCGAGACGTACGTGCTCGACCCGAATCGGCTCGCAGAATTTTACGGCAACGGCGATGACGAACTCAACCTTGCTTTCAACTTTCATCTAGTTCACGCAGAGTTCAATGCAGCAGAGTTACGTTCGGCCGTCGAGCTTGCAGAGAAACTCTTGCCGGCAAACGCATGGCCGACATGGACTGGAGGCAACCATGACAACCATCGTTGGATGAGCAGGTGGTGTGGCAACGATCCTGCGAAGGCACGAGTCGGCATGGTCATGTTCATGGGTTTGCGCGGTACACCGTTTCTTTACTACGGCGATGAGATCGCGATGCCAGACACAGAGGTTGGCCCAGACCGAATCCTCGACCCAGTAGGCAAGACTCACGGACCGCGTCTCGGTCGCGATAACGAGCGCACGCCAATGCACTGGACTGCCTCGGCTGGTGCTGGATATTCCGAAGCTGGTGTTGAACCATGGTTGCCATACGGCGATTACGCCGCTTGTAATGTCGCAGATCAGACCGCCGACGTTGATTCGATGCTCGAGTTCACGCGTGAGCTAATCGCGTTGCGACGCGCAACACCCGAACTGCAAACCGCTCCATACATAACGCACCCCGCGAGCGATGACCGACTTTGGGCATGGACTCGCGGCTCTCTATTGGTCGCATTGAACATGACCAACGAACAAACGGAGATCGCAGGTACGAATGGCACCTGTCTTCTTCATACGGATCGATCACTCGACGGGATGGCGGTTGACGGTCGCTTGAGTCTCAGCCCCTGGTCTGCAGCGATAATCCAAACCTGAACCCGTTTGCGAAATGCTCAGGCAAGAGGGGTCGCCCGTATACTCCGAGGCTCCGGAGGGCTGACCGAGTGGCCGAAGGTGCTCGCCTGCTAAGCGAGTAGGGGGTGTTAAACCCCCTCGAGGGTTCAAATCCCTCGCCCTCCGCCAATGACAGACCATGTAACCGAACTGACAGCGCTTGGCGCCGCGACCCTCGGCGAGGCTGGCGGTTACGCGATGCGAGCGCGGATCAAAGCCGCCTGGTCGGGCGCCAGGGTGTGCGGTCCGGCATATTGCGCGAAGAACTCAGCGGGCGACAACCTAGCGATCCACCAGGCTGCCGCAATCGCTCCTGTTGGTTCCGTGATAGTTGCATCGGTCGGCGATGTCCCGGAGTTGGGTTACTGGGGCGAGGTTCTCACTACGGCAGCACAAAAGACTGGTGTTGTCGGCTTGGTGATCGACGGCGGCGTGCGTGATGTAGATGCACTGCGCGCCCATAACTTTCCGGCGTTCTCGACAATGATCGCGTTGCGTGGCGCTTCTAAGAACTCTGCTGGCGAAGTTGGTGGAACTGTGACCGTCGGCGATGTCGATGTTCACACTGGCGACTGGATTGTCGGCGATGTCGATGGTGTTGTCGTGATTAGGGCGAACGAACTCGATGATGTACTCGCACGCGGTCGTGCCCGTGCGGCTAAAGAAACAGAGATGTTCACAGCATTGAATAATGGTGCGACAACACTTGAACTGCTCGATCTTGATGAAGCAAAGATCGGGATCGTTGGCTAATTAGCCACAAGGTTTGGTGGAATTTCGCCACGCAACATTGTGGCAACAGACTCACACGCCATAGTGACCATCTTGTGGCGAGTAGCCATAGAGCCTGAACCGATGTGTGGCAGCAGCACAGTGCGAGGCGCGCTCAACAATCTTTCGTGGACGATGGGTTCGTGTTCATATACATCGAGACCCGCACCAAAAATCACGCCTGTATGTAGTGCCTCGGCAAGCGCTGCTTCATCAACGACGGGTCCGCGTGCCGTATTGATAAGCACTGCGTGTGGCTTCATGAGTGCGAGACGGCGCGCGTCTATCAGGTGGGTAGTTGCGGGTGTCAGAGGTGTGTGTAGCGAGACGATGTCAGAGGTAGCGAGAAGTTCGTCGAGGTCGGCTACGTAGCCATCGACTCCCGTGTCGTTACGCGAGTGATGCATCACGCGCATGCCGAACCCGGTAGCGCGCTGCGCGACAGCTTGGCCGATCCTGCCGTAACCAACGATGCCGAGTGTTGCGCCATGTACATCTTGGCCGAGGTATTGATTAATGCCCCACCCACGCCAACGGCCAGAGCGCAGGTCTGCGCCCGCTTCATCAGCCAATCGGCATGCGCTGAGAATCAACAAGAACGCAGTGTCAGCGGTTGTCTCATCGAGGACACCAGGAGTGTTGCTCACGAGAACGCCAAGCGAGCGCGCTGTCTCCGTGTCGATGTTGTTGTAGCCAACAGCGACGTTGGCAACCATTCGGAGTCTGCCTGCGCTACCTACCGTGAGAAGTTTCGCGCCGATCTCGTCGGTGAGAAGCGAGACGATCGCATCGACATTCGGAGCGATGGCTAATAGTTCGTCGGGCGTATAGGGAGAGTCATCGTGCTTCGGGCCGATCAGCGTGTGACCAGCAAGCGCGGCGACACCGTCGCCGGGAAGTTGGCGCGTAATAAGAATTGTGGCCACAGCGAAAATACTCAGTGAGCTGTGTAGTTGATTTCGCCAGCGTCTGGCATGCCTACAGCAAAACAGAAACAGTGGATCGGCGCGTTGTCGCTGATAGGTCTTAGCGAGTGAACAGCGTTCGGTGGTATGTGTACTAGATCGCCCTGGGCTATCTCACTGACTTCGCCCTCGATCTCCATGAGGCCTCGGCCCGCTGTGACGTAATAAAACTCGTGGGTCGGATGGTGGTGTGGGTCGACGAACCCACCGCCAGCTACCTCGAACTCGCTAACCAATTCGAGATGCCCGCCCTTAGTGATCTCGAACATCTCCCGCGGGTTTACTAGCCACCAGACTGGAACTGTTCCGTTGTGTTCGATTATGGGCGAGACATCTTCGATAGAGCGAACGTCCACTGTTACCTCCGTACACTTGTCGTCGTGCCAGCCTACAAAATCAGGATCAGTCTCGATGCTGTGACGCAACGGTCATGGTCGGCGTTTGGGACGATCCCGACTGACGAGGGCGGCGCAGCGTCGCCCCTGGAGTTCCTGTGGGACGACGGCAATGTCAACTTCATTTCTCACTCCCGCGATGAGATCACGTTCACTGATGAAGGACTTGCGATCTGTGAACTACTCAATCGTCACGACACACACACCCAAACACTTATGCCAATGGACTGTGACGGTTTTGTGGTTGTCGCACCAGCCGAGGTCGACTTCAGCAAACCGGAGCACTTCGAGGCGATCCGAGCTTTCGTTCTGCCACACCATTCGGTCGTGCACTTGCGGCGCGGTACTTGGCATTGGGGACCGTATCCAGTGTCTGCGCAGAGCATCCGGCTGTTCAATATTCAAGGGACCGGATACACGAAGGACAATGGCATCGCCTGGCTAGGACGCGATCACGACACACATATAGAGGTAGGGCTGTGAGTGAGTTCGATGGCATGGGCGCATTGGTAACCGGCGCCGGTTCGGGTATAGGAGCGGCCACTGCGCGACTCCTTGCTATGGGTGGCGCGAGAGTCGGAGTGCTTGATCGAGATGCAGATGCCGCGAAGGCGATCGCCGCAGAAGTAGACGGAATCGCGTTCGTTTGCAATGTCGCCGATGGCGACGCGCTCGCAGCGGCCGTCTCTGATGCAGACGCGAAGTTCGGCGGTCTAGCGATCCTCGTAAACAATGCTGGCGTTGGCGATCTTCGCCCACTTCATCTCATGGACGACAAGACTTTCCGCAGGCTCATGGACGTCAACTTCACCGCGGTATTCACAGCGATGCGCGCAGCGGTTCCGCTAATGCTCGGACATGGTCGTGGCGCGATCGTGAATGTCGCAAGCCAATCGGGTCTTGGTCCGACTCGCAACGAGGCCGTCTACTCAGCCGCAAAAGCTGCGACGATCGCACTTACCAAGAGCGGTGCACTTGAGTACGGCCCGAAGATCAGAGTCAATTGTGTGGCTCCAGGATTTATTGAGACTCCACTCACTGCATTGTTTCAATCTGAGCCAGAAACCTTTGAGCCGATCCGAATTGCGATGCCGCTCGGTCGCATGGGCCAGGCTGACGAGGTAGCCGAAGCGATTGCATTCTTGTGCAGCAGGCGCTCGTCGTTCATGACAGGCCAGACGCTCGTAATTGATGGTGGGAATTCACTTCCCCAGGCCGGCACCGACCCAACTCTCTCTGGTTTGTGGAAGCGTTTCTCTAGTTAGCGGTGTCTCCAGGTTTTCTCAGATAGACCCGGTTCCTGCCGAATAGTTGCCGCACAGTTGGAACTCGTCTCCTGCGGAAAGAGGCCGAACGGCCCTGGTGGACAGGACTAAATCCCCGGTCTGAATTACGCGGTGCCGCCGATTAGCCCAGGGTCGGGCAGAAGTCTTCGATCGGGAGGTCAACGTGCACCAAAGTCAGGTCGTTCCTACAGGAATCAGGCGGCATCTCGAAGCCGATGAGATCATCGTCACGAAGACAGATCTGAAGGGCCACATCACGTACGCCAACGATGTGTTCTTGCGAATGTCAGCGGTGGCTGAACGCGATGCTCTCGGCAAGCCCCACAATTTGATTCGCCACCCCGACATGCCGCGCTGTGTGTTTAAGTTGTTGTGGGACACAATCAAATCAGGCAATGAGATTTTCGCGTTTGTGCTGAATCTTGCATGCGATGGCGCTCACTACTGGGTGCTCGCCCATGTCACTCCGAGCGTCGACACAAGCGGAAGAATCGTCGCCTACCACTCGAACCGGCGCCAGCCAGCCGAGACAGCCGTCACGGCGATGGCAGGCATCTATTCCGTGCTGAAAGCCGAAGAGGATCGTCATTCGAGCCCTGTTGATGCAATTGCTGCTGGGTCTGCGTTACTCGAACGGACGTTGGCAGAGGCCGGGATGACATATGACGAGTTCGTGTGGGCACAAATCAGTGGAAGGGTCGCAGCATGAAATTCTTTTCGAGTACCACAAACATCTTCGGAAAATCAGCAAGTGGGTCGGGTACTAAAGCGAATCGCGAAGCAACACAGACTGCGTTCATTGAAGAATTGGTCGGTGTTAGTAAGGCTGTAAGCGCAGGCGATTTCGAAAGGCGCGCTGGTCGAGTCGATGGATTTGATGACTTCCCCGAGATAGTGGAATTGCGCAACAATTACAACCGCATGATCGACCGCACAGATGCATTCATTCGCGAAGCAAGTGCTTCGCTCGACGCATCGAGTAATGAGCGTTACTACCGCCGTTTCCTGCCCGCCGGGATGCTTGGCGCGTTTCGTTCTGGCGCTGTAACAATCAATGAAGCATGTGGATCGTTAGCTGCGGGAGCACAGCGCGTCGAAGCTGTCCGCGACGTGTCGCTCCGGATGGCTGATGATCTCGAGGAAGTAGTACTTGCAATTGCGAGGAACGTCGCGACCGCAGCTACGGAACTCGGTGCTTCCGCAGCTGGCTTGTCGCAATCTGCCAACGGCGCAGTGACAGAAGCTGACTCTGCGCGGGTGACAGTTGGCCAGCTTCAGGCATCGTCGCAAGAGATTGAGCAGGTCGTGACGATCATCAACGAGGTTGCCGCTCGAACGAGACTGCTAGCTCTGAATGCGACTATCGAAGCAGCGCGGGCAGGCGAAGTTGGTAAAGGCTTTGCAGTTGTCGCTGCAGAGGTCAAGCACCTAGCCGACCAGACTTCAGATGCCACAGCGCTAATCGCTAGTCAAGTTGCAACAGTGCAGGGAGCGACTCGCCAGAGCGCCGATGTGATGGATCGAATTGCTGGCACTGTTCGAGAGATGGATGAGATGGTCGACGGCATAAGCGTCGCCGTCGATGGCAATGCCCACCTCGCTAGAACAGAGGCCGAGACAATCCAGGGACTGTCGCAAATGTCTGAAGTGCTCTTGAGCGAGGTTTCGCGCTTTCTCACTCAGATGCGTGAGAACTGACTAGGGTCTTTAGTCCCTAATTTTTGGGACCAAGGTCCCACCAAGTTCGGGCGCGCCCGCCGATTAGCCCATTGGCCGGGCAGCCCTAATCAACTTGGAGGAAAGCGTGGCACGCAGTCAGGTCCTTGCAACAGGAGTTAGGCGTCACCTAGAAGCAGACGAGATAATCGTTACGAAGACAGACCTAAAGGGACATATGACTTACGCAAATGACGTGTTCTTGCGGCTGTCGGCGATCTCCGAGGAGGATGCCATAGGCAAGCCTCACAACGTGATCCGCCATCCCGAAATGCCCCGTTGCATCTTCAAGTTGCTTTGGGACACGATCAAGTCAGGCAACGAGCTGTTCGCATATGTAGTGAACATGGCATGCGATGGCGCCCACTACTGGGTGCTTGCGCACGTCACACCAAGTTTCGACGCTCGCGGATCGATTGTGGGCTACCACTCCAACAGACGCCAACCCGCAGAAAGTGCTGTGAGTGCAATGACACGGCTCTACGCGAAATTGCGGGCCGAAGAGGACCGTCACTCAAGTCCTGTCGAAGCGATCGCCGCAGGGATCGCGTTGCTTGAACGGACGCTGGCTGACGCTGGCATGACATACGACGAATTCGTTTGGGCGCAAATCAATGGAAAGGTCGCAGCATGAAACTTCTCAAGGCGCCAAAAGACATCTTGAAGCGATCAGACCGGCCGCAGAGCCGTAATACAAGCCACGAGGCTACAAAAGACGACTTCATCAAAGAGCTCCTTGCTGTGACGAAGGGTCTGCGCGCAGGAGACTTCGAACGTCGGGTGAAGCTTGTCGATGGACTCGATGATTTCCCTGAGCTAGCTGAGTTGCGCAACGACTACAACGGCATGATCGACCGGACAGACGCGTTCATCCGTGAGGCGAGCGCCTCTCTTGATGCATCGAGTAACGAGCGGTACTACCGGCGTTTCCTACCTGCTGGCATGCTCGGCTCTTTCCGCACCGGCGCTGAGACCATTAACGATGCGTGTGGCTCACTAGCAGAAGGAGCCAAGCGAGTTGAGGCCGTACGTGGTGAATCGCTGCGCATGGCTGATGACCTCGAAGAGGTCGTGCTCGCGATCGCAAGAAACGTTGCGACGGCAGCGACCGAACTTGGCGCCTCTGCTACTGGCTTGTCGCAATCGGCCAACGGCGCTGTGACCGAAGCTGATGCAGCGCGGGTAACGGTTGGCCAACTCGAAACTTCATCTGTAGAGATCGAAGGAGTCGTGACGATAATCAACGAGGTAGCTGCGCGGACGAGACTTTTGGCTCTCAATGCCACTATCGAGGCGGCCCGTGCAGGCGACGTAGGTAAGGGTTTCGCTGTTGTTGCTGCAGAGGTCAAACACCTTGCCGATCAGACTTCGGACGCAACAGCACTCATCGCAAGTCAGGTTGCAACAGTGCAGGGAGCAACTCGCCAGAGCGCAGATGTAATGGAGCGCATAGCTGGGACTGTTCGCGAAATGGATGAGATGGTCGACGGCATCAGCGTGGCGGTCGACGGCAATTCACATCTCGCGAGAACCGAAGCCGAGACAGTCCAGGGTCTCTCGCAGATGTCAGAAGTGTTGCTGACGGAGGTATCGCAGTTCTTAGCGCAGATGCGCCAAGCTTGAGTTTGAGCGACCGCTAGGAGCGCCTCAACCGAGTCGGTGTAATCTCTGGCCTCCTAGCGCTCGTAGCTCAACGGATAGAGCATCTGACT
>SXGU01531576.1_pt1 | contig 38077 bp, 28 predicted proteins | sample 3174531 | NCBI WGS metagenome assembly SXGU01 (sample SAMN11356863, study PRJNA531348) | freshwater metagenome | isolation source: freshwater sample F1-140 | place: China: Fuxian Lake, Yuxi | collected 2017-12-25 | reverse complement strand
TCCGGCAAAGAACACCTCATGCTCATCGGCGCGTGTCTGGCCCCAGAGATAGCGCCATTCCCAGCCGCGCAGGTCCTCCTGGCCGGGCTGGGGCCGTTGACGATCCAACAGGATTCGGGCGCGTCCGAGGTTGTTCGCCGCCAGCGCCTGCTGGGCCAGGTTGATTTCGGAGTTGTAGGCGGTGCGGCGGGCGGCTAGCGCCTGGGCTTCCGCCTGCTCACGCAAACGGATTTGGCCCGCCTCCGCGACGCGGGCTTTCTGTTCGCTGGCCTGTGCTTCTTGACGGGATACGTCCGCTTGAATCTTGGATCGAGTGGCTCGCACTGCCTGCCAGGTGCTGACGATGGCCCCGACGACCAGCGCGAGCGCCACGGCAGCGGCGGCAATGAACGCGAGTTTGTTCCGTTGCCACGCTTTCTGAATTTTGTAGGCCGTGCTCGGCGGACGGGCGACGACTGGTTCGTGGGCCAGATGGCGCTGAATATCCATCGCCAGCCCGTTGGCCGTGTCGTAACGGCGCGTCCGGTCCTTCTCCAGACACTTCATCACGATCCAATCCAGGTCGCCGCGGAGTTGGTGACTGAGGTGCGCCGGGTCGGTATGGCGCCGCTGCGCGGTCGAGGTGAGGTCGGCGCCCAGCAAGGTTTTGAGTTTCGTCGAGGGCCTTGGTGCCTCCTTCTCGCGGATGATTTTCCGAAGCGCATCCAGACCACCCTTCATCATCTCCTTCGGATCAAACGGCGTCTGCCCGACCATCAGTTCGTAAAGAAGCACGCCCAGGCTGTAAACGTCCGCCCGCGTGTCAATATCCAGCCCGCTCATCTCCGCCTGCTCGGGGCTGATGTAGGCCGGCGTGCCGATGAACTGATGGAATTGCGTGAACACCGTCTTGTCCGTCAGTTCCTGCTGCGTGGCCTTGGCGATGCCGAAGTCGATCACCTTGGGCACCGGTACGCCGTCGTGCAGGGTGACGAGGACGTTCGACGGTTTGATGTCGCGATGGATGACACCCTTCTGATGCGCGTGCTGGATCGCCTGACAAACCTTGATGAAGAGATCGAGCCGCTCCTTCGTGGAGAGTTGATTCTGATCGCAATACTCGGTGATCTTGATCCCGCGCACCAGTTCCATCACGAAGTAGGGGCGGCCGGTCTCGGTCACGTCCGCATCGAAGATCTTGGCGATGTTCGGATGATCCATCATGGCCAACGCCTGGCGCTCGGCCTCGAAGCGGGCCACGATTTGGCGGCTATCCATGCCCAGCTTGACGATCTTGAGGGCGACGCGGCGCTTAACCGGCTCGCGCTGGTCGGCCATCCAGACTTCTCCAAAGCCGCCTTCCCCGATTTTCTCCAGCAGCTTGTAGCGACCAAGCATTTGCGCGGTGGCTTCGGCCAGATACGGATCGAGTTTGATGGTAGGCCGCCCTTCCTCCAGGGCGGGTCCATCCAGAAGGCTGTCATTGGAATAGTGTTCCTTCAGCAGTTCATCGACCTTGCGCCGGAGCGTGACGTCCCAGCCACAGGCTCCCTGAAGATATGCCGCGCGCGCGTCGGCGCTGGTGATCTCGATGGCTTCGAAGAAAATCTCTCGTTCAGTCATATCATTCCGGCTTCGATCGGGATCTGATTGCCCCGTCGTATCTCAAAGGCGAGTTTCGAGTGGAAAACACGCCACGGAAATTGAGAATATTTTTGAATCGAACTATTTCACCAAAACTACCCCGATCAGGTGGAAAGCGAAGCCCGGATCGTTCGTTTCAGCCAGGCAGGCGCAAAGGCCCAGTGTCGATCCACCGTGCGGGGTGCCAGGTCGAGCGCCGTGGCAATTTCCGGCACGGTCATGCCGACGAAGTAGCGCATCCGCACCACTTCCGCCGCTTCGGGATCCTCGCCTTCCAGATTACCGCCATGCTTGACGCGCTGCTTGCGCCGAGCGTTGTCGATGAGGATCTGCTGCATCGCGCTGGCGGCGGCCTTGAAGAAATGGGGGCGGTTGGAGAAGTGTTCGCCTCCCTCCCCGGCGATCTTCAACCAGGCCTCATGCACGAGCGCGGTGGGCTGCAAGGTCTGGCCGGGTTTCTCCTGCGCCATCTTCGCGGCTGCGACCTTGCGCAATTCGTCATAGACCAGCGGGAGCAACTGGTGTGCGGCTTTCGGATCGCCCGCATCGATGGCATTGAGCAATTGGGTCACGTCGGACACGGCTCGGAGCGTAAGCGCGAGGGGAGAGAAAGCCAGCCCGTGTGTTTCGCCCGCCGGGGTTGTGATCGCCGTGCCCCTCTCCTCCATGTTGCTAAATCAAGGAAGGTAGAAATCGGTGCGTTAACCACGCGTTGGCGCGAAGGAGGATGGGCTGTCACTCCAACGCTCGCAGCAGTCGAGTAAACCGCGAAAGCTCCGAACTTCGTCTGCGTGAATCACGAGACCGCCGGAAAGTGTGGTGGTGAACTGGGGCCGAACCTCTTCTCGTACCGCGACATCTCGCCAGTCGCAAAGCCTGACGCGGCAAGCGCTGGCGAGGTCGTGGCGAAGATGCAAAGCAGGGGCATCAACCCCAATCACAGTGCCGCACGAAGAGGTGGGACAAAATCGTTGAGTGCAAAATGCTTTTGCCCGCCATCATTCTGCCGGAAGCCGCTCCGGTGCGGATTCCATGCTTCCTGCGTCTTCATAATTGCTCGTTGATCAAGGACGCCAACGCTCAACTTGAGCGCAACTCTGAGTTCGAGCCGCCGTCAGCCTTCCGGGTCGTCAAGGATCATGCGCAGCCGCCTGGCCAATGCATCCGGCAGGCGCGGCAGCCAGCTTTCATCCACCAATCCTACGCCAGCCAGATCCCGCAAGTGCATCCGGTCCTTGTCGCGAAAGGACGTGAGTTTCATCCACAACAAGTCCGCCAGTGGGACCAGTTCGAACCCATCGGCTGATTCGGTGCGGCCAAGATCCGGTGTTGGCTCGATGGCGTCGGGCACCGGACGTTCTCCAGCCCAGAGAATGTGAACAGCGTCGCGCACCTTGGCATCCGGACCATCGAGGAAGACATCCAATGCCCCTGCTTTTCCCAAAGAAGCAACACGGCGATAGACGAAGCCTGCCGCCTCCAGCACGGCTTTCGCACGTTCAAAGTCTGATCGACGAAGCAGAATGTCCACGTCCCTGGTGTTGCGCACGGCCGCCGTGTCCACGCGCGACACCCAGGCTGCCACCGCGTTGCCCCCAACCACGGCGTAGGAAACCCCTGCCTCGCGCAGGGCTTTCGCGGTCCGTTCGAGCCTGCGGCGGACATTCTCAATGCTTTGTTCCATGCGCTTCCAGGAAACGGGTGCCAACACGGTCGCCGTCATGGATCGAATCCTGTCACAAGAGACGAGGATGGCAAAGATGGAACTTCACTTCAGCCGACATCGCCACAGCTCCGCGTTTGAGCCGAAATACACTGCGTCATCCACGAATGCGAAGCCGCAACGGATCGGCACCGGTGCCTCCCAAGTTTCGCTGATCTCCTCCCGCTTCGGATCGACGAGATAGACGGCCTTGCCCGTCAGCCCGATCAACTTCCCGCTCGAGTGGAGGCCGAGTGAGATTTCGAGTTGAGCGCCTGGCAGCATCACGGTCTTTGTGACGCGTCGGCTGTCGGGATCGAAAACGAAAAGCTTGTCGCCAACGGTGGTGAAAACTTTGCCATCCACGGCCACCGTCGCCGGGAAGTTGCGGGCGCCAGGTGCGAGGACGGCGTCATACACCTTCTGTTTCTTCTTCGGATCAAAAGCGAAGAACTTCGCCTCATGCTCGGCGGGACGGGTGCCGCCGCCGCCGTGGTTACCACTGCCGCCGAAGATCAGTCCGCTCTTCGGCTCGTACGCCAACGAGACGATGCTTTGATTCGTCACGACGTGACGGTAGTTCTCTACGGTTTTGTTTTGTCTTGGATCCCACACGCCGATGGCGCCCCCGAGTTCCCCGTAGGGTGGTTCGCTCCCGACATAGATCAAGCCATCCGGGCCGTGGATCATCGCGCGCGGACGCAGGTGGCCGTCGCCTACGCCGCCGAATGAGACTGGATTCGAGTCTGCCGTCATGCCGAACTTCCAGTATGCGCGTGCTGGATCGTAACGGTTCATGATCGCGCCGCCATAGTAGCAGAGGTAAAGCTTCCCCTCGCTTTCAAGCATCGAATACACCTCGCCGCCCGGCATGTTCCCGAGATGCTCGCTGCGGTTCGCCGCCGGATTGTATCGGAACACCTCGAGCGGCATCGCCGTGCTGCCATAAACGCAGTTTGACGGTCCCACACCGACCATGAAGATGTGATCGCCATTGCCGGCATACTTGAACGTGCGTTCAACAGTCTTGCCGGTCTTCGGATCGAGCAGCGTGAAACGCCCGCGTTCAAATGAGGAAACCACACAGCCATCGCGCAGCTTCATCTGCGGCCGTTCCGGAGCGGACTGCACGAGAACTGGTGTCTCGTCATCGAGCCGCATCAAGCTGGTTCCGAATTCGGCATAGACATTTCCATCGTTGCGCTTCGAAACGCCCACGGTCGTCCAGCCTTTCGCCCCTTCCAAACCCGGTGGCATCAGGCTCCGGTGCTGCCTGGTCGCGGGATCGAACACAACCAGATCACCCACGGCGGTCCCGATGCCGACATAGACTTTGCCATTCGGACCGACCGCGACACTGCGCGAATACATCTCGGTCGGGTGCATGCGGCCAAGGTCTTCCATTGCGCCTGTCCTGGGATCGAAGCTGACGAGCTTTGCCTGCGGATACGTGCAGGCGTAGAGCTTGCCGTCTTTTCCGAGATCGTATTGCCAAAGGTAGCTCTCCGTCGGGGACGGTTTGCCTACGACTTCAATACCCTTGTCCGGCAGCTTCGGATCGAAGCGCAGGATCAATCCACCATCCCAGGTGCCCAGATAAATCTTCTCGTCCGGCCCGGTGATGAATGCCCACGCTCCGGGACCTTCTGGCGCGTTGAACTGATGCGCCTCACCTGTGTCGGGATCCACCTGCACGAGGAAGAGTTTTCCGCTGATCTGGTTGAAATTGAAGTATAGCGCCTCTCCACCGCGCCCGTTCGGGCCGATGATGCAGCCCATCAATCCACCAACACGCACGGGGATGCCGAGCTTTTCAAATGTGCCGGCATGAATGCGCTCAACCGCGAACAGGCCGAGAGAAGTCACGGCGCATACTACGAATACCCGCCAGATTGAATTCATGGATTGCCGGAATGGTGATCCAGGAGACGGGGCGGGCCAAGCTTGAATCATCGTTTCGGACGCCATCAAATCGGCGGGCGATTCGGGTTGAACTTGTGGTCCGGGTTCATGCGTTGTTGAAGCGCCGAGTCGGCAGCGCCACCCAGTTGCTCCCAATAAAGCTGTTTGAAAGGATTTACTTCCGGACCGCGGACCCATTCACTGGCGAGGGCCGGAGGCAGCACTTCAATCCACCACCGCTCGTAAGCTGAACGCAGCCTTGCGGTTTCCTTTGGATGCAATGTCATGACGTTTGTCGTCTCGCCCGGATCGGCCTGGATGTCGTAAAGCTCCTCGTTGTTGACCAGACGAAACCGCGCATTGCGCACGGAGCACACCTTGAACTTACGAGCTTCAGCCTGACCGGATTCCCAACGTCCGAAATGCGTGAAGAGCATGCGATCCGGCCATCGGGCGTTGGGATTCATCAACAAGGGTAACAGGCTTCGGCCCTCCCAATCGCGGCGGACCTGACGCGGAATTTTCCCGCCAGACAACTCCACAAGCGTTGGGAACACATCCAGATGGGCGGTCAAGCGGTTCACATCCACGCCTTCCGGAAATCTGCCGGGCCAGCTCCAGAAGGCGGGCACACGGGTGCCACCCTGATACGCCGTTCCCTTCATGCCCCTCATGCCGCCATTGAAGATTCCCGCGACCGAGTGGCCGTTGTCGGTCATGAAGATCACCAGTGTTTCCCGCTCAAGTTCCCACTCGCGCAACCGATCCAGCAGCCGGCCCAATGCGGCGTCGAAGTGGGCGATCATCGCATAATAGCGGACGACATTCGTGGACAGTCCGCGATTGAGATATGGCGCCTCCCACTCGGAACCGGGGCTGATGAACGGATCATGTGGAGCATTTGGAGTAATGTAGGCGAAGAAAGGCCGTTCGTTGCGGCGGCAATTGTCTATCCAGCGCGACGCCTGGTCGATGAAGACATCCGTGCAGTAACCTTGCGTGTGGATGAACCTCCCATTGTGACGGATCACCGGATCCCGATAAGAGTTGCCGGGCGCATCGCCACAACTGCCGGGATATGTCTGACCAATGCCGCCGCCGCCATGAATGAAAACCTCGTCAAAGCCGCGCCGGCCTGGTTGATACGGTTCCTCATCGCCAAGATGCCATTTCCCAAAAATGCCAGTTGTGTATCCCGCCGACTTCAATGCTTGCGGGAGTGTCGTCGCGGAAAGGCTGAGGCGTTCGCGCTCGAAGATGGTGTGCGTGACGCCGGACCGGAATTCGTGACGCCCGGTCAACAGAGCCGCTCGCGTGGGAGCGCATGTCGGACTGACGTGAAAGTCCGTGAACCGGACGCTGCGTGCGTGGAGCCGGTCCAGATTGGGTGTTCTCAAAATGGGATTCCCATGGCAGCTCATTTCGCCGTAGCCCTGATCGTCGGTCATCACGAGGAGGATGTTGGGCCGCCGGGTGTCTGCTGCGTGACCGAATAACGAAACGCCCAGAAGGCTTAGAAAGAGAAGCTGACGGGTGAATACAAATCTCATGTGCGGGATGGTATGAAGCCGCGAAATTTTTGAGAAGATCTTCACGGCGTTCGCAACAATCAGCCGCTGGCTATTGCGGTTCAATCTTGGAATCTCCATCGAAAGGTGAGAATTCGGTGGAACTACGCCAGAATCTCAAGCCAGCGTGCAGGGGACGAGCACCGCTTCGTCGTTAAACATGAAAGTAAAGCCGCCCGTAGCGAATCGTGGCACATCCGCAATCGTGGCCTGACCTTCGGGCGATGCGATGATTGTTTCGAGGTCGGCGCGAGTGTCAGCGTAGAGGCCAACGATCATGTAGTAAGGTGGCGGTTCACCAGCTACTGCCGACTGGCACTTGCCGATGGTCCAACCCTTGAGTCCCTTCATCTTTCTCGCGATGGGGATGTGAACTTCATGGTAGTAGCGGTCGAACCCTGCCGCGTCTTTCGGGTGGCCATAGAGGACGGTGAGTCTGCACATGGGATTCCTTTTGGTTATTGGTTAAGAGTTTTTACGATCATCCTGAAAAGGCTGCCGAAAGACCAGCGTTCTGCACCGCTGTTGATGGTCGGGCCAGCGACCGTCGCAGTCTGAAGAACGGTTACCTCGTGAGTATTCTCGGAAGACACGGCCTCACGGAGCTTTCGGAAACAGATAATCTCAGGAGCGTCCGGCCTCGATGGACGCCAGGATTGCTCGTGCAGCGGCTGCTGGATCCGCGGCGGAGTAGATCGGGCGTCCGATCACGAGCCAGGAAGCGCCGGCGGCCAGAGCTTCGGAAGCGCTCAAAGTTCTTTTTTGGTCATTGGCGGCATCGGTGGAAGCTCGAATGCCGGGAGTCACGAGTTGCATTTCAGCCGGGATGAAACGGCGGAGCGTGGCCACCTCCAGCGGCGAGCAAACCAGACCTCTTAATCCAGCCTCCACCGCGAGCCGCGCCAGCCGTTCGACTTGCTCCACTGTTTTGGAGGCGATCCCTATTTCCGACAGGTTTTGGTCATCGAAACTTGTCAGCACGGTCACGCCAAGCACCAGAGGAGGTATTCGCCCGAGTTTCCTGGCTGTTTCCTGCGCCGCCTGCTCGGCGGCCTTCAGCATGGAGGTTCCGCCGCTCGTGTGGACCGTCAACATTTGAACGTCCAGTTGCACTGCGGAAGCCACTGCTTTGGCCACCGTGTTTTCGATGTCATGAAATTTGAGATCCAGGAACACCGATTCGCCCATGCTTCGAATTTGGCGGACGATTTCAGGACCGGCGATTGTGAAGAGTTCGCTGCCAATTTTGAAGGCGCCCACGGCGCCTTTGAGCTGGTCCGCCAGCCGGAGCGCCTGATCGGGCGAAGGCACATCCAGGGCGACTATCACGGGATTTCTCTGCATCGGGGCGATTTCTATCCACTTGAGTTGTCATGGTCACGAGGAATCTACCATGAGCGGATCACGAGCGGATCAAAGGTTGAGTTCAACCTTGACGTGACTTTGGTGGCATCCGAACAATCCCGCGCATGACGTCCCTGCAGTCGCTCGATTTCCTGCATCGCCTGGGCGGCCCCATCATCGTCACCAATCTCGAAGGGCTGATTCTTCACTGGAGCCCCGCCGCGGAGGAGGCGCTTGGTTTTTCCGGCGACGAGATGAAGCTTCGCAACTGGTGGGAGCATCTTCCGCCCGCAACCCGGGAGCAGATCAAGTCCGCCCTCGCAGGTCCAAAACCCGATGCCACCTTCGCGGGCACTTGTGCCATCAAGAACAAGGCTGGATCCATCGTGAACCTCGTGTTGCACGTTTCTCCCTTGAACGGCGAGGGACGGCAACCCCAGGCGCTGCTGACCATGTTTCACCTGGCAGAGTGCGGTCTGCACGATGGTGGACGATCAGCCGCATTGCCCGAATCCTCGCAAACAGAGCAGTCGAGGGAAGCGGTTTATCAAGCGCGCAAGACGCAGGCGATCGGTGCCCTGGCAGGCGGATTGGCGCATGATTTTAACAACATTCTGACGGCGATCCTGTCCTACCTGGATCTTGTGCTTCTTGCCCCCGAGCTGCCCGCTTCAATGCATCCCGACGTTGTGCATGCCAAAACCAGCGCCGTCCGCGCCGCTGAACTGGTGAGCCGGCTTCTGAGTTTCAGCCGGCAGGCGCGTCCGAATCTGCTGCCTCTCCGCCTGGGGCCGCTCTTCGACGAGGTTTTCGTGACGCTCCGTCGCAGCATTGATTCCAGGATTCAGATCCGGCCACCTGAAATCTCCCCTGACATTTGGACGGTGAATGGAGATGCGAGCCAGTTGATGCAGTTGTTAACCAATCTGTGCCTCAACGCGCGGGATGCCATGCCCAATGGCGGCACTCTTTTCTTTGAGCTGGCAAACGTCACATTCCCGCCCGACTGCCCCTCGCCGAAGCGTCCGGGCGATTTCGTGAAGCTGACGGTCGGCGATACCGGCAAGGGGATTTCAGCCCAGGTTCTCAACCGTCTTTTCGAGGCATATTTCACCACAAAGGAATTCGGAAAGGGAACCGGGCTGGGGCTTGCCATTGTGAACAGCATAGCCACCGAGCATGGCGGCTGGATGGAAGTGGAAAGCGAGGCGGGCAAAGGCAGCCGATTCCACGCGCATTTTCCGCGCTCCCACGACACCAGCCAGCCAAGCGAGGAAGCGTCCCGTGAAGCGCTCACCGCGAACAACACTTCGCTCGAAGGCAAGGAAACGATCCTGATCGCGGATGATGAGGAAATGGTGCGCCTCGTTGCCCGGGCCGTGCTGGGCTACCGGGGTTATACTATTGCGGAAGCCGTCGATGGAGAAGAAGCCCTCCAGAAATTCTCAGATGCGCAGGGGCGGATTGATCTCGTGTTGCTGGATTTGCACATGCCGAAGCTGGATGGTTGGGAGACATTGGCGCGCTTGCAGACGGTGAGCCCGCAAACTCCTGTGATTGTTTTGAGCGGGGGTTCCACCGACGAATTCGCGGAGAAAATTGAAAGCCTTGGTGCCGCCGGACTGATGCAAAAACCATTCGATAATCTGGACCTGCTCCGTGAAGTCCGGCGGACCCTGGACAGCGCGCGCCAGAGGAAAGGATCGACTTGAGCCGGAGGAGCACGCCGGTGTCCGGATCGTTCCCTTCATCACTCTCGAAACCGTGAAGTGGTGGAGCAGGAGAGGGATCGGGTTCAGACGACCGTGCGCAGCCGGCTTGAAGAGGGGCGATGGTTGAATGATGGAGACCGGAGATTTGCCGTATGAAAAAACCCCGAATTTTGGTGATCGAAGACGACGACCTCCAATATGAAATTTATGAGGATGCGCTGGCACCATACGACCTGGACCGAGTGAAAACGGGCAGCAAGGCCCTGGCGAGCCTCGCGCAGGTCCAGCCTGACCTGATCATCCTCGATCATGTGCTGGACAGGGGCGAACTGGGTCTGGATTTCCTGCCTGAGATCAAGGAGGCACTTCCGCATATTCCCATTGTCATCGTCTCGGGGGCGCTGGAGGTTCATCAACAGATGGAGGCGCTCCAAGGCCCACGCCGCGCCCATTATTGCATCACCAAGCCGGTGGATGTGACCGACTTGATCCACACAGTTGAAACGGCGCTCAAGGAATGCGGGGAAACAGAAGTGGTGCGTCAGTTCGAGTCTCTCGAAAGGTACAAGCGCGTGGATGCCGAATTGCTCTTCAGCCGTTCGACAGACCGATTGAGCCGGCAGACTGAGATCCGCAGGATGGTGGCGGACTCGACCGAACGCCCGAACGTCTCGGCATTGGCGCGCGAGTTTCGAGTGGCTCGGCGAACGATCATTCGCGACCTGCAGGAGCTCATCCGCCGGGGCGAACTCAGACCGGAGATTTATCCCAAATGGGAGACCGCTGATGAGGATGAGGAGAGCGCTTGATTTCGAGCCATGACCCTCGACACCATTCAAGCCGCCGAACTGGATCCAATCATCCATTTTCAGAGTCTGCCACTGCCTTTGTGGCTGATGCAGTCATTCTCCAATCTCGGTCCGTCCAAGTATCTTCTGGGGGCCATTGGGATCATTTATCTTTGCTGGAGCACTCGACTGGGAGCACGGCTGGCGGTGGCCTACTTTACCAGCCAGGCGATATCCTCCTGTGCCAAGCTGGCATTTCACGCGCCTCGCCCGTTCTGGGTTGATTCCCGGATTAATGGATTCGAGCCGGATCTGACCAGCTACGGTTTTCCATCGGGACACGCCATGGTTGGAGCGACCATTTGGCTGCTTGCGGCGCTGTTCGTCCGGCGTTTGTGGTTTTGGGGAGTGGCTCTGACGGCAATAATGTTGATTTGCGTCTCCCGAGTCTGGCTTGGATCTCACTTCATCAGCGATGTGGTCGGCGGCGCGCTCCTGGCAGCCGTGTTCGTGCCATGCTTTTCAAAGGTGGAAAGCGCTGGAGCGGACAGGTGGTCCCGATGGACGATCCTCGAAAAATGTTTGGTCGTAATTGCTCTGAGTTTGAGCGTGTTCACCCTCAACATGGTGGCGCGGAGTCTTGTGTCGAGCATTCCAGATCCAGCCGAATGGGCGGCCTACGCAATCAAAGGCAGGAGTCTTCGATCCTCGTCCTCATGCGCCGGTGCAATTCTCGGAATGGGGCTTGGACTGGTCATGTCGGATCGAGCGCCGAAATTCAATCCCATTGGTCCGATCTGGCAGGGGGCGCTCCGACTGGCGGTGGTTGGCGTGGGTGCGTTGCTTTACTGGCTTCGTCCACGCGGCTTCTTGAAATCTCTGCCGGAGGAGCTGGCTTCGGTGATTGTGTTTGTCGCGCTGGCGTTCGCGGCGTTGGCATTTTTCTTTGCGTTGCCTCAATTATTTCTTCGGGTCGGCCTGGCGGAAAAAGTGGAGAAGTTCGGGAGTTCCGGTGTCTCGTCCTGATCAATCCCGCCCAGACTCAGAAATCCTGACCACATGAACTAATGTGCCCCCGCGAATTCAAAGCGACCGCGAATTGGGGAACGAATCCTAAAAACGGCTGTCCAAATCAACTGCTGTTTTCAGGATAAACGCCAAAAGCCAGCCGACACAGATTCGGCTGGCTTTGAAATTGGGTGAAAAGTGTTCGCTGCCGGACTGCTTGAAACCTACTTTGTCGCGGCAAGCCTGATCGTGAGGCGGGACTTCTTTCGGTTAACCGTGGCCTTGTGGACAACCCCGGTCTTGGCGGCCTTGTCGAAAGCAGAAGCGACGTTACGAAGCGCCTTTGCAGCGTCATCTTTCTTTCCCGCAGCCACGAGGCCGAGAAAGCTCTTTTCCAATGTTTTCAAACGCGCCTTGACGCTGTTGTTTCGCACGTGTTTGCGGGCGCTATTGCGTGCCCGACGTTCTGCTGACTTCGTATTCGGCATATTGTTTTCCGTTTAGAGGCGGCAACCGTAGCCAAATACCGTCGCTTGTCAACGGCTGGTTCGGCAGTCTTCCGGTGCATTCAGGAGAAGAGCCAGGTGGCTCCAGACGGCTCCTTCCACTTGTTCCACCGAACCTGTGGCATCGATCAACTTCACCCTGCCCGGTTCCAAGCGGGCTACGGACTTGTAGCCTGTCTCCACACGCTCGAAAAACGCCCGGTCAGCTTCTTCAAAACGGTCCCGGATCACGGGTTTGCCTTCCTCCCGGGTTCGCCGCCGCCCTTCGCTCACTTCAACCGGCACGGACAGGAACAGAGTCAAGTCCGGACGTGTTTCGCCGACAGCGAAGTCGATCACTCTGCGAATGAACTCGGTATCCAATCCTCGGCCGTATCCCTGATATGCAAGGGTCGAGTCGAAAAAACGGTCGCAAAGGACGATCTCACCAAGTGACAGCGCCGGTCGGATCACTTCCCGGACGAGCTGCGCACGGCTGGCGTTCATCAGCAGAAGCTCCGCCTCAGGAGTCATCGCCTGATTATGAATGCTGTGCTTGAGAGTGTGGCGGATTTCCTCGCCGATGGGGGTGCCTCCCGGTTCACGCAAGGTTTTGCACACACGTCCGAGCTTGCGCAGTCGCGTGGCGAGAAGCTGAATTTGAGTGGTCTTGCCACCTCCTTCCGTTCCTTCAAACGTGATGAACAAGCCGTGCGCCATGGTTGAGAACTAGCGTGTGATACCCTTTCAAATCGCCGATGACGAGGAGAAAGCCTTCCCGTGGGCTGGGAGCGGGCCCATGGGAATACTGCGCGGCGTGCAAAGGCGCCGTCCCCCGCCATTCGATGTCAGCGCGGAGGCAGTTTCTTTTCGATCCGCACTTTTTCGAGAACGGAGAACCTGGGCAGCCCTCCCTCCTGGGGCAGATCCAGATCGCCTTCGATCAGTGGCTGGGCGAATTCAACGAACTTCTCGTTCGGCAGGAATCCATCCTCGGTGACCCAATCGCGCGGCATGAAATGCTCCACATTGGCGATGTCTCCCAACGGCTGGAGATCGGTGGTCCATCGATATGGCTTCGAACTGATTCTCACGATCTTGACCATGAATCCGCTCTTGCCCTCGACCGCAGCGCGCACGGCAGCGCCGCCGCAGGCCACCGCTTCCTCCACGTCCAGTCCGCTGGCACAATGCGCCGCCGCACGTTGTGCGTAGCCCAGCTTCACCGTGCGTGTCTTCAGGTTGAGCTTCCCATGTACGATTTCCTCAAGCACCTCAGCCGCTCCCGAAAGCACTGGATGGCCGAAGGCATCCAGACGCGTGTGGTCTGCGCCGATTTCCTTTCCGCCGGCGTCTTTCAAACCTTCTCCCACAACGACGATGCAGTAACGATGAGCTGCGACCGTTTCCTTCACTTTCTGCAAAAACCCGGCTTCGTTGAAGGGGATCTCCGGTAACAAGATGATGTGAGGCGCATCGGCAGGGTGTCGTTTGGCCAGGATCGTTCCCGCTGCAATCCAACCCGCCGCGCGGCCCATGACTTCGATGATACAACAAGAGCCATCATCAGTAGCCATGCTTCCCACGTCGGCGGCCACTTCCATGACCGTGGTCGCGTTGTACTTGATGACGGATCCGTAGCCAGGACAGTGATCGGTGTGCGGCAGATCATTGTCGATTGTCTTTGGGACGCCGATGACGCGCATTTCCCAGCCGCGCTTCACTGCTTCGTGATGAATCTTGTCGGCGGTGTCCTGTGAATCGTTGCCACCGGCATAGAAGAAGAAGCGAATATTGTGGGTCTGAAAAACCTGGAAGAGCCGGTCCATGTCCCTGGCGGCCTGCTCGGGCTTCTTCTTGAAATCGATTTTGTAGCGACAGGTTCCAAGCGCCGCCGCTGGTGTGTGTTTCAGCCCTTCAATGGAGTTTCGTTTCTCTTCCTGAATGTCGATCAACTCCTCGTTCAGGATGCCCAGAATACCATTGAGCCCACCATAGATCTCCTCGATCACCTCAGGATGACGACCAGCCTCCTGGATCACTCCAGCCACGCTGGCATTGATTACCGCCGTCGGGCCGCCGGATTGGGCCACCAATAGATTTCCAACTAGTTCAGACATAATTTCCAACAAAATGTGCCCGGGTTTGGCCCACATACGCGACCACTGGTCCGTGCTCGGTTACTAAAAGGGCGAGACGATGCCAATCGCGCATGGTGCTGTCAAAGATGAATTCCTCGGGAATTTGGGCAATATGATCCGGTCAACAGTTGGGTTTGTCATTCAGCACCCCTTCAGGCATCCTTGACTGGCATGGGTGCTCAATGGAAACAAAAAGGCCGCGAGGTCGAAGCCCTGAAACGGGGCCAGCTCGTAGGAAAACTCGTTCGTGAAATCATCATTGCCGCCAAGCTCGGCGGCGCCGACCCCGACCTCAATGCCCGGCTGGCCGCGGCCGTTGAGAAGGCGCGCAAGAGTTCAGTGACGCGCGAAACTATTGATCGCGCCATCAAGAAGGGCAGCGGCCAGACGGATGAGAAGATTGAGTTTGAGACGATCACCTACGAAGGATTCGCGCCGCACAAGGTGCCGGTGGTCGTCGAATGCCTCACCGAGAATCGGAATCGCACCGCGCCAGAAATTCGAAATCTTTTCAAAGCAGGCACACTTGGCCAGCCCGGAAGCATGTCGTTCTTCTTTGATCGCTTCGGCGTGGTCGAGGCCACGCATGGGGACAAAACCCGTGACCCGGAAGGCGACGCCATCGAGGCTGGCGCGCAGAATGTGCTCCCCCTGGACCCGGACGAAATTCCCGAAGGCAGCATCGGCGCTACGTTCATCACGGAGCCAAAAGATCTTGGGAGCGCGAGCGCCTGGCTTGCGAAAGCCGGTTGGAAAATCCTCGCAAGCGAACTTCGGTTCGTCGCCAAGAACCCCGTGGAATTGTCCGAAGCTCATCGCAAGGAAGTGGGTGAATTTCTTAATTCACTGGATGACCACGACGATGTTCATCGGGTGTATGCGGCGCTCAAGTAGCCATGCGGCTGGCAGTGGCCCAAAGTTGATCTTGTTCATGCTCTTGCTGAGGAGACTGTGGCATAGCCTGCGAATGATGAGCCGGATGAGGACATTGCCGTCCGCTGGCCCCTGTTAATCTTATTGGTTTTATGGAAACAAGCACTCGTCCATCTGAGGAATCCCAAAAGCACTCCTGGAAGTTTTTTCGCGCGGGCGGTTTTGATCAGGTACGCCTGGACACGGGCGCGGACATCGCGGCGCTGGATCAACTAGATCAAAAGCTCTGGGTCGCATTGAGCTGTCCCACTCGTGGAATCGAGTTCGACACCAAATCGCTTGATTTGATCGACACCGACAAGGATGGCCGCATTCGCGTGCCCGAGATTATTGCCGCCACGAAATGGGCGTGCAGTTCCTTGAAGAATCCCGACGACTTGCTGAAGGGGGCTTCTTCCCTAGCGTTGAATGCCATCAATGACGCGACACCCGAAGGAAGACAACTTCTCGCCTCGGCTCGCCAGATCCTCGCCAATCTAGGCAAGAGGGACGCGGTGGCTGTGAGCGTCGAGGACACATCGGACACCGCCAGGATTTTTGCCCAGACCAGGTTCAACGGAGATGGAATTGTCCCGGCAGACTCGGCGGAGGATGACGCGACGAAGGCAATCGCCAACGACATCATCGCCTGTTGCGGCAGCGAGCCAGACCGGAGTGGCAAACCGGGCATCAGCCAGGCCCGGGTGAATCAGTTCTTTGCCGAAGCGCAGGCGTACAGCGACTGGTGGAAGAAAGCGGAGGCCGACGCATCGAATATCCTGCCTCTCGCGGAAGCAACGTCCGCCGCGGTGGCTGCCCAGAATTCAGTCCGGGTGAAAGTGGATGATTATTTTGCCCGTTGCCGCCTGGCAGCCTTCGACAGCCGCGCCCTGGCCGCGCTGAACCGTGAGGAAAAGGAATACCTCGCGCTCGCCACCAAGGATCTCTCGCTCACCGTTCAGGAAGTCGCGGGATTTCCACTGGCCCGGATCGAAGCCGGCCGCGCCCTGCCGCTCCAGACCGGGATCAATCCTGCCTGGGCCGCCGCCATCGCCCGATTCCGGTCCGATGCGATCAAACCGTTGCTGGGAGACAAGGAGTCATTGGCCGAGTCGGACTGGACCGCCCTGACCACAAAACTTGCCGGTCATGAAGCATGGGCTGGAGCCAAGGCTGGAGCCGCTGTCGAGAAGCTGGGGCTCAAACGTGTTCGCGAATTGCTGGACGGACCTGCCAGAAAGGTTCTTTCCGATTTGATCGCCAGGGACAAGGCTCTCGAACCCGAGGCAACAGCAATCGCCGCCGTGGACAAGCTGGTGCGATTTCATCGAGACCTTGTGAAGTTGCTGAACAATTTCGTTTCATTCCGGGATTTTTATTCGCGGTGTGACAAGGCGGTGTTCCAAGCGGGCACCTTGTATCTCGATCAACGGAGTTGCGATCTGTGCCTGTTGGTAGAGGATCCAGGCAAACACGCGGCCATGGCGGGTCTCGCGGGCACTTACCTCGCCTATTGTGACTGCGTGCGCAAAGCGACCGGAGAAAAAGCGCAGATCGTCGCGGCGTTCACGGGCGGCGATTCAGAGAATCTCATGGTGGGCCGCAATGGCATTTTTTACGACCGCAAGGGCCGGGATTGGGACGCAACAATCACAAGGATCATCGACAATCCGATCAGCATCCGCCAGGCGTTCTTCGCGCCCTACAAAAAACTTGTGCGGATGATCGAAGAGCAGGTTGCCAAACGCGCGGCGGCAGCCGACGCCGACGCCAATGCCAGGCTGGCACAAACCGCTCAGAATGTGGCGACTGCGGACAAGGCCAAGCCCGCCGAACCGGCGAAACCGAAGATCGACACCGGCACACTCGCGGCCATCGGTCTCGTGTTGACCACGTTGCTCGGAGCGCTGGGGACGATTTTCTCGCGAATTCTTGGGCTGGCGTGGTGGCAGATCCCGCTGGCTCTGCTGGCAATTGCGGCGGCCATTTCGATGCCTTCAGTGATCATGGCCTGGCTGAAACTGCGAAAACGCAATCTAGGCCCGATCCTCGACGCCAACGGCTGGGCCGTGAACGCAAAGGCACGCATCAACGTGCCGTTCGGAGGCTCTCTGACCAGCGTGGCCGCGCTCCCGCCAGGCGCCCAGCGCGACATCGTCGATCCCTTTGCTGAAAAACAAAACCCGTGGCCGAAGATCATCGGTATGATCGTCATCCTCCTAGTCGGCTACTTTGTGCTGAACGGCATGGGTTACATCCACGAATGGTCGAATGGCCGCATTGGAACGAAACGCGAACTCAGGTCGGACCTGAACAAGGACGCGGCGAAATCGACGAATGCCGTTCCCGCAGCACCGGCGGCGAAGTGAAAATTTGTCAATCATCGCCTGGTTCCGAGTTTAAGAGATTCAACATCGCGTCACATACTGAGGAGACCGTGGGATAGGCTACGAATGATGGCGAGCGCCATAGATGCAGATGCGAGGCGCGAACGCGGGAGGATGCCCGCAGCGGCCTCCGACCAAGTGAGCAACGAAGCAGGTGCGTCTGTGCCGCCGTCAAGATTTGTAGCCTATCCCACGGTCTCCTCAGCAACGGCACGCTGTCATACGAACGCAGCCGGAGGAAAAGACTTTCCGAGCACCGGCACACTGGGAGTTCTCAGCCAGTTCTCCAACACCCCGGCATAGATCGATCTGAAGTCGGTGGTGGATTTCAGGTTGCCATTTTGCAGATCGCCTGGCGGAAGACTTGAAATCGCCCGGCACGCGTCGGATTGCTTTCGCAGGAGCGGCGGATGGTGCCCTGCCATGTCCACCACAGCTTCGATTGCAGCCGTGGCGGCTGATTCTGGACTGGCTCCGCGAAGGGAAATTGTCAGCAGGCTTTACGGCTGCGCCGGCGCGGCGGGTTGAGCCGGGATGTCGTGCCAGTGGCCATGCTCGGGGGACCAGACTTTGCCCTCAGGCACGGGGCCTGGCGGCTGAGGCGTCAAGGCTGGCGCAGGAGCGGGGGTTGCTGTGTTGACGCCCCCTGTCGCAATGTCGTGCCAGTGGCCGTGTTCAGGAGACCATACTTTACCTTCGGGCACGGGGCCAGGAGGTTGAGGCGTCAGCGCTGTCGATGTTGTCACAGGTGCCGGCCATTGCACAGGAGTGGAAGCCGGTGAACCGCCCACAGCACCTCCAGGTTGCTTCGTCGGTGTCGTTGTAAATAATGCCTGGCCCAGAACGATGGCCACCCCAATACCGACGACCGCCACCACCACATAAAATGAAGGAGAGCGTTTGTTTGATTGGGTCTGCTGGGTTTTTCCTTCGCAACAATTCTTGAACTTGAGTCCGCTGCCACAGGGGCACGAATCATTCCGGCCGACTTTTGGGCTGTTTGTCATGAGGAGACCCTGACCGCACGCGGAAGATTCCGCAACTCAGAGGAATTTGTTTTTACTGACGCTCGCCGAGCGGGTTTGGATTTCATGGAGGGTCGTTATCCGTCAGCGTTCAACGCGGCCTGTCTGTCAATGGTTTCTCCAGAGTATCTCATGGGTTGCCAGCCATCGGTGCAAGTCTCCCCTTCATAATTTCCAGGCACCTTGCCATCGGGTGTGATAAAAAGAGGATGAGGCCGCGGCTGGGAGCGTTTGGATCCTTGCCGGCGTTTTCTATCCTGGGACACGCGCCCACACTCGCTGTCCAGGCCGGCAGGGATGCCAGCGCTGGAGTTTGGACATTCCTCGAGTGTGGACGATGAGAACGTGGGATGAGTTTCCATCGGAGTGCTCAGGAAGCCATTGCTGCCCCCCCGCAGGGGCATCCTTCCCGAGCCACTCGCCGGGCTGTTCCACGCGATTCCCCGGTTCGTGCGATCCTGCAGACTAAAGTCCGCGCTCCTTGGGTTCGGCCCAGCCGCGCTGCGTTCTCCAAATCTCTGTGCTAAAACTGAGGGCACCGTCCACCTACTTTGGGGGTAACTTCACGCTGTAGTTCGGCTCGTAATCCTTGTGCCAGTTCAGCGCCCAAAGCGCCTTCACCCGCTCCTTGGCGGCGTGCCCATCGACATAGCCGACGTTGATTCCACCGGAGTGTCGATCAATGGCGAACCGCCCCATGAACTGTCCTTTCGCGTGGGGAAAATCTCCGCCGCCATATCCGGCTCCTTTTAGATCCACTGGTGGACGGTCCTTCCCGTCTGGCCATGATCCAACCCAAACGGAATCGCCATAAACGGGAACGTCCGCGGGTGCCACGGAAAATTGAGCATAGTATTGCGTCTTCGGGAAGTCATTGACGTAGGCACCCTCATTGTCCAGCCAAAGGTTCATGCCATAGCTGCCCTCTGCTTGAAGCACGCGCCACGTTTTGGTGCTAGTCCCCCACCAGGATTCGTCAAGCTGTGGTTTGGTTTTCGGCCGCTTGGTGGCCGGACAGATCATGATTCGCATCACGCCGTTCAAATTGTCGTTGGGTTTGTTCTTGTAAGCCTGATCCCCAAGGTACGGCGCGATTTCGTGGAACCAGTATTCTCCCACTTGCCCGATGACGGGCGGCACATGGTCCTTGTTGTCGTCGGCATAGAACCGAGTGGCGAGTGTCATTTGGCGAAGGCTGCTCAGGCAAAGGGTGGTCTTTGCCTGGGTCTTTGCCCTGCTCAATGCAGGCAGCAGCATCCCGGCAAGAATGGCGATGATCGCAATCACCACCAAAAGTTCGATGAGTGTGAAGGCGCGGCGGGCGAGTAAATCTCGATCAACAGGGCGGTCCGTGGGTGGAAAAAAGTCAGTTTTCATGGGACTGGGATTGGGCGGATAGGATTTATGCGAACTATTGCTGGTCAAAATGGGAAAGCAAGCCAGCAGTTTGGCAGCGTCCTGATTTGGGTGCCGGTAGTATGCACTTAGAGTTCGCGCAAAAAAACATTTCGTATTCTTATATGGATGTGCCCTCACCCCAGCCCTCTCCCATCTGATGGGAGAGGGAGAGACGTTGGCCGTCGGTCGTAATAATCCACCCGCATTGGCAAAGGCGGGAGCGGCCATGGTGGTTGCTTCTCCCGTCGGACGGGAGAGGGGCAGGGTGAGGGTTGTTTTGTTGGAATTACTCCTTGCGCGAGGACGTTGTCTTTCAGCGGATCCTTAATTTCGCGCCGATTAGCACAGCGGTTAAATAAAACTAGAAAACGGGCGTCGAACACCGCACATTTGAACCGAATGTCGTCTGTCGTTGAACGCACTGTCCAGGTCAGTTTCCGGCACCAGATACACTTCACGGAGGGAGTGTTCGATCCGGCGAATCCGTTGCTTCGGGACGTGCTGATCAACGGTGAGCAGCAGCGATCTCACAAGGTTCTCATCGTCATGGACGAGGCGCTCGTCAATGCCTGCCCGGGTCTGATGCGTGATGTTCAGGCTTACTTCGCGGCGTTCCCCGGGGCACTGCAACTGATGTGTCCACCCCTGGTGGTGGAAGGCGGCGAACGGACCAAGAACTCCTACTTTCACGTCTCCGAAATCCAGTCGCAGGTGGACCGTTACCATATCGACCGCCATTCCTACCTCATCGCCGTGGGCGGCGGCGCCATCCTGGACATGGTCGGACTGGCCGCTGCCACGGCCCATCGCGGGCTGCGCCATATCCGGATTCCATCGACCACACTCAGTCAGGCCGACTCCGGTGTCGGTGTGAAGAATGGGATCAATGCGTTTGGGAAAAAGAATTTCATCGGAACCTTCGCTCCGCCATTCGCCGTCATCAACGATTTCAAACTGCTGGATTCCCTCACACCCAGGGACAAACGGGCGGGGTACATCGAAGCGGTCAAGGTGTCGCTGATTCGCGATGCGGAATTCTTCGAGTGCATCGAGCGTGACGCTGTCCGGCTGCGCAAATTCGATCCGTCAGCGATGCACAACCTGATAGTCCGATGCGCCGAGCTGCATGTGAATCATATCGCCACCTCCGGCGATCCCTTCGAGTTTGGCTCGGCCCGGCCGCTCGATTTCGGTCACTGGTCCGCTCACAAGCTGGAGCAGTTGTCTGAATACAGAATCCGGCATGGCGAAGCAGTGGCGATCGGAGTTGCCCTGGATGTCATCTACTCGCGACTCATGGGTTTCATTCCAGCCGCCATCTGCGAGCGTATCCTGGTTCTTCTGGAGACGCTCGGATTTGAACTCTTTGCCAACGAGCTCTCGCACGTGGACTCCTCGGGCACGTTCATTGTCTTGAAAGGGCTGGAGGAATTCCGGGAACATCTCGGCGGAGAACTCACGATCACATTGCTCAAAGGAGTCGGTCAAGGCTTTGAGGTCCATGAGATGGATAATGCGCAAGTGATTGCAGCGATCCACGAATTGCGTGGCCGTCATCTGCGGCGGACGCAAAAGGTTTGACCTGTTGCTCGCTCGCGTCGCTCACACGTGCTTCCATTTTTCTGACACCCGGACAAAACTTCGTTCATGAAACGCACTGCTGTCCTCAACGTTGTGGGTCTCTCCTCGTCGTTGATCGGACCGGGCACACCTCGCATCCTCAAGTTCCTTGAGCGAGGAAGCCGCGCAACGATTCTTCCCGCGTTTCCAGCGGTGACTTGCACCGCTCAATCGAACTATGTAACCGGGCATTTACCCACGGACCACGGCATCGTGGCAAATGGCTGGTACAATCGTGAGCTGGCCGAGGTTCAATTTTGGAAGCAGTCCAACCACATTGTTCGCGGCCGGAAAATCTGGGATGATCTTCGCGCAATCGACCCCGGCTTCACCTGCGCAAAACTTTTCTGGTGGTACAACATGCACTCCACAGCGGATTACTCGATCACGCCAAGGCCCATGTACCCTGCCGATGGCCGCAAGGTGTTCGACATCTACACGGCGCCAGCTGGAATCCGCGGAGAAATCCAGAAGAAACTTGGTCCGTTTCCCTTCCCAGGATTTTGGGGGCCGGCGGCCGGTGTGAACACTCCGCAAGGCTCTTCCGATTCGGTTTCCAAATGGATCGCCGCTTCCGCCCGATGGATTGAAGAGAAACATGAGCCGACCCTCTCACTCGTTTACCTGCCGCACCTGGATTACAACCTTCAGCGCTTCGGTCCCTCTCATCCTTCCATAGCGCGAGACCTGGCGCAGATTGACTCGATTGTCGGAGATCTGATCGATTTCTTCGAGGGGAGATCAGTGAGGCTGATCATTTTGTCCGAGTACGGCATCACGGACGTTTCCAACCCGATTCATTTGAATCGTGTGTTTCGCGAGCGCGGCTGGCTGGCCATCAGGGAGGAATTGGGACTCGAACTTCTGGATGCGGGAGCCAGTCGAGCTTTTGCCGTGGCAGATCATCAAGTGGCGCACATCTACGTGAACGATCCATCGATCCTGGCACAAGTTCGAGAAGTCACCGAAACGCAGGAGGGCGTGGAGTTCGTTCTCGGTGCGGCCGACAAGGCTCAATGGGGAATCGACCATGCGCGCGCCGGTGATCTCGTTGCTGTGAGCGCCCCGGATGCGTGGTTCACCTATTACTACTGGCAGGATGACGCTCACGCCCCCGACTTCGCCCGGTGCGTGGATATTCATCGCAAGCCCGGCTACGACCCGGTTGAACTGTTCCTTGATCCCAACATCCCGCTTGTGAGGCTGAAGATTCTCCGTCGCTTGCTGCAAAAGAAGCTCGGCTTCAGGATGCTGATGGATGTCATTCCGCTCGACGCCACATTGGTGAAAGGCTCGCACGGGCGTCGGACATTTGACGGCCGTGACCAGCCGGTTCTGCTGACGGATACGCCGGGCGTGCTCACCAAGACCGTTTATGAATCGACAGAGATTTTCGACGCAATCCGGCGCGCCGTGCTCGGGTGAGTTTCTCACTCCTCCCGGAGGGAGAATTGACTCAACGGATTCTTTCCACTGGTTTGGGATTCAATGGTCGATCCAGCGTTCGCTTTGAATTTTATGGTGCAATTCCAGATTGCAGTCGCATCGACTCAGCCGTTCCTTCGGGGCTCAAATTCCTTCAGCCCCTGTCCCAGACTTGAAAGACTGGGCTATTCTCGGACCTCCCCATCAACCTCGTAGCAGCGGACGTGAGTCCGCTCCAACTGATTTCGGGAAGGAGTTAGAGCCGACTCACGTCGGCTGCTACGGTGCAGTGGTTCAATGCGCGAATCGTTCGGGCAATTCTCCCTCCGGGAGGTGGCGCACCATCCGGGTCCAGAATCCGGTCTAACCATGCACGAAAAGCGTGCAAACGCCAGAGCCTGTTTTCAGACAGATCCACGGCTGGATGATACAGAAGAGTGTCTGACTTCGACCAACAGCGGACTTCCTTTGCGAGAGACCGTGCTGGCTTCGTGTCTTGGAACGGCACATATTCCCGGCATGACCCCGCCAGGCGGAGAAGAAGCCGACACACCGCTGCCGCCAGCCGTGTTTGCCACAACGCACTGGAGCGTTGTGTTGAATGCAGCCAATCCAGGATCGACGGAGGCGGGTGAAGCGCTGGAACGGTTGTGCCGGGCCTACTGGTATCCGCTGTATGCCTTCGTTCGACGCAAAGGGCACGATGCGGTGGAAGCCCAGGATCTCACCCAGGCGTTCTTTGCGCGGCTGCTCGAGAAGAATTACCTGGCGCAGGCGGATCGCGCCCGTGGCCGCTTCCGCACCTTTCTGCTTTCGGCGCTGAATCACTTTCTCGCGGACGAATGGGACAAGGCCAACCGCCAGAAACGCGGTGGCGGCAAAGTGGTCGTATCGTTCGACCAGGCCGCGGCTGAAGAGCGTTACCAGATGGAGCCGGTCGATGAACTCGATCCCGCAAAAATTTACGAACGCCGCTGGGTAACGACGCTTTTCGACAATGTCTTCAACCGTCTGGAACAGGAGTTCACGGCACAGGACAAGTCGGATCATTTCGCGCATCTCCGGGATTTACTGACCGGCGAGAAGCCCGACAACACCTACGCCGAGATCGGCGAGCGGCTCGGCATGAGTGAAAGTGCCGTCAAGAAAGCCGTGCAGCGGATGCGCGAACGCTACCGACAGCTCTTCCGCGAGGAAATTGCCCAGACCGTCGGCAGCGCGGCTGAGATCGAGGATGAACTGCGCCATGTGTCCGCTGTGATCCGGAGGTAGGGGCGCGGAAACGAAAACTCGGTGACGCCCGCGAATGACACGGGTTCATGACGATCCGATCAGGTGGCGATGAGGAGAATCGCAATCGAAGTTTTGTCGGAAGGTCAGATGGAAAGGCGCCCTTTCCATTGCCTGTTGTTCTTGTGATCCGCGTCATTCGCGGGGACAGCCCATCCTTGGATCGAAAAGATTCTTTGTCACCTTCGCCAAATTTTATCTCAGAAAGGAGTGGAAGCCATGAAGTGCGAACCAACCAACCAGACAGTTTGCCCGGATTGCGGTGCCGTCCTGCTGGAAGACGCCCCGCGCGGGCAATGCTTGAATTGCCTCTTCAAGCTCGGCGCACCCGAACTTGCCAGCGGCGGAGGGCAATCTCTTGAGGAAGCCGCCACCATCGCCGCGCCAACAAACCTGGCAGCCTCCGGTTCCGCTTACGAATTACGCCTTACGGATCAAGTCCCCACCCGCATCGCTGATTATGAACTGATCGAAGAAATCGCGCGTGGCGGTATGGGCATTGTCCACAAAGCGCGACAAGTCAGCCTGGATCGGATTGTCGCGGTGAAGATGCTTCTGTTCGGAGCACGGTCGAGCCACGAAACGGTGCAGCGCTTTCGTGTGGAAGCATCCGCCGCCGCCAGCCTCCAGCACCCGCACATCGTCGCCATTTACGAAGTTGGCTTCGCCGACGGGCAGCATTTCTTCGCCATGGAATATGTCGCGGGCCGAAGTCTGGCAGCCATCGTCAAGGACGGCCCGTTGCCCGTGAAGCGCGCGGCCACGTATCTCAAGACCATCGCCGGGGCCATTCATTACGCGCACGAGCAGGGGATTCTCCATCGCGACCTCAAACCGTCGAACGTGCTCATCGACCCGTTCGATCAGCCCAAAGTGACCGACTTCGGCCTGGCCAAGCGGCTGGAAACGGAGATCGAACTGACCTTGAGCGGCCAGTTGCTCGGCTCGCCCAATTACATGCCGCCCGAGCAGGCCGCCGCCAAACGCGGCGCGGTCGGAAAACGCAGCGATGTCTATTCGCTCGGTGCAATCCTGTATCACCTGCTCACGGGCCGCCCGCCATTCGTCGCGCCGACCGTGGCCGAGACGTTGCACGAAGTGCTGAACACCGAGCCCGTTTCGCCGCGAGTGTTGAATCCGGGCGTGCCGCCCGACCTGGAAACGATCTGCCTCAAGTGCCTGGAAAAGGAACCAGCCAAGCGTTACCAAACCGCCGCCGATCTCGCCGAAGAACTAAACCACTTCCTCCGCGATGAGCCGATTGAGGCTCGACCTGTCACTCGCACCGAACGCGCCTGGCGCTGGTGCCGGAGTAAGCCCGCCTTGGCCGCATCTTTCCTCTCAATCCTGCTCCTGCTCCTGACCGTCAGCATTGGCTCCTCCATCGCCGCCATCCGCATCGCCGCGGCCAACAAAGCCCAGGAGCGCGAAGCCTATTACGCCAATATCCGCCTGTCCGACATGAACGTCCGCGAAGGAAACACCGACCGCGCTTTGGACCTCCTGCTCCAGTGCCCGGCGGAATATCGCAACTGGGAGTGGGGCCGGCTCATTCACCAATGCCATCAGGCGATCCTCACGATTCCGGCGCACACGAACAATCCGACGCTGTATGCCGCCTACGAATCGCATGTGAACTGGCTCACGTTCACCGCCCACGGTTCACGCATGATCAGCCAGGGAACAGATGGCACGATCAAAGTATGGAACGCCAATGACGGCGATCCGCGTCCGCTCTTCAGCTTTGGCGGCGGGACCAATTGGGTGACGTCGCATGGCCGGGACCGTGACGACCGGCGGCTGGCGGTTGGTTGCACCAATGGCATCGCGCGCGTGTTCGATACACAAACCTGGCTCGAACTGCCCGCCGTAACTCACGGCACCAACCCGGTTCGCTGGGCGTCGTTGAGCGCGGATGGGCACAAGCTCGTGACCGGCGGCGATGATGGTGTCGCACAAATTTGGAACGTCGATTCCGGCGAGCGATTGCGCCGGTTTGCATTCACCGGCCAGCAGTTGCGCGTCGTCCACTTCACGCCGGAAGACGACAAGCTCGTCACCAAGCAGGCGAATACCGTTGTCACGTGGGATGCAGCTTCCGGTGCGGAACTCTCGCGCATCGAGCCGAAAGAGCGAAGCTTGCTCCCAGGCGTTGCCCGAAGTCCGAGCGAGGGCGAATCGCCCTCCCAGATCATCGCTTCCTCCGAAAACTGGGCCGGCACGCTCCTAGTCACGTTCGACGCCGACAGCCATGCCAAACTCTGGCGGGCGGACGGCACGAGCGCGGAACTGGGCGTGGTGAAAGGCGAACAGTTGGGGCAACTCCGCTGGGCTGTCTTCAGCGAGAACGATCAACTGATCTGCACCGGCGGCCAATTCGGCTTCGCCCGCGTGTGGGACGTCAGGACCGGGCGCGAGGTTTTCTCCATTCCGGATCGTGTCTATCGAGCGCAGTTCTCCCGAGACGGCACCCGGCTTGTGACCGTGGGCAGCGACAAGGTCGCACGCATCTGGGATGTCAAAGAAGGCCGCGAGTATCTCACATTGCACGGTCATGCGTCGATCGTCGATTTCGCCACGTTCAGTCCGGACGGGCGCCTGGCCGCCACGGCGGGACTGAACGGTGTGGTGAAAACCTGGAGCGCGACGACCGGGCGCGAGGTGCTGCGCAATGACTCCTGGGTGTGGGGACTGTGTTACAGCTCCGATGGCAGGCGCGTGGCCTCAGCCTCGTGGGGACTCGACATGCGGGTGTGGGACAGCGAGAGCGGCGAGGAATTGCTGCGCTTCCGCCCCGACATTGAAGGCACGTTCGCCGCGCAGTTCACGCCCGATGATCGCCTCATCGCCACGGGCGGTGCGGAGGGCATCGCGCGGCTGTGGGACTCGGTCGCAGGACGCCTGATTCGGGAGTTCAAGGGACACACCCAGTCTATCATTACAGTCTCCATCAGTCCTGATGGCAAGCGGCTCGCCACGGACAGCCGCGATACGACAGCGCGGATCTGGGATGTGGAAACGGGACGAGCGGTGCATGTGTTTAAGGGAGGCTCAAACACTTGGATACGCGCCGCTTTGTTCAGCCCTGATGGCAGCAAACTGATCACGGCGCGTTCCGACGAGATAGGGAATGTTTGGGACACAACAACCGGACAGTTGCTCTTCAACCTTGATTCCAGCGGATCTCCAATCGGAACCCTTGGTTTTACACCCGACGGCAAGCGGATATTTTCCACGGGCGCCCAGTCTGACCTTCGAATATGGGATGCCACCACCGGCAAGCTGCTGGACACCTGGCCGCTGCGCAGCCCGTCGGCCTGGAACGTGGATTTCCTGGTCGATGACACCCGACTGCTGACAAGCATCGCGGAGAACTCGGGCTACGGCCTTGATGTGCCCAAGGCGCAAGTCTGGGACGTGCCTCATGGGCGGGAGGTATTCAATCTGCGAGGCCACACCGAGCCGGTCTGGAATACATACTTTCTCCCCGGCGGGCGTCGCATTCTCACCTCCTCTGCGGATAAGACCACTCGCCAATGGGAAACCTTCCCTTGGCGCGAAGCCGAGTACCCCGGTTCGCCCAACCAGCCGCTTCGCGAACGCATTGCCGCCTACGCTCAAACGTACTGGCGAGATCGACTGCGCGCTGAACTGGCGGCGGCACGCAAGCCAGCACCGCCGCCAGTCCAGCCTTACATACACTGGGACCGGGCCCGTTGGCCCCAACGCGATGGGCGTGTCGGTCCAAACCAGATCAACCTGCTCGACTTCTACACCACGCCCCTGGAGACCGCCATCCACGCGCACGTAGGCACGTACGACAACAATCTTCGCGAGCTGCCGGCAGGCACGATCACCTTGAGCAATATCACGTTCGATGTTCGCGGAGTGATCGGTCTGCGGCGGACGGAATCAAGATCGGGAAACCGCTTCGCCGCCTGCATGTGTTGCATGCCGTGGGCGGGGCTGATTGGGACAAACCCTCGCTGCCGGAAGGCACTTCAATCGGCAGCTATGTGCTGAGATACGCAGACGGCACGCGGCATGAACTGCCCATCCAGTATGGCCGCCATCTGAAGGAGTGGTGGACGCCAGCCGCAGATCCGACCAAAGCCGCGCAACCGCTCGAAAATGGAATCGTCGCGTGGACCGGGTCCAATCCGCCCGCGAGGCAGCAGGGCCATATTTTGCGCCTCTACCTCACCACCTACGCCAACCCGCGCCCCGATTTGGAAGTCACTGACATCGACTACGTCTCCGCCATGACGGAGGCAGCGCCGTTCCTCGTGGCGGTGACCATCGAACCGTGAAATGAAAGAAGAGCTATGAAAACAACCGTGAACAAAACCGAATACCGAAACTCGAGAACCGGTAAGGACGCGTTCCACCACGTCCCTGACATGGCCACGCGTCTCATCAAACCTACGATGACGTACGCGTACGCAGCCAACAACGCTGGCAGGATGCGAAGCCAGTGGACGGCCCCCACGGGAGACGTTTCCTTACGCGACCACGCTCCCTGGCTGCATGAGGGACGTGGTGGAACGCGTCCTTACCGACGCAATTTCGGCATCGCCGCCCCCTTCCGCACCGGCTTTACGCTCATTGAACTCCTTGTCGTCATCGCCATCATCGCGATCCTGGCGGGGATGTTGTTGCCGGCGCTCTCCAAAGCAAAGACGAAGGCCCAGGGTGCCGCCTGCCTGAACAACGCAAAGCAGCTCCAACTCGGATGGCAGATGTATGTGGATGACAACGGGGAGGTGATGCCTCCCAGCAGCGGCCGGGGAGATCCTGGCATCGGCGGCTGGGTGCGGGAGGATTCCCGAATGCCCAATGCTTTGACCAACATCGAGTCCGGTGTGCTGTTCCCATTTGTGCGTGGGGCCGGAGCGTATTCGTGCCCTGCGGATCGTACTGCCACTCAACGAAAGCTGAAACGAGCCTTGTCGCGCAGCTACTCGATCAATGGTCAGTTAAACCCGCTGGAGGGCTGGGGTGATTCGCCACCCTACTACCTTTACCGCAAGGCGACTCAGATTCCTTTGCCCGCGCCGTCGAGCTTGATGGTGTTCATCGAGGAAGAGGCTCGTTCGATCGAGTGGGGAGCCATTGGCTGGCCGAACCAGGATGACTCGGTCTGGGGCGGTATTCCGGCGGACCGGCACGGAAAGGCTGGAGTGTTGAGTTTCGCCGACGGCCATGCCACGAGCCAGCGTTGGCAATGGGCCAAGAAGGATCGTCCGGCAGGTGACCGGGTGCGCAACAAGGCAGACCTGGAAGATTTCAAGCGTATGACCTTGGGTCGTCCACGCCACAAAGACTACACGCCGGGCTGGTGGAATACATTGAAGTGAAGTGGTTCTAGAGATTGTTAACCGATGTGGCGTCGGGCATTTCCCCGTCATGACCCGCAAGCCGAAAGTCGTGTTCTCATGAGTGATGGACCATATCATGAATCGTTGTGAAACCGGACGAAGCCGGTCAGATCATCGGTGGCGTTCAGTGTTTGGGCTCGATGTGGCGGAGGAATTCAACAGGCGAAACGATCTCGATGCCGAAGGGCTTTTCCAGAGCAAGCAGATCACGGTCGCTGGCGACCAGGTAGCGGGCGCGAGCAGCAAGTGCAGTGGCAAGGACTGGATCATCCTTGGGGTCACGGCTCCGTGCCTTGCCCAATGGTGCCGGCTCCACCCGCAGGCATTTCGCCTGAAGCCACCCGAGCGCGCCGGACGGATTGGTCCGCGGGAATCGCTCACGGAATCGTGTCGTCACATCGACATATTCGTCGAACAGTTCTTGGGATAGCGCCGCGGCGTATTGCCGCCGGGCCAAGCCCGCCAGCACGAGACGGGCAGAACTGCGGGGCCAAAAGATGGCGGAGATGATGACGTTGGTGTCAAAGACCACGATCATCAGCGGCTCGCTTTCCTTTCACGCCGATGGGCGCGAACAAGCGTGCTGATGAGGGCGATGTCTTCTTCGGTGGGTTCCCCGCGAGGCCCGGATTGCGTCCAGGCGGCCTGGAATTCTCCCATGGCCTTGCGCTCACATTCTTCGCGCCAGTAACGCAGCGCTTCACGGACAACCTCGCTGGCATTGCCGTACTGGCCGGTGGTGATCTGTTGTGCGATGAATTTTTCCCAGTACTCGGAAAGCGACACGTTCATGGGTGAAAAATAGGAGGCCGACTCCGGATGTCAATAGATGCCAAGCTCCAGTTTCCTCGAATCCGGCATTGCCATGCACCTGTTTCGCTCCAGTCGCAACCCGCAAGCCGGGAGTTGGTATCCGCGTGTGATCCATCGTGTCTTGATTGTGCTTTCATCCTTCACGGAATTTTGAACGATGCGTCCGGCGCATGTGCGCCAGAAATGAGTCTTTACCGTAATATCGTTCGCCCGCTCCTGTTCACTCAGGATTCCGAGAACATTCATAACCGCACGCTGGCGGGCCTGGCGCGGGTGAGCCACAGCGCGCGGCTGTGCGGCATGTTGAGTTCCTTCTTTCGTCCGGCGGATTTGCCCGTGGAGCTTTTCGGACTTCGATTTCCCAATCCCGTGGGTCTCGCCGCCGGGATGGACAAGCAAGCCGTAGCCGTTCCTGTGTGGGAGACACTGGGCTTCGGCTTTTGTGAACTGGGCGGCGTCACCTGGCATGCGCAACCAGGCAACCCTGCGCCACGCATGTTTCGAGCGATACCGGACCGCGCCTTGATCAATCGGATGGGCTTCAATAACGGAGGCGCTGAAGCGATGGCCCGTCAGTTGGCCGCGTGGCGAGAGGCAGGCCGATGGCCGAACCATCCCGTCGGCATCAACCTCGGCAAATCCAAGATCACCCCGCTCGACAAGGCGGCCGAAGATTACGCGAGCTCCTTCAAGCTGCTGCGCGATCTCGCTGATTTTTTTGTCGTCAATGTCAGCTCGCCGAACACGCCCAACCTCCGGCAGCTTCAGGACAAGGCGGCGCTCGACGAAATTTTGGCGGCGTTGCAGGAGGAGAATATATCGCCCGTAGTTCCGGGTTCGCTACTCCCAGCCACACCGATCAACGACGAACAACGAACAACGAACGGAAAACCAATTCTGGTTAAAGTTGCCCCGGATCTTTCGTTCGAGGCGCTGGATGAAATTCTGGAGCTGACCGGTCCGCGCCACATTGCTGGCATCGTCGCGACGAACACAACCATCAGCCGACCGAACGCCAGTCATCCGGCATTGGGGAAGATTTACGCGGAATCAGGTGGCTTAAGCGGGGCACCGTTGCGGGCCCGGAGCACGGAGGTGGTTCGTCACCTTTACCGCCAGACGAAGGGCCGCCTCCCGATCATCGGCGTTGGCGGGATCTTCGACGGGGACAGCGCATGGGAAAAGATCACCGCCGGCGCGTCGTTGGTGCAGATCTACACGGGGCTGGTTTACGAAGGACCGGGTGTTGTCAAACAGATCGTCCGCCGTCTTGATGAACAGATGAGAAACCACGGTTTGTCGCAACTGTCCGAAGCAGTGGGAATCTGCTCCAAGGAACCTTAAAGCGGTCAAAATGGCACGGGTGCGATTAAAAGCGGGTGAGGCCGCGCCTGGGAGCGCTGGCATCCTTGCCGGCGATTTATCTATTCGGGCACTCGTCCACACTCGCTGCCTGCGCCGGCAGGGATGCCGGCGCTCCCAAGTCGGACCGGGTTCATCCCTCACTCACTTTTAATCACATCCAACCAGCACGGGATACTATCCTATTTATTGCGGAAGAGCTCGCTCTGCACAATTTCGTGGATGATCGAGCGAAGGCCGTAATGGCTGGAGGCGGCGCGTTCAAGAATTTGCTCGATTCGCACCCGATCCGCGAAGCCCACCGCAGCGCCTGTTGCATACACCGTGAGCTGACGCGCGACGTTTCGGGCGATTTGCTTCTCATCTGCGAGAAGCAGTTGCTTGAACTCGCGGATGTCGCGGAATTTCCGGCCGTCAGGCAGGTCACCGGCCGCATCCACGGGGAGAGCCCAACGGAAGCTCATTTTCTGTCCACTCTTGGCGATGCCTGTGGCGGGTTCCCCTTCTGCCTCGGAACGATACCGTTCGCGCCAGCCACCCATGACATCGAAATTCTCCAACGCGAAGCCGGGCGGGTCCATCTTTTCGTGACAGACAGCGCAGGATTCCTGGGTGCGATGTTTCTCCAACTGCTGGCGGATGGTGGTCGCGCCGCGTATGTCAGGATCGATCGCCGAGACGCTGGCGGGCGGTGGCGGGAGCGGCCTGCCTAGAATGCGTTCCATGACCCATGCACCGCGCAACACCGGCGAAGTGGTGGTGCCATTGGCGGTGACTTTGAGCACGCTGGCTTGTGTCATCAATCCGCCGCGCACGCTGTCTTTCGGCAAAGCTGTCTTCCGCAACGCAACTCCCCGAACCGGCGGCAAACCGTAATGCGACGCGAGCTTCTCGTTCAGCATCGCGAAATCGGATGCGACCAGGTTGCGCACAGGCAGATCATCGCGCAGCAATTCGGCAAAGAACGCGTAGGTTTCGGCGAGCGCTGATTCGGTGAGCAAATCGTCGAGGTAATAATCGGAGTAGAGTTCGGCGTCGGGAGCTGTCGCCTGCATTTTACGAAGATCGAGCCAGTAATCGAGAAACGCCTCGATGAACTGCCGCGATCTGGGAAGCGAGAGCATTCGTTCGGTCTGCGCACGGAGCACTTCCGGTCGATGCAGGTCGCCGCGATCAGCCGCGCGTCGCAGATCGGCATCCGGCGCGGAGTTCCAGAGGAAGAATGACAGGCGGGCGGCCAGCGCGTGGTCGTTAATTCGGCCTGATTTCTCCTCCAGGCTGATGAACTCGGGAGAGCAAAGCACGGCCGTGTAGGCTGCGATCATCGAGTCGGTAAAGTTGTTTCCTTTCTTCAGTGCCGCTTGCACGACGGGCAGGAAGCGTTTCACCTCACCCTTTCCGACCGGACGCCGGTATGCCTCGCGCAGGAAATCTTTGAGCAGACGTTCTGCGTCAGCCAACGGTTTCTTCGAGAGAACTTCCACCCCGGCGGGCGGGGAGAATCTCCCTTCTCCTAACCGGTTCGTCCTGGATGATTTATCCTCCAACTTGCGATCCACAACGGGAAGACTTCCGAAAAGAAGCTTGTGGCCCGGGGTAGGCCATTCATCGTAAATCGGCCCCTCCACCTCCATCCACCGGAAGACCACGCCGGGCTGGCCGTCTTTCTCAGCGAGGGGATTTTGCCAGCGTCCCACACCCGGACGTGAACGAAAGAGGCGCCCTGCATCAGGCCGGATCATTTCACCGGCGAGGAGATAAACGTCCAGCTCATGCACGCCTGGCTCGGGCGTGATGTCGAAGTCGCCAAGATGCCGAAGCAATCGCGGCGGTGTTTCGGCGGTGATGGTGATGGGTTCATCGCGGCGGCCTTTTGAAATGTCATCCAGATTTGGGATGAACCACTTGTTACTCTGCCCCGGCCCGACCCACACGGAATGGGCGTTGAAGCGCAATTTGTAGCGGCCGGCCACCGGTGCCTTGAATCGATTGAACTTCGGCTCGATCGGCTCGTAAGCGCTCGCCACCACGCCCACGCCTTCGAGTTCACGGAGTTCGGCATTGGTCGCGCCCACGGTGATCGGCGCATTGCCGGCCCGCACCTCAGGCTGGCCTTTGAAACCCAGCACCGGGAAAGTGGCACGTTCTGGCGCGGTGTTGAAAACGGAGAACTTCATTGGTCCGGTGAAGCTGCGCTGGTCGCGCGCGTGGTAGCGTTTTATTTTGGTCGCCGGACGCTCGACGGATGGCACCATGGCCTGGCGCAAGGCATGGTCCGCGGTGCTGAGGTAACGAGCCATCTGCACATGGGAAACATCCAACGCATCGCCACTCTTGTTGAATCGATGCGCTTCACCGTCTTCCGGCAATGAATCACGAATCTGGAGCCACGGCGCATGAAGCAGATCTCGAACAGCATTCTCGTACTCGTAGCGATTCAACCGGCGGCGAGTGGCACGCCCTTCCTTCGCAATGCGCTTCTCATCCGCGGCAGTCAACGCGCCGGCAAGTGATCGCAGAAAATAATCCCGCTCGACGCTCTCGGGCCGGGGCCTTTTCTTCGGCGGCATCTCGCCGGATTCCACACGGTCATACGCCATCACCCACCTGGAAAAGTTCGTCGGGTTCGAGGGCTCAAACTTGAGCGCCGTGAATTCAAGTCCGCCCTTCTTCACTTCCGAGTCATGGCATTCCAGACAATGTCGTTCGATAAACTGGCGGTTGTTTGGATGAAGGTCGGCAGCAATCACCGACTGCGAGGCGATCATCAACAGACAGAATTGAAGGAACAGTTTCACGAGATGGGTTTTAACAATGCTGGATGACATTCAACGCCTGCCTGGTTGTGGAGTCAACGACCAGCTCGGCAGTGTCCTGATCTGGATCCTGCCACCGGATAGCGGCGATGGCTGGAAGATCGTTCGCGCTCTAAAGAAATGTCATCCGGGTATCGCGTGCTCGCCACGCCGACCGCCGAAGCGGATCCACTTTTCCACTTCCACTACAACGAAGGACGCACAGGCCACGGCCAGAATGCGCATCCAGGATTCCCCGCTGATGGGCGCGGTGTGGAACAACCTGTTCATCACCGGCACATAGGTGAGAAGCAGTTGGGCGCCCAGCATCGCCAGCGAGCCGACGAGGGTCCAGCGGTTCGTGAGAAGTCCGATGGCAAAGAGCGAGTGGTTGAGGGAACGGCAGTTGAAAAGATAAACAAGCTGGACCAGCACGACGACGTTGACGGCGACGGTGCGGGCTGCTTCCAGGCCGGCTTGCTCGACGCGCAGTTCCCAGAGGAATAAACCCACACCGCCGCCGACCATCATGAGTGATACCAGGCCGGTGCGCATGATGAGAGGAAACGTGAGCAAAGGCTGCGTGGGCTGGCGCGGCGGACGGGTCATCACATCCCGTTCCTTCGGCTCGAACGCCAGGGACAATCCGAGGAGGGTGTCGGTCAGATTGATCCAGAGCAGTTGCAGCGGCAGCAGGGGCAGCGGCAGGGCGAGAACGATGGCGGTCAGGAGTATCAGCGCTTCGCCGAGGTTGGTCGGAATGATCCAGACAATGAACTTGGTCAGGTTGTCAAACACGCCGCGACCTTCCTCTACAGCGGCCTCAATGGAGGCGAAGTTGTCGTCGGTGAGGATCATTGCGGCGGCGCCCTTGGCCACATCCGTGCCGCTGATGCCCATCGCCACACCGATGTCCGCCTGCTTGAGCGCAGGCGCGTCGTTCACACCGTCGCCGGTCATCGCCACGACGTGGCCGCGTGCCTGGAGCGCTTTGACAAGACGAAGCTTCTGCTCGGGAGCGACGCGTGCGAAGACGGCGGTGCGTTCGGCAACTTCGGGAAGATCACGGTCTGATACCTTTTCGAGCTCGCGGCCGGAGAGGGCAACCAGCCTCCCTTGTTCCTCCCGGCCCTTCAGTCCGATCTGCCCGGCGATGGCGCGCGCGGTGGCGAGGTGGTCGCCGGTGATCATCTTCACGGCGACGCCAGCCTTTTGACACTGATGCACGGAGGCGATGGCGGCGGGACGCGGCGGGTCCATCATGCCTTGCAGACCGAGGAAGGTAAGGCCTGCGGCAACGTGGACGTGTTCAAGCCTGGCGTGGTGCCCGGCCACGTGCCGGCGCACGAAGGCGAGCACGCGCAACCCGCGCGCGGCCATCGCTTCAACCTCGTGATGGATGACGTCTTTGTTGAGCGGAACGAGTTCGCCACGCGCGCTGAGCGCATCCACGCAGCGGTCGAGCAATCGCTCGACCGCGCCGACTTTGTAGATCACCCGGCCCGTCGGCGAATGATGCAGCGTGGCGCGAAACATGTGCTCGGACTCGAACGGAATCGTGTCCAGGACTGGGGTTTCGCGGTGGGCGTCGGCGTGAATCACGCCGCCCTTCCCGGCTGCGACGAGCAGCGCGGCTTCTGTCGGATCACCCTGCACTTTCCAGCGTCCACTTTCGTCATGCACGAGCTGAGAATCGTTGCACAACACACCGGCGCGCAGGCATTCGATCAGCGCGGCGTTGCCTTCGGAGGTCGTTGGCACTCCGTCGAACTGGATCGCACCCACCGGTTCGTAACCCACTCCCGTTACCTTGTAGTGTGAGCCCCCCGCAAAAATCTCCTGCACCGTCATCTGGTTCTCGGTAAGCGTGCCCGTCTTGTCCGAGCAGATGACGGTAGTGCTGCCGAGGGTTTCGACGGCGGGCAGTTTGCGGACGATAGCCTGCCTCCGGGCCATGCGGGACACGCCGATGGCGAGCACGATGGTGACGGCGGCAGGCAGGCCTTCGGGAATCGCGCCGACTGCCAGCGCCACCGCCGCCATGAACATCTCGACGGTTTTTTCCCCGCGCGCCACTCCGAGGGCAAAGGTGACCACCGCCAGACCGACGATGACCCAGAGCACCAGCTTGCTGAACTGCGCGATCTTTTTCGTCAGCGGCGTGGACAGCTCGACCGCGCTGGAAATGAGATCGGAGATGCGGCCCGTCTCGGTCTGGTCGCCGATGGCCCACACCACGCCCTCGGCCTGGCCGCTCGTGACGAGCGTGCCGGTGTAGGCGAGATTCTTCCGATCGGCCAGAATCGTGTCCAGTGCCAGCGGGTCAGGATGCTTGGCCACGGGGAGTGATTCACCCGTCAACGCAGATTCATCGGCATGGAGATTGCGCACGTGGAAGAGCCGCAAGTCGGCGGGCACACGGTCACCAGATTGCAGGAGCACCACGTCGCCCGGAACGAGTTGTTCGGAGTGGACACGGAGCTTGTGGCCATCGCGGCGCACAGTGGTTTCGGTGGCGACCATTTTTGCGAGCGCCTCGATGGCTTTCTCGGCCTTGGCCTCCTGGAGGAAGCCGACGATTGCGTTGATGATCACGACACCAAGAATGACCGACGAATCCACCCATTCGCCGAGAAACGCCGTAACGCCTACGGCGACCAGCAGGATGTAAACGAGCGGCTGATTGAACTGCTGGAGAAGCTTGAGCCACGCTGGCGTGCCGCGCCGGGCCGTCACGCGGTTGGGTCCGAATTCCTTCTGGCGGCGTTTGACTTCCATGCCGGACAACCCCGCCGTCACATCGACATCGAGCAGGCGCAGGACTTCTGCAGCGTGGAGTTGGTGCCAGAGGTGGGCATGGGAAGCCGACTTTGCCTTGTTGCCAGGCGGAGGCCCTTTTCGTCCTGCATCCCCAGTTCTGTTGATGGAAGTCACTGCTTCAACGTCCCCTTTTCTTTTCAAGATCGCCAGTATCGTTTTCGGCGCCCGATCCGGATTGCGAGGGTCGGATCTTGCAGCTCTCGCAGGAAACAGCGGCCAGAGACATGGAACGGGAAATATCGTCATGACCTGCCTGCTCTCAGTCTTTTAGTTGGGCGCTGCAAATGGTGCATCCACAAGTTGTCGGTGGAGCGCGACTGTGCTGAAAGCCAGTCGCAGCAGTATCGGTGGCTCGCCCTCACGCCAAACCTGCTGCGGCTGGTGCTGCGCACACAACCGCGCTCCGTGCCGACAGCCAAGTTCACCGACAACTGTGGATGCATGGCCCTCGACAAGGAGGGTGGAATGAAGTTTGAGGGCAAGGAGATGGAATGAATTTGGTGGCGCGCCGCTGTGGACTCTGATTGGATTGGCGCATGTCCATCGCGCATGCGGATCAAATGTTGGCAGGATTGCCCG
>SXGU01065217.1_pt1 | contig 38102 bp, 23 predicted proteins | sample 3174531 | NCBI WGS metagenome assembly SXGU01 (sample SAMN11356863, study PRJNA531348) | freshwater metagenome | isolation source: freshwater sample F1-140 | place: China: Fuxian Lake, Yuxi | collected 2017-12-25 | reverse complement strand
TCCGTTACAGGACGCCGCCGTCGCCGCACTCTGCAAAACCCTCACCGCCACGGAAACCTGTTTCCCCACCACCAACCTCCGCCTGATTTATCGCCAAGTGGGTTCACCCTGATTCCAGGGCAGGTCAGGATGTCTGAGTTTGATTTTTGTTTCCCCGCCCGAGAGCCCGACGCACTTTTGGTGAATCCCCACGCTTTGTCCCGGCGCCACGTCGAAGAATTTTGTCACAACGCGGCTCGTGGCGACGACCGGTTCGCACGACTCGCGAATCTCATCGAGTTTCCAGCCCATCGCGAGGGCGAGCAACGCGACCGATTGCTGGAAGCCGGCATGTCCGGCCTTGCCGGCCGCGAATTTGGCGCGGAAATCGGCCGGGTTTTGTCCGCTGCCAATCTTGGCCTGCAGCGGTTGCCGTCGGGTCGAAGCGTTGACCACCCGTTCGACGTAGATTGCGTTTACCTCGCGGCTCACGCCGGTGAGACAGATCGGGAGCAGGTCCATGACGAATCCCGGATTTACGCCGGTGCCCGCGATCCGCGCCCCGGAACGCTGGCAGAGCTGGTCAAATTCGGCCACGAGCGCCGGCGTCTTCAGGGCCGGGAAGATGAGTTCCTCGCAGGTCGACGCCACGCTGATGCCCAGTTCCAAGGCGGGCTTCATCTGGGCAAAGGACGCCGCTGCGCTCGATCCGGCGGTGTGCAACACGACCTCGGGTTTGCCCACGGCGGCGAACAGCGCTTCGAGCGAGGGAAACACCTTGGTGCCGCCCAAGGCCTCCGCCCCGGTGACGTCGGCGAGCGTGCGGCCAATTTTCGCCGGATCGATGTCGACGCCACCCGTGACTTCGAGCCACGACTGGCTCGCCGCGAGTTTGAGCGACTCGATCCCGATGGGACCGAGACCAAATTGGATTACCTTGATTTTTTTCATGCGTGGAAGGTACGGCCACACCGTTCCAGCTGGAGCTGAAATGCCAAGTGCGTTTTACCGCTTGCGAGGGGTTCAGGGTCCCGGACGTCGCCCTCCGAAACAGTCCTCAACCACCCGCAACCGGGGATGCGCCGCTTCGCGCCTCAGACCTGAAAAATATTTCTGCGCGGTGTGGCGGAGCCAGAGTACCAACGCGCAGCCCGTTGGGGACGCGGGGCTCCACCATCGAGCAGATTCGAGTTGGGAGTACGATTGTGCTCCGACTGAATCCGTTGGCTCAGTACGCCTTCACCATCCCGCCATCGACAAGCAGAGTCTGGCCGGTGATGTAGGTGTTGGCGGGCGAGGCGAGGAACACGGCGAGCTTGGCGAATTCCGCCGGCGTACCGTAACGGCCGACCGGAATCGCCTTGCAGGCGTCGACGCGCACCTGCTCGACCGGGACGCCGGTTTTCTGCGCGCGGAGGCTGTCGAGTTGCTCGATGCGCGGGGTCTGGATTCGGCCGGGGCCGAGCACGTTGAGCAAAATGCCCTCGGGGCCGAGTTCGCCCGAAAGCGTTTTGGTGAGTCCCATCACGCCGGTGCGAAACGTGTTCGAGAGGATTAGGTTCTCAATCGGGCTCTTTACCGAAGTTGACGTGAAATTCACGATGCGTCCGCCCCCGGCCTTGCGCAGGTGCGGCAGCACCGCGCGCGTCGTGCGGATGTAGCTGAGGAGGTTCAACTCGAACGCCGACTGCCATGCTGCGTCATCGAACTGGTCGAACGTGCCGGCCGGCGGGCCACCGCTGTTGTTGATGAGCGCAAACATGCCGCCAAAAGCCGCGACGGTGGCTTCGACGAGCCGCGTGATGTCGGCAGCCTTGGTGACGTCGGCAACGGTGTAGCGGGGCTCGTGGCCGGTCGCGGCCTTGATGTCGGCCGCGGCGCGTTGGAGTTCGCTTTCGCGGCGGCTGCAGAGCATGACGCCGGCTCCTTCCCGGGCGAATTCGAGGGCGGTGGCTTTGCCGAGCCCGGAGCTGGACGCGCAGACGATGACGGTTTTGCCGGTGAGGCCGAGGTTCATGGGGAGATTTCGGAATCAACCCAGCCTGATCAACTCCGCCGTCGCCGGCACATCCTTGATGATCTGAGACGGCTCGGGGCCGACGCCAAGATAGCGCAAGTTCGGCAGACTGTCGGCCGCGGGCCAGACGCCGCCGGCGTAGGCGACATCGAGCGTGGATCGCATCATCGCGGCGACATATCGCTGCGCGTTGCGCGGCAAATCGGCGAATCGTCGCAGCTGCGAGATGTCTTCGCTCCAGCCGGGATGGCGGGTGTAAACGGGTCGCAGGGTCTTGCGAACGGCCTCGTTGCGCGGCACGTGCGGGCACCGTTTGCCCGAGGGATCCTCGTAGGCCACGCAGATCTGCAGATCGCCGCGCCAGTCGCCGGAGTGGGTGAGGGCATCGGACTTGTTGATCATCACATCCTGAAAACCGCCGTAACGGAGGGCGTCGCCTTTCTCCACGGCGTCGAACCAACCGACCATGCGCTGCCGGCCGGTGCTCGTGCCGAACTCGATCCGCTTGAGCTTCACCGCCAGCGGATGAGCGTCGTCCATCTGCGTGAGAAACGTGTGCGTGCCCACCTTGGTGTCGTAGGCCTTCGCCACGCCGAAGGTGTGGATGCGTTGCACCGGGACGCCGGCGCTTTCGAAAAATTCCGGCGTGTAGGTATGCGAGGCCGTGACGTTCGGCGAGAAGCCGTGGCGCTTGTCGAGCCAGAAGGCCTGGCCGAACTCGCCGATGATCGTCCGCCCGGCCGCCACTTCGCGCAGAATGAGTTCACGCACCTCGCCGATATTTTTCGCCAGCGCCGTGCCCGCCGACCAGCAGGCCTCAGTCAAGGTCTCGAGGTTGAGCGTGAAGGGAAGGGACCCGCGGAAGCGCGTGAAGTCGTAGTCGGATTTCGCAAACACACCGAGTTCGATCGCCTCGGCATTGGCCCGTTGCTCCGCGGCGGTGAGCTTGTCGAAGAACGACGCCCACGCGGTCTCGCTCACCCGGCAGACGTGCTGGATCGTGCGGCAGGCGCGGTCGGCGCGCTGCGCGAGTTTGCGGGCGAAGTAGTTCGGCCCGCCGAGGAAATCGGAATAGGTGATCTGCTGCTGGCCGACTTCGTCGAGATACGCGGGCGTGATGCCCCGACCGGTGGAGCCGCGGGCCTCCTCCGCGAGCACGTTTACGCGATAGTCCTCCCAGGCGAGATCGAGCAGGCGGTGCGTGACGTCGGAGACGAGGGTGCGTTCGTCGATCAACAACCGGGAGAGCACGGCATAGCCCTTCTGCTCCAGCGGCCGGGTCTCCCACCAGATTTTCCGCGGATCCGCGACGACACCGCTGCCGATGCAGAGGTGCGCCGCATCACGCACCACGACCCCGGCGGGGAGCAGGTTGAGCTTGATGCCGCCGGCGGTGTGGCCCGAGTTTGCGCCGCCGTTGACCTTCAGGACGACGGAGACGGGGTGGGGCGTGCCGCGCAGTTCGTCGGCGACTTCCGGGATGAGACGGCCTTTGCCTTCGTCGCCGAGGGAGATGCCCACATCGGCGATGAGCTGGCTGGAAAAGGGAGGCAATGACATGGTTGCGAAGGTGGCAACCGAGCTCAGGAGAAACCCTGTTGCCGCGAAGGGAAAACGCGACGCGGGGGGCAAGGGCAAACAGAAAAACCGTCATCGGGCGGACGGGAGATGCGGCGGACTGTGCGTCTGGTTTGAAATCGGCCGGTCGACTCACGCCGGTGTTCGTCGCCGCCGGCACCGCTCCGCGCAGTTTGGCGAGCATTAGACGTGTTCGGACCGCCACCAAGAAATGCGCACCAATTCTCCGGGGGCGAAGTTGACGGATGCCACCCGCCTTGTTACTCACGATGCATCACCATGATCCAGCCCGTCCCGGCTGCGCAGGAATTTTTTTGGGACGACCTTCTTGAGTTCATCGAGGAGCGCCGGGTGATTCCTATTGTCGGAGCCGAGCTCCTTACGGTACCGGACGGCAACGGCGGCGAAATCACCCTCCTCGGTTTGCTGGCGCAAAAGCTCGCGGAGCGGCTGCACGTTGGAATCGAAGATTACACGGGCGACGATGCCCTGCACCAGGTGGTCTGCCGTCATCTCCAGACCGGCGGCCGGCGCGAGGAAATTTATCCGCGCCTGCGCACGCTGTTGAAGGATCTGGCTCCGCCGGTGCCGCCGGCCCTGCGGCAGCTCGCACGCATCCGGCATTTCAACCTCTACGTCACCACCACGTTCGACTCGCTGCTCGCGCAGGCGCTCGACGAGGAGCGTTTCGGCGGCGCCCCCAAGACCTCGTCGCTCGCCTACGCACCGAGCCACCACCAGGACCTGCCGCCCGACGCCCGCCTCGCGGCCACACCCACCGTGTTTCACCTGCTGGGCCGCACCTCGGCTGCGCCTGACTACGTCATCACCGAGGAAGACACGTTGGAGTTCTTCTCCGCGATGCACTTGGAGGCGAAACGGCCCAACGTGCTGCTCGATGAACTGAAGTCGAGCCACCTGCTGCTCCTCGGCACCACATTCCCCGACTGGCTTGCACGGTTCTTCATCCGCATCGTCAAGAACGGCCGGCTCTCCCTGCAGCGCGACGAACTCGAGATCATCGCCGATCGCCGGATGCACGAGGACCGCAGCCTCGTGCTCTTCCTGCGCAATTTTTCCTACCACACGCAGATTTTCGACCAGGGTTCCGCGACGAATTTCGTCCAGGAGTTGTCCGCGCGCTATCACGAACGCCATCCGGCCACCGCGGTTCAGCCTTCGCCCGAGGTAGGGCTCGACCTCCGGGCGGGCCTGGGCGCCGCTGCCGAGCCGGCCATGAAGCCCGGCTCCGTCTTCCTGAGCTACGCGAGCCAGGATGCGCCTGCAGTGAAGCAGCTCCGCGACGCGCTGGAGGCGGCCGGCATCGAGGTGTGGTTCGACCAGCGACGGCTTGAGGGCGGCGACGACTTCGACCGGGAAATCAAGCGCAACATCCGCGGCTGCTCGCTCTTTTTGCCCGTGATCTCCGCCACGACGCAGGCCCGGCATGAAGGCTACTTCCGGCTTGAATGGACGCTTGCCGCCGAACGCGCGAAACTCATCGCCGAAACCATCCCGTTCATCATCCCGGTCGTGATCGACCTCGTGAACGAGGCCGAGGCGCTGGTGCCCGAACGCTTCCAACACGTGCAGTGGACGCGGCTCCCCGCTGGCTCCGCGACGCCGGAATTCGTGGAACGGATGGTCAAGCTCGTCCGCGATCACCGCAAACGCGAGCGGGGCTTGTTGTGAACCCACCAAACCAATTTAACCGCAAAGTTCGTAGAGAGCACAAAGAATACCCCGGAGGCAGCGGAATCTCTTCTCTCCGATCTCCGTGCCTCTGTGGTGAAAGCCACCTCTTTCTTTCCCTGAATTTTTAACCACGGGTCACACGGATGAACACGGATCAAAATCCCCGAGTAATTCTTGGAACGCTAATCCGCGCTAATCTCCGCTTATCTGAGCCTGAATTAGCGACCATTAGCGTAGATTAGCGTTCCACCTTCTTCCTCCTTTCGGTGAGTCCTTCTTCCCCAATTTCCGCCGCCGCCGTCGACCGCGAGAATCCCTGGCCGGGGCTGGCCTCGTTCACCGAGGATCTCCGCGGGTTTTTCTTCGGCCGCGAAAAGGAAACCGAGGAACTCGTCCGGCTCGTGCGGCGGCAGGCGCTGACCGTGCTCTTCGGCCAGTCGGGCCTCGGCAAGAGTTCGCTCCTCCAGGCCGGAGTCTTCCCGCGGCTGCGGGAAAACGATTTCCTGCCGCTCTACCTTCGCCTCAACCACTCGCCCGACAGCCCGTCCCTCGCGGAACAGGTGAAATCCGCCCTCACGGCTGCCTTCACCGCCGCTCGCGCGGAAGCTCCGGAGTTTCGCGCCAGCGAGACGCTGTGGGAATATTTTCACCGGAACGACGTCGCCATCTGGAGCACCAAGAACCGCCTGCTCACGCCCGTCCTCGCCCTGGACCAGTTCGAGGAAATTTTTACCCTCGGTCGCGCCGACGACACCCGCCGCGCCCGCGGCGCCGCGTTCCTCCGTGAACTGGCCGATCTCGTCGAAAATTCCGCGCCCGCCGCGCTGCGCACGCGCTTCGACGCCGGCGAACTCGACCCCTCACGCTACAACTTTGACAAGCCCTCCTGCCAGGTGGTGCTGACGCTGCGCGAAGATTTTCTGCCCGACCTTGAGGGCCTGAAAACCGAGATGCGCTCGATCCTCACGAACCGCCTGCGCATCCGCCGGCTCACCGGCATCCAGGCGCTGGAGATCGTCACCAAACCCGCGCCGCGCCTGCTGGCCGAGGGCGTGGCGGAGCGTGTGGTCGAGTTTGTCGCCGGCGCGCGCGGCGGCTCGGCCGAGCGACTCGCCGAAATGGAGGTCGAGCCGGCGCTCCTCTCCGTCATCTGCCGCGAACTCAACGAGCGCCGCCGGGCGCTCGGGCAATCCCAGATCACCGTCGATCTCGTGACGGGCAACCGCCGCGAGATCCTCACCGATTTCTACGAGAGCAGCGTCGCCGATCTGCCGGCCGACATGCGCGCCTTCGTTGAGGACCATCTCCTCACGAAGTCCGGCTTCCGCGACAACTTCGCGCTCGAGACCGCGCTGGAAACCCCCGGCGTGAGCCGCGACCTGATCGACACCCTCGTCTCGCGCCGCCTCCTGCGGATCGAAGAGCACCTCGGCGTCCCGCGGGTCGAGCTCGCCCACGATGTCCTCGCCGAAGTCGTTCGCGCCAGCCGGGATGAACGGCAGCAGCGGCTGGCGCTGAAGGAGGCGCGCCGGCATACGCGGATGCTGCAGGGCCTCGCCGCCGGCCTCGTCCTCCTCCTCGCCGGCGCATCATGGATCGCCTGGCACGCCGTCCAGGCCCGCAGGGCGGAGGCGGCCCAGGCCAGCCGCACCGATTTCATGATCGGCTCGAAGCTCTTGGAAGCGGGCAAAACCCCCGAAGGCCTCGCCTACCTCGTCCGCGCCGGGCGCACCGATTCCACAAACCATGTCGTCGCCACCCGGCTGATGTCGGAGCTTGCATTTCGGAACTTCGCGTTGCCGGTGGGCGAGCCGCTGGAGCACGATGCGAATGTTGAATGGGCAGAATACTCCAAGGACGGCAAACGATGTCTGAGCCTGCAAGGCCACTCTGTGTTCTATTATTGGGACTTGGAGCAGCGAAAGCTCCTGCGAAAAATCGATATCGGCAGTCCGTCTATCGCGTGGGACTGGGATTCTGATAGTCGTCGAGTAGCTAGTTCTTCGCCTGCTGGCCTCGTCCAAATCTGGGACCTTGAAAGCGGTCGCATCTTGGTTGGGCCGCTGCAGGGAGGCCCAGAAACGCGACACTTGAAACTAAAGTTCTCACCTGATGGTCGGTGGCTTGCCGCCGGAGGCGCGCGAATTTGGGATTCCTTCACCGGCGAACTCAAAGCCTCCGTGCCAGGCGACTCCAGACACATCCATTTTGCCTTTAGCCCCGACAGTAATCGCATCCTGACTCGCGGCAATTCGGGCGCATCGTGCGTGTGGACCATACCAGACGGGAATCCTGTAACACCGGTCATGCGTACCACGCCAGTGACGCAATTCAATACCTCGGGCGCTTTTCGCCCCGGAGGGGATCTTCTCTCAATCCGTGACAGCCCTACCAGTATGCGGTTCTATGATGCCGCTACCGGCGCGGCGGTTAGCCCAAGGTTGGAGCACGATCAATGGATCTACTCGTCGGCATTTTCACTGGATGGGACGAAATTCGCGACAGTCGCAATGGACCAGAGCGCTCGAATCTGGGAAGTGCCATCCGGGAAGTCCTTAGTGCCTCACCTTGAGCACGGCGAACCATTGCGATACGTGTGTTTCACCCCAGACAGCCGCTTTCTCGTCACCACAACCCGACGACCCACAACACGACTCTGGGATGCTTCGACAGGTGCGATGGCACTAGAATCGATGGCAGTGCACTTTCCCGGACCAGTACCCAACAGTCCGGATCTCGTTACCGCGAACGGGAAACTCGTGAGCCGGTGGCAAACGTCACCAAGCGCAGTTATGCCGGTTCGATTCCCCTCGGCTGCAGAAAGCAAGTTCGTACATTGGCGCCCCGGCATGCCGACGGTGTGGGCCGTGCTCGCGGATCGGTTGCAGGAAATGGAAGCGTTTACCGGACGGGCTATGGGTGCTCCTCGACTCTTTCCTGTTTCGGCGACACCGCATGTTCTTTCACCCGATGCGCGCTATCTTCTTGTTTCGCTCGCCGGGTCTGAAGAACAAGAGCTCTGGGACTTGCGCGGCTCGGGAATCGTACGCCGTCCGCTTGGTCGGTACACCCTGCATCACGCTGAGTTCACTCCTGATTCAAAACTCATCACGCTAGTCTACGCCGCTGGGAAGAGCATCCGGACGTGGAGTACCGACCCCGCAAAACCCCTCGGCGGGGAGTTTAACTTGGAGAGTGCAGAGAATGGGCTGGCCGCCTCGCCTGATGGCCGCTTGATGGCGGCAGCATGCATGGGGGGTCATGTCGCAGTTTGGGACATGCACACATTGCAGACTGTCGGTGAGCCACTTCGATATGACCAATCCATGAGGCGCGTAGCTTTCAGCCCAAACGGTCGGCTCCTCGCCGCAGGCGGGTATGCCACCATCGTGCAGATTCTAAGTGCGACCTCGTTGCAGCAGATCGGGAGTACTCTCGAACTCGGTGATGTCGTGGAAGGGCTTCTCTTCACCCGAGATGGCCGGAGATTGCTGACGAAGACGCCATGGGCGATTCGCTTGTGGGATTCGACGACCGGTGCGCCTCTCACCGAGCCCATGGAACAACCTTTAATCTCCAAGGATCCGCTGGCTGGAACGCGATTAAACGAGGACGATACGCTCGTTGTCACATGGACCGAGAAAGGGGAGCTGCGGATTTGGGATACTGCTTCTGGATTGATGGTGGTCGGCCCCATCCGACTGGGCGCATCGATCCGTTCCGTTGCTTTCTACTCATCGGACCGTTTCGTCACAGCGACTCTCCGCAACGGAAGCTATGCCGTTTGCCCGCTGCCCCCTTGTCGGCCCAAGACAAGCACACCTGACTGGCTGCTGCGACAGGCAGAAGCTCTGGCAGGAGGGACGATTGACTCCTTTGCGTTTTTCCGTGCGCAACTGTCAAACGTCCGAGCGTTCCGAGAGATCCGCCACAAACTCGCCGCCGCTCCGGACGACGCTCCCTTTGTCGAATGGGGCCGCTGGTTCCTGGCCGATCGCGCCACGCGCCCGGTCGGGCCGGGGATGAAGATCACTGCCGCTGAAGCCAAGGTGATGGCAGCGCCGGATCCACTGGTCGATTTGAGAACACGTGAAACTGCCCTCAAGGACCAAGGAAAGTTCGCCGAGGCCGAGCCGCTGAATCGCGAGATGCTGGCAATCGCAGTGACACGCGGAGCCGATGACCTGTCGGGACTGGTCATGCAACAGTTGAGGCTCGCCGAAACCTTGGTCATGGTGAACAAGTTCGAAGAGGCCGAAAGATTGGCCCGCGCCAGCCTGGCCTTTCGGGAAAAGCAGAACGGTACAGAATCGGAAATTGCCTGGGCCCGCGCAACTCTCGGATCGGCACTCGTTGGCCTCAATCGCTATACCGAAGCCGAGCCGCTACTGGTTCCGGCGTGCGAGACGCTGAAACGCTTGCTCGGGAATCGCAGTTCCGCCGGCGGCGGATTGAAGCTGCGCGTCTCATGGCTGATCCAACTTTACGACGCCACCGGCCGGCCGGAGCAGGCGGAGGAATGGAAGAGATACCTCGCGACTCTGTAGCGGCCGGCAGAGTCCGCGGGGGCCGGCGGCCCGGCAGCAGATGCCGTAAACATTCAGTTGAGAGTTGAGGGGTGAGAGTTGCGGCCCTCCAACAAACGAGGTTTTGGCCTCGGCCCCGTGAAATCGGTGGTGAAAAATCAGGGGTGCCACGGTTGGCCGTGGGGCGGAACCATCAATGAAAAAACCGTCATTGGGCGCACGGGAGGTGCGGCTCCCGGTGGCACCGAAGGAGGGCGTTCTGTTGGCCGGCAGACAGCCGATGCGAAACGTACTTTGACGGCGGTTGGGAAACCGTGCCACCGGCAGGCAAGCCGCCGCCGCGTCGGATGCCCTTTCCGTCGTCAAATCACAGTTGCCGGGTCAGCACGGGTGCATCTCCCGCATGATGGCAGTTGGCCGGCTTTCGGAGGGCGCCGTCCGGGACCCTGAGCTTGTCGAATGGGCTTTGTCGGCGCCGGTGCGTAAGGTCTCGGATGCGGCTGCGACAAAGCGCAGCCCTCCGAAACCAAACAATGCTGGTGCCCGATCGGCCGCACCGACAATCGGGAGGATCGCCGGATCAGCACCCGGACCGACGAAAACTTTCTTACCCACCGAATCCCCCCGTTCGCATCCGCCGCTGCCGCGACGCCCCGCCTGCCCTATTTTTTGCCGGGTGGGAGCTCCGCTAGAATCTTGATCGCCGCTTCGTTCTTGAACTCGCGCGCAATGTCCAGCGCCGTCACGCCCAGTTTCGAAACCACCGTCGGATCGACTCCGGCGGTGAGGAATAATTGCACCATTTCCGCGCTGCCACTCGCGGCAGCCTCGTGGAGCGCCGTGCCGCCGCGTTCGCTGAGCGTCATCGGCTTGGCGCCGCCCGCCAGCAGCGCCCGGGCGATCGCCACCTTGTCCTTGGCGGCGGCGTGATGCAGCGGTGTCCACCCCATGCGATCGCGTTCGTTGGGCGCGGCCTTGCGCGTGAGCAGGATTTGCACCAGGGCGACGTTGCCGCGTTCGACCGCGAGGTGCAGCGGCGTCCGCGCACTGCGGTCAGGGGCGTCGACGCTCGCGCCGGCGTCGAGCAGCAGGACCGCGATCTCGGTGCGGTTGCGCAGAATTGCCTGGTGCAGCGGCGTGAGGGCCGCGTCCTTTCCGCGCTGCGCGCTCTCCGGCGCGCCCTTCACGTGGAGGCGGACGTCGTCGAGATCGCCGCGCGCGATGGCCTCGTCGATGGTGGGGTAGCGCGGAATGCGTGCCACCGTGGAGCTGACGCCCGCCGGCGGGACGGCGACACCGGCGGTCCAGGCGAGACCGTTGAGCACGAGTTTCCGAAAATTGTCGTCGCTCCAGTTGCGGTGAAAATGCCCGCCGGTGAAACCAAACGTGCGGGCGCCGGCACCCTCGAAGACCCAGCCGAGCGTCTGCGGTTCGCGCTTGGCGACGGCGGCGCGCACCGCGGGATTGCCGGAGCGCGGGCCGTCCTGCCCGAGTGAATTCTCCGGTGGCACCGCCTGCAACACCGGCCGCGCGTCACGGTGAAACCTCAGGTGATAATACCATTCGTCATCGATGGAAAACGGCGCGACCCCGCGCGTGACGTCGTGCGCCAGGAGTTTTGGCTGTTCCACTTTCCAAACGGGATTGACCGACCACTCGGTCTCGAAGCGCCCGCCGATGGTCTCGAGCAGATAGTCCGCGAGATCGCCCGGCGACGGCTCGACCGCAAAGTGCAGCACGGCGAGACCCTTGCCCGCGCTGGTGTGGCGGCGCAGGGCGGCGACCTGGCCCTTCGCCACGTGACCATCGAGTCCGTCGGAATAAAGGACGAGCGCCGTCGCCGAGGCCAGCACCGCATCGGTCGGCCACCCCAGGCTCACCTCGGCGCGCAGACCGAGGCCGCTGGTGTTCATGGCTTCGGCGAGCAGTTTGCAGCCGTCGGGAAACCGGTGCTCGCCGGGGCCGTGGCTCGGCTCTCCGGCGATCAGCAAGACGATGGGGGTGACGGGCGCGGCGACGGCGGCGGCGGGACCGACGAGCAGGCACAGGGCGCGGAAGAGCGAGCGAAGGTGGATCATGGTGGGGGAGTCGGGGATCGAGTGTGCGGAAACGACTGAAGCTGTCGAGGCGGGCGAGGTTTGTTCGGGCTGCGTGGGTGAACGCGATCGGTGGCGACTTGATAAAGGGCGAAGTCATCGTGCGGGGTGGGGCACCCCGCCTCCATCGGCACTATGGGCGGATCTCGTCGCCAACGCTTGGCCAGCCTCGGTGAACGGATCGATAGGTCGTATTGTGGCACCACGCGATGGCGGCGACGACAAAGCCCATTCGACTTGCTCAGGGTTCCGAACGTCGCCCTTCGAAACAAACCACGTGTTTCGAAGGGCTGCGCTTCGTCGCAGCCGCAGGATGCATCCTAATACCCGGGATCGCGAAGAGCTCGGTTTGGGATGCCGCCTCCTTTGGCGAAGTAGGCTGACGGTTCGAAATCTCGTCCACCGTGTGCGTTCCGGAAAATAGGCTCGGCATCGGCGGGCGGTTTCGAACGCTGCTGCGGATGAATCTTTCGAGCAAAGTCGCGGTCGTCACCGGAGCCGGATCGGGAATTGGCAAAGCGTGCGCACTCGGGATGCTGGCGGCCGGTTATCGGGTGGTGCTCGCCGGGCGACGGAGCGAGGCGCTCGAAGATACCGCGCGCAGCGCCGGTGTGCCCGCGACGCAGTGGCTGACAGTGCCCACCGATATCACCAACCCCGCCGCGGTGCAGGCGCTCTTTGCGCGTACGCAGGAAGTCTTCGGGCGGGTCGACGTGTTGTTCAACAACGCGGGGATCAACGTACCGGGCGTGCCACTCGAAGATCTGTCCTTCGAACACTGGCGACAGGTGATTGAGACAAATTTGACCGGGGCATTTTTGTGCGCACAAGCGGCGTACCGCCTCATGAAAAAGCAGAGCCCGCGCGGTGGCCGGATCATCAACAATGGTTCAGTGTCCGCGCACGTGCCGCGCCCGTTCTCCTCGCCGTACAATGCCGCCAAGCACGGCATCACCGGTCTGACCAAGTCGATCGCGCTCGACGGCCGGCCCTTCGACATCGCGTGCGGCCAGATCGATATCGGCAACGCCGATTCACCGCTCGCGGGGAAGATGCGCCACGGCGTCCCGCAGGCCGATGGAGCGATCGCCGTCGAGCCGACGATTGACGTGCGTCACGTGGTCGACGCCGTGCTTTACATGAGCGGCCTACCGCTCGACGCCAACGTGCCGACGATCACCGTCATGGCGACCAAGATGCCCTATGTCGGCCGCGGGTAGCGCGTGTTTTTCCAGCTCGGCACCCGCAACTGAAGTTGTTCCCCGTCGCATCTTTCTCTTTCCTCTTTGTCTTTCTCGTCGGGTATGTTCCGGACGAACGAGAAATAGGACGTGGAACGAGAACGAGTGTCGGCGAGAGTGACCTACCGCCCAGTGCCGGTCGTGCCGACGGTGTTGCCGGGAATCTTGTTTGACGGCTGGAGCCGCAACAGGCGCTCCGCCTCCTCGAGCAAAAATCCTATTTCGGTGAAGGGTTCGAAGCCGATGTCCTGCCAGCGCACCCGACCCTGGCCATCGATCAGGAACGTGCCGTGCAGCGGAGCGTCTTCGAAGTCGTCAAACGCACGGTAGGCTTTGAACACCTCTTTCTGCGGGTCCGATACCAACGGGAAGGGAAAGCCGTCCTGGGTCTTGGTTTTCTCGAACGTGCGTTGCAGGCCGTCGACGGTGTCGGTGCTCACCGCCACCAGCGAGATGCCGAGTTTGTTGAAATCGGCGGTTCTTGGTGCAAACGCTCCCAGTTGGGCGACGCAGTGGGAACAGCCATGCCCGAGGTAAAAAAGCACCACGACCGGCTTGCCGCGATAATCCTGCAACGCGACGCGCCGGCCGTCCATGCCGGGCAGCGACCATGCGGGTGCGGGCGATGGCTCCCACCGGAACGGCCCGAGTTGCGCCAACTCCGGCCGCTGGCCGGAATCCGTCCGGACTTCGGCCTTGAGCCGCCAGTCGGTGGGGAGATTTCGCGCCGCGGCCACCGGGCGGAGCCGTTGGAAAACCGGCTGGTCGAGGTCGATCGCGGCCGAGATGGCGCGCAGACGATCGAACGCCGCCCCGGCTTCGTCGGCTTTTCCGATCGCCTGCAGGATGTCGACGTAGTTGGCGAGGACCGGGACCTGATTGGGCGCGGCCTTCTCGGCGTCGAAGGCCGTTTTTTCCGCCCTGGCCGGATCGCCGGCCTGCAGTTGGAGCCGCGCGAGGCGGTCCTTGGGCAGATCCTTGGACTTGGCGAAAAATTCCAAGGCGGCGGTGTTTTCCCCCCGGGCGAGCGCCGCGTAACCCTGTAATTCCGCGATCGCATTCTCCAGATACGCGAACTTGCTCACGGGGCCGCCAGCCTTCTTCGCGGGCGGGTTGACGACGGGCGGTGCGGGCAGCGCGGCCGCGACGGGATCGGGCGCCTTTTCCGCCGCGACGATGGCGTCAACTGCTCCGGCGACCGGCTTGTTTTCGGCGGCCGCGGCCGCGTCGCTTTTCCCGGCGGCCCGGGCTTTCTTCGTCGCGGCCTCCTTGGTCTGCTCCGTCTTGAGCAACGCCTGCAATGTCTCCAGCAGTTGGATACCGGCAACCGCGTTGCCCCGGCTGAATTCCGCGACCCCGAGCGCCCGCTGGTGGGTGGTCTGGTCCTGCGGCGTCTTGCCCGGGGACACCAGGCCGCTCTCGGTCACGCGCACCACGGCCGCCCACTGTTCATAACGCGACAACACCTCCACGAGCCGGCGGCGACCGTACGAATAGCTGCTATTCGGGCGGTCGGTGTAGGCGCTGGCTGAATCGGCGGTCTTGGTCTCATCGCCAGCGGGCTCCTTGGCCTCGGTCCCGCCCTCGCCGGATTCGTCCTTGGTGTCCGAGTCGGTGGCCCCGGATTTCTTGAAGCGCGGCACCCGGGGCAGCTCAATCATGTTCGTCGCGAGCGCCACGGCGTCGTGGACTCGGCCCACGTGCGACAGGTTGCGCACAAACCATTCGTTGTTGTGCGCATAATTGTGAATCTGGTCGGGCAGCACGCGATCGCGGATCAGGTGCGCGTGATCGATCCGGGCGGAGGCCTCCTGTTGCCAGGCGGCGTCGGCGAAGCGGTTTAGTTTCGAAAAAATATGGCCGGGCATGTGCCACATGTGGGCAATGCCCGGGGAGGACTGGCCGCAGGCGGCGGCCGAGGTCAGGGCGCGTTCGGCCGCCTCGCGGTCCCAGAGGTGAATCCGGTAATGGTGAATCGGATGCGCCGGCTCGACCGCCAGCACCTGGCCAATCAGCGACTCAACGGCCTGGTGACTGCTGATGGGCACGCCCTTGCTGCTGCTGTCCCAGAGCAAGACCGCCAGAAAGGCCTTGGCCTCGAGGTCGGCGGGATGCTCGAAGATGATTTTCTCGAACGCCCGGATCAACTCCCGGCGGCGATCCTTCTCCGCGCGTTTGTCCTCCTTGTAATAGGCCGCGTAGGCCTCGATCCATCCGCGTTCGCGCGGGCCCGCCTGCTCTTTTCGTTTGACGGCCCCGGCGATGAATTCACGGGCGCGTTTCTGGTTCTGAATGTTGGCCATCGCCAGGCCCCAGTAAGCCATTGCCATTTCCGGATCCAGCAGCGCCGCCTGCCGGAACGAACGTTCCGCCTCGAAATACCAAAAGCCATGCAACTGGCCGACCCCTTGGTTGAAGAACCGCTGGGCCAGCTCCACTTGGGTCGTGACTGTAAAGGAGACTTTGCCGGTGCCGTCCATCAGGTAGGCGCGCTGGCGTGGTCCCTCGTTGAACGCCTCGCCGTGCAGCGAGTGGCCGGCCGCCGGGCCGGTCTCCGGGTCATCCGCGGCGTGCGCGAAAACCACGAACCAGGCGGGCAGGGAAAGGGCGAGGGCGGAAAAGCGGAGCGTGTGAGGGAGCATCGGAATTAGTGGGGCAACGAAACAATTCGTCGCCTGGCGGGGGAAGGACGGGCTGACTGTTGGCTGTCGGCACCCACCAGGCAACCCGTTTGTCGTCCGCGCTGACATCGCTGCGACGGGTGCGATGCGTGCTACGCGCTGCTGGCGCGCGTCGAGACTTCGATCACGTCGTGCGGGGCGGCCTCTTTTTGTCCGGCGGGGCTGACGCGGATGTAGCGGGCCTTGGCCCTGAGTTCCGGTAACGTCGCCGCGCCGAGATAACCCATGCCGCTCTGGACGCCACCGATCAGGTTTGCGAGGACGTCGTCGACTGAACCGGAAACTTCCTTGAGCGCCTCGATGCCCTCGGCTGCCACCTTGCGGGTCGTGTCGTTTTTGTCGTGCCCGTAGCGCGCCGCGCTGCCGGCCTTCATCGCGGAGAGCGAGCCCATGCCGCGGTATTGTTTGTAGACCTTGCCGTTGATTTCAAGAATCTCGCCCGGCGCCTCGCGACAACCCGCCAGCAGTCCGCCGAGGATCACGGCGTCGGAAAGCGTGAGCGCCTTCACGATATCGCCGCTCTTGGTGATGCCGCCGTCGGCGATGAGTTTGACGCCGGCCTTTTTCGCAGCGGATCCCGCCACATGCAGCGCGGTGAGCTGGGGGATGCCGACGCCCGCCACGATGCGCGTGGTGCAAATCGATCCGGGCCCCTGGCCGATCTTGACCGCGTTGGCCCCGCAGTCGCCGAGAAACGCGACCCCGCTGCCGCTCGTGACGTTGCCCGCGATGATCGTGAGATCCTTGAACGCGCCGCGGACGAGTTTCACGACCTCGCCGACTCCGGTGGTGTGACCGTGCGCGGTGGAGACGGCGACGCAATCGACGTGCTCGGCGACCAGACTGCCGACGTGTTCGATGATCTTGTCACGGTCGAGCGTGCCGTCGGGACGGCGCACAGGAGAGAGCGCGGCGCCGACCACGAGCCGAAAATCGTGATCGCGCGCCGGCTTGCGGCGGGATTTCGATTCGGCGGTGATCCGTTCGACGTCGGACGCGGTGATGAGGCCGCGCAGATGACCGGCCTCGTCGACCACGAGCATCTTGTTGATGCCGACATTGGCGGTGAAAAATCGATCCGCGGCGTTGATCGGATCCTTGGCAACGGCGCGTTGCTTCTCGGTCTTGAGTTGGGCGCGGGGTGTCATGACATCGGCCACGCGTTTGCCCTTGTAGCGATCCTTGACGACGTTGCCGGACAGGAGGCCGGCGAGTGCGCCGCTGTTATCGACCACGGGAAAGGTGGAGAAGCTGAAGCCCTTTGCTTCAACCATCGCCAGCACGTCGCCGATGAGTTGATCGGGGGTGACCGTGATGGGGTCCTGAATCAGCCCGTGGATGTGGCGTTTCACCCGCGCGACTTCCTTCACCTGTTCCCGGGCTGGCATGTTGTAATGAACGAGGCCGAGTCCACCGTTCAATGCCATCGCGATGGCCATGCGTGATTCGGTGACGGTGTCCATGTCCGACGAGATGATCGGAATCTGGAGGCGCAGGGCGTCGCTGAGCGCCGTGGATGTATCGGCGTCCTTGGGGAGGATCGTCGAGTAGAGTGTCGCCAGTGAAACGTCGTCGAAGGTGAGCGCCGTGGGCAGATTGGCGCGGAAGAACGCCTCGGCGGGGAGGAAAAACTCAGCGTCAGCGGAGGCGGGAGCGGCGGTGGAGGACGAGGCAATCTTGGTCATGGATTGCCCTGAACGGAGTAGGGCTGGCCGGGGTGAGCGCAAATGGAAAAGTAAAAGCAGCAGCGTGTATTACTTGGTTGTGCCACTGCGAAAGCCGCCCCAAGAACTTGTCACGTATTACGTGACAAGTTCGATCGGCCGCCGGGGAATGGTTTGGCGAACATTGGGGGATTCGCCCAACCACGGGTCGAACTGCTACTCCCGCCAGCCGCGCACCTGGCAATGAACCACGGCCACCTGACCCATGTAGTTGGCGGCCGGCGCCAGGGCGGCGGCCTTGAGCAGGTGCACCCTGGCTTGGAACGCATCGCCGAGGGCCTCGTGGTAAAGACCGAGGTAGAGCTGGGCGTAACAGCGCTGGCGGTTCAGCGCGGCGGTCGAGATCCCAGCCTTCGCCTCGGCCGCCTGGAGGACATCCTCCGTCCTGCCTTGGCCCGCGTAGAGCGCGTGGATTTCCTTCATCGGCACGCGCGTGTCGTGGGTGATCGGGATGAACAGTTTCCGTGCGACCGCGATGCTTTCCGATTTCGCGACGCAAAGAAAATGCCAGGCGGCGTTCTCCACGTCCTCGCGGTTCACCTTTTGATGAACTTCGAATTGGGCGCGGCCGTCGTGGTATCGCCCCGCGTAATACAGCGCGAGCCCGCGCTGCCAGTGGCCGGCGAGGGACGCCGGTTGCTCCTTCACCTGGGCGTCCCATTCCACCAGCGATTCCCGGATGCGCCCGGCGAAGAAGTGTTCCTCGCCTTGGGCGTAGCGGGATTTCGTTTCCTGCGCGGAGAGGGCGACAGCGAAGGGAACGAGATAAACGAGAATGCGATTCATGTTGGGTTACGGACCGGCGGTGTTGATGCCGTTGCAAGCGCAGACTGATGTCCTCATCGGGCTGGCTTGAGGGCGAACAATCCAAAACCCGGTGAGCACATCGGGTGCCACCACCAAGAGCTTGCGTATCAGGAGCGAGATCTCGCTCCGGCTGAAGCGCCCCGGCTGAAACCCGCCGCCAGGCCAGATTGTGAATGTAACGTAATACGTTACATGTTCACCGAGAAATCTCCGGCTACAGGTTGACGCTTGCGCAAGTGCCCCGGCGAGCGGGTCGGAGGCTCTACTTCGCGCGCGTGGCCGTCCAGTCGCTCTTCCGGGCGGCTCCGCCGTCGCGCCCAGGGCGCTCGATCGATCCGGTGATGGTGGAGCCCGCCAGCTTGCCGGAATATTTCGAGACGAATTTGTTGCCGTTGAATTCCAGCTCGATGGTGAAGGCAATGGTTCCGGCCTTGTAGGAACTGTTGGTGATCGCCGTGTCCGGAATATCGAACTCCCCCATTTTCGCGCCCTTGAGGACGCCGGTGAGCTGTTCGCCCTTGAGTTCGAGGGTCAGCGTGCGATCCACCGCCGGGTTGTCGCCGCGGCCGGGCTGTGACCATTTCCAGGTGCCGGTGGGCGAAGCGTCGGCGGCGAGCGCGGCGACGGTGACGAAACAAGCGGCGACGAACGCCGCGAAGGCTTTGCGATATGTTTTCATAGGGTGTCGTTGGGACGGCGGCAGGACGCGGCGTCGACGGAAAAGTTCTGGTCGCGGTGGCAAATCGCATCTGCACGATTGATTGCCCGGCGGTCTTCAGGTCCTCTCGTTTCAGGCACGCCATGAAATTCCGAATCCAGCATCGCCGTTATCGTCTGCCGTTCCGCGTCCCGGTGCGGACGGCGCATGGCGCGTGGATCGAACGCGAAGGTCTGATTGTGCGGCTGGAGGACGAGCACGGCGTCGTGGGTTTTGGCGAGGCTGCGCCGATTCCGCACTTTGGCACCGAGACGGTCGACGAAGACGAGGCCGGCGTGCGCGTTCTCGGCGAGTGGACGAATGAAGACGCGATGGCGTCGGTGCCCGCGAGGTTGGCCGGTCTGCGCAACGCGATCGCCGCGGCACGGGCGGATGCGACCGTGCCAACCCGTGGAACGGCTGGCGGGGGTGGCGCCCGTTGGCGCCAACGGGCTGGTTGGGGAGCTGACGCGGCAAAGCCCGATGAGGACATCGGGCTCCACCTTTCGGAAAAAGACCATTTCGGCGTGGCGGCGCTGCTGCCGGCGGGACGCGCGGCGCTCGCGCCGATCGCGGCGCGGGCGGAGAGCGGATTCCGGGTTTTTAAGTGGAAGGTTGGCGTCGCGGATCTCGCCGATGAATTGGTGCTGCTGGACGATGTTTGCGCGGCCCTGCCCGCGGGGGCGAAGCTGCGGCTCGATGCCAACGGCGCGTGGGATCGACGGCAGGCGGAGCGTTGGCTGGAGCGCTGCGCCGAGCGACCGGTGGAGTTTTTGGAGCAACCCTGCTTCGCCGAGCCGACGCAGGGGGCGGCCCGGCAGCGGAAGACGGAGGAACTCCTATTGGGCCTCGCAGGAGATTTTCCGACGCCGATTGCGCTGGATGAGTCCCTCGTGGGCGAGGGCGACATCGAGCGATGGATCGGGGCGGGGTGGCCGGGGGTCTTTGTCGTGAAGCCTTCGCTGCTCGGCGACGTGCGCGGAGCGCTGGTACGGCTGGAAAAGGCGAAGGCGGCCGTGGTGTTTTCTTCGGCGCTGGAAACGGGGGTGGGGGCGAAGGCGGCGCTGCGGACGGCGTTTCAGTGGAAAGGCGAGTTGGATTCGACCGGCTCACCGCAGGTGCGGGCCCTGGGCTTCGGCGTGTGGCCGTTGTTTGCCGATGCGCGCTGCGACGGGCCGTACCCGGCGCCATTTCTGCGACGCGAGGACGTGGAAGCGCTCAAGCCGGAGGCCGTATGGAACGCGCTGAGTTGATGACCGTGCTGCGCGCGACGCGCTGCGCGCACGAAAGGGAAGGCTTCGTTTTCCTGCAGGATCCGAATCGGACGTCAGCCGGCCGTGCCGCCATCGCCGCACAACTATCGCGAAGCAAGAATCAAGAATCGAAGATCTCCCAAGGTTGGTTGTGCATTGCGACCGGCGGTACAAGCGGCGGCGTGAAATTCGCCCGGCACGACGAGCAGACTCTCTCCGCCGCGGTGGAGGGGCTGCGGGCGCATTTTGGTCTCGCGCGCATCAATGGGGTCGACGTCCTGCCGCCGCATCATGTGAGCGGATTGATGGCACGGGTGCGGGCCGCGGCCACCGGTGGCAATCACGTGGCGTGGTCGTGGAAGCGACTGGAGGCGGGGGACGTTCCCCGTCTGGACGCACGGGAGGATGACTGGGTGATTTCCCTCGTGCCGACGCAATTGCAGCGGCTCCTGCAGGTGCCGGTGGCCGTGGAGTGGCTGCGCGGCCTGCGCGTGATTTTTCTGGGTGGCGGTCCGGTGTGGCCGGCGTTGGCGGAAGCCGCCGCGCGGGCGGCGCTGCCGGTGGCGCTGAGTTATGGCATGACGGAGACGGCGGCGATGGTCGCGGCGTTGCGACCGGAGGAGTTTCTGGCCGGCGGGCGGACGTGCGGGCGGGCGCTCCCGCATGCGCGGATCACGGCTGACCGCGAAGGAGTGGTGCGGGTCGCGGGCGCGTCGGTTTTTCACGGCTACTGGCCGGAGTGGCGAGGGGAGCGCGAATTCGTGACCGAAGATCTCGGCGTGATCGACGCGCACGGGAAGCTGGAGGTGCTGGGGCGGCGCGATGCGATGATCATCACGGGCGGAAAAAAAGTGCAGCCGGCGGAAGTCGAGGCGGCGCTGCGGGCGAGCGGGGAGTTTTCTGAGGTGGTGGTGATTGGCGTGCCGGATGGGGAATGGGGTGAGGCGGTCGTGGCGTGCTTTCCCCTGATGGGCGGACGCGCTCCGGAAACTTCGCGCGCAGTGGCGGCGCTGGCGCCGCATCAACGGCCGAAGCATTATCTTCCGCTCAGCCCGTGGCCGGCCAACGCGCCGGGCAAGGTGAGCCGGGCGGAGTTGCGCGCGGCGGCGCGAGCAAGGCTGGCGGGCGGCGGGTAGGACCGCACGGACCCCGATCCCACCAAACATTCAGCGCGGAGGGCGGACGATTTAGAGTTTATGAATCCGGATTTTCGCCTCTACTCACTCGCATGACCAAGAATGAAATCGCCGATGTCCTCTCCGAGATCGCGACGTTGCTCGAGTTGAAGGGCGAAAACCCGTTCAAGGTGCGCGCCTACCAGGCCGGGTCGCGGGCGCTGGAGGCGATCGAGGAAAGCGAACTTGCGCGACTGATCGCCGGGGAGGAGCTGAAAAGCATGAAGGGCATCGGCGATGCCCTCGCGCAAAAGATCACCGAGCTGCACACGACGGGCGGACTCGTGTTTTTCGAAAAACTAAAGGCGTCGGTCGAACCGGGGCTGGTGGATCTGCTGCAGATTCCCGGGCTGGGGCCGAAAAAGATTCGCGCGCTGCACGACAGGCTCGGCATCGCCGACCTCGCCGCGCTGACCCGGGCCTGCCAGGATGGCCGGGTGGCGGAGCTTGACGGATTTGGCGCGAAGACGCAGGAGAAGCTGCTGGCCGGGATCAAGAATCGCGAGGCCTACGGGCGGCGGCACCGGTGGTGGGACGCCGCGGAAATCGCGGGGCCGATCGTCGCGGGATTGCGCCAGTTGCCCCAGGTGCGGCGGGCGGAGGCGGCGGGCAGCCTCCGACGCGGGATGGAAACGGTGGGCGACCTCGATTTCATCGTGGCGGCGACCGACGTCGCGCCGGTGGTCGGATGGTTTGTGGGGATGGCCGGCGTGAAAGAGGTGACGGCGCAGGGCGAGACCAAGGCGAGTGTGCGATTCGAGAGCGGGTTGCAGGCGGATTTGCGGATCGTGCCGGAGGAGCAGTTCGTGTTCGCGCTGCACCATTTCACCGGCTCGAAGGATCACAATGTGCAGTTGCGCCAACGGGCGCTGGCGCGTGGGCTCAGCTTGAGCGAATGGGGCTTGGTGCCGGCGGAAGGCGAGGGGACCGTGAAGGCGAAGGCCGGCGCCGGCGGACCCCGGACGGACGTGCGCACCGAGGCCGAGTTGTTTGCGGCGCTCGGGTTGCGCTTCATCCCGCCCGAGTTGCGCGAGGGGCTGGGGGAGATCGAGACGGCGGAGCAGGGGGAATTGCCGCGGTTGATTGAGGCGGGCGATCTGCGCGGAGCGTTTCACAACCACACCACGGCCTCCGACGGCCGGAACACCCTTGCGGAGATGACCGCGGCGGCGGCGGCGCTCGGCTGGGAATACCTCGGGATCGCGGATCATTCGAAGAGCAGTTTTCAGGCGAATGGCCTGAGTGAGGAGCGGCTCCTGCAACAGGTGGCGGATATTCGCGCGCTGAACGCGTCGAGGCGTTTCGCGACCCAGGTGTTGGCCGGGACCGAATGCGACATTCTGGTGGATGGCCGGCTTGATTTCGACGACGCGCTCCTCGCGCAGCTGGATTATGTGGTGGTGTCGGTGCACAGCTCCTTTTCGCAGGATGAGGCGGCCATGACGGCGCGCCTCGTGCGGGCCCTCGAGCATCCGCGGACGACGATGCTCGGGCATCTTACCGGGCGGTTGTTGCTGCGGCGCGAAGGATATCGCGTCGACGTGGGCCGGGTGATCGATGCGGCCATCGCCAATGGGGTGGTGATTGAACTGAACGCGAACCCGTGGCGGCTCGACCTGGACTGGCGGCACTGGCGCAAGGCGGCCGAGCGCGGTCTGGTATGTGCGATCAACCCGGATGCGCACGAGACCGAAGGGCTGCAACACGTGCGCGCCGGGGTGAACGCCGCGCGCAAGGGCTGGCTGACGCGCGAAAACGTAATGACGACCTGGCCGCTGGCCCGCGTGGAGCAATGGCTGCATCGGCGGGCGGGCCGGTAACGGGCTTGATTCCGCGGATTTGCGTTCGTCACGATGAGGCGTACTTTCCGACGCACATGTTTCCTTCGAACCATTCTTTTTCCACCATGATTACATCCCGTCTCCGACCCACCGTCCCGGCGGCGATCCTGCTGCTCCTCGGCGCGGCCGCCATGCTGCGCGCGGAGGATTACGCGATCGTGACGTTGGTGGGTACCTCGAATGTCTCCGGGAGCGCCGATGGCACTCCCGGATCGTTTCGGAACCCGTATGGCATCGCGATCGATGCCGCGAAGAATCTCTACGTTTCCGATACCTTGAACAACACGATCCGGAAAATCACCCCGGCCCGGGTGGTTTCGACTCTCGCGGGTTCTGCGGGGACTTTCGGATCGACGGACGGCACCGCGGGCGCGGCCCGCTTTAATTTCCCGGTGGGTCTGGCCGCGGACTCGTCGGGCAACGTCTACGTCGCCGATTCGAAAAATTTCACGATTCGAAAAATCACCGCGGCCGGGGTGGTGTCGACCTATGCCGGGGCGCCGTTTCTGCTCGGGGCGAACGACGGCCCGATCGCGACCGCCCGCTTTTTCCTGCCCTATGGCGTCGCGGTCGATTCGTCGGGGAACGTTTATGTCGCGGATGGCGGCAATCACGTGATTCGCAAGATCACGGCCGCCGGGGTCGTCTCGACGCTGGCCGGCGCCGCCTTGCAATCCGGCTTCACCGACGGCTCGGGCGCCGCCGCGCGTTTCAGCACGCCGTGGGGGGTGGCGGTTGACACCAGTGGCAACGTCTTCGTCGCCGACAGCCTCAACAATGCGATTCGCAAGGTGACTCCAGCCGGTGTCGTGACCACCTACGCCGGCAACTCCGGGAACGGCGGCGGTCTGGACGGTGCGGCTGCCACCGCGCGGTTCAACCAGCCGCGCGGGTTGTCGGTGGATGCGACCGGCAACGTGCTGGTCGCAGACTACGGCAACAGCGTCATCCGACTGATTACTCCGGGCGGGACGGTCTCGACGCTGGCCGGAGCCACCGGGATTATTGGGGAGGTCGACAGTGTGGGCTCCGCCGCCCGCTTCTATGACACGACGGATGTCGTGGCGGACGGCAGCACGATCTACGTCGTCGATTCGTCGAACAACCTCATTCGAAAAGGAGTGCCGGCGAGCCTGGCGACCCTCCCGGTGATTTTGATCGAACCACTCGATCAAGAGGTGAGCGTGGGCCAGGCGGTGACGTTTCGCGTCGTGGCGAGCGGCAGCGCATTAACCTACCGTTGGCTCAAGAATGGCGGGTTGATTGCCGGCGCGACCAGTGCGAGTTACACCATCGCCGCGGCGCAGGCGGCCGACGTCGGCACGTATTCTGTGCGGATTGCCGGAGCCGGGGGTGGCTCGGTCGACAGCGCGCCGGCCACTCTTTCCGTGACGGCGGTGGGCACCGGCCCCATTGCGATCACGGCCCGTCCCCTGAGCCAGAACGTCAGCACCGGGCAGAGCGCGACCCTGAGCGTCACCGCGACCGGCGCCGGCCTCACCTTTCAGTGGCTGAAAAACGGTTCGGCCATTTCGGGTGCGACCTCGGCGAATTACACGCTGCCATCCGTGCAGGCTACTGACGCCGGCACCTACGCCGTGCGGTTGACCTCCGGCGGCACGACGGTGACGGCGTCGGCCAAGCTCAGCGTGGGAACCGGTGGCACGGTGGCTATCAACATCACCACGCAACCCACGAACCAAACGGTGAACGCGGGGCAGGGCGCGACGTTTGCCGTGACGGCCACCGGGTCGACGGCGCTGGCCTATCAGTGGTTCAAGAACGACCAGGTCGTGGCGGGCGCGACGAACTCGAGCCTGGCGATCGGCGCGACCCAGACGACCGACGCGGGCAACTACACCGTCCGGGTCAGTGGCGGCGGTCTCAACGTGTCGAGCGAGGTGGCGGTGCTGACGGTGAACGTCGTCGTCACGGGGCCGACGGCGCGACTTTCCAATTTGTCGGTGCGCACGGCGATGGGGGTGGGGCAGACGCTGATTGTGGGCGTGGTCGTGAGCGGTGGTTCGCGCAATGTGCTGGTCCGGGCCGCCGGTCCAGCGCTGGCGGCGTTTGGGCTGAGCTCGGCGATGAGCGATCCCCGGCTGGAGCTTTACAACGGACCCACGCAGATCCTGGCGAACGACAGCTGGCCGGCGACCCTCGCGGACACGTTTGCGAGCGTGGGCGCATTTGGGTTTCCGGCCGGCAGCAGCGACGCGGCGTTTGTCCAGGGCATTGACGGGGCGCGTTCGATTTGGGCGCTGGGCACGGGGGCGGGAGTGGTTCTGGTCGAGGCATACGACACCGGCACCGGCAACACCCCGCGCCTGGTCAACGTGTCCGCGCGGAACCAGGTGGGCACGGGCGACAACATTCTCATTGCGGGCTTCAACATCGCGGGCACTGGCACCAAGCGATTGCTGATCCGCGCCGTCGGCCCGACACTTGCGGCCTTTGGAGTGACGGGGTTGCTCGTCGATCCGAAACTGGAGGTCTATGACAGCGCCGGCGTGAAGGTAACTGAGAATGACACCTGGGACCCGGCGCTGGCCGTGACATTTTCGGCGGTTGGAGCCTTTTCGCTCAATGCCGGCAGCCGGGACGCCGCGTTGCTGACGACGCTCGCAGCCGGCGGTTATACCGTTTGGGTCCGCGGGTCCGACGGTGGCACCGGCGAGGCCTTGGTCGAAATTTACGAAGTGCTGTAGGAGTCGGACCGGATTTTTCCCGGCGGCGGGAAGCCGCCTTTCGGCAGATGTTTCACGCCCCTGAGCGGAGGCGAAGGGCAACCCTCCCCTGGCGGGCAGGCCAAGGGAATCCGGTGCGAATTGCGAATCCTCCAAGAGGTGAATCGCGAAAATTCGTTGGCTTCCGCATCTTGTGCCACGCGGGATGCGTCCTGTTGTGTTGTTCGCCCACTGCTCGTTCTAGGCTGTATTTCCGTTTCAATCCTCATCACCGTCCGTGTGACACCCGATGATTGTCCATCTGGTTCATGGTCTAAACCTCAACCCGTTCCAGTCATGAAACTCGCCCGTTTGTCCCTCGTCTGTGTCACCGCCGCCCTCGTCGGGGCGACGTCGCTCTGCGCTCAGAAAAAGTAAACCAGATGCGCCCCCGTATCCTCCGGATAGTGTACCGCCCGTGGTGGCGCGTGATGGCGGGCGCCTGTTTTTTTGCAGCGTGGTCGCTCCCGGCGGCGGAAGTCGCGCCGGGTGCGGAGATCCTGCAGGAACTCCGCAGTTTCGCGACCACCGGCACGCTGCTGCACATCGCGGCGCATCCGGATGATGAAAACACGCAGCTCATCACTTACTTTGCCAAGGCGCGCGGCTATCGGACGGCCTACCTCTCGTTGACGCGCGGCGACGGCGGCCAGAACGAGATCGGGCCCGAGTTCGACGAGAAGCTTGGCCTCGCCCGCACGCAGGAACTCCTGGCCGCCCGGCGCCTCGACGGCGGCCGGCAGTTTTTTACGCGCGCGATCGATTTTGGCTATTCGAAGTCGGCCGACGAGACGCTGCGGTTTTGGGATCGGAACGAGGTGTTGGGCGACGTGGTGCGCGTGATCCGGATTTTCCGGCCAGATGTCATTGTCACCCGATTTTCCCCCAGCGGCGGGGGCACGCACGGGCATCACACGGCCTCGGGAATGCTTGGCGCCGAGGCGTTCAAGCTGGCGGGCGATCCGCAGGCGTATCCGGAACAGCTGCAACAGGGCCTCACCGTGTGGCAGCCGAAACGCGTGGTGCTGAACAGCGGCGGTTTCGGTCGCGGGGGCGGCGGCGCACCGGCGGCAAACACCATCCGGATGGACATCGGCGGCAGCGATCCGGTGACGGGGGAGGGCCTCGGAGCGATCGCCGGGCGCAGTCGTGGCCGGCACATCACGCAGGGGTTTGGGAGTTTCGGCGGGCGCGGCGGCGCTGGTTCCGGGGCCAACGAGCAATCGTTCAGCCCGCTCGGCGGTGAGCCGGCGGCAAAGGATCTCTTTGACGGTGTCGATACCACGTGGTTGCGCTACGGCAGTGTTGGGACGGAGATTGGCCGGCTCACCGCCCGGGCCATCACGGAATTCAAGGGCGGCGACCCGGCGGCGAGCGTGCCGGCGCTGTTCGCGATTCGCGCGAAGCTCGCCGCCCTGCCGGGCGATCCGCTGGTCGCGGACAAGCGGGCGCAGCTCGATCACCTCGTGCAGGCGTGTCTGGGCTTGAAGGTGCAGGCGACCGCGGATCGACCGGAGGTCTCCCCGGGAGAGAAAATCGACTGGAAGCTTTCCGCTTCGATGTCGGCAAAAACCCCGGTGCGCTGGGTCGCGACGCGTTTGAGCACCCGCGAAATTTCCGGCCCGCCGGTCAGTCTCACGCTGTCGGCCTCCGCCAGGGCGAATGTTTCCGAGGTTGTGCCGGTCGACACTCCGCTGACGCAGCCCTACTGGTTGCGGGAGGAAGGCGCGGCCGGAATCTTTCGGGTCGACGACCCAACGATGATCGGTCGCGCGGAGAATCCACCGTCATTTCCGATCGAGTTCGTGTTCGAGGTCCACGGTGAGAAGCTGGTGATTCCGGTCGAGGGCGAGGGGCTGGAGCAGACGCCAAAAGGGGAGAGGCGACGGCGCGTCGACGTGGTATCGCCGGTTTCGTTGCAATTTACGGCCGACGTGGCGTTGTTCGCGCCGGGATCAACCAAGTCGGTCACGGTGGACGTAACGGCGATGCGGTCTGGCGTGCAGGGCACGTTGCGGGTGCTGGTGCCGGCGGGTTGGACGGTCTCGCCCGCGGTCCGTATATTCATGCTGGAAAAGGCGGGCGAAAAACTTGGGAGTCTATTTTCCGTGACGGCGCCGGCCCAGCCGACGGCGGGGCGTCTGGCGGCGCATGCCGACGTGAACGGCATGCTCTACTCGAACCAGCGCTCCGAGATCCGCTACGAACATATTCCGCCGCAAATTCTCCAGCCACCGGCGCGTGCCCGGCTCCTGGTGCTCGACGTCGCGACGCGGGGCCAGCGGGTCGGCTACCTGCCCGGTGCCGGTGACGATGTCGCGCGGGCGATTGAGCAGCTCGGCTACCAGGTAACGATGCTGGCCGGGGCCGATCTCACGGTGGAGAAGCTGCGGGGCCTCGATGCGGTCGTGATTGGGGTGCGGGCGTTCAACGAACGCGAAGATCTGGCGGCCAATCTGCCGGGTCTCTTTGCCTATGTGGAAAACGGCGGCACGGTGATCGCGCAGTACAACCGGCCCAATGGACTGAGTGCGACCGAACTCGGCCCGTACAAACTCTCGATCCAGGGGTCCGCGCCGCAGCTGCGGGTGACCGACGAGCGCGCGCCGGTGTCGCTGCTCGCGCCGCAGCATGCGATTCTGAACCTTCCGAACCGGATCGGGCCGGCCGATTTTGAAGGCTGGTTTCAGGAGCGCGGCGCATATTTTCCGAGCAGCTGGGACGAGGCCCGCTACGAGCCCGTACTCGCGATGAGCGATCCCGGAGAGGAGCCCCTGAAGAGCAGCGTGCTGGTGGCGAAGCACGGCAAGGGTTACTACGTCTACACTGGCATCGCGTTTTTCCGGCAGCTGCCCGCGGGCGTGCCGGGCGCGTACCGGTTGTTCGCGAACCTGGTTTCACTCGGGAAATGACGCAGCCCTCGCGATCAACGGGAGGCGGGGAAGCCCGCCCGGGAAGACCCGCCTCGAACGCGGCGGATGGGGGCACCCGCCCGCCCGGGGATGCCAGGTCGGACGATGACGGCACGGGTCTGCCGGGCTTCCGCTCATGGCGGGCGGTCTACGTGGTGGTTTTTGCCGTGTTTGTTCTGGTGGTGGTGGCACTCGCGATTTTCTCGTCCGCTTTCGCATGAACGCCCTCGATTGGATTGTGCTGCTCGGGACCATGCTTGGCATCGCGGCCTATGGGACGTGGCGCACGCGGCACACCGATCATCTCGACACCTATCTGAAGGGCAGTCGCACCACCGGCTGGTTCACGATTGGGATTTCAGTGATGGCGACCCAGGCGAGCGCGATCACGTTTCTTTCGATCCCCGGGCAGGGGTTCGAGAGCGGGATCGGTTTCGTGCAAAACTACTTCGGCGTGCCGCTCGCGCTCATCATCGTCTGCGCGGTCTTCCTGCCGATTTACCGGATGCTCGGCGTCTATACGGCGTACGAGTACCTCGGAAAACGCTTCGACGCGAAAACTCGTCTCCTCGGGGCGGCGCTCTTTTTGATGCAGCGCGGACTGGCGAGCGGGGTGACGATCTACGCACCGGCCATCATCATCTCCACGGTGCTCGGATGGCGGTTGGATTTGACGATCATCGGAACGGGGCTGCTCGTGATCATCTACACGGTGACGGGCGGAAGTGTGGCCGTGAGTCTGACACAGAAGTGGCAGATGAGCGTGATTTTTGGCGGCATGGTCACCGCGTTCATCGTGCTGGTGACGAAGCTGCCGCCGGACGCGCTGCACATCGCGGGCGCGCTGGGCAAGCTCGAGGCGGTCGATTTCTCGTTCAGCCCGGACCGGCGCTACACGCTGTGGAGCGGATTGCTCGGCGGGCTTTTTTTGTCGCTGTCGTATTTTGGCACGGACCAGTCGCAGGTGCAGCGCTACATCGGCGGGGCGGCGCTGCGCGAAGGGCGGTTGGGCCTGATGTTCAACGCCGTGCTCAAGATCCCCATGCAATTCCTCATCCTGTTGCTCGGGGCCTTGGTGTTCGTGTTTTACCAGTTCGAAAAGGCGCCGGTGTTTTTCAATCAGACGGAGTGGCGGCGGCACGAGCAGGGCGCGAATGGCGCCACGTTCCGCGCGCTCGAGGAAAAGCACAGTCTGCTGCATGCCCAGCGCAAGAACGCGGTGCGGGCGTGGGTCGAGGCGCGGGAGGGCGGCGACGCGGCGGTGGTGGCGGCCGCGCGTACGGCGATGGTCGACGTGCAGCGCCAGGTCGATGCCGTGCGCAAGGAGGCGAAGACGGCGCTCACGACGGCGGACCCGCGGGCGAAGACCAAGGATTCGGATTACGTGTTCATCACCTTCATCCTCACCCAACTCCCGCATGGCGTCATCGGCCTGCTGGTGGCGGTGATGTTCGCGGCCGCGCTGGGCTCGAAGGCCGGCGAGCTCAACGCGCTGGGCACGACCAGCACGATCGATCTGTGGCGGCAGTTCCGGCCGCTGGCGGCGCACGACGAGGCCCGGAACGTCCGCAACGCGAAATGGTTCACGGCGTTTTGGGGGCTGTTCGCCATCGGGTTCGCATTGTTCGCGCGCTTCTCGGAAAACCTGATCGAGGCGATTAACATCCTGGGCTCGCTCTTCTACGGGGTCGTGCTCGGCCTGTTCCTCGTGGCGTTCTTCGTGAAGAAAGTCGGGGGCACCGCGGTCTTTTTCGCCGCGATTGCGGCGCAGGCGCTGGTCATCGTGCTCTACAACATCCTCACCATTTCCTACCTCTGGTACAACGTCATCGGCTGCGGCAGCTGTGTCGTGTTCAGCCTCATCCTGCAGTTGTTTCTGGCCCCGCGATCCGCGGAGGAAACATCCGCATGAGCGACAGCCCCGTCATCTGCTTCGGCCAGCAGCCCTGCGGTTTTTTTCCGCGCCGCTTTCTCTTCGCGAAATTCGAGACGGCCCGCCGGCTGCAGGCGGAACTTGGCGGGGAAATCGTCTATTTCTGCCACGACAGCGATCACGACCCGCGCGAGACCCAGACCATCCTGCGCCACCGCAAGACCGACGAGCCGGCCATGTTGAATTTCGCCTTCGTGAACAAGGTGCAGCGAAAATGGTCACCGCTTTTTCTGAAGCGCATCGCGGCGGGCTGGTCGGCCAACACCGCGCGCCAGCTGGGCGCGTTTGTCGAACCCGCCCGGGTCGAGGCGTTCAAGCAGGTGACCGCGGCCAACGTCGCCGATTTCTGCCTCGAGCTGTACCGGCGGATGGGGCTGCTGGACGGCATCCGCGTCGTGCGCTCCAGCGATCCGGCCGTGCGGCGCGCGGCGTGCGACGTCCCGGATTTCTTCGTGGATGTGCCGCACGCCGGCGAAATTGTCCGCGCGCGCTGGATCGACGGCGCGCTCAAGTTGCACGAAGGCGGCGAGAGTTATGTGACGCTGCCGCAGGTTGATTTCGGGAAGGAGCAGATCACGCCGACCCGGGACACGCGGCTGCGCTGGATGCAGACGGTGGTGCGGTGCACGCATTACATCGCGGGGGCGGGCGAACAAGCGTACTTGCGGAAAGAGGACGCGCCTGAGATTACCTTTGTCAGCCGTGATGCCATCGACCGCTCGGATGAAGCCTACCACTAGCCCGCGCTCTTCCCGTTTGCCGTGGAGTCGCGGGAGCGCCCGACGACGTTTGGGCCGCTGGCCTTCGGACATGTGCGGGTCGCGCGGGCTAAGTCAGCGCTGCGCGCTGCAAGACTCACGGGACGCGAATCTGTTCGGCACGGAGTGCCGGCTGAGCCGCCGGTGGGAGACGGGCCCCGACCAGCGCGGCAGATCATTCAACTAACATGCCCTCCTCATCGCAGACTCCACCGGCGGCTGGGCCCGCCCCGCTGCTCGCGTTTGGCGCGCACCCGGACGACATCGAGTTTGGCTGTGGCGGGGTGATTGCGGGCGAGACCGAGTCGGGACGGGCGGCGCATTTTGTCGTGTGTTCCCGCGGGGAGGCCGGCAGCCACGGCACGCCGGCGCAGCGCACCCGCGAGGCGCGCCGGGCCGCGGCGATCCTCGGAGCGACGATTGAATTTGCGAACCTGGGTGGCGACGCGCACTTCGAGGCGCGTCCCGCCAATGCGATGAAACTGGCGGCGGTGATTCGCCGCGTGCGCCCGGGCGTGGTGCTCGCCCCGAGCGTGGTCGAGAACCAACACCCGGACCACGTGGTCCTCGGGCGGCTGGTGCGCGACGCCTGCCGGCTGGCGCGCTACGGCGGCCTGCGGGAATTGCGCGGCGCGAAACCGCACGCGGTGGCGCAGTTGTTTTTCTATGCCGTCACACCGGAGGCCGAGCCGACCGATCTCGGCCGGGTATTGGTGGATCACTCCGCGATGGGGCTCGTCGCCGCGTGGACGGCAGCGATGGAGGCGCACGCCTCGCAGTTGCGGACGCGCAATTACGTCGAGTTGCAGCTCACGCGGGCGCGGCTCAACGGGCTGCGCGCCGGGGTGGGGCAGGCCACGCCCTTGTTCGCGAGCGACCCGCTGGTGGTGGACTCCCTGGCGGCCCTCGGGCGGGCGGCGCGTCGATTCTGATCATGCCGGCGACCCGACCGCTCCACATCGGCATCACCTGCTATCCCTCGGTCGGCGGGAGCGGCATCCTGGCGTCGGCGTTGGGCGCGGAGCTGGCGCGGCGCGGGCACGAGGTTCATTTCATCAGTTACGAACGGCCGTTTCGCCTGCCGGTGGGGGCGCCGCGGCTGCATTTCCATCCGGTCGTCATCAACGACTACGAGCTCTTCAAGTATCCCGATTACACCCTGCCGCTGTCGGTCAAGATGGCCGAGGTCGCCCGCGATTGCGCGCTCGACGTGCTCCACGTGCACTACGCGGTGCCCCATGCGACGGCGGCCATCCTCGCGCGCGCAATGTCGCCAGCCGGCCGCGAACCGCGCGTGGTCACGACGCTCCACGGCACCGACACCACTCTGCTTGGACGCGATGCCGGCTATGGCCCCGCCATTCGTCATGCGTTGATGCGGTCGGATGCGGTCACCACGGTTTCGGCCTGGCTGCGTGATGAGACCCGGCGCCTGCTGGGGGTGGGGTGCCCGATCGAGGTCATCCACAATTTCTTTGAGCCGAAAAAGCCGTCTCGCCCGCCGGCGGAGGTGCGGCGGGAGCTGGGGATTGGCGACGAGGTGATGATCGTGCACCTGTCAAATCTGCGACCGGTGAAGCGCATCGACCTGCTGCTGGAGAGTGTGGCGCGCGTCCGGCCCCGCGATTCGTTCAAGCTGGTCGTCCTGGCCGGCGGCGATTTCTCCCCGTACGCGGAGCAGGTGCAACGGCTCGGGCTGGGCGACCGGGTCATCGTGCGGCCGAGCGTGTTTGAGATTGAGGACTATCTGCAGGCGGCGGATCTGGGCTTGTTCACTTCGGACTCGGAGAGTTTCTGCCTCGGGGTGGTCGAAGCCATGTGGTTTGGCTGTCCGAGCGTCTCGACCGCGGTCGGGGGCATTCCGGAGGTCGTGGTCTCCGGGGAGAGCGGGATGCTGGTCGAGACGACCGATGCCGAGACGATTGCGCGCGCGGTGGAAGCGTTGCTGCGCGATCCGGAGCGACGCCGCGCGCTGGGCGAGGCGGGGCGGCGGAGGGCGGCGGAAAAATTTTCGGCGGCGGCGATCGTGCCGCGTTACGAGGCGCTTTACCGGCGGGTGGTGGCGGAACATCCGGCGCCGGTGCTGCATTGATGCGCCGGCGTGCATCACCCTTCCTCGGGTGATGCATGTTCCGGCCGGGATTCTGGTGCGGGGATCGATCCACTTCGTTGCGGCCTGGCGAATCGCATTCTGAAACGTACCGTCGAGCACGTGGTGGCGGCGGCGAATCTGCGTCGCCGGATCGAGCGCCAGTTCGCGCGACGGGAACAGCCACTGCCATTCCCACGTTTCTCCGGCTCTCCGGTACTTTCGCTCCAAGCCCTCGGGCAGCCACACCCCGGGTAACTTCGCCACCCGGTCCGCTTGGAACAAAACTCGCAGCCGCTCTCAAGAAACAGCCACTGGTTGGATCAGTTGGAGGGCGTAGCCGAGTTTGGCCGCAGCGCGGCGCAAGGCGTTCTCCTTGCGCGTCTGGCGTAGAACGGGATTGCCGAGGCGGGCGGGGTCGAAGGGCTTGCGGTCTTTGATCATGGTGTAAAGGATACGCGCCAGTTTGTGGGCGGCGGCGGTGACGGCACCGGCCGGACCGAGTTTCGCGCGCATGCGCCGGAACCAATCTCCCAGCGGGGCCTCGACGCGATTGAGCGATTGCGCGGCCATGCGCAGCGCCGTCGCCAGCCGGTTGGAGACCGGCCGGGTGCTGACGCTGAGCTTCCGTTTGCCGCTGACCTTGTTGTGGGGGCATAGTCCCAGCCAGGAGGCGAAGTTCTCGGGGCTGGCAAACCGACTCAGGTCGGGACCGACCTCGGTGAGGAAGGTGTAGCCGACGTGCGTGTTGACGCCGTCCACCGCCGTGACGTCGACCCCAAATTTTTGGAAGAGCAGGGTGCGCACCGCTGCGTCCGGTTGCTTGCCCCGCTTGGTGGGCGGAGGAGGTGCCGCCTCGGTGCGGTTCTCGAGCTTGGCGGCCAGGCGGTGAATCTCCAGCAGGCATTCGTCGGCGAGCTGGTGGTGGAAGCGCCACGCCGCCAGCGATTGGCGCAGCGTGAACAGTTGCTCCACCTTCCAATCGCCTTTCAACGCGGCGGCGATCTCGGCCACGCTCTGCTTGCAGCGATGGTCGCGGTGCGCGGCGAGCTTCTGCGGGTCGCGTTCGCCCGCGACGATCGCATCGAGAATGGCCAATCCCGTCGTGCCCGTGATGTCGGTGACCGCGCGATGCAGCAGCACGTTCATCTGATCGAGGGCCTTTTGCAGGCGCAGCAGGTGCGCGCTGGCCACCTGCACCAGGCTGTCGCGATGCCGCAACAGCGTGCGGACGGCGCAGACCTCGATCGCCGGCCGGAACGAAGCGTGGTACAGCCCCACGGGGTCAGTCCGTGAATTGTTAGTTCGCGGCGGCAGCGATCGGCGGATCATTGGCATACCTGAAATTGGGGTTAAGGCGGGGTCGCTTCCTGACCTCAAGCGCGCCGACCTGTCGCGATGGCTCGACGACTTCGCATTCAGTTTCCCGGCGCCCGGTATCATGTGATCAACCGCGGCAACCTCCGGCACGACATCTTCGCCACGGCCGGCGCGCGCCGTTCGTTTGTCGGCGTCGCGGGCGAAGCGTGCGAGAAATTCGGTTGGCGAATGCACGGCTACATTGTCATGCGAAATCACTTCCATCTCGCCCTCGAGACGCCGGGGCCAAACTTGGTCGCAGGGATGCACTGGCTGCAGTCGACCTTCGCCGTCCGGCTTTTGCGGTTTCACGGCCAGCACGGCCATGTCTTTCAGGGACGCTACAAGTCGCCCGTGATTCAAGACGACGCTCACCTCGCCCGGGTGTGCGACTGCATCCATCTCAACCCGGTTCGCGCCGGCGTCGTGGCCGTGGAGTGTTTGGGGCAGTTCGCCTCGAGCAGCTTGTCGGCATGGCTTGGCGGCTCGGCACCGAAATGGCTCCAGCCCGCCATCGTCTTGGAAGCCGCCGGCTGCACGAACCAATCCAAGCCGTGGCTGGGATACTGGGCCTATCTCGTCGCGATCGCGAAGGGAGACGCGAATGACGACCGGATGGTTCGCGGCGCCTTTTCGCGCGACTGGACCATTGGCACGGCGGCGTGGCGCAAGGCCCTTGCCCGCGAACACGCACACCTCGCGCTCGCGCCCGAGCTTTCGCAAGCGGAGGTGAAGGAACTGCAGTCGGAGCGGTGGGAGCGGGCGCTGGAATCCGCGCTCCAGGAAAGCGGGCGAACAACCGCGGAACTGGCCTCGGCCCTGAAGAGCGCACCTTGGAAGCGAGCGTTGGCGCGCAAGCTCCGCGATGCGGTTGCCCCTCCTTACCGCTGGCTCGCCGAGAAACTGTGCATGGGCCAGCCGAGTTCTGTCCGCGCCTACGTGCATGCCGCAGGACCAGGCGCGGCGGTCAGGGATTAGCGATTCACGGACTGACCCCATCGGGCCGCTTCCTTTCACGTAGCCGCTGCGTTCGTCGACCGAGGAAAGTTCAACGGCCTGTTCGAAGATTTCCTTGGCGCGCGCTGGAGCGTTTTTCGGGTTCATGATGGGAGTTTTCTAACAATGCGCCGGGGCGAAGTCTCTTGGGCCAAAGATCTCAGCCTTTTTCCCGAACTCCGCCGGGGAACAGCAGCGTGGCGCGCCGGCCGCCCGGAGCCAAGCCCTGAGAATTTGAAACGCGAAGCTCGCGGAGAGCGCGGAGCCACGACCCGCCTTGAGAGGGCACACCAGAAATTTTGGCCACAAAAAGGCGCCCTACTTCGCCAAGCCTTCGAAGGGCACGGCAAAAATCGGAGGGCGAATACAGCCTGCAAGGCGCCTACCCGCCTACGCCCTGCGAGCTTCGGCGCGGCACGACATCGCGCTGGGCCGAGCCGAAGGCTTGGCGAAGGCTGGTAGGCGCACGGAAGTCTTCCACCAGCAAGATGGACAAATTTTTGTGCCTTTTTGTGGCTAACCTGCCTTGGAGGATTCCGCCGACACTCACTTCGATGGCGGGTTTCGAAAGGTTTGGGTCAGAAAAATCTTCCTCCGATCAAATCTTCCTACCCCCAAGGCTTTCCGGATTTGGGGTAGGAAAATTAGATCGTAGGAAGATTTCCCCCACCAATCCACCGGGCAGAAGGATTTTGGGAAAATAGTTTCCCGCTGAGAAACCCATCCCCATCGTCTTCCTTTTTCTGCCACCTCTATTTCTGCCCTCGCTCGGTCTGGTGTAAGGATTCGCGAGCGCAGTTTCAGTTTTGCCCTGCGGCGATCGACTCCTTCACTTGGTGTTCGGTTCCACCGCTGACTTCTTTTGCGCTTCGGCCTGATTGTGCTGATCGAGCTTCTTCTGCCACTCGGCGGCTTTGTCGGGCTGGCCCCAGTCCGTGTAGAACCGCACGAGGCGTTCGAGCGCTTCCTTCATGCGCACTTTGGCGGTTGCCGCGATTTTCGCTTCGCGCTGCTTCATGCCCTCGTAGCCGGACAAGAGGAGCGGCTCAGCGTCGGCGAACTTTTTCTGCCCGGCTAGGGCGCCGCCGAGCATGCTGCGGGTGTTGAAGGTCTGCCAGTCGTTCGGTTGTTTCTTTTCGCGGATAACCAGCGCTTCGCGCAGCACCGGCTCGGCGTCGGCGAACTTGTGCTGAGCAAGCAGAATTCTCCCCAGACTTGCCCGAGTGCCGGAGACACCCGTGGAATCGGCCCCATCCTTCCGCAGCCTCGCCGCCAGTAATTCACGGTAGGTCGTTTCAGCTTTCGGAAGATCATTCGCTTCCTCGTAAGCTGTGGCCAGATTGCTCATGGCGACGATCGTGGTCGCGTGATCGGGTCCGAGTTTGGCTTTCATGAGCCGCAGGGTTTCCTCGAAAAGCGGTACCACCTCAGCCAAGCGACCGACGCGTCGGTAGGCCCCGGCCAGATTGCTCATCGACGTGAGCGTGTTCGCGTGATCGGGTCCGAGTTTGGCTTTCCTGAGCCGCAGGGTCTCCTCGAAAAGCGGTACCGCCTCAGCCAAGCGACCGACGCCTTGGTAGGCCCCGGCCAGATTGTTCATCGACCTGAGCGTGTCGGGATGCTCCGCACCGCGCACGCGCTTCACGATCTCCAACGTCTGGGCATGGAGCGCAGCAGCCTCGGCGTACTTGCCTTGGGAGTGATACGCGCTGGCCAGATTGCTCATCGACGTGAGAGTGCCGGGATGCTCCGGGCCGAGCACACGCTTCTGAATCTCCAACGTCTGGGCATAGAGCGCAGCAGCCTCGGCGTACTTGCCTTGGGAGTGATACGCGCTGGCCAGATTGCTCATCGACGTGAGCGTGCCGGGATGCTCCGCGCCGAGCACACGCTTCTGAATCTCCAACGTCTGGGTATAGAGCGCCGCAGCCTCGGCAAACTTACCTTGGGAGTGATACGCGTTGGCCAGATTGTTCATCGACCTGAGCGTGTCGGGATGCTCCGCACCGCGCACGCGCT
>SXGU01278994.1_pt1 | contig 38115 bp, 33 predicted proteins | sample 3174531 | NCBI WGS metagenome assembly SXGU01 (sample SAMN11356863, study PRJNA531348) | freshwater metagenome | isolation source: freshwater sample F1-140 | place: China: Fuxian Lake, Yuxi | collected 2017-12-25 | reverse complement strand
TCATCCTCAGCCTGGCCAACGCCGCCGTCGATCAGGCCCGGAAGGCCAACCCGAAAACCAAGTGCAACACCAAGAGCTTCCGCCAGCACTTCCTTTCGGCACGTGGCGGCCGCCAGCGCCTTGAAGCGCTCCTCTTCGCCAGAAGCCCTAACGTCTTGGACTTGCTATCTTGAAAAGACGCGTCCCAACTCCTCGTGCCATGGGCTCACCTGGCGTTGCTTTTTGGTCTATTACCGTCTGGAACGGGCGTGCACAAATAGCGCCAGCCAATTGCTGAAGCAAACAAGGCCAGGCCGCCGCAAATGAGGTAGGGCAAAGCCTGATGCGCGAAAAAGAGCGTGGCGGCGAAGATCGGACCGGCGATGCGCGCCAGACTGCCGGCGCTCTGTGCAATGCCGATGGCCGCGCCCTGCTCATTTGCAGGGGTAAGATTCGAGATCATCCCGAATACAGGAGGTCTCGTCAGGCCGGAGCCAATCGCCAGCATCGCCAGCAAGGCCAGCAGGCCGACCCAGGGAAGACCTGGAGTGCTAAACACGACTCCCCATGAGAGCGGCAGGTGCTCCCTGACTGCGGGAAAGGGGAGCAGCACCAGGCTGATTCCAGTGAGAATCAGGCTTGCGGCGATCAACTTCGGTTCTCCCAACTTTTTGATGGCGCGTCCGATCCCTCCGCCCTGGACGAAGGCGGAGACGATTCCGCAGTAGGCGAAGAGAAAGGCAATGGTCTTTGCATCCTCGCCATTGTTTGTATCGAGCCCAAAATTTCGCCCCACCATGAGTCCCAGGGTGGTCTCGAAGCAGGTGAAGCAGAAAGTCGCCAGGAAGAAGATGAAGATTAACAGCCCCACTTTCGGCTGTTGCAGCGTGTGCGTCCATTGCGCCAGGTGAGGGCGCTTTGGAACCTGGTTGGAGTCAGGCTTCCAACTCTCCGGGAGGATTGCCAGCGTGAGAAGAAAGTTTGCCGCGCACAACCCGGCGGCAATCCAGCCTGGAGCGGTGATGCCGGACCATTTCAAGGCGTAACCACCGATTGCCGGACCGAAGATGAATCCCAGGCCGAAGGCCATCCCGATCAATCCCATCTTCTTTGACCGGTCTTCGGGAGGCGTGATGTCGGCTATGTACGCCTGTGCAACGGTGATGTTCGCACCGCACACTCCCGCCAGCACGCGTGAACCGAGCAGCACGCCGAGCGCGAGCGTAGGATCTTTCAACCCGGATCCCAACGCGAAGGTCACGTAAGAAAACACCGCCCCGGCCGTGCTCACAAGCAGCACGGGTCGTCGCCCGATCCTGTCCGAGAGCCGGCCCCACACTGGCGCAAAGAGGAACTGCATCAAAGAATACGAGGCGATGATCGCGCCGATCATGAAGCCGCTTGCGCCAAAGTTCCGGCTGTAAACAGGAAGCAGCGGCAGCACAATGCCGAAGCCGACCAGGTCAATGAAGACCGTCAGAAAAATTATCAGGAGCGATGGCTTTCTCATTTGTCGTCAGTATGTCGCGGCGGAAAGTAGAGGATGTTCGTTTGATTGCCACGGAGAAATAGTCCTGCGGCGCGGGCAAAACAAATTGCCACGCTGTTTTGAGCTTCGCTAGATTGCCATCCACGTTGATCAATCCATTGCTCATGAGTCGCGACTCGGAAAGTCCGCCGTTGATATTTGGGTTTTGCCACTTTCTAGGCAAGTGGGCTCCAAATCCAATGTGGAGAGGATTGAGCCTGCCAACCAGTGACGATTCGACAGGAGCGCGGAATAAACTCCGCACTCCGACTGAACCGTTACGGCTGAGAGGCTGCGGCGAAACTCCGATGAATCCCGCCAACATCGAAACCATGCGCCGCCGGCTGTGCCTGGCCATCATCGCGCAGTGCTTGTTGCTCGGATTGCATTCACCGCTCGCCGGTGCTGCGGAGGCTTTGGAATGGCAACAGAGCGGCCACTTTCGTTCCGCGAAGCTGGCTGTTCCGGCTGGAGGAAAGTCAGGCTTCACGCTGTTGCCTTCCGGCATCACAGGCATCACGTTCACCAATGCCATCGCCCGAAGCCGTTACACAACCAACCAGGTTTACCTCAACGGCTCCGGAGTCGCGGCGGGTGACATGGATGGAGATGGCTTTTGCGACCTTTTCTTCTCGGGACTCGGGGGCACAAGCACGCTTTACCGCAATCTCGGAAACTGGAAATTTGAAAACGTCACCATGACTTCAGGTGTCAATAGCCCCGGTCTGGACGCGTCCGGAGTTGCTTTCGCGGATATTGATGGTGACGGGGATCTGGATCTGGTGATCAATTCCGTTGGCGGCGGACTCCGGCTTTTCCTCAATGATGGGCATGGGAAATTTACGGCAATTACAACGACATCGCCGCTCAATCCCGCTCGTGGCGGATCATCGCTGGCGCTTGCTGATGTGGATGGCGACGGCGACCTGGATCTTTACGTGGCGAATTACCGCTCGACCACCATCCGCGACCAGCCCGGCACCCGCATCAAGGGCGAGAACATCAACGGCGTACCTGTCATTGCGACTGTGAATGGACGCCCGGCGACGGAACCTGATTTGATGGGGCGTTTCACCATCGAGGCATCGGGAAAAATCATCGAGCATGGTGAAGCTGATGTGTTGTTTATCAACCAGGGTGGCGGACGATTCAGTCCGGTGTCTTTCACAGGAGGCGCTTTCCTGGATGAGGATGGCCGCCCGCTTTCCTCGCCTCCTTACGATTGGAGCCTCGCGGTGATGTTCCGTGACATCAACGACGATCGTGCTCCCGACATTTATGTTTGCGGGGATTTCAGCTCGCCGGACCGCATTTGGATCAATGATGGCAGCGGTCGTTTCAGGGCGGCTCCGCGACTCGCGGTGCGGCACACAAGCATGTTCTCGATGGGGGTTGATTTCGCGGACGTAAACCGTGACGGCTTCGACGATTTCTTCTGCGCGGACATGTTGAGTCGCGATCATCGCCGCCGCCAGACGCAGGTGGGTGATCTGGTGCCCGTGTTCCTTTCCATCGGCCAGATCGACAATCGCCCTCAATACCCCTTCAACACGCTGCACCTGAATCGTGGTGACGCGACTTACGCCGAGGTGGCGCACTTTTCCGGCGTGCAAGCCTCCGAATGGTCCTGGACGCCGGTGTTTCTCGACGTGGATTTGGATGGCTTCGAGGATCTGCTGATCACGAATGGCCACGAGCGGGACGCCATGAATGCCGATGTGATGGCCCGTGCCGAAGCCATGAAGGTGGAGCGGAAACTGTCCGGGTCTGAACTGCTGAATTTGAACAACCTTTTCGCCCGGCTCGACACGCCGAACATCGCGTTCCGCAATCGTGGTGACACGACCTTCGAGGATGCGAGCGCGGCATGGGGTTTCGACACTCCCGGGGTTTCGCACGGGATGGCGTTGGCGGATCTCGACAACGACGGCGATCTGGACGTGGTAGTTAATAATCTGAACGGTGTGGCCGGCATTTACAGAAACGAAGCCGCCGCACCGCGCATCGCCGTGCGGCTTCGAGGGGTTGCTCCAAACGCTCGCGGTATCGGCGCGAAGATCCGGGTGATGAACGGCGCGGTGCCCATGCAAAGCCAGGAAATCATCTGCGGCGGACGTTACCTGTCATCGGATGATCCGATGCGCGTCTTCGCCGCTGGCGCGCTGACCGACAAGTTGCGAATTGAAGTTGTCTGGCGTGGTGGATTGCGAAGCGTGGTAGCCGATGCCCAGGCAAACCGCCTCTATGAACTCGACGAGAGCGGAGCCTTTGCGGCGAAGATGGTGGTCCCGGTGAAACCTGTTCCCTGGTTCGAGGATGTCAGCGTCATGTTGAAGCACGTGCATCACGAGGTGCCGTTCGATGATTTTGGGCTTCAGCCGCTGCTGCCGCATCGTCTCAGCCAGCTCGGTCCCGGGGTCGCATGGCAGGATTTTGACGGGGATGGCCGCGAGGATTTGATGATCGGCAGCGGGCACGGTGGCCTGCTTGCGGTGTACCGCAATGAAGGTTCCGGGAAGCTCTCCGCATTCACCAATGCGGCCACCGCGAAAATAGCCGCTCGTGATCAAACTGCCGTGGTCGGCATTGATTCGCTGGTCTTTGTGGGATCGAGCAACTACGAAGACGGATCAAACGAGGGTGGGGCGATTCGTGTTTATGATCTAAAACGTGGCGCTACCGGCGGGGGTGTTCTGAACCAGGCCATTACCACAGGGCCATTGGCGCTCGCGGATGTGGATGGCGACGGTGATCTGGACCTCTTCATCGGTGGACGGATGATTGCCGGGCGGTATCCCGAGCCGTCAGCGTCGGTGTTGATGCGAAATGACGGCGGGCGGTTCACAGTGCTGCAGCGCTTCGAAAACTTCGGGCTTGTGAGTGGCGCGGTCTTCAGTGATCTCGACGGCAATGGAACGCCGGAACTTATTCTGGCCTGCGAATGGGGCCCGGTTCGAGTTCTCGAACGGAAGGATGGAAATTATCGCGAGATTACCGAACGTCTCGGGCTCAGCGCGTACCCCGGGCTATGGAACGGCGTAACGACTGCCGACCTCGATAATGATGGAAAGCTCGACGTCGTTGCGTCGAATTGGGGGCTTAATTCTCATTACCAGACGGGCCTCAGTCGTAATCGACGGCTCCACTTCGGGGATCTTTCCGGGCGCGGCACGGTGGACATTCTCGAATCACACTTTGATTCAGTGCTCTCCAAAGATGTTCCGGACAGGAGTTTCAAGGTTGTGAGCGCTGCCATCCCTTTTGTTAAGGAGTTGATCGGAAGTTATGCGGCATACGCCAGCGCCAGTGTCGCGGAGATCTGTGGCGGGCGTTTCAAGGAGATGAAGTCCGTGGATGCAACCACTCTGGCCTCGATGGTCTTCCTCAATCGTGGCGATCACTTCGAAGCGCGAGTGTTGCCGGCTGAAGCGCAGTTTTCTCCGGCCTTCGGAATTTCCATCGCCGATGCGGACGGTGACGGGAACGAGGATGTGTTCCTCAGTCAGAACTTTTTTGCAATGAACCCCGACACACCGCGTTGCGATGCGGGTCGTGGCTTGTGGATGAAGGGGGATGGGAAGGGGGGCCTGTCGCCCGTGCCGGCGGTTCAATCTGGCGTGACAATTTATGGCGAACAGCGGGGCTGTGCGGTGGCCGATTACGACGGGGACGGACGCGTCGATCTTGTCGTGACGCAGAATGGCGCCGCGACGAAGCTTTACCGCAACACGACTGGCAAGCCTGGACTGCGAGTGCGGTTGCGTGGTGGAAACGGCAATGCCCAGGCAATCGGCGCTGCGCTCCGTTTGAAGTTCGGCGAGCGTTGGGGGCCATTGCGGGAGATTCATGCCGGTTCGGGCTACTGGTCGCAGGATGGATCCATCCAGGTGCTCGGAACACCAGAGGAACCCATGCAACTTTCCGTCCGGTGGCCTGGCGGGAAGACGACCATTTCTGACGTGCCTCACGGAGCGAGAGAGATCGTGGTGGACGTTGACGGCAGTGTGAAGGTCAGTCCGTGAACCGTTTGATCGATGCGAGCCAACTCAAGCAATGAAATCCGGATCGGATGGGGCGCATCCCGAAGTTGGTGGTGGTTTCTCCCTCTCATCCCTCGGAGGGAGGAGAGAGTCGGGGAGATGAGGGCGGTTCGGATTGACTGGAAGCCCCTCTCCCCGTCCGACGGGGCGAGGGAGCAGACGCCTGCCGACGACGCTCCAACCAACAACTTCGGGATGAACGGGACCAGCCGCGGTGCGAAACGGGCACCGGATGGCACGCGAGGAATTCACTGTGAGAGGGCTGCCGGCCTGGTAATTCTTCTCCAAGGTCTCAGCTTCAGCTTGATCGCTCTGCTGGCATCTTCGGAGGCTGGTGTTGCCGCTGAACTTCGATGGGAAAAGGGACCGGGTTTCCGACAGGCGGCTCTCGCCGTTCCCACTGTTGGCAGGCCGGGCTTCACCGAGCTTCCGACCACCACGACTGGGATTTCATTCACGAACCAACTCTCGGATGCCGTCGCGGGTTCAAATCGAATCTTCGAGAATGGTTCCGGCGTGGCGCTGGGAGATGTGGATGGCGACGGGTGGTGCGACATCTATTTTTGCAGTATCGACGGCCCGAACGTCCTTTACCGAAATCGCGGCGATTGGAAATTTGAAGACATCACCGTTGCCGCGGGTGTTGCCTGCAAGGGGCAGCATTCAACCGGTGCCGTGTTCGCGGATGTTGACGGCGATGGCGACCTGGATCTGCTCGTAAACAGCATTGGCGGCGGCACGCGGCTCTTCCGTAATGACGGGAAGGGACGTTTCACCGAGGCGAGAAATTCCGGGCTGGTTCAAAAATTTGGAGCCACTTCGAAGACACTGGCCGACGTGGACGGTGATGGAGACCTCGATCTATACGTTACCAATTATCGAACAACGAACTATAAGGACGCACCGCCGGATGTGAAGATGGAAGCCCGGGTGGTCGATGGCAAAGTTGTCGTCAAGCCTGAGGACCGCTTCTTTGGCATGATTGGTAAACGGGGGGATGGGTTTGCTGTCGTCGAAAAAGGAGAAGCGGATTTTCTCTATCTCAACGATGGGCACGGGCATTTCACGCCAGTGCCGTGGACGGGTGGAAACTTTCTCGACGAGTCCGGAAAGTCGCTGACTGGTCCCCCGTTCGAATGGGGATTGTCGGCCATGTTTCGCGACGTGAATGGTGATGGCTTCCCGGATCTGTACGTGTGCAACGATTTCTTCCTCTCTCGCGACAGACTTTGGTTGAACGACGGGAGGGGCCGTTTTCGCATGGCGCCGCCGCTGACCCGGCGGGCGATGAGCATGTCTTCGATGTCTGTCGATTTCGCCGACATCAATCGTGACGGGCACGACGACTTCATCGTCGTGGACATGTTAAGCCGACGCCACACCCTGCGACAGACGCAACGGGCCAACCATATCAAAGTTGATATCGACCTGCCGATCAGTGATCCGAACTACATTCCTGAACTGCTGAGGAACACGCTCTTTCTCAATCGAGGGGACAACACGTATGCGGAAATCGCTCAACTCGCAGGAGTCAGCGCCTCGGAGTGGTCCTGGAGCGCCATTTTTCTGGATGTGGATCTTGATGGTTATGAAGATCTGCTCGTTACGACGGGAAATCTTCACGATGTTCTGGATGCGGATGCGACGCGCGCTCTCGCCGCCGCAAACGCGGCTGGCAAGAAAACCGGCCCGGCCCTGATTAGCTTTCCACGGTTGGAAACTGCCAGCATCGCTTTTCGGAACACTGGGGGGCTGGTGTTTGAAGATGCGAGCGCGAGCTGGGGCTTCGATTCAACCGGCATTTCGCAAGGCATGGCACTGGCTGATCTCGACCAGGACGGTGATCTTGATGTCGTCGTGAACCGGATGAATCGTGCGGCTGGAATCTATCGGAATGAAAGTCCGGCCAGGCGTCTGGCAGTGAAACTGAAAGGAAATCAGTCCAACATCCAAGGCATCGGTGCGCGCATTACTGTCACCGGCGGACCCACAATTCAGACCCAGGAGATCACCTCAGGTGGGCGTTATGTGTCCGGCGATGAACCCGCTCGGACTTTCGCCGCTGGCTCCGGTACCAACAAATTCATGATTGAAGTCCGATGGCGCAGCGGCAGGCGAAGCGTGATCGACCGCGCGCTGGCAAACCATCTTTACGAAATCGATGAGGCCAGTGCGTCGGCTGTTGAGTCTCCAAAATCTCCTCCGCCCGCCAAACCGCTCTTCGAGGACGTCAGTCATCTGCTGGCTCACACTCACGAGGATGAGCCCTTCGACGACTTCGCGCGTCAGCCGTCACTGCCTTACAAACTCAGCCAACTCGGACCTGGTGTCTCCTGGTGCGATGTGAATGAGGACGGGCGTGAGGATTTGATTGTGGGCGGAGGCCGCGGCGGACGGCCGGGAGTTTTCATCACTACGCCAGATGGCAGATTCAGCCGTGCCACGAACGGAATGTTCGGCACATCCCTAGCACGCGACCAGACGACGATTCTCGGCTGGGATACTGAAGCCAATGGCACGTTGTTGCTCGCCGGTTCTTCGAACTATGAGGACGGCCTGACGAACGGCACCGCTTTGAAAATTTTCGGATTAAGGAACAACTCGGTTGTGGACGGATGGCATGGGCAGTTTGCGAGCGTGGGGCCGCTGGTGATGGCGGACATCGATGGCGATGGCGATCTCGACCTTTTTGCAGGCGCCAGGATGCTTCCTGGACGTTACCCTGAACGCGCGTCCTCACGGTTGTATCGGAATGACAATGGCCGGTTCCGACTGGACGGAGAAAACAGCAAGCGCTTCCAGCAATCTGGAATGATCAGCGGCGCGGTCTTCACCGACCTGGATGGGGACGGTGATCCGGATCTGGTTCTGGCGTGTGACTGGGGACCGATTCGAGTCTTTCGGAACGAAGGAGGCAATTTCACAGAAGCCACGACGGAACTTGGCCTCGGGAATCAGCTCGGGCGCTGGAACGGAGTTGCCACCGGGGACTTCGACGAGGATGGCAGGGTCGATATCGTCGCATCAAACTGGGGACGTAACACAAAGTACCAATCTCATCTGCGCAAGCCACTGCATCTTTACCATGGTGCGCTTGCTGGCGACGGACGCCCCGTTTGCATCGAGGCTTTCCACGATGAGGCGCTTGGGAAAATTGTTCCATGGATGGGCATTGATGCGCTTGTTCAAGAGCTTCCATTTGTGCAGGAGCGATTTGCCAGTTACCAGGCTTACGGCACCGCGAGCATCGGAGAGATCCTTGGGGACGCTGCGGCATCAGCGAACGATCTCCAGGTAAACACTCTCGTCTCGGTTATCCTGCTGAATCGTGGAGACCATTTCGAATTTCGACCTCTTCCGGTGGAGGCTCAATTCGCGCCAGGGTTCGGCGTGGCGGTGGGTGACTTGGACGGAGATGGACATGAAGATGTTTTTCTGAGCCAAAATTTTTTCGGCATGGAGATTGAGACTTCCCGTTACGATGGTGGACTCGGGCTGGTGTTGACTGGCGACGGCAAAGGAGGATTCAAGGCCATGCCAGCCGTTGAGTCTGGAATCCGCATTCCCGGTGAACAGCGTGGCTGCGCGCTTGCTGACTATGACGGCGATGGCCGGATCGATCTCGCCGTGGGGCAGAATCGATCTCAAACCAAGCTCTTCCACAACACCACAGTGCGTCCCGGGCTTCGTGTGCGAATCAAAGGTTCCCCCGGCAACCCTCGCGGCATCGGAGCAGCCTGCAGAATCGGAAATGGCGAGAAGTGGGGGCCGGTTAGGGAAGTTCACCTGGGGGGAGGTTATTGGTCCCAGGATGGAGCTGTCCAAGTCCTGGCTTGCGAGGCGCCTCCTTCGCGGATGGAATTTCGTCCGCCAAACAGCCGTAAGGTCGAACTCGTCGTTCCTCAGGGTGCATTGGAAATCGAGCTGGATCTCCAAGGCAAGGTTACGGTCAAACGCTGAACGGAAGCGTTATCTCTTCAAAGCGGTGCCCTGTTTGTCCTCGATGTGGTGTCGTCAAAAACCGCTTCTGAATTTGATACTCGTCCCATCGACCTGCTTGCTTTCATTCAGTCTCCCTGCTCTTCGAAAGGGCGAAATGCAGTCACGCATGTCTGCCTCGCCTCGTCTCGGCAGCAGCGATTTCAATGACAACAAAGTGGATCGCTTTGATACCCTCAGCAAACTCACTCCACCGCGAGCGCGGCATCGAGAAGCTGTGGCAACTGGGCAAGAACCCCATTTTCCACCACGACCAGAGTCGCCCCGGCCTCCACGGCGTCAGAGTGAAATTTGGGACTCAAATCCGGTGTCACGCCAATCACGGGAATATGCTTCGTCGCTTCCTCCGCGCGCATTTCCCTTACCACCTGCAATGCATCGGCCCGCTTTGAAACCAGGCTACAAATGATCACAAAGGGCATCCTTGATTTTGCCTGACTCGCGAGCTGGCTGATGTCGTTGACGGACTGGGGTTGATATCCAAGGTCCATGAGGCGGTTGACCATTTGGCTTCCGACAACGGAGTTCTCCAGGCAAATAAACGCCAGCGGTTTCATCACGCGTGAGCATTAGAAGCCGCCGGGCAAATTGCAAAAGGAATCCCGCAACGAATTCCACAACTTGATTGCGGACCCTAAACGCAGGATGGCGAAGTCAGGCTGACGGGGGTGCCGAAAATGCGGCTTAGTTCGGACTCGAGCGAAGTTGGAGTGAAGGGCTTCTGGAGAAATTCCACTCCCTTGCTGGATCGGGTCTGGTCCTCATCCATGATTTGATTGAAGCCGCTCATCAGAAGGATGGGAACCTCGGATGTGATCGTGCGGATGCCGCGCGCCACATCCATTCCGTTCATCTCCGGCATGTTGGAATCGAGCAACACAGCGTTGATTTGAGGCGCATGCCTTCTGAACTGCTCCAAACCATCAATGCCATTGACCGCTTCGATCACGCACAACCCGCAAGCCTCCAGCATCCGCCTGATCGCGCTCCTGATCTGATCATCGTCATCCACAAGCAACACGGTGCGCGGCCCCGTTGTTGCCTTGCGATCAGAATGTATGGAGGGTTTGGTTTCCCGCCGGGTGGCCGTTGTTTCGATCGGCAACAGCAGCGTGGTTATCATGCCCTCGCTCGAACTCTGCTCCACTGAGAGTAATCCTCCATGGCTTCGAGCGATCGCATCAATTTCCAGCAGCCTCAAGTGGTGTTCGACGGGCGAACTCAAGTTGAGGGGGGCATCAGGTCGCGCCGGCCATCGCAGGTTGCCTTGAATTCCCGGGGCGCGCATCTCGATGGAGATGTATTCGCCATCGACGGCTCGGATGTTTTCTCCAAATTCACTTGAAGTGGAGGCATCCATGCGACGCGCCCGGGCGGTGATCTGCAGTTTGCCACGCGCGCTGGGTAGTGAATGCGCGCCATGGAGCATCAGCAGAAGGAGAGCCGCCCGCAATTGGCAGGCATCCCCATCCACCAACGGAAGCCTGTTGGCGACATTGACGGTCAGATCCACCCGCTTGGCCGCGGTAAGCCTGGCAAATTGAGTGACATCCAGGATCAATCCCCTGAGGTCGATTGTCTGAATGGCGGACGGTTCGGCGGCGCTGAACGTGCTCAGGTGAAGGCAGAGCTGGGCGGCTTGGGTCGCGGCGCGTTCAATGTGCGACAGTGCTCTGAAGAATGGGCTTGATTCATCAATGTCGAGACGGGCGAGGCTGGCGTTGCCAAGGATTGTCGTCAGGAGGTTGTTGAATTCATGAGAGACATTGCCAGCAAGTTCTCCCAGCGCGGTTGGCAGCGCCGCTTCGGAGAGCCATTTCTGGTTCGTCAGTGTTCTCTCTAAAACTCCCTTTTCCGACTCAAGCGGAACCAATACGGCGACAACTACGCGCCTGCCGTTCCATCGTGTTGTTGTGCTTGAAATGGCACAATGGATCGCGGTGCCATCCCGGCGATGGATTTCCGCTTGTGAGATCGTGTCCTTCGCACCTCGTAAAGGAATGAGGTGGTCTGGGTGGTTGTCGAGGATTGTCTGTATCCCTAACGATTCGGCGGTGCAGACACGTAAGCAGTCTTCATCCAACGCCAGCATATTGCGGGCGGCAAGGTTGGCATCAAGCAGGGAGCCATCGCTTGCATCCAGAATCAAGTGGGCTGCGGGGCTGAGCTCAAAAAGCTGGCTGGCATTACCGGCACAGTCGAGCATTGAGTCATCGTGGAATCGACCCTCGGAGGGCGTCGTTGCAGCGGCTGATTGTGGTTTAGTATGTGGCATCGAATCATCCGTGATTCAGTATTTGGGGTTCGCCCCGATAACTTCATCGGCATGAATTGCAGAAGCTTTAGGATGAAATTCCTGTCAGCATCAGCCTTACATGATGTGACGCGAACCCCAAACTTCGGAACGGATGAGATGAGGGGGATCAGTGTTCTCTTGATTTCACGCTTGCCTTTGACAGGTGGAGCAGGAATTTTCCCCGCCTATATGAGTTCCGAAACGAAAGACGATTCATCGTCTTGGTTTGAGTTTTTAGGCTGGATCGAGACCAATAAACGCAACCTTGTCCGCGCTGGAGCGGGTCTGTTGATCCTTGTATTTGTTGTCGCAACCATCCGGTGGAAATCACATCAGACAGAGTTGGCCGCGAATTCGGCTTTGCTTGCGCTCAAGGCCTCCGTGCCCGCCACGGCAACGGGTGAAACGGCCGCGACCGCAGGCGATTTCCTGAAGATCGCGGACCAGCACGGCAGCACCGCTGCCGCGGAACGCGCGTTGCTCCTGGCGGCCGGGGCCTCGTTTACCGATGGCAAGTACTCCGAGGCCCAGTCTCAATTCGAGCGATTCCTCCGTGAGCACGGGGCCAGCGCCCTGGCCGCGAGCGCGGCGTTTGGCGCGGCAGCCGCCCTCGAATCACAGGGAAAGTCCGACGAAGCCCTGACTGCGTATCAAAATTTTCAAACCCGGTTCGCGCAATCGGCGCAGGTGGATCAAGCCAGGCTGTCAGTGGCTCGCATTCACGAGTCGAAGAATCAACATGAGGCGGCGTACAAAGTTTATGACGAGCTGGCACGCGCCGGCACCGGCTCTTCCGCCGCCTCCCAGGCGGCTCAGCGCAAACAAAAGCTCCTTTCCGCTCATCCGGAGCTGGGAAAGACCAATGCCCCAGCGGCTGCCGTCTCCACCAATGCTCCTGCGGTGAAGCCGTAGCCTTGAGGTGAGGACTCAGGAGTCAGGATTGAGCTCGATGGCGGATCAGAGCCAACTGTTCGCACCCGCATCCGGGACGTTCCGAGCGGAATCCCTTTCGAGTCACCACGCATGAAACTGGCAGTCATCGGCACGGGTTACGTCGGACTTGTTACAGGGACGTGTTTTGCTGAAGTGGGGCACACTGTCATATGCGTGGACTGCGACGCACGGAAAGTGGAGATGCTCCAGAAAGGCGGGATCCCGATTTACGAGCCGGGCTTGGAGGAGCTCGTCCAGAAGAATGTCGCCGCCGGCCGCCTCGGCTTCACAACCTCCACGAGGGATGGGGTTGAGAACGCGGATGTCGTCTTTATCGCCGTGCCCACTCCGCCGCAACCCGACGGCTCGGTGGATCTCAGTTTCATGGAAGGAGTGGCCCGGGACATCGCCGCGGTCATGACGAGCTACAAGATCGTTGTGGACAAGAGCACTGTGCCTGTGAAGACCGGCGAGAAAGTGGCCGAGACGATCCGGCGTTATTGCAAGGCGAAGGTGGAGTTCGATGTCGTGTCGAATCCCGAGTTTCTCCGTGAAGGTTCGGCTGTGTCGGACTTTCTAAAGCCGGACCGGGTGGTCATTGGTGTGCGGACTCAGCGGCCCGTGGCTGCGATGAAGGAACTTTACGCGCCCTTCAACGCGCCGGTGGTTGTCACGGACATCAATTCCGCCGAATTGATCAAGCACGCCGCAAACTCGTTCCTTGCGCTGAAGATTTCCTACATCAACGCCATCTCGGTGATCTGCGAGGCCTCCGGCGCGAATGTCCAGGAGGTCGCCAGTGGGATTGGCATGGATGCGCGAATTGGGAGGCAGTTTTTTGACGCCTCGCTGGGTTTCGGTGGAAGCTGCTTTCCGAAAGATCTGAGCGCCTTCGTGAAAATCGCCGAGCAACTGGGCTACGATTTCGGCTTGCTCAAGGAAGTTCAACGGATCAACGCCCTGCAGATGGACCGTTTTTTCAAGAAGATCCTGGAGACGGTCTGGGTGCTCAAGGACAAGAAGATTGGCGTGCTGGGACTGGCCTTCAAACAGAACACCGACGATGTGCGGATGTCGCCGGCCATCGATCTCTGCCACCGTCTGCTGAAGGAAGGCGCGCTTCTCAGAGTTCATGATCCGAAGGCGATGGACAAGGCCAGGACGGTGTTGCCGCCCAGCGGCGTCACCTACATTGATGATATGAACGAGGTCGCCGAAGGGTGTGACGCGCTGGTGGTGGCCACCGAATGGAATCAATTCAAAAGCCTCGACCTCGACCGCGTTCGCAAGGCGATGACACACCCGATTCTTTTCGACGGCAGAAATCTTTTCGATCCCCGCGAGATGGAGCAGCTCGGTTTCATCTACAAGAGCATCGGTCGTTGAAGTGCATCCGCCAATCGAAGTCGCCGCGGGGCTCGTGTTTCATTCCGGCAAACTGCTGATCACGCAACGCCGGCCCGGAGATCACCTTGGCGGCTTATGGGAGTTTCCCGGTGGCAAGCGCGAGATAAATGAATCTTTCGAAGAGTGTCTCCGGCGCGAGTTGAAGGAGGAACTTGCCATCGAGGTTTCCACCGGCGCTGTGATTGATGAACTGACCCACGCGTATCCTGAGAAAACGGTTCATCTCAAATTCTTCCGCTGTGAATTGCTCCATGGCGATCCTCAACCGTTGGGATGCCATGCCTTCGTCTGGGTCACGATCCAGACATTGGATGAGTATGCGTTTCCCGCCGCCGACTCACGGCTTCTGGAAAAGTTGAGGAACACACCTGGACTTTGGTCCGCTGATTGAAGAATTCCTGTCGGTGGGACGGCGTTTCAACTTCTCGCCTGGTTGAGGACATCGCGAGCAGTCATTAACAACATCGTCGCGTCAATCCCGACAGCCGCAAAGTCGTATCCAGACTCCCTCAGGAACTTCGCTTCGCCCGCAGTCATGGCGAAGATGCCGATGGGAATTTTCCTGACTTTGCACGCTGACAGGACGCGGCTCAAGGCTGCTTCCACTTCGGGATGTTTGAGTTGTCCGAGCAGATTCATGCTGCCGGACAGGTCGTAGGGGCCGACGATGATTCCATCGAGTCCGGGAAGGGCAAGGATCGCCTCGATGTCGCGGACGGCGTCAATGTGCTCAATCTGGATGAGAATCGCCGTTTGCGAATTCGCGGTGGAGACGTAGGGCTGGAAGTTCAGACCAAACGAATTGGCGCGAGCGATCCCGGCGCTGCGGGCACCTTGTGGTGGATACTTGGCGGCCTGGATGGCCTCGGCAGCCTGCGCTGCGGATCGGACGAGCGGCACAATGACCCCGTCCGCGCCGAGATCGAGCACCTGTCGGATCCAGATCGGTTCACACGTGGGGACGCGTACCAGACCGTGCGCTTTGCCACGAACGGCGACCAGCATCTGCTGCGCGTCTCGCAAAGAGAGGGTGCCGTGTTCCATGTCGATCCACAGCCAGTCGAATCCAATGTCCGCCATCGCTTCCGCGACTTCCGGGCAGGGCAGGGTGAGCAGCGTGCCCAGCGGATGATGGCCCGTCTTGATCAGTTGAATAAAAGTTGATTTCAAGCGGCCCTGTATTGTCGCAGTCGATGATGGTTGTCGATCCAGAACCGGATTGATGCTGAAGGAAGGTTCTCCGCTCTTGCGAGTGGGATCGTTTCATTAAGCTCGAAGGACGAAAGAAAATAGGCTGGCTATTTGTATCCATTATTAGCGCCAAAGGCGCGGTGCCATACCAGCCTGGGGCAACGCCCCAGGAAACGTGTTAGGTACAGTTCCGAGCGCTGATGGCGCGACCCACTGTCCACAGAATGCGATTTTTTCTCGGAAGGATGGGACGGGCCTTCAGCCCAACGGTTGAGGGCTGATGGTATTCCTGGGACGTTGCCCCAGGCTGGGATAAGGACGCGCCCTTGGCGCTAAAAACGTACAGCGATTTATCGCAGGGGCGGTCGTGTCATGGTACCCAAGTCCCGTAAGGGGACAGGACGCCCGATCTCTCTTCGGATCGTCTGCCCCTTCTTCTTGTTGCCACATCGGCGGCTCCGTCGCCAATCACTTTCATTTCCTGCGTTTTAGCGAATCCAGCCGTTGCCTCACTTCATCCAGGTGAGCGAGGAGAACCCAGTTGTCGCCGCTCCAGGCGAAGAGGTTTCCTTTCGGACTGAACGTCGGCGTGTAGCCCATCCCCCATTCCGGACCAAGGGCGAATTCCACCTTCGGCGGATCTTCAGTTGCGATGCCCCAACCCTGCAATGTGGGGACGGCAAACAACCGTGCTCCAGGCCCGATTGCGCTGCGGTCTTGCATGGCGCTTCCGACTTCTGAGAAGTCCGACACTCGAATCAATTTCCGGGGCTGCAATTTGAGCGGAGCGTAGGCGAGGTATTCACCCGAGGAATCAGCGCGGATGAACGCCTCGGCGGGAATTTGCTGTGAAATCGATTCCCAAAGTTGCCGGCCGCTCTCCACGTCGAAGCATTGCAGCGTGTCCCGCGCGCCTTCGGAAAGAGTGCATCGGGTCGCCAACCGCGCCCCGCCGGCCACGAAGATCAACTCCTCCACCTTTCGGTCCGCCTCGGTTTGAGCGCGCAGGATTCTCGGAGGCTCGTCTTCCTTCAGTTCGTAAATGCGCCAGGACGAGGAGTCACTCTTCCCTGGATCCTTTTCGCCACGCGCGAGCAACAGACGGTCCATCTTATCAAAGCTCATCTCATCCCGTGTCCCGCGTGGCAGTTCCCATCTTTGACGCACCTCGCCGCTCTCCAGATCGTACACACAGGCTTCGCGGCCCGCGCAAAACGCGAAACGCTTGTTCGCGGAATCGAAGGCGCCGCCGGCATTGTCCGCAAAAATCCCCACCGGCGTTTCGAGCCGCCAGAGCAGCCCTCCGTTGCGCGTGTCCCAGATCGCAACCCGCCAGTCATCGGAAAGACCGGCGATCAGTTGCCCATCATTTGAGAACCAGATCTTTCTCACTCCCGAGGTCAGGCCTCGCAAAAGCTGGATTCCGTGATGGGGAGTGAATTCCCACAAATCCACAGCTGTTTTTGCGGCATCGGGTCGCGAGCCGAAGACCATGCGGCGTCCCTCCGCGTCTATGGCCAGCGCGGTGCCTTCGGCGGAACTTTGGACTCCCACTCTCAACACAAGCTGGCTGGTCACAATGTCCCACAAGCGCACTTCGTTTCGACCCGAGGACGCCAGAGTCTGGCCGTCTGGATGAAAGGCCAGCGCCGCAACCGTCCAATGAGAGCCTCGACACCAGGAACGAGCCGATCCGCTGCGGGTTTCCCAGATCCCAATCTCGCCTCCCTCGTAGCCCGCGGCGATCAACCATTCCTTGCCCCTGCCGCGTGAATCGTATGGAACCAGCCGATCCCGTGTCACTGCCAGGCACCTGACCGCGAGGTTGCGCGGCGGCGCGGGTAGGACGCGCTTCTCTTTCATGCTCGGAACCCAATCCTCCAACATCGCGACTCGGTCGGTTACATGACCCGAAGATGGGGCTTCACCTGGGACCGCCGGCATCCCTGCCGGCGGTTGGCTGGCCAGCAAGGATGCTGGCGCTCCCAGGTCCGATTCGAGGTCACCATAAATGTGAATGCTGCCATCTTCACAACCGGCCACGAGCCGCATCCCGTCGTCGCTGAAGACAAGAGCTGTGGCCAACAACGGTGCTTCGCCGATTCTCCGGCTCGTCGCCGTTTCCCAAAGCACAAGTCGTGAGCGCACCCCATGATCCGCCTCCTCCCCCGCCCTTCGGGCACCCTCTCCTCCATTCGGAATGGAGGAGAGGGATGGGGAGAGGAGGATCTCCGGTTTATGGGGAGGGGGCGCTCCGTGGTTCCGTGGTTCAAAGTGCCATTTCTTCGTGGAATTTTCGCCCTGCACAGCCGCCGCTGCCCAGCGTCCATCTTTGCTCAATGCCAGAACCGGCCCCACATTTTCTGCCACGATGTCTCCACTCTCCAGCGGCAACGTCGAGAGCACCAGGCCGTCTCTCATGCTCTTCAAGACACAGTTCGTGGAATTGGCGCTCAACTGCACAGGCACGCCTTCCGGCGTCCAGCTCACCGGACCGACGTCGCGCACTGGCAGTTCGGACTTCGTTCCGTCGGGCGCGATCATCAGCGCCGGCGTGACGCCATCGCTTCCAATCAGCGCGGTTCCGTTGGGTGAGAACGCCGCGCCAACACCACCAAACTGGTCATAAGAGCACAACCGCTCGGCATCGAGTCCTGACAATGAATTCGCCGCCTCTCCGAGCAACTCCGCGTCAACCCGGTAGTACGCTGCCTGCTGGTAGCTTGTCCAGTTGTAGGCAAACCACCTCGCATGCCTGGCTCCCCAGCCACGCCTGGCTTTCGCTTCCTTGAACGCGACGTTGCGTGACTGTTCAATCGATCGCGTCCGGTAAAACCACAATCCCAATCCCAGTCCGACCACCGCGACCGCCGCGGCTCCCCAGAGCGCCACCACCTTCGTCCGCCGCGCCATCCGTTCCAAAGAGCGCTGTCGGACGATGGATTCCCCAAGTGTGAGGCGCACCAGTTCCTCGCGCAGTTCGGTGGCGGACCGGTGGCGTTCGGTTGGATTGCCGGCGCAGGCCTTCAGGATGACCGCATTCAGCTCATGCAACGCCTGGCGCTCGGACTCCGGGAAGGCGTCCATGTCCGGCAGCGCCGGAAAATCAGCGCGATCCCGTCCCGTGCTCATTTCATAAAGCACCTTGCCGAACGAATAAATGTCCGCCGCTTCGTGACCGGGCCCCTCGGGCGCCATGTAACCATGAGTGCCGACCAGCGAGCGCGTCGCATCCAGGCTGGTCACCAGCCCCACGTCCGCCAGCTTCGGCTGGCCGTTCACGAAAATGATGTTCGTGGGCTTGATGTCCCGGTGAACCAGCTCGCATTCGTGCAATTTTTCGAGCGCCGTGGCGAGTGCCACCCCGATTTTCACACTCTCATCGACCGGCAGACGGCTGGCCTCCTTCAGCACGGACGACAGCGTTCTTGGCACATACGTGGCTGGGTTCAACGTTCCAGGTTCAAGGTTCAACGGCGTCTGCCCGAAGTTCGTTTTCACCGATCGGCTGGCCGCTGAACGTTGAACTGCGCCTGCGTCATCCGCCAGTTCCATCACGTAATAGAAACAACCCAGTTCCTCATCGCGCCCCATGTGCAGGATTTGAACCAGACTGCTATGCGACCGGGAGATGGGTTCATACTTCCGGAGTCCTTTGAACTCCCTTTCGTAAAACCCGTGGTTGTTCTCCAAGCGGCTTTGATAAACGATCTTTACCGCCCGCCATTCCTCCATGATGTTTTGCGCCAGCCACACTTCACCGCAGCTTCCTTCCCCGATGCGCCGCCGCAGTTCGTAGCCATCCACGCGGGGAAGCGGATGACGTGAAACACCAGCTGCTTTCTCTGGCGGACCGTTGCTCATCTATCTTCAGGCGGCGTGTGCCGTTGGGTGGGAATCATGCGCAGCTTCATAAGACGTTGCCGGATGATCCGCAACATCCGACGACGCGACGACGGTGGGAGCGGATCAGGAGCCGGCACCGGCGGCTCGCCCCAAAGATGCCGCAACCTGTCCATGAAACAGGATTTCATCAAAACTCGGTCATTAGGTGTGTCCCCACGCCGCCGCGAATGTCGAATAGACAACCATTGCCCCACTCACGTCACTGCGCGGTGAGGACACCACGCCTTACCATTCCGAGAGGTAGGGCCGGTGTGTCCGCACACCGCCGCGAAAGTCGAATAGATAACCATTGCCCCACGCACGCCACAGCGCGGTGAGGACACCACGCCTTACCATTCCGGGAGGTAGGGCCGGTGTGCCGTCAGCTTGTTCGATCCAACTTTCACCACTCATGCCGTTCATAGATTCGAGCCATTCCTCAATGCCTCCACCTCCCGTTTGAGCACCTGCCCGACTCGATGCTTGGCCACATACACGGAAGCCACGTTTGTCCGCAGATGCCGGGCCGTGTCGAGAGCACCGTGCTTCTGCAACACATGATAATCGAAAATCTGAAACTGGACCGGCTTGAGCCTTCGTTTCACCCGTTCCATTGCCGCCGCTATCAAATTTTCTTCCCACTCCATCTCCCAGGCTGCATCCGGAAGAAGCGATGCCGGATCAGCGATGCTTTCAAACGATGCCCCTTCATCGTCATCGGCCAGCGGTTCCAGCGTCGGCCCCGCCCGCCGCCGTTTGCGGAACTGATCCGCGATGCGCCGACTCACGATCCGGAATAGCCACGTCTTGAAGGCGCACACCGCCGGGTCGTAATGGAACTCCGGGATTTGCTTTGCCACTGAAATCACCGTTTCCTGCACCACCTCCTGGGCCTCCTGCTCCGTCAGTTGCGCGCGACGCGCCCTCCCATAGATCAACCGCCAGTAGGTGTTGAAGAAATCCTGCCACCGCTCGGCGTTGTCCCAGTACTTCAGCCCGGCCAGCAAGCTCGCCCGCGTGGGGATCAGTTCATCGTCGTCAAACTTTGCTGCGCGCGTGGTCATTTAATGGTTAATCGCTCCTCGCGTGCCATTTCTTGCAAAAGAATTGCGTCTGCGGAAAAAACATGCCTATCCGGTTCGTTCTCAAAACTAGATTTGGAGCGCGGCTGTGGTGAAACCCAGCCGCAGAAATGCCCTCAATACTGCGGCTGGTGCTTCGCACACAGCCGCGCTCCTTAAAATTGGGGCGAACTGGATAGAATGGAAAAACCTTGGTGAAGCCATTTCATTCGCGTTAATCCGCGTGATTTGCGGGCCTCTCAAATACCCGTCGTTGAACCCGGCACGCACCAAAACCTTCCAGGATGTCGCCCCGGTCGGCCATCGTAGCCGCCGTCCTCGCAATAAGCCCGATACGTCATCAGTTCCGTGTGACCGTCAAAACAGCCGATCACCGTTCCGTCGCCATGCATCCGACTTGGCGGGTATTGAGCCCCGCCGGCCACACTGTCGAAGTTCGACGTCTCATCCTGTTGCCAGTAAGCGATCGCATTCGGGTCAAACTGGCCGAGCTTGAACGTTGTGAATGGCCCGCGCGGTCCGGTGGTGAACTTCGAGACCGCCGCATTGATGACGTAACTGGACACCTGCATGGTCCGCTTTTTGAAGGCCGCGTTGTTCGTCGGGTCGCCCGGGCAAAAATACAGATACGGCTGCGTGTGGTAAGGCCAGAGCTGCCCGCGCGAGATCGTATGATCCGGCTTGTTGCCCGTGATCCTCGTGTAGCACCAGTTCGGCACATTGAACTCACTGGAATGAACCGAAGTGTAAGGCAGGTAATCCTGGTAATCGTTCGGATACATCGTCGTTGCCAGCATGATCTGCCTCATGTTCGAGAAGCACCGCGCGCGCTGGCCTTTCTCCTTCGCCTTGCTCAAAGCCGGCAACAGCAATCCAGCGAGAATCGCGATGATCGCGATCACAACCAGCAGCTCGATGAGTGTGAAAGCGCTGCGCTGGATAAAACGGTGCCGAATTCGTGGCGGTTTTGAGTGCGTATTCATTGGGGGGAAGTGATTGCCACCCTCTTGATAGGCCACCAAGTGGAGCCTGTCACGCGGGGAATTGCTTCAACTCGAACTCCGAAGTTGGGGAGCACACCCGCCCTCGGGTGTTGCGCGACGCGCCTCGCGTCCCGCTTCCGCACCCGTGGCACAACACGGCGGGCTCCGTAATGTTTCGGACATCGAAGGTTTTCCGCGAGGGCGCGGAAAACAACACCCGGGGCGGGTGTGCTCCCTATTCCTGTTTCAGAGATCGGGTTTAATTGAAATGGGAGAGCATGACCGTCTCGGTCGCACCAGTCGGCGTCCCGCCGACTGGTCCCCGGCGAACACACTACCAGCCAAAAGGCGCCAGCGTTCGGCACGGGTAAGTTCTCGGCGGGACGCCGAGAACAGCGGGCGAGACGCCACGCGCTCCCCAATGAATCGCATCTCAAAGATTTTTTGAAATAGTTGCAAGAACCCCACCAGTGCCAGCGATAAACCCTCAAAGCCATGAACTGTCCATCCCGGACAACCCTTTTGATAAAACGCCAACGCCGCCCGGCAGGGCCGGTGTGTCCTCACACCGCCGTGAAAGCGGGAGAACGCGCCTTTGCACCCAGCGGCGCGTTCAGGACATGGCAGCCCAGCCACTGCCAGACGCTTTCGGACAAATCCATTTGTTTCCCGCAAATTCAGAACGACCGCAAAACTCTGGGCCACTTGGCTGTCACTTCGAATTGGTGGGAGAACATATTTTTGAAAATAGTTGCAAGGATCCACCCGTGGGGAGCGATTAACCGTCAGAAGCCATGACACAACCGTTTGCGAAATCTCCATTGGTGAACCAGAAGACCCATCAACGGAGGACTGCTCAGAACCTGCTCGATTGGGAAGCCGCCCTCGAACAGACCCGGCACCTTCAGGTAGGGCAAGGCTGTCCCCAGCCCGCCGTGAACGTGAGAGGACGCGCCTTCGCACCCAACGGCGCTGGGAAGAACAGCGCCGCCTGCTGGCGGCGCATCTCCAAGGCGCTTCGCGACTTTGAGGCCGCTGGGAATGCGCGCCAGCTTTTGGAGTGCGCCGGCAGAGCGAGAGCGACGACGGCGCTTTCGATTTGGAAGGAGTGCCGCGACTGGCCAGGGATTCCCGCTCCAGAGCCGACCACCCCATCCAAAGCGGTGTCGCGTCCGACTTGCCACCGCACTCCATACGCTTGTGCGCAGTTCAACACTCCTCTTGCAATCAGCGCTCCGATGTCTCGCGAAGTGCGTGGAGTGCGGCGCTCCCAAGCGCCGCTATGCTCACCTCTCCAGAATGGCAGGTCATCGCTCCTGCTGCCCGCCGCCGGTGCTGTCGCCCTCTGGAAGTACCGAGCCATCTACCTGCAAGCCAAGGCCCGTTCGGCCAGCGGAGCGACGTGGTGGAAGACACCGTGCGAGGGCGAAAACAACAGGGAACCATTCATAACAACCAAGTGACTCTGGAACCAAAGCAAGCCATGAAGATTCTGCTCCATCTCTTTCTGATCCTTTTGCCGGTCCTGGTGGCAATCCGAGTGTCGGCGCAAAATGAGGCCACAGCGGCTCCCTACAAGACCGCCATATTCGTGGACAACCGCGCCGGAGCCGCTCTGAACGACAAGGTCGCCGTATTGGAGGATTTTCTCACGAGCCGGATCACGGAAAAGGGATTCAGTTTCATCAGCAGCGAGATTACGATTAAGGCCGTGAACAGTTATCCGGCGGTGGGCTTTGCCGTGGACACGAAAGATCCGCTCAACTTCAACGTCCAGGATCGCGGGACCACGGCAAAGGGCGAAGGGTCAAAGTCAACGGAAGGGCAAGTGTCCCTCCGCCCGGGGCCGACGAGGCTGGACCGGATACTAAACGACAGCACTTCGGCCCTCCGGTTGGCGCAAAATATGGGAGCGGATTGTGTGCTGGTCGCGTCGATTGCCACGTACGGCACTGAGAAGAAGACATTCCAGGATGGAGACGTGAAGACAGTGAATCTCATCCACACGTTGCGAGTGAGTTACAAGCTGCTGGAGGGTACGCAGGGCGGCAGTGCCATCGGGGATACCCTCAAAGCGAGCAAGACCACGCGTTCCACCGAGAACATTCAAACGGAAAGTTCTGAAATCCTAAACGAACTTTTGGAGGAGGCTTCGATTCAAGTCGCGGAAAGTGTCGGTAAAAAACGGGAGTCCATTCGCAAATTCCCCACCGCACCTATGCTTGTCAGTATTTCAGTGTCCTGCGGCATGCAGGATTTGGTCAACTTGCCGGCATCCGTCCCGGACATCCGGGTTTTGCCTAATGGCACGCTACAGGTGGAAACCAACCGCTTGGGAATTTATGTGCTCGACGCCAGTGTCGAGCTCGACGGCTTCGGCATCGGGTCGGCTCCAAACTCCTTCAAGGTGCGGCCCGGTTTGAGCAAAATGCGGATCACTCGCGCTGGTTTCAATAGTTGGGAGCAGTCCGTGAACTTCACTGAAGGACAAAAATTCCATGTTGCCCTCCAGATGTCCGAAGCTGGCTACGCCCGCTGGAAAGACAATACGACCTTCCTCTTCGGTCTGAAAACCGGTGAGAAACTGACCGACGCCACCGTGAAAGTGATGGAAGGCTTCGCTCAAACCCTGCGGCAAAGTGGTTACCGCATCGACGTAAAGGCCGACGCCAAGGGCAAGTCTCTCTTCGATGGACTGACGATTCAACCCAGCCTCTTCAAATAGGTGACCTGCTGATTATGAAATCAAATTACTTCTTTGTCCGACAACTTATCTTGGCGCTTTGGTTGGCACTTGCTCAGGTTATCGCAAACGCCCAAAGACCCACGCTCGGCATCCTGGAAGTTCGCGCGACTTCCTCCATCGAGAAGAGCGCGGAAAAGCTGGCTTCAACGAATGAGATGATGCGAATTGTTGAATCGTTGGGAAATCAACTCATCAGCACGATCAGTGGGACTGAACGATTCCAGATCATTGCCAGAAGGGATTTAGGTCGATTGTTGATGGAGCAAAGCTTGACCGACTCTGGCAATCTGAACCTGGCCGATCCCAACACCGCCAAGGCGTTCAAAGTGGCAGGCATTAAATACGGCTTGATTGTGACGGTGAGTGATTTTCAAGACCACACCGCTACAATGACCTTCGGCAATCTCAACCAGAAGTATGAAAAACGAACTTTTCGGCTTTCGACGGTTTCCAAAATCTACAACACAACCACCGGTGCTCTGTTGCAGGCTCCCAGCTTCACCATCCCTGTAGAGGATCCAAAGAAGTACCTCAACAAACAGGATGTCACTGAAAACTCACGGATCAGTGATGAGTTGATGGAGGAGCTTTCCAAACGAATGGCCGCAGAAATTGCTCGCGCTGTTATGGACTATTCGGGTCCGGCTAAAGTTATCGGAAAACCAGCAGGGAGGCAGATATCGATCGACATGGGTGGTGGAACCGGCGTTAAGAGAGATCAAGTATGGGAGTTATTCGAGTTGGGGGATGTTATCATCAAGGGCGAAACTCCAAGCGAGGACGTCCGGGATGAACGCCTCATTGGCAGGGCAAAGATCATTCGAGTAAATCCCAAATTCTCCCAAGCGGAACTTCTGGAGGGCACAGATGCAAGCGAGGTTCAAAAGGCCAATGAAAAAGGCATCGTCTTGCGACTGCCGCAAGACTCAGAACCAAAGGCAAGTCCACCGGACAAGAAATGACTCCATCGTCTGGAACTAGAAAACGCCTTCACTCCTCTATTTGAAATATGCGCCACCACCTATTACGTCCGCTCGTATTGCTGCTCTTCGTCCTCGTGCCCCTGTTCACAGGATGCAAGAGCGCAATAATCCATCATGCGAAGCAAAAAAGCAAAATCACCGACGCATGGAGGCAGGGGCAAGTCGCTAATGCCGCCGAGGAACTGACGAAGAAGGCGGCTAAACATAAAGAGGATCGAGACGCAGTCATTTGGCGGCTTGAGCAAGCCACCGCATTGCGTGCTACAGGCCAGATCAAGGAAAGTAATGACGCCCTCGCTGCCGCCGAAAAGATGATCGATAGTTACGATCAGAAGGCCAAGATCGACGTGGCCGAGCAAACTGTAGGGTTTGTGGTCAATCAAGCCACGCTGCCTTACCGCGGCCGTGACTACGATCGAGTGTTGTTGAACACGTATCGAGCCCTCAACTTTATGCAGATGGGTGATTTGCCGGCAGCGCGAGTCGAGTTGACCCGCGCTTACCAGCGGCAACAAGACGCCGTGGAAGATAATAAGAACCGGATCAGCCGGACTGAAGCTGACGCAGAGAAGGAACTTGAGAAGTCCAAGAACAAGGCGGCAGCCAAGGAACTGGTCGAAAAGGCAAAAGCTGATCCGAAGTTTTCCCAAGATTTGCAGGGGTTGAATCCGGCCTTAGACGGACTAAAGAGTTACAGCGATTATGTGAATCCTTTTACAGTGTACTTGGAGGGGCTGTTTTTCGTCGCGGCTGCCGAGGGGCCATCCGACCTCGAACGTTCTCGCAAGTCGCTGGAACGCGCCTTGGCCTTCACCGATGGCAACGAGTTTATCAAAAGAGATCTGGAGATGGTGGACAACTTGATCAGTGGCCAACCGCTGCCTCCCATTACCTATGTGATTCTTGAAACAGGCATGGCTCCCGCCCGTGAGCAGTTCAAAATCAGGGTTCCGCTCTTTATCGCCGGAGTCAGGGAAGTGCCCTATGTCGCCGCCGCCTTTCCCGTCTCGAAGAAGCAAGATGGCAATATCCCGTCCCTCAACATCTCTTCCGGCGGGTCTAATATCGTAACAACCACGCTGGCCAGCATGGACTCAGTGGTGGGACATGCTTTCAACAACGAGTTGCCGACGATTATCACCAAGACGCTGATCAACACCGCGGTCAAAGCCGTGGCGACCGGAGTGATCAACGAGGCAATGAAAAAACAAGGTGCCTGGGAGAAGTTCGTGGTGAAGGTTCTTCTGGCGATTCTTCAAGAATTGACGGCCGTGGCTGACACCAGAACCTGGTGTACTCTCCCCAAAGAGTATCAGATAGCGCGTTTCCAGACGCCAACGGACGGCAAACTCGAACTCTCCGCCCCGGATGGAAGCTTGAAGACCGAAGTGCAACTTCAACCGGCAACGATAAATATCGTCTATGTCAAAGGGGTCAACTCCGTCAACGCATTGACAGTTTCCCAGATCAAACTCAAATGATGACACCAATTCAAACCGCAGTGCCCCTTGCAATGGTTGCCATTGCTTTGCTCACGCAGGGATGCAAGTCAGTGAATTCCGTTGAAAGAGCAGAGCCGGTCAACCAGCGCCAGATGGTTTCAGACAAGAGAATCATCACCGATCCATCGCTGGCCAGGAAAGTGCAGATCCTCGGCGTGAATGAGGCCACTCTCCCCGGAGGTTATCTGAAAGTGCAGGTCGAGGTGCGCAACGCCACGCGAGTTGCTCAAGACTTTAGTTACCGCTTCGATTGGCTGGATGCGAGCGGCATGCATCTTCGCACTGCTACCGCCGGCTTCATCCCTCAGCACATTCAAGGAGCTGAACACCTTTACGTGATTGGAGTGGCACCTTCCTCCGACGCAAAAGATTTCCAGGTCAAATTCATCGAGCAATAATCCCTATCTTCTTCACTCCAATGAAAACCACAAAACTCAAATTACTTGGTTGCGGACTGGCTTCGTTACTTTTGATCGGGTGCGGCACGACAAGAACGACCACGGATTCCAAAGGTCCAACAGGTACTCAAGATAGCGTTGTCACCGCCGGCGTGGACCCTCGTGACCTCGCCAGGATAGCGAGCGAGATGCTGGAATCGCTGCGCACCAAAGGCACGCTGGACCCTCGTGACAAGAAGCCCGTCCTTCTCGGAATTAGCCGCTTTCGAAACGATACGGGCTTGCATGACCGCGAGCTGAACATGGAGGCGCTCGTCGGGCAGATTCGTGCGGATTTGACTCGAGACGGGAAAGTCGAGATCGAGCCGTTTTACCGAGTAGGAGGCAAACCAGAGGATCAGGTAGCTTATGACCTTTGGCGGAGGAAGAACTTTCTGGAGAACCGGCCTGAGCGAGATCCGGATTTCACGCTCTCTGGAACCGTCCTCCAACATCGCGCCCGGCAAGGAAACAAGACCGAGATCACATATACCTTTCAATTGAGACTGATCAGTATGGCAACGTCTTCCCAAGTTTGGGAGGACTCGCGAGAAGTGACGAAGCTTTCGAAACGCCCGATCTTTTAGAAGATCGAGATGAACTCAGATTGACCTCAGCTTAGGTCCGTTCGCAATGAATTCATGAAACTTCTCAAACAAATAACCGTTGGAAGCTTGATTCTCGCCTGTGGTTTCCTGCTCACCGGCTGCGGCAGCACCCGGCAGCACCCGCTCACAAGTACGGACCATTCAGGGCCAGTCGGCGGCCAAACTTTCGGCGCTGGGGTTGGTCTGGTCGCCGGCAATATCACTGGGGGCCGTTGGATTTGGCGAAGGCCTGGTGAGAGGAACCGCTGCGCCGTTCAAAAACGTGAAAACGACGCGCTTGGTGCGACGCTGGCAAACCGAGACCATAGCCGATGGTCGCACCATACAAGTGCCCGAAGACATTCTTGTGGATGCCTACGGACTTCAGGTCAGTCTGGATGGCAAGAAGTGACTGAAGCCGAAAGCGATCCTGGCGTCGTTTTTTGTTAGCAACTTCAATCAACTCGAAACCAATTATGGCTGCTTACGTCATTAAATCATGGAAGGCTCAAACCGAACCGATCGATGACAGCCAGAGTTTTGTGCAGATTGAAGGCCGTGCGGGAGGCTTTTTGTCCTGGCTACTCTCGCTGGTGAACATCAGCCCCACCATCTCGCTGGTAGTGAGTTCCGAAAAGATCACATTCGCGGAAGGTTCTCTTGCAGGAAGTCTGAGATACCAGACTCCTCTGGAAAACACCTGCGCCACTTTCTACGGCTACACGAAACCATGGAAGGAAGCGGTGGCCATCGGAGTGATTGTCGGTATGGTCACACTTTTTCTGTTCGCCATTCCAGGCATTATTGTAGGTGTCCTGTATTACTTTCTGAACAAAACGCTCACCGTCGGATACTCGGATATGGGCGGGCTTCGCAATGCCATCCACTTCAAACGCTCCCTGATCGAAGGTCAAAATATCGATGAAGCCGAGGCTGAGAAAGTCTGCAACATCATCCAGAACTTGGTCGATGCTAAACGTTGCGCGAATGGAAGTGGGATAAAAAAGGCCACACCATGAAAGGCCAGATGCTTGAGTGCGGTGTTCGGTCTAACCCAAGTCGCTATTCTTTGAGTGGACAGAAATCGGCACCAGTTTAACGGAGCCGTGAACTGGAGGGGCCATTCCGGACTGGCCTATTCACTTTAGAGCGGACGCAGCTTTTATCGAAGTTTGAATGCTACATTCGCGACCATCTCGCTGTGTCGGTTTTTCTCATTAACATTATGGGATGTTTGAGGAGATCCTGTCTGGCTGCCATTTTGGGTTTCTACTTATTTAGCAGTTCGACGTCGCAAGCGGCTACTGGCCGCATTGTCTCGATTGAACCTTCCGAATTCACAGCAGGGCGGTCGGAGATCGTCACCGTAACCATCCAGAACACCGGTGCCGCCGCCGAATTCCTGGTTCTCTACGCAGATTCCATCTGCAACCCGTTCAACGGCGTGCCGCCCGGCTGGACCATCCGACCGTTGAAATTCGCGGACCTGAATTTTTTCAGCGACTACAATCCATTCCTGCCAGCCGGAGCAATGTATGAAGCCACGTTTGAAGTGACGCCTCCGTCAGTCGCAGGCAACGGAGCGTTCCTCTGGCAACTTCAAGAGGATGGCTTTCTGTGTTTCAATCCAATCCTAGACAAGAGGGAGCAAGTCGTAACGGTTTCCCCGCTTGCATCGGTGCCTTCGACTCTAATCTCGCCGGTAGCGGGCATCTTCAGAGTGACAGGAAAGGAGAATCCAGACTGCGCAGGAATTGCAGGCCAATGGACTTTCTGTCAGCACCAGACAGATCTTCACTCCGTAGGAAAAGGAATCGCGGATGCCGACGAGACATTTGCGTGGGACATGAATCTGTGGCGCGGCACGGATGTGGATGCCGATAAAAGCAAAGCAGTCTTCGCCACAGCTCCTGGCAAGGTTGTTAAATGGGCAGGACTACATGTGCCAGGTGCCGTATCGGGTGCAGTTTTGATCGAGCACACTCAAGGCGGCAGGATTTGGTGGAGTGGTTATCTCCACATGAAGGAGATAACTGTGACTGAAAATGAACTTGTCACGGCCTCAAGTTTGCTTGGAAACATTAGTAATATCTGCGCATGTGGTGCCATCCCCAATCACCTGCACTTCGCCGCTTATCAAGGCGCTAACACACCCGGTGGACTCTTGTCTCGGAATGTTTCTTTTCTTCAACGCGATGAAGCCGCTCCACCTTCCATAACACGTATCTCCCCCAACCCCGTGACCGGTTCGGAACTGCCGAAAACAATCACCATCGAAGGTGCGGATTTCCTGAACAAGCCTACTGTGAGTCTGAGGTGGACTTTTCCACCGTTGCCGCCAACTGGCGGCTACATTGTACCTGATGCCCAAGTCACTTTTGTCAGCAGCACCCAGGTGCAAGTGTCGATCAAGACAACAACGGCAGCGGATACGTGGACGGTTCAGGTGACAAACCCAGATGGCCAGACTTCCAGGCCATTCACGTTTGCGGTGCTTGCGCCCGCTCCAGTCGTTACAGTCACATCGCCAAACGGACGAGAGACGTGGCCATCCGGAGTATCGCAGCGAATCGTTTGGTCTGTGATCGGCGACACGACACTGATCAACAATTTCCATATCTCCTATTCATTGGATGCTGGGGCATCTTACCTGAACGACATCGGAACCGTTTCGGAGAGCATGCGAGCGATAAGCTGGACGCCGTCTCTTGCGATTTCATCGACGACTCAGTTGCGTGTTCGCGTGCAAGCCCGTGATTCAAACAACGCGATACTTGGTCAAGACATCAGCGACGCGAGTTTCACGATTGGTCCCGTTGCAAATCCGTCAGGGCTGACGATCATCACTCATGGGTTCCAGCCAATTTTCCTTGGCTTTCCGGCTTGGCCGCCCGATATGGCCAACGAAATCGTCAGGACAAAAAGTGGCGGTAAAGTGGTCGTGTTGAACTTCGATTCAGGAGAGTCAGACGTCATCACGGGTTCGGGGACCGAGAATGAGCTGGCCAGCTTTGGAGAAACGGTGCTCGTTTTGAACTGGGCGGGCAAATCGCACAAAACACTGCCGGACTTTTCGACAAGCGAGCCGGGATGGCGCGAAGCGGCAGGAGATTTTCTCGCCAACTACCTTTTGGGGACGGGCCTGATTCGGCAAGTGAAGGAGCACGGCATTCCGATACACTTCATTGGACACTCTTTTGGTACGGTCGTGAACAGCGAAGCCATTCGCCGCTTGGGTGCTTACGGAGTTCAAGTGGACCAAATGACGACGTTAGACCCGCACGATCAGGACCAGGAAGGCATTCCAGATGCCAAAGACTACAACACTGTCGGCATTGCCGACCACCCTCATGATGAGCCGCTCGTGACGGTGTGGAGCAATGTAGATTTCGCGGATAACTATTGGGAAGATAACAACGCGACAGCCACAAACATCCGCGACAATTTTTACCACCCCGATACTGGGCTTTCAATTCAGTTACCGAATGGTCACGCCATCCCTGGCGCTGCGAATCGTGATCTGACGGCGGAGACAGGATATTTCGCCGGACAGGTCTCCGAGATCAATTCCCTCGGACCGCTTTTTGATTCGAAGCCTGATGGAGCTAGAACTCTCGCTTTGGGCATCAACGCATGGTACGGATCGTATCCGCATTCTCGTGTCCATGAATTCTATTATCGGACAATTAACGACGTACTCGAACTAGACGGGACAGCCAATCAAGCTCTGCAAGACAGCCGAAGTTGGTATCGTGGCCTGCCGGCGACCGCTCAAGGCTTCGCTCTCACCGGTCTCCATCGGCTTAATTCAATTAACTTCGGTGCTTTGGGTATGACTTCTCCTTCGACCGACTACAACAAGCCGCAGCCGACACTCAAAGCGAATGAAACAGTGTTCAATGGCGACTTCCGATTTACAACTGGCGACAAACTTTCCGGCAACCTGCCCGGCTATGATGATAGCGACGGTCCGAATGTAGTTCCTGGGGATGCGGGGCACGGAAGCGTTGCCGAACTGCACGATGACAAATTTGACGGCATTGATCCCAATCAAAGCTTCAAACATCGCCCTGTGTTCTTTCCTCCAGAGGCAGCGTACCTGGCGTTTGAAATCAATATCCGGAAATCCAACGTAGGCGATTTTCTCTCACTAGAAGGTCCTGGAGGATCCAGCCTCTACTGGACATTCGATCTATCGAACGCACTTCCTGGCTGGAGAATGGTGCGGATCAAAGTTCCTGAAACTTTCCGAGCACAGTGGGGCAGTTTCACGCTGAGAGTGGAACATAAGGGACTTTGCTGCAACGATGCCACTGTTTGGGTTGACAATTTTCAAATCATCACGACTTCCACTGCAACTGACCATTTTGAACTCCACGCAACCTCAAACATGGTCGGCAATGGGTTAGTGACTTCCGAGCCAGCGCAATTTACATACGCTGCCGGCGAATCGGTGACACTGACGGCAACTGCGAGCGACGGCTATTTCCTCCAAAGCTGGACCGGTGTGGATAGCGCCAGCGGCGATCAAGCACAGGTCATCATGTCAGGCCCACGCACCGTGACGGCGAACTTCAGCCAGGCTCAGGCGAACACCAGTTGCGGTTGTCCAACTGAGTATTTGAACCAGTGCGCCACGGTCGCGGCGCTTCCCACGCACAAAGAAGGCTTGATTGCCAAAGCGGCTCGGCTCGCCGCAGCCGCATCGGCCATTGACTTGACCCTGATTCGCCGATTCCGCGACGAAGTGTTGGCGAAGACCCCCCAAGGACAATCTATCCGCGACAAGTATTACCAGAACAGTCTGGAGATGCTGCACCACCTCGCCGCAGATGCGGACTTGCGAACCAAGGCCGTTCAAGCGGTCGTCAGCTTGCAGCCTGTCATGAAGGATTTGCTGGATGGCTCTGGCAAACAAGCGATGATGCGGGATCAAACGAGTGCCTTCAATGGATTCGTTCAAAAGCTGGATGCCGTCGCCGGAGTGCAACTCAAGTCTGCAATCCAGGGAGAGTTAGCCCGCATTGGTCCGCTGGAGAATCTGGAGGGAAAAACCGGGACGGAATCCAGGCAGCGCGTCCTCGGTCTGCCGCTACAGATCACCAATCCCAAGATCAACGCGACTGGAGCCATAGAATTCACTGTCACCGGAGAATTATCCGCCAAGCTACGCGTGGAGTTCTCGGAGGACTTGATCAAGTGGACTGCTCTCGATCTTGCTCCGATCAATCAATTGCCCGCCGTTCTGCGCGATGAACGGCCGGTGTCTGCAAACCAACGATACTATCGCGTAATCATCGTGCCCTAATGGAGTCGTTGCGATGCCCAACTCCGAACATGACAACCCAACCAGGAAACCGAGTTCGTACACATCGGTGAAATTGATCCTTTCAGTACTGGCCGTCATCCTCGGAACAAGTTGCTCATCCATTACCGGACAAAAGTTCGACGAGAAAAAAGTCACCAAGATCGAAAAGGGAGTGACCACTGAGACGAATTTGATCCGTTTGTTTGGCAAACCGGGGAACCAGGCGATGAATGCAGAAGGTATGACCACTCTCTCTTGGGTATACTTTGAACACCGCAAAGGATGTGCGTCATTCATTCCAGGTTATGGACCGTTCATTGACAGCTTTCGCGCCTACAAGAGAAAGGAGCTCTTGGTGACATTGACTGATGACGGCAAAGTGATGACCTTCGACTTTTCTTCCAGCGGTTCACAATCCTCTTTCCTTCGGGTGGATGACGTCCCGAAAAAGTGAATTGTGGCAACGAGAGTAGATAAACTATGCACCGCATAATTCCATTCCTCGCATTGATCGGCGCACTACTCATCGCGGGCTGTTCGTCCTCCACACCCTCAGTCACGACCGGGAGGAAAGTGATCGAAGATCGAATCGCCAGTGAATCCAAGGGGTTGATCAAGCTCGTGTCCTTCAAGAAGACAAACGGCCAATCTTTCGAAGTGATGGGCATCAAGGGCTACAAAATGGAATATGAGGCGCGGATCGAGTTCTTGGCGGATTGCATGTGGGGAGGCGGAGGTGGCCCCGGGCAAGTCCAGGGGATGTTCGCGGCAGAACCCAGCCCATGGAAAGCGCGCAACGAATCCAACCCGGCTTTCAAGGGGAAGCAACAAGCTCTAAAAAACCAGCAGCCGTTTCTGACAGGCACTCTAACCTTCGAACAAACTGAGCAGGGTTGGCGGGCAAGTAAGTAGTTCAATCACTATGTAGCTTTGAAGGTAATGAAGGTTGATGGACCGTAACAAACAATTAACAACAAAGAAGTTTATGAACCGTGTTTACACATTACTTGCATTGATCGGCTCATTGTCGCTCTCAGCATGTTCATCTTCCACTCCCTCGGTTTCGGCCGGGCGGCGCGTGATCGAAGAGCGAATCGCCAGTGAATCCAAGGGATTGATCAAGCTCGCGTCCTTCGAGAAGACGAACGGCCAATCCTTCGAAGCGATGGGAGTAAAGGGCTACAACATGGAGTACAAAGTGGAGATAGAATTCGTGGAGGATTGCTCATGGGGAGGCGGAGGTATGTTCAGCCAAATGCAGGGGCAGTTCTCGGCGGTGCCCGGCGGCCCGAGCAACGCGCTCAATGCCGTGCTTTACATGGGCAAGAAGCAGATGAAAAAGGGCCAGCGCGAAACCGTCACCGGCAAATTGACCTTCCAACAAACTGAACAAGGCTGGCGGGCGGGCAAGTAATTCAACCACCATGTCTGTCATGGGGTACTCTCCCTGCGTTTCGTTGCTGGCAACCATGCTCCTGGCGGGGTGTGGCTTTGGCACACGTTACCCGCGCTTTGACGAAGCAGGCGTCGTTTCACTCAATCCCCTCCGCGCGAATACAGACAAACTTTCTGAAGCCGAGTATCGCAGCCTTGCCGATCTGGAAGGGTCATGGGTCGTGACGAACAAGTATCAACGCAAGCCGTCACCATCGGCATCGACGGGACGGACAACGAATCAGCTTGGGCAGCCGCGAACTGCCGTTCCCAGCCCGGTCAGAAGCGATGAAAAACCACAGGAAGTCGAAGTGGTCACGGTCCTTACTGTGGACAGCAAGGGAGCCATGGTTGGTCCCAGCGCGACGATCGAAACCTACACGGGTGGCAGTCTGAAAGGGCGATCCAGCTACGTGCCGATACCATTAAAGCTCAAAGACGATATTTTCCTGGAGCTGCGTCCTGATGCGCTCTCTCAGCTATTGTTTCTCTTAGGGGCGGAGGTCGATCATCCACCACCCATTCCAACATATTTGTTCATGAAGATCAGACCGAAAGGACTGACTCTGGAGGTTGGCCGTCTCAATGAAGAATGGTTGCGAAAGTTGCTGGAAAAGAAACCCAGATCGATCCGTCATCTCACGCCACTTACCAACCACTCGGAGATTGTCCTGACCGACACATCGCAAGCTCTCCAGCTCTTCCTTCGACGTCACGCGGGCAAGCCCGGAGCTTTCGAGCTCACCACGTTCTCCCGCCAAAGGGGCGGCGTATGGTCTGCCGAGGATTTGAGAAAAGCAGCGAAAGCGGCAATCGATGTCTTGGCCCGCACCAAGGTTGCAGAGAAGTTTGGAGATCACGAGGCAATCATTCAGGTCAGCGAAATCGCCAATCAATCCGGCGAGCCAATTGATACCGCGTTTCTTTCTTCCGTATTGCGGCGTTCTTTCGACGGCACGTTGAACAACTTCTTCTACCTCAATCCCAATCTTGCCGGAAAAATCACTTCTCGCATGACTGGTGTGTTCGAGCTTTCCGGCGCAGTTGTGAAGTCGAACGCGAGGAATGAGACCGGAGGTGCGGCCCGTTACCAGCTCCAGCTCAAGTTGAAAAACAAGGAGGGTAAAGTTCTGTGGGAATATGATCAGCCTCTGAGCCGGTCTGATTGAGAGATGAATTAGAAATGAAAACCTTGAAAATTATGGTGAATGCGGCGGCTGTCGTCGTCTTTGGCCTTTGCTTTTACGCTTCTGAACTCGGGAGCAAACTATTGGAGGGACGTTTCAAGCTCGAGCCTTTTACTCTGTATTTTCTGGCCAAGGGGATCTTCTGCTCAGTGTCGATGCACCTTTCCGTCCGGATCTTGGAAGCACTGTCAACGAAGCGCCAGGAGTGAGCCGTGACTATTCAATTAGTTCCAGTGCCCGCAAATAACGCAAATCACACGAATTCACGAGGGAATCTGGAAGCTCTTTTGCCGACTTGACCGTCACTTTTCGGTGATTTGCATTTCGGACTGCTCATCGCGACAGGAACTCTTTGATCCGCGTCCATCCGTGTGATTCGCGGGCTCTTCAAGTGAAAGGTTGCGGATGTGAGCATGGCAACTCAGCGCCGATATGCGGCTGCGAAGTCAACAGGCTTTTGGGCTTTTCAACGCGAATTTGAGAGGTGACTTCCTTCAGTCAAAATTGCGCAGTCAGATGCTCTCAGCGACAACTCCAAAAAGACATTTACTTTACCACACGCAAAAACTGGTCGATATCCACATCGGCATCGCGGAGCGCGCCCTTGAGAGTGTAGCGATCCACTTCGTCGTGGTATGGGAAAACGACGGTTCGACCATCGGGGTGTTTCATTTTCACGTGGCTGCCTTTGCCCTGGAGCTTCACGAAATCAAGTCGCTGCAATGCGGCCAGGACTTGTCGTCCGGTCAGCAGCGGTAACTTCATATCGTCAGTTCAACGATTTCGCGCTCCGCAGTTCGTTCGAGTTCCTCCGGCGCGGGTTGGAGGTAAAGATCAATGGCTTCGCGGATATTGGCCAAGGCTTCCTCGCGAGTCTTTCCCTGCGACCAGCAACTCCTGAGAGATGGGCAATGCGCCACCACATACCCGTCTTCGCCGCGCTCCACAACAATCTTCAGGTTCATAATCAGGATAGAGTCGCACAAACGGAGAACCCAGGGAAAGCCAGATCATGAGAAACGAATGCGTGAACTTTGAAGGTAATGGTCAATGTGGCGGCCATCGTCGTCTTTGGCCTTTGCGTGTACGCCTCCCGGCTCTGGAGCGGAGAATCCACTGGAAGTCCCAAGATCGACCCGCTGGGCGTGTATTTCTTAGCCAAACGGATTTTCTGTTCCGTGTCGCTGCACCTTTCCGTCCGAATTTTGGAAGCGCTGTCAACGAAACGGCAGCAATGAGCTGTGGCTACGCAATTCGAGCACCAGCGAATCACGCAAATCACACGAATTCACGAGGGAATCTGGAAGCTCTTTTGCCGACTTGACCATCACTTTTCGGTGATTTGCATTTCGGACTGCTCATCGCGGCAGGAACTCTTTGATCCGCGTCCATCCCTGTGATTCGCGGGCTCTTCATCGCCTTGCCCTTCCCAAGTGGCTGTCGTTGTTGGTGACTGAACCAGCGACAGAGCCACCCACCTCGATCTTCTCGGCCCAAAGGCTGTTCATGCGTTCCTGCGGAATAAATCCCGCGCGCCTATTGCATAGTCACGGCTTGGTATGCAGGCGAATCCGGCGAATCCCCCTCGATCTTTTCAATTCGCGTTGGTTCTATTTCCGCACGGCTTTCCGCAGCACTCGATAAATCAGAAAAAGTTCCGCTCCGATCCGGCAGTGCCTTTTGAGTTTGAGCTGAGTTGCAGCAGCCAGCCGGAGCGCTCCGGTCCCATCAGCCAGCGTCGGAGCCTCGCGCCCGCCGAAAACGATCGGTGCCACCGTCAAATAAACTTCATCCACGAGTCCACGACGAAACAGGGCATCATTCAATTCTCCGCCGCCTTCGCAGAGAAGCCGTCGAACCCCCCATTTGGATCGGAGCTGACGCAGGGCATCTTCAAAATCGATCTCCTTCCTCCCCACCGCCAAAATGTCATCAACGAGCGGTTGAAGTCTTTTCACGCGCCGTTCATCCGCACATTTGGTCGTCAGTAGAATAATCGGGGAGAACCGGTGCTTGAAAATCTCCGCCTTGGGGTCAATCGAAGCGCGCCCGCTTACAACGATGCGTATTGGATGCGCTGACAACCCCCGCCTCTCCCGCATCCGATCATATACCCTTCCACCGTTGCCGAGCTTGACCGCATTGAGATCAAGTGTCCGTGCGCCGCACATCACGGCATCGGCGAATGTTCTTAATTGGTAAAGCAACCTCGTGTCGGTTGAACTGCCAAACGGTTCGAACCGCCTGGAAGCCGGCGCGATTTTCCCATCCGCGCTCATGGCGGCGTTGAGAAATACAAATGGCAGCCCTGGCCGGCTTGACCTTGGTCGAATCGGTCCCCATTCCGATTCCAACGTGCTGCCAGGCTTCAAAACCAATGGACGAGTCATGCAGCAACAATAGCGATCATCGTGTCGCTGGCGATCATTGCTTCGGTCTTTCGGCTGTGGACTTCAACAGCCCTCATCCTCCGCTCCTTCACCCCTCCGGGCATCCATCCCACAGTGCTGTCAGACATTCTTTCACCCGCGCCCGCGCTCTGTTGATCCGTCGCCGCTCAGGGCTTTCCAGCTCGTGTCCGCGCAGGTCGCTCGAAAGTTTTTCACGC
>SXGU01440899.1_pt1 | contig 38121 bp, 58 predicted proteins | sample 3174531 | NCBI WGS metagenome assembly SXGU01 (sample SAMN11356863, study PRJNA531348) | freshwater metagenome | isolation source: freshwater sample F1-140 | place: China: Fuxian Lake, Yuxi | collected 2017-12-25 | reverse complement strand
CTGGATACTCATATACCGCTATCTGAAACTGAAATCCTGCAACGATTAAAAATCGAGTTGCCCTCTTGGTATTATGAAAACGGCTGGATTCGCCGCAAAATAAAAACCAGCTGAAGCGGCGCGAGATAAATGACTGCTCAGATGTGAGATAAATGGCGCTGAATGGGTTTGCAGATGCTAGAAGTTAATCGCATATTTGGCAAGCGCAATCAAGAAAATGCCTGGTTGAGTGAAAAATTTACAACATCTGATATGTTGTCCAGGGCATCTATTTGTTGCTTGGCTTGCCATGACTTTGCGTACAAATATGTGCGTCGATTGGCGATTGAAAGGGTCAGTCCTTGGAGCCAATTTAGATAATCATTCGCTGTTGTCCAAACATGCAATTCATTGTTGGCATCCATCCAAAATAGGTTGGTGCTTTCGATAGATTTTTCGATCTCGATTCGGATCTGATTGATCTTACCCTGGATGTTTTCACGCGCAATTGCGTGTGCATCTATCCACTTTAAATCGTAGTAAATAGGCTCATCGTGCAGGTGATCTGCGTGGGTTGTCACTTCGGTTTTTTTACGCTCTTTGGCACGTTGATATGATTGATCGGTAATGTCCCACTGGGCCAAGTCATAGTTCCAGTGATGGAAATAAGTGGGGGCGTCGGGCTTTAAATTGCAGCTAATCTGAAGGGGGTCGATGTAATACGATTCCGAGTCAACTACATCATCCACGGCCAGATAAGCAACATCATTGAGATGCTGAAACTGTTGATCGGGATTATCACCCTGATACATTCCGACGATGCGGCCGTTAGGTAAATAAAATGCGTATTTCATTTTTTTGCCGAGAAAATAGTTAAGAGGGTTTGGATGGAACAACCAGGTGTTGCTGACCAGGTATGTGAGCCTGAACCATCGGTGGCTGAGGCATAGATCGCGAATGTATCGGTGTTATTTGCAGCGTATGGTATGACCAGGGTATAAGATGCCGCCGCATGATTTTGGGTGCCATTGGCTTGCACGCTGTTGATGTCAAGGCTGGCAAAACCAATAAAAGGTCCAGAGCCTTTTTTGTAAAAAAACTGCAAATAACCGGGATCTAAATCAGTGGTGGTAATTTCGAATGAGATAAAAACAATCTTATTGGTCGCCACTGCGATGGCGGTGGGTGTGGCTGATACCAATAACTCATTGGTGTTTTTAGCGGCAAATGGATGAGGGGCGCCAACGGGGTCAATTGCCACTAGCGCACCCGTCAATATACTGTCAGTTGTAACGACCTCATTATCTAATAATGCACTATTATCGATAGTGTCCTTTGTTGCCAAATCGCCCTGGTTAACTATGCTCGATGCCTTGCCCAATGCATCCTCGGCACTGCCGGAAAAATACCCTGCAGGATGCCAGTGAGCATCGCCCGCATCCAGGCCACGCAACCACGGTGCCACATCAACCAAATTGCTGGATGCCGGGCCTGAAACAGTGGTGCCACCGGGTGGTAAAGTGGCTGCAACAACCAATTGCCCAGCAGCATCTTTGTACAGCCCCATTAGATAATCTCCAGGATTTCAAAGGCGGTCTGATGCACGCCGTAATACGGGTTTTGTATCGGGCTAAGCTGGGCCAAACGACCTAAAAACGAACGGCGCTGACGGTAGAATGTGTCATTGTTATCGCGGATCAACAACACCTCGCGAGTGATGTTTGAATACGCCTGAATCTGGTACGCCTGCACCAATGCTTCTTGATCATCCAGATGAGGCAGGGTAAACGCAAACCGCCTGCGCATAGGCTTTTCATCAAAATACTCAATGCCGCCGATGCTTTGTACCACCTCGGAATCTGTCATTAATCCAAACTCGGCGCCTCTAGCGTAATTGACTTCAGGCCGCAATCCCGCGCCAATAAAAACCCGCCCCATTTGCACATAACCGGCGGCGTTGGCGGTATCTGTAATATATAGCCGCCAGTAGCGCGCCAGCACATAATCGGGCAAAGCGTGCATCAAATCAGGGGTTTGATACACCGCTGACAGCGTACCGGAGTCATACAATAGTGTCGAAAATCCTGCACTGTTACTGCCTACCAATCTATAAGTGGCGCCGATGCTCAGATTAGTGGAAATGGCGGCAAAACAATGGATGTATTGCGCCACCTGCAAGTCTAATGTCAATTGCGTCGAAGCCGCCAGCGCATTGCTGGTGCGTGCCACTTTGGAGAGCAATCTGTTTTTGATGTTAGCCAATGGATAGGAGGCATGCCACACGCCACCGCTGAGGATGGCGCTGTCGATTGAGTTTGCATAACCGATCAATATGCGACTCATCCCCACAGCCTCAATTCAATTTGATTGCGTTGGTAGTCTGTTTCAATGCCAATCACTCGGCACAATTTGCCGGATGATAAACCAAAGCGGGTATGCCAAACGCGGACCACCACGCCCAAATCAATAGCACTCAGCAATGCAGCGTCTATGCGTACGGTCACGGTCAGCACCGTTGTTTTGAATTTCAGCATATCAATACGCCGCTGGGCTTCGGGGCCTGCAACGCTGGCACCGGCTAACAATGTGTCATAGACGATTTCTTGCGCTAATAAATGCTTGGTTTTAACACTGGCATCGGACAAAACAATCTGCCGATTCGCCATGCTGAGCCAGTTTTTACGGTCGGCGGGCACCACGCCGGCCAATGAATCGCCGGATTGCACGGTCCAGTTGATGTCATGGGTTAACGTCACTTTCCAAACCGGAGCGGCCTCGCCGTTGACGCTCAGGCTTTCTTGCTCGATAGACAAAATCTCCACTTCAGTCAGTTCTGCCACCGCCGTGCCTGTCGGCGCATCAAAGCGGGCGATACGGAACCTGCCCAGGTTGTCAAATCCCCACCAGGTGCCGACACTGGCGCTGATTTGGTCCAAAGCTTCTGCGACCGTCATGCCGTCGGATGTCCACAGCCCCACACTGCCAGCGTTTTGACTATCTAATAGTGTGTAATCGGCCGCCACGGTATCCGCCGGGTTGATACCACCAGGACCGGTGACTAAACGATACGCCAGCTGGGCGGCAGTATTGCCTTCAATGTTTGAGTATTCCCAAGCCGTGCAAGTAATCTGCCCAACCGGGCTACTGCCCAGCCTAAACATGCCGCCGGCTTTCCATGTGCGGAAATAACCGGCCGCCGGAGCATTGGTGTCCATGTCCGATTGGCTGGTGTAATCCGCGCCGCGAGCCAGATAAGCGCCCTTGTCAAACACATTCACCAGCTCGGCCAGTGTGCCTGTGGTGACGTGATAGATCAATCGGGAGCTGTTGACCAGCACCGGCGCCACGTTATGACAACGGCCCAACAGCAGCGGCTTGGCCGCGCCTTTGATGTCGGACACACCTTCCAGACCGTTCGGCAGCGTATTATTGCCAGCATAGGTCAAGGGTTGCACAGGCTTATTCAGCTCGGCCTGCCGGTCGCGCATCCTGATGGATACCTGCTTCCACTCCATGGCGGCTTGCTGCATAGTGCCTTTCAGCGCGGTCACAAAGGAGGCATAGGCGGCTGTTTCTTCGCCGACTTTAATCACCAGAGAGCGACCGTCAAACGCATAATTGGCCAGGTAATCCAAACCGCCATCCGGATTGATCAGCGTCAACTCGCCATATCCGGTTTGCGATGCCCCGCCAATCTGGCCATCGCCAAAAATATCCCGGCGCATCAATGCTGGCTGCAGAATGCGCGGCTCGTAGAAATTGTGCGACGTGTCGTAATAACCTTGGCCTGTGCAGAATCGCAGCGTTTCAATGGCTGCGGTCAGCAGGTTATAAGCTGTGACTTCCGCGAGATAAATCATGCCGCCGCTTCCAGCCTGGCTTTTTTCGCCAGGGTTTCGGTATTGGCGTTGGCTTTGTCCATGCGCTCGATCATCGCGCTAATGGATGCCTGCTGCAACCTTACCAAAGCTTGCAATTCGCGGGTTTGTTTTTGCAACTCGGCAACCGCCTGATCGTTGCCCATAGCAATGATGCGCTGGGTGTTTTGGTTGTTGACGATCATGGTCGGATGGGCGAAATCGATCAATTCCGGGCCGGCCTCATTAATCACGGTCGGGCCGCTGGTCATACCGCCTGATGCTCTAAATTTAACCGTGCCGCCGCGCTCGAATTGCAAACCATCCAGCATGCTGGCGTACCATTTGCGGTCTTTTTTGGTCAGCGTTTGGTCGGTAGAATTGGCCAAGGCTTCGAAATACGCTTTAGTGTCGTCGATACTTTTCAGCGCCCGTTCTTCATCGCCGATGTTGTGCCAGTAGTCATAATTACGCAGCTGCATGCTGGCCACGTTGGCCGCGCTGATTTCCTTTTTCAGCTCTTTATTTTTGAACCCATTGGCTTTGGCATCGTCCACCACAGCTTGAGTACGGTTGCGTTCGGCGGCCAGTGTGTCGCGTGTCGTCACCGGCTTTTCAGGTTTCACCGAAGGGTCCGGCTGCGTGGTGTTGTTTTTAATCGTATCAAACTGCTCGGCCAGGGTTTTGACAAAGCCAGCCAAGATATCGTCCAAACTTTGCAAGCTGCTTGTCAATGCCGCATTGGCGGAATCGATGGCTTTTTGCGCTTCGTCAGCGGCTGATCCGGTGCCGACTGCGCTGCCAACCAGCGTTGACAGCACATCCGTGACACTGTTGAAAATGGCCGCGTAATCCGCCCCGGAGGCGTAGTAATTCTTGGCTTCTTCCAGGTATTTTCTGGACACTTCCGGCAAGGCGGCCAATGCATCGGCATCCTTGGCTTGGGCTTTTAACAGCGTCGTTCCAAAATCGCCTTTGGCTTGCTGCAGGCGCTGCTCTGGCGACAATGTGGATAAATCAGACAGATTCAAACTGTCCAGAAAATCTTTAATGCCGTTCAGCGCCTGGGTGGTTTTTTGAATCAGTTTGACTTCGTTGTCATAGCGCGTTTTCAGCGCTTTTTGAATCTTGTTGACCATCGCAATCTGCTCGGTCGGATCGGTCAGGCCTTTTAATTCTTCCATCATCGCGGCGATATCGCCCACGGGTAACGCGGTACCGTTGGTGCTGGCGATGGTGTTGGCGATATCGTCGCGCGCATTGGTAAATGGGGCCAGTAATTTGGTTTTCAGCTCGTCGAATGCTTTACCCGTTAGCCTGGTCATCTCGGTCATATCCAGACCGGCCGCGTGCCAGTTGGCGCGGGCTTCGATCAGGCTGACATTAAAATTGTAAATCTCGGATTGCAGCGTGGGTGCCAGGCCGGCCATGCCGCGCAACGTGCTTTCAGCGGATTTTCGAAACTCTTCCTGGGCGCTGTAATACGTGTCAGCGGCGTCGGATAAATCCAGCAACTGGAAATACAGCTTGCGGCCGGAGCGGGTGGTCAGATCCTGGGCGCGGACTAAATCGCGATAGGCTTGGCGTGTTTCAGGCAGCTTGCCGTTGTCAGCAAAAACCTCATCCAGACGGCGTTTGGAGTCTGAGGCTCGTTCGGCGCCGGTAAAAAATGCATTGAAGAAATCAGCAAATTGGCTTTTAAAATTCTTGACTCCGCCAAATAGTGTGGAGAGTTGATCGGATGTACGCAGCTGATTGCCTGATGTTTGCTGACCGCTGGATTGGAACGCATCGTTAAAAACGGCCTTTTGTACCTTGATCCGGCTCAGTGTTTCAAACAATCCTTCGCCCAATTGTTGGTATCGCGCGACCACGCTGCCGAATATCGCGCCGGTCATGGTGTCTAACTGGGTGGACAACACATCATTCAGTTTTTTGACCGCTTCGTCACCGGTCAATTTTGTTAGATCTATGCGCAGCTCAGGGATTTGATAGTTTTGGATGGCTTTGGTGAAATCAATACCAAAATCTTTGGAAAAGCCTAGTAATGCCTGCCCCATACCCTTAAAGACCTGGCTAATGCTATCGGTCAAACCGGGGTCAAGCTCTGTCAATACCTCCTCGATGCTGGTTTTTTTGCTAAACCAGGACTTAGTGGTGGTGGTGATTTCCGTCCATTGTTTCGCGCTGACATCCAAGCCCTTAATCAGATCCTTGAGGGTGTTTTCCTGGATCAGAATGCCATTGCCGGTGACATCGCGCTTGGTGGTGCCGAATAGCCCTTTGACCAAGAATCCGGCAATCGGGTCAACCTTTGAATAGGCCGCGCCTATAGCGTTGGTGGGTACGTTTGACACGGTGCCCAATTTCAGCCCATCCGGTGCGTTAACGTTGCCGCTTTTGAAAAACGCTGCAATGGTGTTAGTGATGCCATTTTTTAGGCTGCTGATGCCGTCATTGATCCCTTGCAGCTCGCGATATTCCCGCGCGTGAATGTCACCCAATAAGTCGTAAACATTGCTGATTGACTCGGAGTTGGCTTCTTTGTCTCCCAGCACCGTGCCCGAGTCTGGCGCTTTAGCCAAGGTCGGCACTTTATCCGATCCGCCAAATTGAAATGTACCGCCACCCGCTGCCGATATCACGCTGCCCACAATCGCCGCCATGGCGGCAATACGGGCAAACGCTGTATAGGGGTCACCTTGGCCCTGCGTCAACACAGCCGATGCAGCTTTAGCACCCAACCCGGCCAGATCCGCCGCCCGCTCTGCCACGCTGGCTGCCAAGGCAACTGCGTTAAACGCTTTGCGGGCCTTGGTGTTTTCGCCGTACATGTTCGCTGTGGCGGTGGCGACTTGGCGTATGCCCGCCAGCGAGTCTTTGACTTGTTGTTTTTCCAGGTTTTGCCGCTGCTTTTGCAGCTTGATGGCGTTTTTTTGGTATTCCTCGCCGGTGTTCAATCGGGCATTTTCGGCTTGCGCTTCCGCATTCTGGCGCAATTGGTCGTTGGTTTCGCCGATGCGTTTGGTCAGGCTGTCAAACGCGCCGGCCAGGGTGTTGATGCCGCCCAGCTGGCTGTCGAAAATGCTGGATGTCACGTCGCCAAAATTCTGCGCGCTGTCCCGCGCGGTATCGAGCGAGTTGATGTAATTGTCCAGCGCTTGTTTCGCCTGGTTGGTTTTATCTGCTTGCTGTGCAAGCCCTTCGTTTTGATCAAACCGCGCCAACACCGGTGCGATTTGATCTGGCGTCAACCCTTCCTGCCTGCGCTTTTCGATGTACAGCTCCCGCGCCGATAATGTCAGTTGCTGATACCGATCAATCTGTTCATTCAGCGCTTGAATCTGTGCATCTTGCGAAGCTTGCACAACGCTTTCCGCATCCGCAACTGCCCATTTCACGGCCATGGCGGCTTTGATTTGTGCCACCTCTTCACCCTTGGCTTTATTCAGCGCTTGCTGCAGCTCGATGGCGCGGGCGCGGGCGGTGTCGGTCAGGCCGATGAGTTGCGTTTCTTGCTGGATGACTATCAGGGTTTGCGCAACTTCTTTACGTTCGGATTGATACGCTGAAGCTGCGGTTGATGCCGCGCTGGCCTTGGTTTTTGCCGCATGATCCATGGCGCTGGCGTGTTCTTTGGCTGACTTGGCCGCTTCTTCGTCCGCTGCTGCTTTTTTGTTTTGGGCGTCTGACCAAATTTTGGCAATACCGGCATCAAATTCTGCTATCCGTTTTTGCTCTTCAACGGCTTTGAGTTGCGCCCGCAGCGCCTCTTTGCGACGGTCTTCGTCTTGGGTGATATAGCCGCGCGATTTAACTGACTGATCGATTTTGAAAATCTCTTGCGCCGGTGTGGGGTCAAATGTGAACTGAATGCCTTTGGTTATTTCGTTGATGATGCCAGCCAACGTGGATGTTACGTTGTACGCCTGATCCATTTTGCCAATGAATCCGCTAATCACATCCGCCATGGCGCCAAATGCCCCGCTGACCGTTTGCGGGATGCCGGCCATTTCGGTTTTGAGTTGCTGTGTACCGTTTAAAATTGATTTAAACAACTGCTCAGACGTGATCTCGCCATCGGCCATCGCCTGTTTCAGTTGCCCCATGTTTAGATTCAAATCCTGCAACACCAATTTGACCAGGCGCATATTAGTGTCGGCCAATTGGCCAAAATCCTCCCATTGGACCGTGCCGGATGCCAGCGCTTGTGACAGTTGCGTAACCGTTGATGCCACTTCAGCCGCCGATGCGCCTGAAATTTTGAATGTGGATGCCACGTTTTGAGTGACTTGCAGCAGCTCTTGCTGGCTTAATCCGGCGGCTTTGCCAGCGTCAGCAATACGCGTGTATAAACGACCAAGATCATCCAGTGAGGTTTGCTGCGCGACAGCGATATTAAGCAAATCCTGTTGCGTGCTGGCCGCCAAAACAGATGATTGAGTAACCAGTTGTATGCGGGCCGACAATAATCCAAATTGTTCCGCTGCCTGGCCAATTTGTTTGACGAAACCGGCGGCGAGATTAATCGAAAACAGCGCCAAAGCGGCGTTTTTGGCGCTGCTGAGTGTGTTGGATAATGCACTGACATCGCTGCTGGCCCGCTTTGAACTTGTGCCGGTTTGATTAATCGCTTCTTTAATGCGCCCAAAGTCCCCGACGACCTGAGACGAGCCATCGGATTTGATTTTGATGCCTAGTACGATTTCGCTCATGATATCGGCTCAATCGTCACATGACCGCGTAGTGTTTCGGTTAACATTCTTTTTCTATGTTTATCGAACTGCCATGGGTTTTTGTAGCGTCGAATAATGCCTTTTTTTAGGTTGCAATAAAAAACATATCGCACCAAAACGCCATTCAAAAAAACCTTATAATTTTGCCTTTTGGTCAATCCCGCATGCAGGATATGATCAGGATGCTGCGCGGCCAGTTGTATCGGTCTGCCATACTGTTCTTTTTGTCTTTTTGTCAGACTGATCATGTTCAATCCTTCTGGTTTAGTATAGGCAGCGCCGTGCGCTCCATCAGTTGCAAATCGGCAAACACCTCGGCGCGTTTTTTGCGTGAAACCGTTAACTGCAGCACCACTTTAACGCACGAGTAATCCAACCCCACCACACCGCCCATGGCGCCATAAATCCACTGGGTGCACACCGCTTGCCAGGTTTTGAATGACAGCCAGTTGTCGGGATCTATCGCGACATCGTCCATGGCCAGCATGGATTCAGCCTCGGCTAGGTTGATATTCCACATCATAGCCATTTGTTTGATCTCGTTATCGCGGCTGCCAGCGCTGGCCCAGGTTTCCGCGATTTCAATTAGTTTTTTCTTTTCTGCCCACCTGCGGCCGATTCGAAAAATGCATCGGCAATGGCGGTGCTGATTTGTGGCACGGAATTGAGCAATGCCCGCAATTGATCGTCATCAAAGGCCTGGCTGCCGTTGATTTCAACATCCTGCCAGCCGTCCATAAATCGCCGCAAATATTCGACATCCGCGTCCAGGATTTCATCGGCGGTTTTCTTGCCCTCCTGGGCATCGTGGTTTTGCAGCTCAATCAACGCCTCGCGGCTCAAGCGCTTGAACAGCGCTTTGATTTGATGCGTTTTTTGGTTGCCTGCCTCATCGATCACGGTAAATTTGACCGGGTAGGCGTAGGTGCTGGATAAATCGAGTTTGAACATGATTGGCCTGTTAGTGTGGGTGGCGCGTCCCTGCGCCCTAGGGAACTAGGTTAGGTGGGGTAGACAATCGCATCAGAGGCATAACTGAGCGACAATTTGACCGTGATCCCTTCGTCTTTGACCGCTTCAGGGTTTCGGGACAGAGACCAATACGCATTTGCGAGTGTCCTACTCCCATTTGGAAACACCATCATCATGCCTGCGAGTGTCAATGACTCTGTGACGGCTGTGACAGTCGTATGCCAGGCCAGAGTGGGGTCAAAAAACAACACGAATTCTTGTGACGATGCATTGCGGCCAACAGGCACCTGCTTGTCAGTCAAATCGTCCATGGTCGAGATGTCCGAAAATTTAGGGTCTCCACCCGATGGTGACATGCTTTTAATTTGGCTGAGCTGCTCCCAGGCGGTAATACGGCGGGCAGATCCTGAACCGGAGCCTGAGTATTTTTGTGTGCTGCTGGTATCAATGCCCTCTAACGTGACGTTGTTGGTGGATTTGGCAGACACGCGGACGATCCGCTTATCCAGCAGCCCCCATCCGGATGTGATTTCAAGATAATCACCCACCACTACAGAGGATGCATCAGCAAATACAGCCACGGCCGGACTTGCGTTTGAAATTGAGGAGATGACTAGCGCGGGGCCATAGGTTTTGGCGCAGTTGATTTTGGTGCCTGTGGCGATCGTAATAGACATGATTACGCTCCTTTTGCAGCCGGTTTATCGGCCTGTTTGAATTTGGCGTGGCCGGCGTCAACAAGCGCATGGGCTTCGAGTGCGGGTAATGTCAGCTCCTGCTCGGCGTAATATTCAACGGCTCGATAGCGGGTTTGTTCGGTAAATACGATGGTCATGTTCATGGGTAAATCCTGGTGGGTTGGGGGTTAATCGATGCCGGTGTACTGGCCGGTTTTATAGACATCCATCCATAAATAGTGGCCGTTTACTAGCTTGAGGAATTGTCCGCGCAGCCTGCGCATGTGCAGCGTTTGAGGATCTGGCTGCCAGCCCTGCAGTGTTGTCAAAAGTGTGTCGCGCAAAGAAAAACATTGATCGGAAGCATCGGCGCCACGACTGTCACGCACGTTTTTAACCGCCAGCACCACGGCAAATTGTTCTTCCTCAAAACCAATGACACTGTCAGCGCCATGATTGGTGGCACTATTATTGAGCGGATAGATATAGCACCCCGGCGTAGCCAGACGACCGGCCAGCAGGGTGACTAGGTCCGACACGCCAGCCACCTCGCGGAAATCCGAGAGGGTTTTTAGGCGTTGCTCAATGAGTGGGCGAATGTTGATCATGGCCGCAGTGTAGCGGGCCATGGTGGTGAGGCGTGTTAAACGGGTTTAATGAAAGGTTCGACATCTTGTCTGCCATTTCTCCGGTTTCCCTGCCGGCTGGCTGCGGGGTTTTTTTTAGAATCCGCTCAGTGCAGTAGCGCTGAACACGCTATCGACCTGACTGTATTTGACCTCATCCGAGGCCGGTGTGTCCACTGCGCCGGTGTTATCGGCGGCCAATGTAATGCTGCCATCGCGCACACCAGACAGGTATTTCAACGCTTCATCATGTGTGGATTTAACGGCATCCGGGATGTTGCGTGTGTTTTTATACAGTAGATGTATGGTTTCATCCGCGCAAAGCTGTTCAAAATTGGCCGGGATAGCCTCCAGCGGCAAAAACGCTACCACAAAGCTATCCATCCAGGCGCTGGCCGCTGCGATGGCTTTATCCAGCACCACGGTATTGACCGCCTGATTGGCCGGGTTGCCGAGATTGGTGAGCTGGATCAGCTCCAGCTCCAGGCCTCGGTCTAATAGGTTTTGTGGGGTGGTGTAGGGCATGGCGTTAATAGGTTTGGCTGCTAGCCAACAGCACCGCAGGCGAGCCAATGCTGACCCAATTTGCTGAGTCTGTGGCAAAAGCAGCGGAGGCTGTGTGCTCAGTGATACACCGGTAGTTGACGCCACCATCTAACACCATCGCGCCCACGACATACAGTGTCGCTGTTGCCCAGGATTTACATAAATATCCCGTGCTAGTGACGGTCCAGAATAGGGGTTGACCAGTAGTGCCAGACAGGTTACGGATATGCTGGCCTGGCGACAAAAACGCCCCAGCGATTGGCGTGCCGTTTGAATAGCGCTGATTAAAATCCAGCAATAGCCGATTTTCAACTTGTACCGATGATTTGTTATAACTGTCCAGGTTAGAGCCGGCCTCAACCTCAATGGAATGGATGATTGATTTAGTCGCCACCTCGCCCTGAAAAAACACGCGCGCAAATTTGGTGTCATGCCGTGTGGCTATGGCCGAGTCGTCTTTGCTGGTGTTGGATTGGCTATAGCTGGATGCATTGGTTGTTTCAAACCGTCCCCATCCCCTGCAAACACCAACAGTTTGCAAATCTGCATACAATGTTTTATTCGCATCGTAGCAGCGCAGTTGAATGCGCCCTCTGTTTTGCGCGGCGGGAGTTAGACCATAATGAAATCTGAATCTTTTGGTTTTGTTAGTGTTTAGAAATAATGCCAGTCCGTTGCTGCCGTTTTTTAAACGCAGACCGTCAAATAAAATGTCTATATGGCCAGTGCCGACATTTTTATCTGCGGTTGTGCCCGTTGCTGTCCCATTCTCGAATCCTGGCACTGTCACGCCTGCTGCACTTTCAACGGCTCGCAGATGCAGATTGTCAAAAACTAGGTTATTTGGTGTGGGGGCGTCATAGGAGGTGACATTGGTGATGGCTGACGCTAGCGGCGAGTTATCAAAACAGGTTTCATCACATATATCAGCATCAGGATATAAACTATTGATGCCTTGTTTCAACGAAATTTGAAACACATTCCCTCGGGTACGATAACCAGTTGTGGTGCTAGGTCCATAATATTTACCTACCATAAACGGTCCAAAACCACCCTCCCACCGGGCGTTTAACATGCAATTGTAAGAGCCGGCGCCATTTAGAAAAACGGGAGACCGTCGGCATGGGCCAACATATTGCCAGCTCACGCCCGCATTATCGACCACCACGCCAGAAGTATGGGATGGCACATCCGTGCCGCATATTTGATTTTCACCGTCGGATACCACCATGTATTCGATGAATGTGGTGGGGTTATAAAACAAATTGAATTTACGTTTGCCTGAGCTGGATGGCGTCCAGGGTAGCGGCTCCCCTAGCTGAAAACTGGGGCTATAGAATACATTCTGATTAGCGCCGACATAAGGGGAGGCGCCAGAAACTTTAAATTCAATGCCCCAACAACTGCCAAACTGCTCCAGATCGCTGGTGGGCATGAAATTGCCGCCGAAAAATTTGTTTTCGTTGACCCACGCGCCGTTGCCCATACTTTCGATCGTGATGCCCACTTTAGATCGAACTAGGCTGTTGAGCCAGATATTGTTGTAGGCGCTATAGTTGTTCGTACCGATGGCGCCTAATCTTGCGCTTCGCGTGAAATTTTTGACTTCTCTCAGATCAATCAGGGAGTTTTGCACATTGATTAGATCAACCCCGATGAGACCCTCCTGGTATTTGTGCCCCGTTGCGTTGTAAAACAAATTCGCGTTGCCGACATTCAACCCCAAATAGGTGCCATTTTTTAAGCTCACATCATTAGCGCCTATTTTGAGCTTGCTATCCAGCCCCGTGCCAGTAAAGTCCAGAATGGCTCCGCGCATATCCAGGTCGAGATAGGCGCCGAGATCTAGCACGCCACTCACATTATATTTACCCGGCAGCAGTTTCAGCAGCCTGCGATTTGTCGCAGTCGCTGTGGTTTTTAAATCTGCGATAAATGTGCGCAATAAATCGCCCGCGTCAGCGCCTGTATTCGCCAAGTCGAATCGCGGGAATATTGCGCCTGTCCTCAATAACAAATCATCTGCGACTGCATCCAGCGCAGCAATACTCGCCTCTGCGGTATCAACACGCCCAGATAGTGACTCGATATTGGTGACAGGTGGCTCAGCGTATATCAGCCAGGTTTTGCTCATCCGATTTGATTAACCCTGCATCACAGATGGCGAGATCATCATGTCGGCAATGTCGCCGGATACGGCGGACACGACCGCATAACCGATAATCTGCGCATTCGCGCCGGCTGATGGCACAGCGGCTATGGCTCGGCCGCTGGCATCACTGGTGAGTTTTTGCCCGCGTGTCACCGTGCCGCCGTATTCCACATCCACGATGCCATCATGCGCTACGTCGATGCGTTCACCGGCAGATGCGGCAGAGCCGGGAAACACCGCTACGCCGATGGATAAATCCGCTGCGGCGGCGGCTTGCACCACCTCGCCGTCCGCACTGCCGAATTTGACGATGCGGTACGGATTGATGGTGCCGCCGGCTGTATAACTTTTTGTCAGTCCTGGATTAGACATTGTCTACCTCGTTGGTTTTGCCTGATTTTGTTTTGACCGCGCCGGCAGACAGCAATGGCTGCGCTTCGGCATCGGTCAGCGTCAATGTGCCGCCTTCTGGCACGTCCTCGCCGTTATGGCTGACGGTCCATTGAGCGACATACGCACTATTTTTTGGTGTTTTGGGTGCCTCTGCCATGTTATGCCACCGCGTTTTGGATGAAATAGCCCAGGTCGTTAGCGATCAGAACCTCCTTAACAGACTCGCCGACACGCACACGCTCGCCGCCACGCAAACCCACATCGGGATCAGGGATCGAGCCGGCGATTCTGGCGCCCCATTGCGCGGTCAGCATAAATGTGACGCCTCTTTCAAGATCCGCTGTATTGTTGCGGTTGAGCAGCGTAATGTGTTTGCCCCAGGCTCTGGACAATGACGCCGCCTGGCCCTTGCGGGCATTGTTGACAAACGCCTCGCCCACCAACACCTCATCCAGCTCAAATAACGATGCGATCGCTTGCCGGGTGGCAATGCCTGTGTCGTTACCGGTGCCAAAATACGCTTTGACGATTTTTGGGTGCATGGCCAGCTTGGTGTAGGCTGCCCGGCCAATCACCATCACATTTGGTCGCATCACCATGCTGTCTAATGCGGCTGTGATGACGCCAATGGGGTCAGAGTTGGTAAAATCTGAAAATTGCGAGGTGCCAGACAATGTCTGTTTATTGGCTGCGGCGTAGTTGTTGGCGTTGAATACCGCATTAGCGACTCGAATCTCACGATCCAACTCAATTAAATCGGTTATAAACTCCACCGCTCTAGCGCGGGGGTTGTAATTGGGCGGGGCGTTTTCGATATCCGCATTCGGGATCGGATCATCCAATCCGTAATCGTTCGTCGAATCCGTCATTTCGGTCGCGTTGGCCTCGACCTCATTGGGCGCGGATTTTCGGCCTACGCGGGTATTGGGTACGGTAAATCCCTCAGCAAAATCGTGTTTCAGGTATTTGAATTCTTGCTTGCCTACGGTGACGCGAGGGGCTACAGCGTCAGCAATCATGGCGCGATTGCGGTACATCAGCGCAATCGCGGTTAACTCCGGCTGAATGGGAAACGGTGCTTTGCTCATGTGTTACTCCGGGTGATATAGGCCACGGCATCCGCACTGCTAATCGTGCGGCCGTTTTGGCTTTCTGAAAATTGATAAGCCTCGGCGGCTTTTTTGATCGCCTCGGCGTCATGTTGATCCACGGTCGATGCCTGGCCGGCGTAATGCTCGCCAAATTCAATGGCTTTGGGCAACTTACCAAGCAGGTCGGATTTGACCGCATCGAGCAGCGGCTTTTTAGCCTCGCCCTCGCCAAACTCCAACGCCGTTTCATCGGCGGCCATAAAGTCCAGCATTGCCACGATCAAGCTTTTTTGCACGGGCAGCAGCCGGCCCTGCTTGACCAGGTCCTCGGCAAAACTGACATGCGTGGCATGTGTAGCAGCTGCCTTGTCGCGCTTTTGCTGTTCCGCAAAATCGGCCTGTTGTTGTTTTAAGCGGGCGTTTTCCGCTTCCAGCTCGGCTAGCCGGGCTTTGTCTTCGTCACTCATCGTGTCTCCGGGGTTGTGTTCGTTAAATGCGGTCGGGAGGATGCTGTCCTTAGCGTCCATTTCGGGTTCGGTTTGTGCTTTGTCCAGTTCTTCGGCGGCTGATTGTTCGAGGGCTTGCACAGTGGATTGCGGGATAACGCGATCGGCTTCGTCCGCGCCAAATTGCCCCAATATCCATTCACGCAGATTGCGGAATAGCGAAGCGACTTGCACATCGTCCCATTCCGAAAACTCGACAATGCCCTCGTCGCTGTCGGCAAATTCGGCTTGTTTTAGGCCTTTGACGGCCGGCGGCTGGGCGCCAAGAAATCCAACGTGGCGCAGGTAATAGACGCCAGGCACGGGGTTGGCTGCGGAATCCGGCGTGTAAAATGCGGCGGACACTTTTTTAAATCGGCCGGCTTGCACCATCTCAGCAAACTCGGGGTCTACCTGATGCCGTTCGGCAGACAGTTCACCGTCGGCGTACGATAGGGATTTAACCCAGCCATAGGCCGGGGCATTGTCCTTCGGATGTCCTACAGTCAGCGGGGCCTCGTGTATAGCCGGATCATAGGCCTGCGCGCAGGCGATCAAATCGGCTTCGGAAAACTGGATAGACACGCCGCTCATCGCGGTATGTTTGCCGGTTTTAAAAATGTGGATTTGGGGATTGCTCATGGTGCCGAATTATCGGCAACCATGAGTATGGGCGGGGTTAAAGGGGTTTAATGGATGACTGGCTGGGGTGTTGGATTACAGATAATCACATCTACCAAACGCCGGGTGTCAGCCAGGCAGCAATCATTGCAGACCGTGCGCCCATCGTCCAACTGCCAGCCATCAGCGGGACCGTTATCCCTGCCAATAATGGCCCCGCAATCAGCGCAGTGTTGCTCGGTATTCATATCAATGTTAATCGTCATGTGCCGCGCTCATTAGGTTTAGAAATGCAATTGTCAAATCCTGACGCATAGACAGGGGATTGGTTTGGTTCCAGTTGGTACGCTTGCAATGCGTCATACCCTGAAACGGTTAGCTGGATTCTGTGCTGCGTGCACAGCAACTCCAGCGCGGCACAAAACACGCTAAATCGTGTCTCGCTGTCGGCTTTTACATCCGGCTGCATGTGCCAGCCATCAGCGGGGCCGTTATCCTGGCTGATGATGGCCCCGCAATCAGCGCAGTGTTGAATGTTGTCATCCATGGGGTACAAACAGCATTTCATCAGACTTTGGCAAGCGGGCGGACAGCAACGACAATAGTGCGGCCACTTCTTCCGCGTTCAGGCTGATTTGTTTGTCGGGTGGAATGGCATCCACCAAGCCCATGATGCCGCGCATGGCGTGGCGGGTTTCGTAGATGGCAAATTCTTGATCTTCGGAAAGTTGGTAGTGGCTCATTGCTCGCCCCCTTGCAAACGTTTTAGCGTGGCTTGACGCTCGCGCTCAATAATCTCGTCCATGATTTCCTCTACCGTTTCTTTTGGCAATAAATTTTGCTCTGTAGCAGCGAACTTATAACGACCAGCCGCCAACAAATTGACCGATGCAGCGGAAATGCGCAAGCGTCTTGCAATATCGGCTTGCGGCATGCCTTGCGCTTTCAATGCAAAAACTTCGGCTTCGATGCGGCGGGTAATTTTGACCTTGCCCTTTTGATTGATTTCCAGCAGACCAATATAGCGCCCGGTGTATTCCAGCTTTTCGGCTTGATGGGCGGCAATATCAGCCAAACGGCCAATATTGTTTGACATGGCTACCGTAGCCATTTCCAAACGATCAAGCCGCGCATTGACCGTTTCGAGGGAGTCAGGCCTAGCCGTGATGGGGCTGGCAATATAGCCACCTGTTTTGCGGATGGCCGGCAGGATCTCATGAAACAGTTTGCGCTGAAACGGTTTAGCTAATTCGCTTCTTGATTTGGCAAGGGCGCGATATAAACCCGGCTCACTGATAATGTTCATAGTTTGATCACCGGAGGGGGTGGGCACAATGTGCCTACCCCTCTCGTCTTCCTCGCACATTCGAGCCAAATCCTTTGCGCTTTGGTACTCGAGAATGCGGGCAACGTCAGCAGCGACAAACCACGGCTCATCATTGACGATGACGACGCGGAGTTGATGGGTTTCAAATTGGAATTGTTGTAGTGCAGTGTTCATGATGTAGTCCTAATTTTCAAATTACAAACCGCCACCTGTTGAGAAGGGTGACGGACTGACAGGGGTTCTCAACACCGGGATAGAACCAAACCGGCCCGCCCAAAGGCGGCCCCTGCCAGCCCGTCATAAATCGACAGGCATAAAAAAAGCGCTTTCCGCGCTCGGCGGTTCTAAAATTCGGCGGGTTGAGAATCCCGGCACTGTTTTTTGCAGTGCAGGAAAACTTTACCGCCGAAGTCTTGCGCTTGTCAATGGCATTTACTCGGCAGGTTTGGGTGGCTGAATATTTTTCGGCCCGTTGCAGTAATAATAATCCGCCAGCGTGCTGCTGTTCTGTCCGCCCTTGGCGCTACCTGTCCAACCGCTTCGTGCGTAGGCTTCCTGGTTTTCTTTGTCGACAATCACCACCGTATCGGCATGCAACCGGGCAGCGCGTTGCTTATGCCAATTCATGCATTTATTGTTGGGCAGGCTGCAGGGTTCTTGCATTTTGTACACGCAGGTTTCGTTGGGCACGGCGCTTTCAATGCGTACATATTCCCATCCACGCGGAATGCCTGAATTGCACCCCGCCACAAAACCCACCGCTATCATCATCACTATTTTGTTCATGCTATCCACTCCTGTTGATTTGTTGTAATTGCCGCATCATCTCGACGCTATCGATTCGGCCAGCTCGATGGCTGGCGTGTATTTTTGCGGTCTGCATCATCGCGTCTGATCGCTCGGTCAGGGTGTGCGGGCAGCGGCCGCTGCTGCGTAAATTATGGCAGATCGGGCAACGCATCTAAAAATCTCCTGAATATTGTCATTCCAGGCGTTTATAAACGTTTATAAACGCCATACCCCCGTCCTACGGGTATCACAATGGCTGTCTATGGCCTGGGCCGGCCTTAAACCGGCTCAGATTCGGCCATGTCAAATAAATCGCCGTGCTGGCCTGCTTGTCGGTGCGCCTCGGTGATGCTGATCAAAATGCCCGGATAATGGGCGCATAAATGATCGAAGCACGCGGTGGCCAATTGGCTGGCATCGTCTGAGGCCAGCCCGACACGCTCCAGCTCATGTGGCAGATACGTTTCAAACACCACCTGAGCCAGAGGGCGGTTGTCTGTGTGCTTTAAATCTGCCGCAAATAAATCCGATTGCCGTTTTTGCACATGGGTTTTGCGCATTTGATTGACGATGATGTAAATGCGCTGCAGGCTCAATTTATATTTGCAGGCCAGCACGTCGTAATTGTTGCCGGTAAACTCGGCCCATATTTGCTCATAGCGGGAACGGGCGTGTTCGTTGAATTGCGTGGGCACGTACAGTTTTTGCGCTCTGAAGTTTAGGTACAGACAATCTAGCATCGCGCGCGCACATGCCCTGGCCAGGCGTTCCGGGTAGCTAGCCGCCACCCGGCGATAGACAAACGTTTCCAGATCATGGAGTACGTCAGCCGCTGCAATCACGACGCATCCGCTCCGCGCTTCATGGGCCTGGCCAGCCATTGTTTCAGCTGCTCGATGACCTGGCTGGCCTGGGCGCTACTCAACCATTGCAGCGCCTCGACACCGGTTTGGCGTTTGACGTACGCCGCCAGGCTGGCTTCCGACGGGTCACGCACCTTGCCCGCTGCATGCAGCTCTAACCACAGCGCGCGGATTTTTTTGGATTGCGGATGATCGTCCATGCGGCGGCTGCCGGCGGCCTTGGCTTTGGGCTTGAACCCGAGGCGTTTCATATCCTCCAAAGCCTTCCACAGTTGGGTATTGCTGAGCGTGCGCGCGGAATAGTGCCGGTTGTCATCCGGCGTGGCGCCCATCTGCGGCAGCCATATCCCGCGATAGAACTCATCATCCCAGCCCAGCTGCTGTTTGCCGATGGCTAGCAGTTGCAAGTGCTTGGTGCGGTCGAAGGTGCGTTGGGGTTGGTCGCTGTTCATGTCGGATCGTCCTGCAATGTGGCGGTCAGTTCATTTGCCTCGTTTTCCATGCGTGCTGCAGACTCTCTATCCTCGTTGTAGGCCTGGCGGCTATCAGCATGTTGGGCGGCCTCGTACAGTCGTCTCGCTCGTTCGCGCAAATCCCGTATGCGCGCTTCAGTGGCTGCGCGGTTATCGCTCATTAGCTGATCTCCTGCTCAAACGGGATAATGACAAAATCCTCCACACCTGATTTGATGCTGATGCCGGGCACGGTGGCGGCCTCGGCGATTTCGTTCAGCATGGCATCCTTGTTGATTTCCTGCTTTATACGGACAAAGCGGGACAATCCATGAGCCAAAAGCCAATCAATCACCGCCTCTGCGCCTCTTACGCCAATGCTGGGCGGGCGTTGACGCCATTGCACATCACCCGTGACAAAGCTGGCTGATTTGCGTTTGAATTGGTCAGTCAGTTCGTGCCGATTGGCCTCGCAAAACGCTTGGACGCCTGCCTGCAGGCAGGTCAGTTCTTGCTGCCATTGCGTAATAGTGCCGGTATAGCGATCCGTGATAGCAGCAATCTCATCGTTCATTGCAGCCTGTTGCAGTTGTATTTCACGTTGTACGCGGCCGATCTGATTGATCATCTCGGCACAGTCATCGCGCGATTGCGGTACAAAAGCGGGCGGCTGTGCTGGCTGTTTCAGGCGGCTGGGTTTGCTCATGCATTACTCCTGGGTATTTTGGTGCTGTAGTTATTGCCATTGCGTCCGTGGGTTTTCCATTTTGCAATGGCGGTTTTGGATTTCATGTCCGCGCAGTAACGGTTGTTGCGAATGACGGGTCCGTCTGCGGCATCCAGGCTTTTTTGAATCAAATCACGATGCATTTTTGCGCTCCCATCGGTCGGCTTTTGTCCAGTCCGGGTTGAGTGTTTCCACGCGGGTTTTGGGTTTTCGTTGCCTGGCGATCAGTTTTTTATAGGTCAGGCGGTTTTGTTGCGCCTTGGGCAAATAATTCCCCGTGATGAACAAGCGGGCAGCCGCATTGAATTGTGTGATGCGCTTTTCACCAATATTGATTTGCTCCAGCGCAGCCTGCAGGGTGGCGGCCACATCCCTTTGCGATTGATAACGCAGGATGTCAGCGCGGCGATAACGCAATAGCCCGCTTTGTTTAGATACCGGGGCTGGGAAATCCGGCATGGTGCGCCAGGCCCGCGACAAATGCAGGCGGGACAATCCCAGCAGCTTGGCGACCTCAGAAAATGTGATTAAATCCTCCATGTCACACCCCGCAACTGCCGATGCCATACAGCCATTCAAACATCACGTACGCCAGCACGCAGCCCAGCAGAGCGGCGGCAAACCAGCCGGAAAATCGATCTTGTTTGTAATAATCAATTTGCTCCTGCAACTCGTCGATGTGGCGATTTAATGCACGGTTTTTGTTTTTCAGGAATTCTGCCCAGTCATTGTTTTTGTTAACTTGCATCGTCATGTCACACCTCGCGGATTAATTCGGCAGATAGTTTTTCAAAGCCCAGTGCGGCCGCTTGATTCAGCGCAGCGGTGACCAGGTTGTTGATCATCAGCGGATACATCAGGCTGACGGTTTCGCGGGTTTTGCCGCTGGATTTGCTGAAGATCAGCCGGGCGCGGATAGCGTCCATAGCATCCGGTTCAGCCAGGGCGGATAAATCCGCCCCTACGCGCTGAAACTTGAATCTCAAGTAGCCTTCCAGGTGCGCGTCCATCGGCGGCAGTTCCACCAGCTCGCAGCGTTGGACCACTTCCCGCACGTCGGGAGACGATTCGGACAGTTTGGTTTTCAGTTCGGTCTGGCCAATCAAGATGATGCTGGTCAACGGCCGCATGCCGTCCTTGAGTTCATAAAATCGTTTCAGATGTTTAAGGGTTTGTTTGTGCAAGCCGTGGGCTTCCTCGATGATCAGCACGTGATTGTTGCCACCCCGGCGGCTGTCTTTCAGCAACTTGTGCAGCTGGGCGGCTTTGGCTTCTAGCGTGCGCTTGGGGTTTTCCAGCGGCGTTAAGGCGCGGATCATGGCATCGGCAATGCTGGCGGCCTTAAGCGGTTTGCCTTTTTGGTCGCTGTCTTCCATGCCCAATACATACGGGGCCATGACCACAATGGAGGCATTCTCGCGGATGATGCGCTCTTCCAGATCTTCGCGCAGGGTGGATTTACCGGCGCCGGATTCGCCGATGATGGCCAGGAATCCGCCGAATTTGGCGGTGCTCCACAAGTGTTCGCGCACGGCGCGGGCGTCCGGCGTCATGAATAAATCGTCCGGCTCTTGCACGTCATCGGTAAAGGGGTCACGAAACAGGCCAAACTGTTTTTTGGCTTGTGGTGACAGGGTTTGTTTTCGTAGTAACATATCGGCGACCTCCTCGGTCAGTGTGGGCGCGGCGTTATCCGCGTTTTCATTTGCTGTCTCAACCGTTGGCGCGGTTGGGACGGCTTCATAAAGGGCGTTAAAGGGACCAGCCAGGCCCATCCTCATCAGCGCCATTTCAATCGATTGTTGAAAGTCGTCGCGTGCAGGCGTGCTGGGCCATTGCTCATGATTTAACAGTTGCGCAACGGTGGCGGGGCTAACGCCAATATCACCCGCCAATCTGGCCTGGCTAATACCTTTCGCTTGCAGGTAGCGTTTTAGTGCCAGCATTGGTGGTACTCCGCTTTCTCAATCGCCTCTGCGTGCATGACGCGCATTTCGTGAGCTAACTCCTTAGCTGAGGCAATCACCTGCTCAAAGGTTTTCGCCACTTGGTAGCTAGGTGATTGCTCGGGTTGCATGCCGCGATCGATCTCATCAAACGACAATTGAGTCATGTGCTGTATGTTGACGCTGCCATCCGGCATGTCGGTTAGGGTGATGATGGTTTTCATTCATCATCTCCATTTTTTTCGGCCAACGAATACAATGATTGCGGAGCTTCTTCGCCGAGCTGTATATGCAGATTCAGCAGTATGCGTGATAGTTGGCGAATTTTTTTTGAAGCGCACATGCGTTTTTTATGAGCTGCCGTGCGTATGCGTCTTGGCGTTCCCATGGCTTGCCGTACATGCATGATGTTATTTGTCGTAACTATAAATTCCAGTTTGTTGGTGGCCAATTTCGCCTCCTCCTCACACGTTAATTGATTTAGCTGTGTTAAATTTTCCTCGACAAATTTCGCTAATTTCAAAAACGAGCCATTCGTCAACATATTATTTTTACGTTTTTCCATAGTCACTCCTCAGTTAAATGACGGTTAAACCGCCTGTAATCTGACCCTGCCCGCTGCGGATCGGCCCGCGCGGAGATCGGCCAATACTTGTTCCATTTCCGGCTCGGTGGCGCCGTCCGAAAACCTTTTCGTTAAATCCAACAACATGGTCGGGTCATAATCAGCTTGCAACCTGCCTTGCAACCATTTGGCCATCTGTACGCGGTTCATGCGTAGCAGTTCGCGGGCTGGGGTTTCAATCTCGGCCTCGGTGCTGCGCTTGGGCAGATACACCGGCGCCCGGTAATCTTTGGCTTGCTTGTACGGGTCGATGCTGCCGCCGAAGGGCGTGATCTTGGCTTTGCGGTTGGCGGCGGCTTCGGTATCGGTTTCGGCGTTCATTGCCAGGCGCTCCAGGCGTTTGGCGTCGGTTTGCGCGGGGGTATCGGCAAAACGGTTGTGTTCTTCGCCAAACACCGCGCCATCGGTGCGCCATCCCCAAACAGCATCTTTCTCGACTTTGGGGATCTGGTGAAACAATTCGCGGCCGTGTTCGTCGTGCAATACCGCGTGGGCCGCGTCAGCCTCGAATGCACAGCGGGTGATCAGCAGCTTTTCGCCGACCAGCACGCCTGGCACTTTGGAGACGTTCCACTCATGGCTATCAAAATTGACCGTCAGCCCCGGCGTGACTTTGCGCTCGACCGGACTTTCTTTAGCCAGTGATAGCAGTTGTTCCGTATTGAGTTGGGTGGTCAGCAACTGGTGCGGCTTGATCAATTGCCAGGCGGCGTATCGGTTCATGCCGTGGCGGGTGTGGATCTTGGTGCCGTTGAACCAATGCATCCATTGGTGCGATACCCGGTTCAATGCTTCAACGTCCCGCACGTCGGCAGCCATCTTTAGCCCGGACTCAAAGCCCAGCTCGATGACATCGTGCATTTTCTCCACCTGGCCTTTGGCGCGGGCGCCTTGGGCAAATTCCAAACGGATGCCCAGCGCCTGGCATAGATTGCGGAAGATCGCCGAACGGTTGGCGCTGCCCCGGTCTACATACAAAATATGCGGGATGCCATAAAACGGAAATTGGCCGCGTTGTTGCACCGCTTCAACCAGTAATCGGCACAGGCTGTCTGTGCTTTCGCCGCCCATCGCATACCAGATAAACACGCAGCAGGTGGCGTGGTCGGTGATCAAATAGCGCTGCACCAGCTTGTGCTCGATGCGGGCAAAATGGCCGAGTTTGTTTTTGTAACGCTCGACGCTATCCACCTCGGTAATGCCGTACCCAGGATGATCCGGCAGTTTGTACAGCACGCAGAGCGAGGCATCCAGTTGCCAAACGTGGTTTGGGTGTTTGCTGATCATGGTCGTTACCGGGGCAGTGGCGAGCAGTTGTTCCGGGTGCAGGCCATAGCCGCGCAAGGCCCGGTGAATGGCGCCGTCGGATAGCTGCGAAATCTCGCCGGTATCCGCGTCCACGCGCCCGGCGATGATTTCGCCATTCGCCCGCAATTCATCCACCGCCTGCTGGATGGACTTGGTTTTTTTGTTGTTTTTGCGGATATGCTCCATCACATAGCCGCTGATGATACTGGCCTCCTCGCGTGTGAGCACAACGGCACCATGGTCGGCGCGGCGTTTGCGCACACCACGTAGCGCAACGGCTTTCAGCTTGCGATGCAAGGTTTGCAGGCTCATGCCCAGCTCTTCGCACGCTTGCTCATAGATGCGCCCACGTTGGCCGTGTCCGGCTGATTCTGCGGCCTGGACAACAGCACATAAACGGGCAGTGATGGCAGCAGACATGGATTAATCCTCTTCTGGCAGTTCAAAGCCACTGGGCGATTGGGCGTATTCGCGCTCAACGGCATCCAGCGCCCCTGGCCGCATCCATTCCGGCGTTTGGTCGGTATCGATCACCGTGGGCAATCCGCAGTCACCGACCACAATATCCAGCTCCCGCTTGATGTCGATAATCAAAGCCCCGGCATAATTGCCCTGGCCTTTATCCATCGTCATCAAACGATTGACCTGATCCATCAGCCTGGACATCACGTCCGCTTTGATATTCATCGCGGTGATTTGCAGATTGCTGCGGGCATCTAGTAGGGCTTGTTCCACCGTAACCGGCTCGGCGTCGGCTTTTTGCTTTTTGGCTGATAGCTTCGCGATGGTTTCCGCCTGGTCGTCGATCTTGTTGGACTTGTCTTTAATGACGGTATCCTTGGCTTCGATGCGTTCATTGGCTTCTCGGAGGGCTTTTTTCAACTCTGTTGCTGTCATCAAATCAATCGAGTCGAAATTGATGCCACGTACCGTGCCACCTTCATCAAGCTCTTTAAGCTCGTCGTCATCCAATATCAAAAGCTCTAAAAACCGGCCAGCACTTTCCGGTGTAACGGCTAAAGTTCCCAGTTTGGGAAGTTTTGAAAATTTCCGCGCAGCCTGCATAAATCGATAAGCGGTACTTTTACTTAAGCCATGCAGCTGTATTCGAGCTAAAAACTCGCCGCGTGGCGCAAGCTCTTTCATGATTAACAATCGCTTTCCAATCTCCATGCAGCCCTCGGCCGTTCTACGCTGATAGAACCTGATACCGTCGTCTAATCCACCCAAAGTCATAGGGCCGTCGTAATTGATTTCGCGCGCCACTGCTAATGCGTTTTCGCTAACCTCAGCTTTGTAGGCATCGAGGTAATTGACCGCATCGGCCATAGTGGTCATTTCCTCCGAGTCTCCAGCGATGTACTGCGGGGCATGGGCTTCTGATTCTGTTCTAGCCATCGTGATGTCCTATTTAATGCTGATGCTGTGATCCAGCCGGCTTTTGATCTGGCTGACCTGTGCTTGCGCGGATTCCATGGCATGCAGGATCTGCACGGCTTGTTTTGCATACCGAGTGCTCGGTCTGATGCGCCCAGTTTCCGGGATGCGCTCGGCATAGCCAGCCTCGATCAAGGTGTTGACGTAGCCATTGATCGCGCTCAGACTGAAGCCCGTTTCCCGACTGATCTCAGTCGGGCTAAAGCCGTGGAAAAAATTACGACTCAGCACATCCAGAACTTTGAATACCTTCACAGCACTATTACTCATGCGTTTAGCGGGTTCCATTAATCCTCCTCATCAAACGGCAGCTCCGGCTGCCGGTATTTTTTAACGTTGCCCTGGTGCCAGGCGGTTTGCTCCAGGGCGTTTTGCAGGGACGCCAAGGTTTCATCCAGGCCGGTCAGGTCGGTGTAAAACGACATCAGCAAACCCACAGCGGTGTGGTAGTCGGTTTGCAGGTTGTGGATCTCCAAGCCGTCGCATTTCCTGCCGCGCGGAATGTCGATGACCATTTTCCCGGCACTTTCCACTGTCCAGCGGCTGACGTAATCAATGCCGCAGGCATTTTCAAAGCCGCGTATCAGCTTGGCGGGCATATCGGCCTCGCCTATCCACTTGTAGAGCGTCCAGTGATTGACGCCCATCACGTCTGCTATGCTCTCGACGCTGATATTGCGTTTTTGTTTGGCATAGCGGATGCACCACTGAAAGGCATCCTGGATATTGGTGGGGCGCACGTTGCGCCAATTAATTTTATTCATTGGATTAAGCCCTCCCGGCTGACGTCCAAACAAAAAACCGTTTTGCATCTATGCAAGCTTGTTGCACAATGCAAAACTAAATCCCGTCTTAAACATGACCGGGAAAACCACATGAACAACGTCGCTATCGAATACCAGTGCATCAACTGTCTATGCCTCATTGATGTAAAGCCGTACTTACCGACGACTGGCAATATGCCGCCCAAGTTACGCTGCCCGCTTTGTCGGCACATATGTGCTCCAAAGCACCATCTGATGGATGAGCATGGCCTGATTGACCGGCAGAACGCACTGCGGCATTGGTCGAATTGCCCGAATGCCTATAAGTGCTCGTTGTACGACCAGTACGACAGCGACTGCGAAGACGGCAAGTTGATGCAAAAGTGCTTGGTTGCGCTGCATGCAGAAGCCGAATGCGCAACGCACTTTGCTCGGGCAGCGGCTCAACCGAAACCACGTCGCACACCTGAAAAGGCACAGGGTAAACCTGCGAGCAAAACTGAATAGTGCGGTCGGCCATCACTTTGCGGTGGTGTATTGGCATGGCGAGCCCTAAGCAGCGGGATGGTAACGGTCGGTAATGATCCAGCCATCAGCGTCATAGCGAATGGCCGTCCAATAGCGATTGGTTTGTTTGGTCAGGGTATTAGCTGAAGCGGTGGCTTCGTCCAGGGTGTTGTATATGGGTGTGATGAACATGGTTTTATCCTCGGTCTGTGTGTTGAATTAAGCGGCTTGCTGGTTGGCGCCAGACGATTCCGGCCTAGTGACATCCAGGCCGGTAAGCTCTTTGATTTTTTCGGCAATCTCGCGACCCTTTCCGAAATTGGCTTGGCGGATGCCGCGTACGGTGTCGGATACATCGCGGAAGTTCCAGCCGCCCTTGGCGGCCAGGTCGGTGAGTGTCAGCCCGTGCTGGGTGCGAAGCACGTGCTTAATCGTGTTGCCATGTGCTTTGGCTGTGGTCATGGTGTAGCCTCATGTTGGCAGTTAAAAAAAGCGTTTAAACGCGGTACGGTGTTAATTATGGTCAACGTTTGTTGACTTGTCAACATATGTTGAAATATTTTTTGGTGTTTTTATGAGTTTCGGAACCAGACTGGCTGAAGAGCGTAAAAAATTAGGTATGAATCAAACTGCATTCGGTGCTCTTGGTGGAGTAACGAAAACTAGCCAGGTAAATTATGAATCTGGCAGTAGATCACCTGATGCCGAATATTGGGAAGCCATTGCCAGGGCAGGCGCCGACGTGCAATACATCCTGACCGGCATTCGGGCAGGCGGCGCCATTGCGTCACCGACCGCCAGCTATACGGTACTCAGCCCGCGCGAAGCGGCATTGGTGGATAACTATCGTCACATCCATGATGAGGGGGATAAGCGCTGTGTCGAACGCACGGCGCAGCTGGCCCGAGAGGCCATCAAGGATAAAACGCAATCAGGGAAGAAAAAAGCGGGGTAATTTATGGGAAAGTTGACACTAGAACAGCGCAGATTCATGACAGCTGAATACGGCAAGATGCGATTACAGCAACTTAAAGACCCGGATTTGATCAAGCGTCGTCCGTATTGGAAATACATCAGCAATGCCACCATGATTGAACCCTGCCATACCGAGTGGGATGGATTGGTTTTGCGATGGGATGATCCATGGTGGGATAAGCATTTCCCGCCCAATGGTCCGGATTGCCGTTGCCGTGTAACGTCAGTAAGAGCAGATGAATTCAAGGGGCAGCTTGCCCCAACTGATTAGCCCAGTAGGGTGGGCACGGTTTTTGTGCCCACGCTAATTCGAAGCCAAAGCGCGTGGGCATTGCATGCCCACCCTACCTATAGTGATAAATCCCACTACTGAACAGCCGCCATTCAATGGCTCGGCGCAGGGTCAGGCCTCTCATGATCTTGCCTTTGCTTTTGTTCCAGGCCATCCAGGCCAGCTCCAGGCTGGCATGGGGCGTGACAGCTTGTGGGTCGTTGATCAGTTTGGTGACGCTGCTTTGTTTCATGGCCGTCGCGCCGATGTTGTAGGTCAGTATCAGACATGCATCGTATTGGTGTTGTTTCAACGGTTGGTTGATCGCGCGTTTAACGGCGTTTTCCCGGCTGGCGATATCGCTGGCTAACAGGTCGTTGGCTGTTTTGGCGCTGATGCCGTTTTTAAAGGACTCCCACTCCGGTCCTAATATCAAATGACCATAACCTATGGTGGCGGTTGGCATCCAGCGTGTGATGCTCTTGCCGGTTTGGTCGTCGTAGGGTAGTTTTCGGCAGGATTCCAGGTCTTTTAAAAGCTGCAGCCCTGCTGCGCTCATTTTTAGGTGGTCGTTAATCATGACAATCCGTAGTTAGTTTTGTCTGCGCCAGGCTCATAGACATAGCCTGGGCAACGGCGGCCAGCGGCTGGGAATTCGGCGCGGGATTTTAGGCATCTGTGCTCGGTCTCGCGTTGTTGGATGCGCACGCTGTAATACTGGCAATCCCAGCAGGGCGGCTGGGTGTTGCAAGCATGGTAATGGTCGCGTTGCCACGTCATCACAGGTTGTCTGTAACGGTAAATTGACCGATTTGTGACGGCCAATCGTTGGATGCGGTGATGATGCGCGCCTGTATCAGCCAGGTGCCGGGTTGGTCTAAAAAGCCCGTTTCTGTGATGTATTGCACCTGGCCATCGGTGCCGTTGGTGACCAGACTGGCGGTTTTGGTGATCGTTTGCCCCTGGGGTTTTTTAAAGGTCAGTTGCAGCTGGATGGCTGCGGAGACGTTCAGCGGCAGGTTGTCTGCCCCGATCAGCGGCACGATTAAGGGCACGCCCACGGCGTTTTTTTGTAACGGTATCATGCGGCTTCATCCGATAGGTGTAGCGGGATAGTGAGGCTGTTTTGTACGCGCAGTGCGCCGGTGTGACGGTTAATGACGCGCAGCGGGGGCAATGTGTACACGCGGCTAGGCTGGGCAATGGGGCCTGTGATGTGGACGCTATCCTGGCCGGTTTCGCTGCTGGCCAGACTGCCGTTGATCAGTACAGCACCGGTTATGCTGGTGGTCTCTGAGCCGGATTCGCTCGCCACCAGTTGGCCGGTTATGCCGCCGAGGCTGCCGCCAATAATGCTGACGCTGTCCTGGCCGGATTCAACGGCAGCCAGGCTGCCATTGATCAGTACAGCCCCGGTTATGCTGGTGGTGTCTGAGCCGGATTCGCTCGCCGCCAGTTGACCGGTTATGCTGCCTAGGCTGCCGCCCTGGATGCTGACGCTATCCTGACCGGATTCAACCGCAGCCAGGCTACCATTGACAATTAAATCCCCCGCTATGCTGACAGCGTCTGAGCCGGATTCCTGCGTCGTCAGGCTGCCGGTTATGCTGCCACTGCTGCCGGTGCTAAACAGCCTGGCTTCAACAATCGCGGATATGCCCGAGGTTTTATCCGCGTGTTGTCGATTGACCCAGTGCTCACCGATTCGATTGAGCCAGCCACCGTTTGCCATTATTTATCGATCAGGTTGATGGAGCCCGTCACCTGGGGTGCCTGGGTCGTAAACGCACGCCAAACCAGCATTAAACACGCGTCATTGGGCACTTGTTCTAGGGCGCTTTGTGCCCAGTCTAACAAGCCGGAAGCGCCGATTGAGGGCAAGGGTATTTCTGCTATGCGTTTTATCAGAGATATGCCAAATGAGCCGGATGTCCATGTGTTGCTGGTGACCACAGAGGTGATTTGTTTTACGCCTAAATCACTGGTCTGCAATGGGATCATTTGCAACTGGGCGGCTGAAGGTGCACTTTGTACCGTGGCTATCACGCCCGATGAATCTGCATCGACTGTGTTTTTGTAATTCAGCGTCAATGTGCCTGTCGCGCTGCCTGCGGCCACAAAATTTTCTACCCAGGCCTCAACACTGACGCCGTTGTCGGTAATACGGGCGGGCAAACTGCCTGGTGTAGTGACTGTGTAAGTGCCGGCTGCAAAACCCATTCCACTACATGACCAGAGCCGGTCTACCAGCATGAGGGTGCCAATTTGTGACGAGGACGCACTGATTTTGGCTAGGTAATTTTTTATGACCGCGTTGGTGAGTGGTATGGCGCCGGGTGTGTCTTTATCGCAGGTATATCCGCTCCCCGCTGTGTACAGCGGCGATGCGGACCCGGCGCCCGGAAACCCTGCGGCTGTCCAGGATGAGACAAACGCGCCCGCCACCTTTGGGACGGCTAAGTTTTTGGAAAATTGCATCGCTTTGCTGGCGGCCAACCCAGCCGCAATGTCATCAACAGTGGTAATCGTCATATATCACCTATGCCGCGTGCTGGATGGTGGCTGAATTGATCTGGACGGTCTGCCCGTTGGCGATGCTGGTGTTGTCCAAAATTACATCAGTGCCGCTGGTGCCCACGGTCAGCCCTGTTATGACATCGACATTGTTGCTGTCGCGTATGCGGGCGGCGGCGGCTGTGCCTGCTGCCGAGGCGGTGGGGGATTTCGGAAAGCCGCTCAGCGTTAATAGGTCGCCGGATATGGTGCCGCTGGGGTCGTTTAGGGTGACGGTGACCAGTACGGTGGCCATGCCGGCGGTGCCGATTTCCAATTTGCCAGCGCCTGCGCCGGCGTCGATTAAATCTCTGACGGCCGTCATGCGCGCGGCTTTTACGTTGCTAGGGTAATTCATGGGTGTCCTGTGGTGGGGTTAGGTCGAGTTGCCAAGTATGCTCGTGGGTGTTTGATTCGACGATGCGCCAGGGCCTGGGCATGCGGCGGCCAATTTTTCGTTTGGCTTTAAACCGAGTGACGCCGAGCGGCCTGCATTCATCGATCGATTGCAGTAATCTGTCTGCGCCTTCCTCGCCGTGTGCCAGATACAGCTCAACGGTGTGGTCATCAAGCCATTTAACCGATACGACGCCATCGTAGTCATCGCGATTGGCATACGATTTGCCTGGCGGGTAAAACCGAATGGATGCCTGTTCAAAACACAGATGACAACTCATCAGCAGCCCGCCGGGTATAGCATGCAACGCGTCAAATCGCTGTAATGCAGGATGGCATAGTGATAGCCCTGTAGCCCGACGCTGTACACTAACAGCACATAACTCACCAACAGTGCCAGCGCGGCCAGCCCTGCGCCAAATACGCAAAGCGCATGCAGGCGAGCGCGGGTTTTTTGGTGATTTGGCTGGTCTAATCGCATGCATCCCTCATCTGCCGCAGTTGTTCTGTCAGTTTGTCCGCTTCGTTGTACCAATACGGGTCGCCGGTATCGTCGGCCATGCGTTTGGCATGGGCCAAATCCTGGTTGACTTGGCGCTGTTGTTGCTGTTTTTGGTTTTGCTGTTTTTGCGCCTGGTCGGTGCTGGTTTCGGTGTTGTCCAGCCAGCGGCGCTCTGTCAGCCAGCCCTCTGCCATTTTCGGCACCCGGCCATCCGGCAGATTTTTGCGCGCAGCGGCTTCGCGTTTGGCGGCCTGGATGATTTGGTCGATTTCAAACTTTTCCAACACGCCCATTTGCAACCAGCGAGCGGCGGCGCGATCTCGGCCGGATTTGTAATCAAACGCAGCCCAAAATAAATCAAACGCGGCTTTCATGTCGGGCGTTTTTCCCAGCTGGTCATAGGCTTTGGGGATTTCCCGCGGGCCTTGCTGTTTGATGTCGCCATAGCCGCGCGCTGTGAGTTTATCCCAGCATTTTTCAGCCATCGCGATCGCCAGATCCACGTTGCCTTTGCCATCCTTGCCCAGTGTCATCGGCAAAAATTGCAATACAGCCTGCTGAATAAAGTCGCGTTTGTGCATTGGTGGCGTGTCATTTGAGTGGTTAGGTTGGTGGATATTGTCTTTAGATTAAGGGCTGAATCGGATTAAACGGGTTTAACGGTGGCCGCCTGACTGGGCGTTCATACTGTGTGCACACTGCGTTTTGCCTAGTGTGATCCTTCCTAAGTTAGCCCGGGCAACCGGGCGTTTTTTAAAGGTGTTATGGCTATCGACGACAAATTACGCCTGGCTGATCAGCAAGTGCGGCAACTGACTCATCAAGTGGCGCTGGACCGTTTTAACGTGGACCAGGCACACAAAAAATTAAATGCGCTCAATCGTGCCTATGAGGTTAGTCGGCGCGGCTTGGCGCAGGCACAGCAGTTGCAGTCTGATTTGATGATTGAGCTATTAACCTGTGGCGCATCGCACCGCAGCATCAAAAATCTGTTGCGGAGGCGCTAATGGAGCGGTTTGTTTTGGACGTGGTTAAAGTGATTTTATGTTTGTTGGCGGTGCTGACATTGCCGCTGATTGTGGGCTGGATCATTGTCGAGGCGTTGTGGACCCGCTTTGTGTTGGGGGAGACGGTGCATGTTCGGGATTGATGCGATTGCCCAGTTGGTGTCTACGGCGGTGGATAAGATTTGGCCGGATGCCAACATTGCCGCCCAAGCCGAGGCGGAGCAACTTAAGGCGCAATTGACGCAGGAGTTGACGTACACCATCGGTCAGCTGGATATCAACAAGATCGAGGCGGCATCGTCCTCGTTATTTGTGGCGGGTTGGCGGCCTGCGGTGGGTTGGTGCGGGGCGCTGGGCTATGGCTATGAGTTTTTATACCGGCCGGTGTTTAACGGGCTGGCGATTGCGCTGGGTTATCCGGCTATTTTTCCGGGTATTGAAGTTGAAGCCTTGACCAGTTTGTTGTTTGGGCTGTTAGGCCTGGGCACGTTGCGCACGGTGGAAAAAGTCAAAGGCGTGGCGCGGAAAAAATGAGTGATTTAAAGGCGCTACGCCACTCCGAGCACATGACCGAGGACGAAATGGGGCTGCATAACGATTTGGCATTGTTGCAACATCAGCAAGCCCATGCGGTAGACCCCAAGGCGGTATCGGCGGATTGGTGCGAGGATTGCGGCATTGAAATACCGGATGCGCGTCGAAAAGCGGTGCCAGGCGTGCAATTGTGCGTAGATTGCCAGGGCGAAATTGAGCGACACGCCAGGATGTATTTATGACCATCGAATACATCAAGCTAGGGCTGAGCATCCTCAATTTTGTCGGGCTGATTCTGGGTTTTTTTTATGTGCGCCTGGAGCGCAAAGATACTGTCACCACCCAGGCTATTGAGGAGTTGCGCAGTTATACCGACAAGCGGTTTGACGACAAATGCTCGCGGATATCACGCCTGGAAATTGAGGTGAGCCGCATACCTACCCGCGATGAGTTTGATAAATCACAGCGGCGCATGGAAGAACATATCAAGTCGGTTTATGACCGCATCAACGAAATCAATAAATCCAATCAAGACGCCAACCGCGATATCAATCTATCGCTGGGCACGATTATAGGGCAACTGAAAGGCCTAAGCGGAGATAGACATGACTAAAGACATCCAAACTGAAACCCGCCGACTGGCGATTTTGCAGCTGTTACAGCGCGACCCGGATTACAGCATCAATGATGATTTACTGCGGCAATTGCTGGCCAGCCAAGGGCATGGCGTGGCGATGGCGGTGGTGCGTGCGGATTTAGCCTGGTTGGGGCAGGTGGGGCTGTTGTCTACCAATGCCTTACCAGGCTGCACGGTGGCGATTTTGCGCAATGAGGGGGTGGATGTGGCGTGTGGGGTGTCGGTGGTACCGGGGATTGCTCGGCCGAGGCCGGAATGATGAAAGATTTAATCGCAGCATGGGCAATGCCTGTCGGCATTATGATTTTATGGATTTTGGCGTCTATGGCGGATAACCATTACAAAGATCATGTAGGGATTAAAAGCCAACACCCGGATTGCATCCGGGCTACGGAATAACCATGGCCAAGGCATCAACGATCAAAACCCTGCCGCCCGACATCCTGGAGCAGCTGCAAGCGCTGCTGCGTGATCCGCGCGTCACACAACTGGACGCCACCGCGCGTATCAATGCCATCTTGACCGAGCAAGGCCAGGAACCGGTCAGCAAATCGGCGGTGAACCGCTACGCGCTGCGCATGGCGGAAGTCGGCAGCAAATTACAGCAAAGCCGCGAGATTGCCAGCATGTGGATCGGCAAGCTGGGCAGCGAACCGGCGGGCGAAGTGGGTAAGTTGCTGAACGAGATTACCCGCAATCTGGCGTTTGATGCCGTGATGCAGTTGTCTGAAGGCGATGAACCGGCGGCACCGGGCGCGATTAAGGAATTGGCGATTGCGATTGAGAAGCTGGAGAAGGCGGCGAGTGTGAATCAGGCTCGTGACGCGCTAATACGGAAACAAGCCCGCGAGGAAGCCGCGCAGGAATTGACCGAACAACTGAAAAACGACGGTATCAGCGAAGAGCTGGAAGCGTCGATCAAACGTATTCTGATCGGCAAGTAAATGGCTGAGATAGAAGAACTCCAAACCACCGACTATTTCCCAGAGCACGAACCGGTGCTGTTGGGCTATCAGGCGCGGTGGTTTGAAGATGAATCGGAGGTGAAGATTGCTGAAAAATCTCGTCGTACTGGTCTTACTTGGGCAGAGGCTGCCGGTAACGTTATCACCGCCTCGAAGCCTAAACGTCGCGGCGGTCGCAATGTATTCTACGTGGGCTCCCGTCAGGAAATGGCCCTTGAATACATCGCAGCATGTGGTTTATTTAGTAAGGCCTTTAATCAACTGGCTGGAGCCGTGTCTGAAGGAATCTTTAAAGACCTAGACGGCAGCAAAGACATTCTTACCTATACCATACGTTTCCCCAATTCCGGCTTCAAGATTACGGCCCTCAGCTCGCGGCCCTCCAACCTGCGCGGCATGCAGGGTGATGTGGTCATTGATGAGGCTGCATTTCACGATTCGTTGCATGAGCTGTTGAAGGCTGCGATGGCTTTGACGATGTGGGGCGCGCGGGTGCGGATTATCAGCACCCATAACGGCGTCGACAATGAATATAACCAGTATGTGCAGGACGCTCGCGCAGGCCGGAAACCCTATAGCGTTCACCGCATCACCCTGGATGATGCCTTACATGATGGCGTTTTCAAACGCATTTGTTATGTAACGGGCCAGAAATGGAGTCCGGAAGCCGAAGCCGCCTGGCGAAAAAAGACCATCGACAATGCGCCTAGCAAGGAAGCGGCGGATGAAGAATATTTCTGCGTGCCTAGCCAATCCGGTGGCTCAGCACTGAGCCGGATATTGATTGAATCGCGAATGGATAAAGCCTATCCGGTCATTCGCCTGGCGAAAGATGCCAGTTTTAACGAGTGGCCTGAGCATTTACGCATTGCCGAGATTAAGGATTGGTGTGATGCAAAATTGTTGCCATTGTTGCAACAACTCAACCCGACTCATCAGCACTGTTTTGGCGAGGACTTTGGCCGGTTGGGTGATTTGACGGTGATCGACCCGATGGCGATCGAGCAGAACTTGCAGCGGACAATCCCGTTTAGTGTGGAGCTGCGCAACATCCCCTTCAAGCAGCAAGAACAAATATTGTTTTACATCGGCGACCGTTTGCCGCGCATGATTGGCGGGGCTTTGGATGCCGGCGGCAACGGGATGTATCTGGCGGAGCAGGCCCGGCATCGTTACGGATCGGAGCGGATTCACGAAATCAAGCTGTCCGATGCGTGGTATCTGGAAAACATGCCGCCGTTTAAGGCCGCTTTTGAAGACGGCACGCTAACGATTCCGGCCGATGCCGATCAAGCCAATGATTTGCGGGCGCTGCAGGTGATCAACGGCATCATCAAGCTACCCAAGGCCAAAACCGAAACCGGCAGCAACCAGCGGCACGGCGATAGCGCGATTTCCAAAGCCTTGGCTTATTTCGCCAGTCGAAATGGTGCCAATGAAATTGAATACGCGGCAACCGGTCAGCGCGTGTCTGCCGAGCAGCGACCAACCTACACCGAGCATGGCTTTGGGGCCGTGGCGGGTGGCAATGATTTTTCAGGATTTTAAGCATGGCCCAATACGTTAAAACCCAAGGCGGCATCATCCTCAGCGCGGCTGAATTCGCGGAAACCTTGCCGAAGAAACCCGAAGGCCGGGAGATTGCCAGCGCGGGCAATGGTCGTGATATTACCCGTGGCTATTTGCCGGATAAACTGATCATGGCGGCCGGTGATACCGTGCTAGCTGCGCGGGGCAATGGCGATTACAAGATTTACGAAGAGATTGCCCGTGATGATCAAGTGAAAACCTGCCGCCAACAGCGTGAGCTGGCCTTGATTGCCAAGGAATGGGGCGTGGAGCCAGGCGACAGCAGTCGCAAAGCCCAGAAAGCCGCTGATCGGCTGGAAGCGTTTTTAGACCGTTTGGCCTGGGACGATAAAACCCAAAAGATGCTATCCGGCGTGCTGTACGGTTTTGCCGTGGGCGAAATACTATGGGCGACCGATGGTTTGGAAATTACTATCGATGACATTAAAGTGCGTAACCGCACCCGATTCGGCTTTTTGCCGACCGGCGAATTGCGTTTGCGCACGATGAATAACCAGATGGACGGCGAGGCGCTGCCCCCCGGCAAGTTTTGGGCGTTTGCCTGCGGAGCTGATCACGATGACGAGCCGTATGGGCTGGGCCTGGGGCATTATCTGTATTGGCCGGTTTTTTTCAAGAAAAACGGCATCAAGTTCTGGCTGCAGTTTTTAGAAAAATTCGGTCAGCCAACGGCGGTGGGCAAATACCCGGCCGGCGCGTCCGATCCCGAGAAAAACCGGCTGTTACAGGCGCTCAGCGCCATTCAAAGCAGCACGGCGATCCGTATCCCGGAAGGCATGGCGATTGAATTGCTGGAAGCTACCCGGTCCGGCACCGCCGATTATACGGCGCTGTACGACCGCATGAATGCGGCGATATCGAAAGTTTATCTCGGTCATTCAGCCGGCGCGGATTCCACACCCGGCAAGCTGGGCGGCGAGGATAACGCCGGCGAGGTGCGCGAGGATCTGATCAAGGCCGATGCCGATTTGGTGTGTGGTTCGTTTAATCGCACCGTGGCGAAATGGTTGACCTGGTACAACGATGGTGACGGCGTAGCGCCGCCTAGAGTCTGGCGAAAAACCGAGCCGCCGGAAGATTTGCAAGCTGCAGCCAGCAAGGACAAAACGCTGTTTGATATGGGCTTTAAGCCGACGATTAAATACATTAATGAGATGTATGGCGATGGTTATGAAGTGGCGCCGCCGTCAGAACCGAATCAAAATAATGTAGGTCCGATTAGCGCTAGCGTAATCGGACAAAACAACCCTGAGCAGCCCGCGCAATTTGCCGAAGCCGACGACATCGACCCCACCGGCATCGACAGCCAAACCGAGCAGCTTAGCCTAGAGGCTGGAGCATCGGTTAAAGCGATGGTGGACCATATAGCCGCGTTCGCCGAGCAAGCGGAATCGCTGGAAGTATTGCGGGATAAGCTATTGGCGAGTTATGGCGATCTGGATAGTGAGAAATTGACCAACGTGATGGCAATGGGATTTGCGGCGGCGGAGTTGTCTGGGCGGTTTGATGTGGACGGTGAAAGTTAATGGACTTTGAAAAGGTGGTGATTGGGGATGCTATTCTGTATTTCGGCGACTCGCTGAAAATTATGAGATCCATGCCGGATAAATCCGTGAATATGGTGTTTACCGATCCCCCATATGGTCACAACAACAACAATGGCGATTTAATTCAAAATTGGGAGGTTGCACTTGGCAGAGGCAAAAAACAACCGTGTAGACCGATAATTAACGACGGAAAAGAGGCTAATGATTTATTTAAAAATGCCTTGCCAGAATTTGACAGGCTATTAGACTCTGGCTGCTGCTGCT
>SXGU01268307.1_pt1 | contig 38135 bp, 36 predicted proteins | sample 3174531 | NCBI WGS metagenome assembly SXGU01 (sample SAMN11356863, study PRJNA531348) | freshwater metagenome | isolation source: freshwater sample F1-140 | place: China: Fuxian Lake, Yuxi | collected 2017-12-25 | reverse complement strand
GGTGCTCCTGGGGTTCGATCCGACCGAGCTGCTGCTGCCCACGGAGATCGACGAGGCCGGCGTGGCCTACTTCGAAATTCGGCCTTGTCGGCAATGTGAACAGCTGTTTTCCTTGACGCACGATGAGGCGCAAGCGGACGAGGAGCCCACGGCCTGTCCCGCTTGTTCTGCCTAGCCCGCTCAGTCCACGAGCGGGCCGAAATCCAACGCCTTCTTGATCAGACAATCTCCCGCAGCGCCCTGCAACGGCATCGGCAGCATGCCCGCATCCAGTACGCGAACGGACACGATCCGATAGCCCTCCTGGTTCTTCCAGGCCTCGATTTTCAAGGCATGACAGACTTCCAGTTTCCGCCAGATCAGATTATCCAGAATCGGATCGGTTGGGATCAGCGCTGCCTCCACGGGCGGCCCCCCGTCGGACACTTGCGCGGTCACTTGCTTCTTGTCTTTGGAGGCCTTGGTGACTACGGCAAAAACGGTCAGCGGGTCCTGTTGCGGCAGAGCCGCCGCGGCCGAGAGGGAGAAGGCGGCGGCAGCTATCATTCCAATCCCCCATCCATGCAGTTTCATCACTCGGTGCCCTTTCGCTCCTTGGTGATGGGGGCCGGCATTGCGGCCGCAGGTCCGGCTGCCGGCGGTGCGGCCGGGCCTCCATGGCCGATCGCGCTGGTGCCGACCATCCTGGCCGGTGCTCCGGGCGGGAGCGCGACAGAAGTGCCCGGAGGATCGGGCAATGCCTGCTCTGTCCCCCTGCGCAGCCACAGGATCAGGCCTGCCAGTACTGCAAGCCCTCCGGCGAGTAAGACGATGCGCAATGAACGAGTCATGAATCCTGCTCTGCGGTAGGCGTCCTGTCGGCGGCGCTCCGGTGCTCCCATGAGCCTACCGAGTCAGTATGCCAAGCCGAACTCAGCATTGCAAGGTGGCGGCAGGGCAGGCGGCGGAAAGGGAATGGGTTCTTGACGGGTACGATGGCGGACTCTATGCTTTACGCAGAGAGGAGGTGCCGATATGCCGCATGACTTCATGCTCGGCCTCGCAGGGGTGCCGGCCGCCAAGTCCGCCGTCAGTGATGTGGACGGTCAGCGGGGGATTTTGGAATACCGGGGCATTCGCGTCGAAGAACTGTGCGGCAGGTCCTCCTTTCTGGAGACCGCATGGTTGCTGCTCTTCGGCCGTCTCCCAAGCCCGTCGGAGCTCGAGCGGTTTGTCCGCGATGTGACGCTCCACCGACGGATCAAATATCGCATCGTGGAATTGATCAAGTGCTTGCCGGAGCAGGGCCATCCGATGGATGCGCTGCAGGCGGGCGTGGCGGCGCTGGGTATGTATTATCCGGGCCGCAACGTTGCGGATGCCGACAACAATTATTGGTCGGCCGTGCGGCTGATCGCCAAGCTCCCCACGATCGTCGCGGCCTATGCCCGGCTGCGGCGAGGCGACGACGCTCTGCCGCCGCGCGACGATTTGAGCTTTGCCGAGAATTTTCTCTACATGCTCACGGAGCGCGTTCCCGACAAGGTGTTGAGCCGGACTCTGGACGTCTGTCTGATCCTGCACGCCGAGCACACGATGAACGCCTCCACCTTTGCCGGGATCGTGACGGCTTCGACCCTGGCCGATCCCTACACGGTCGTGGCCTCGTCCATCGGCGCGCTCAAGGGGCCGCTGCACGGGGGGGCGAACGAGGAAGTCGTGCAGATGCTGCGCGAGATCGGCGCGCCCGGAAATGTCAGGCCCTATGTGGCGCGGCTCCTGGCCGAGAAGCGGAAGGTCATGGGGCTAGGGCACCGGGTCTACAAGGTCAAGGATCCGCGCGCCACCGTGTTGCAGGGTCTGTGCGAGCAGGTCTTCCGGGAATGCGGAACCTCGCCCCTCTATGAGGTGGCGGTGGAGGTGGAACGGGTTTCGGCGGAGCTCCTGGCCGGGAAACCCATCTATCCCAACGTGGACTTCTACTCCGGGATCGTCTACGACAAGATGGGGATCGAAGCGGATTGCTTTACGCCGATCTTTGCGATGGCCCGTGTGGCCGGATGGCTGGCCCATTGGTTCGAGCAGCTTCGCGAGAACAAGTTATACCGTCCGGACCAGATCTACGAAGGCGAACACAACCGCCCCTATGTCCCGCTGAGCCAACGCTAGCCTGTCTGGATTGTGCGGGCTGGCGGGCCGTCCATGCCTGTCGGACTCTTTATCCCGCTACGGCCTTCGATTATTGGCACTGTCTCAAAGAAACACATCTGAGACAGAATGTGTCGTGCGCGTGTCTCAACCGCAAAGAGGCGGACTCATCCGTTTCGCGGCCGAGGTTTCCGATATCATTGAATTTGCATCGACATTTCAAGCGGGGATATCTTGGCACGCGAATTGACCATGCCACATGGTCATACCGCTGCTTGGCTCAAGGGAATAGAGGAGAGAAGGGATGCTCGCGAAAGGCCTTCTGGTGGAGGATCGAGACGGACAAGAATACCTTCTCAGCGTCAACGAGCAGGGGCAAGGCGGGCCGCATGATGTGCGAATCAGTCGACGCGTCGCAGGCCAGTGGGTCTTGATGGAGGTGACGGAGCCGCCGGTTTCCTCCGTGCGGGAGGGAGTCATCGGGGCTTTGTTGGACTTCTTCACCGGGATTTGCCGCATTCTCTATCAAAGCGACAGCCGACAACGGCCTCAACGGATGCGATCGGCCGTTCGGTCGCGCGGGACTCCATCATGAAGCGCCAGGCTTTCTTGAGGCTACTTGAGCCTATTTGAGGGGAAGGTTTTTGCGGGATTTTCACAAAAGGCCATGGGCACTTGATGTTGGGTTCGTGCCGGTCGCTCGCGAATGGCTATAAACTCTTGACAAATCATAAAGTTGTGGGCACAATGCAACGGAATCCCCAGGTCGACAATTTCGTCAATTCAGCCAGAAAAAGGCAGAGAGTCGCGTGCATTACGAAGACTATTGGGGACTGAAGCTCTCACCCTTCGAAAACGTACCCGACCCCAAGTTTTATTTCCCTTCGCCGAAGCACGAGGAGGGGCTGCACCGGCTGCTTTACGGCGTGGAAGCGCGTAAGGGGGCGCTGTTGCTCACCGGCGAGATCGGCTGCGGCAAGACGACCCTCAGCCGCCAGTTCATTCAGCACCTGGCGCACGAGCGGTACGACACGGCGCTGATCGCCAATCCCGCCATCGATGCGCAGGAGTTTATCGGTGAGGTGCTGTATCAGTTCGGGTTGACCGGCAACGGGGGCAAGCTCGACCGGCTGCATCAGCTCAACGAGCACCTGCTGGAGAACTTGAAAAAGGGCAAAGACACGGTCGTGATCGTGGACGAAGCGCAGGCGATCAAAGACGACAGCGTCTTCGAGGAACTCCGGCTGCTCTTGAATTTTCAGCTCAACGATCGCTTTCTGCTCACGCTGATCATGCTCGGCCAGCCGGAGCTGAATGCGCGGATCAATGCCATTCAACAGTTTGCGCAGCGCATTGCCATCCGGTTCCATTTGCCGGCCTTCGACCTTCAGGAAACCACCAAGTATATGGAATTCCGCCTCCAGACGGCTGGCGCGGATCGTCGGCCGATTTTCTCCCCGGATGCGATCGATTTGATCTTCCGAAGTTCCGGCGGGATTCCGAGAAACATCAACACCATGGCCGACCTGGCGCTCTTGAGCGGATTTCTCGAGCGGAAGGCGCAAATCGACGGCCCGGTCGTCAGTCGTGTCATCGCGGACTTTAACTTGGGGGAGCCGCGTGGTCCGGCTCACTGATCTGATCAGGGGGGCGAAGACCCCGCCGGAGAAGGCAGAGGAGGCCAAACCCGGAGCCGACGCCGCAGGCGCGCCCGCGCCTCCGCCCGCTGCTCCTCCCGCCCCGCCGCCGGTCCAGTTGCGCGATCTCAAGGAATTGGTCCAGCGCCAAGCCGCCCCCGCGGTGGAAGTACCCGCGTCGCCTCCGGCGCCGTCGGCGGCTCCGCCGGCCGGTCCACGCACGATGACTCTGGAGGCGGCGATCCTCACGGGGCGCCGACCGCGCCGATGACTCCGGCTGCGCCGCTCGCGCAGCCCAGGACCGCGGTGCTGGAGTTGCCGCCGGATTTGACCGGCTTTACCACGCAAGCGGCCGTCTCCGCTGCGTCACAGGTGGATTGGTACGGCAAGGCTGAAGCGGCTCTCGCGGGGATCGCGCCGGCCATCAGCAAGCAGCGCACGGTGTCGCTCGGCGACCTTCCTCAAATTGCCGAAGGCATGGCCGAATCCCTTGCCGTCGACGACCGCCTCCTGGTCCGTGCGATCTCCCACCAAAGCGGCCCCTCCCTGATCGGCAACATGGTGCATACCGCCATCTTCGGCGTGAAGATCGGCATGGGGTTGGGCTATCGGCCGGATGAACTGGCGAAGCTGGCGTTGGCGGCGCTGGTGCACGACTTGGGCATGTTCCAGTTGCCCGGAGAAATGTTGGAACAGCCGGGCCGCTGGACGGAGGCGCAGATCGAATTGCTGCGCCGACATCCTCAAACCGGCGCCGAGCTGCTCAAGCAGGTCGCCAAAGCACATCCCTGGCTTCCAGAAATCGTGTTGCAGGAGCACGAGCGGGTCAACGGCATGGGCTATCCGAAGGGGTTGCAAGGGCCGCAGATCCACGAGTTCGCGTTGGTCATCGGACTGGCGGATGTTCTCGATGCCATGCTGCGATCGCGGGCGGCCAGGAAGGCCCTGCTCCCACATGAGGCGGTCCGTCTGCTCCTGTCGCGCGAGAAGACCGGCTTCCCCACGCGTCTCTTCAAAAGCCTCCTGCAGCAGTTTTCGCTCTTTCCGGTCGGCACCTGGGTGAAGTTGACTTCGGGGGAAATCGGCGAGGTCTTCCGGTCGAACCCGCGTTTTCCGTTGCGTCCCGCGGTCAAGATCGTCATCGACCAGAGCGGCCAGCGGCTGCGCGAACCCAAGAGCCTAGATTTGAGCGGTTCTCCCTTGGTCCATGTCGCGGAGATTGTGGATGCGCTCCAGTTTGTCTGACAGGCTGCCGTCCGCCGGAACGGCCGCGCGATGGCTGCGCCTTCCGGCGACCGGCTTGGAGTGCGTGACGATGGCGGCAACCCAGGGCCGATGGGCCGGGCTGGTGGCGCTTGCGTGGATCGCGGGGGGCATGGCCGGTTGTTCGACCTGGAGCGGCGTGATTCAGCCGGATGTCCCGAAGGATGTGCCGTCGGTCTACGTGCTGCCCGTAGATGAGAAGTTGCCCCAAGGTGCCGTGGAAACTATGGAGGCGCCCGAACCGGAACCGCAAGAAACGATTGAAGCCGGGGACCTGCTTGATATCGTGGTGCGTCGCGGTGCCGGAGAGGAAAAATACCAGACGGCGGTTCGGGCCAACGGCAACGTCACGGTGTCGTTCCAGGAAATCAACGTGAAAGATCTGACCGAGTTCCAAGCCGAAGAAAAGATCAATCGCGAGCTGTCCGCCGTCATCCGGCACCCCAATACGCAAGTGCGCATCGCTCAGAAGTCTTCGCTCCGCACCAAGAATTTTTACGTGATCGGGGAAGTGAAAGCGCCGGGCAAGTATTCTCTCGCGCGGCGAACGACCCTGCTGCAGGTGATTGCGCTGGTGCAGGGGTACTCGGATGTGGCGTTGACCGAGAAGGTCGTCGTGATTTCCAAGCAGCCGGGCCGCAAACCATTGATCCGAATCGTAAACATGAAAGCGGCCTTGGTCACGGGGGATCAAGCCCCCGACATTCCTATCAGCGACAACGACATTATCTTCGTCCCGAGAAGCTCGGCCGGCGATTTCAACAATTACTACAACAAGGTGGCGTTGCCGGTCATCACCCAGGTCATCAACGCGCTCAACGGCGTGTTCATCGGCAAAGCGCTGGATAGCGCCTTCCGGGTGCCTGTGGACCAGCAGACGACACAAACGGCGGTGCCGGTCTGCTGGGTGGCCGGGGTTCTGTACGGGGACCATGCCTGGCAGACGCATCTGCTTCGCTGGTACATCGTCGGGCCGCTGTCCCAGCACTGGGCCGGCCGGGCTTTTGCCGACCTCTATCGGGCTTATGGGCGGCAGGCGGCGCGGGTGTTGGAACGGCATCCCGGTCTGCAGGCGCTGGTGCGGCCGTTATTCGACCGACTGCTCAAAGAGGCGATTCTTGCCGCCGAAGCGGGGACGCCGGACATGTCTTCTCGGTCTCGGTCGGCGGCGGCCCGGCCCGGCCTCTAATACGGAGCCATGGCACAATACGACCTCAACCTGGTTGACTTCTGGCTGATCATCCGACGCCGGAAGTTCATCGTGTTGTTAACGGTGGGCCTCGTCGGGAGCATGACCTCGACCATGCCCTATCTCGTCGGTCCGCCGCCCGTCTACAAAGCCGCCGCCCGGGTCAAATACGAACGGTCCACGACCGCCTCCGGACTCCTGCAGGAATCCATCAGCGCGGTGGGAGGGGAGAGCGACATCGCGACGCAGGCCGAGGTGATCAAGAGCTTCAACGTGATGGAAAACGTCGCCAAAGAAATGAGCCTGATCGATAAGGGTCTGGAGTCCAAGGACATCCGCGCCAATCACGAACTGCTGGACATTATTTATGACATCCAGGGGCACATCGAAGCCGGGCAGGAGGGGAGCACCAATATCATCAAGATCACGGCGACTGCGGGGGATCCCAGGACCGCCGAACGGTACGCCACCCTGACGGCCGACGCCTACCGCGAGGAAAACATCTACAACCGGAACCGTCAGGTGATCGAGGCCCGACGATTCGTCGAGGGGCAGCTCAAGAACCTGGAGGCCAGCTTGCACGAGTCCGAGCAGGCGCTCCGGGAGTTCAAGGAACAGGAAGGGCAGGTGTTTGTCACGGAGGAGGCCAGGCAGGCCCTCGAACAATACAACAAGCTGGAAGGGGAGCAGGAGCGGTTGATGCGGGTTAGAAAGGAAGTGACGGCCCAATTGCAATCGCTCCGGGAGAGCAAAACCGTCGTCCAGGAAGTGCAGAGCCGCGTCTACTCGGACGAGGTGGAGGCGTTGATCAGCAAACTGAACCAGCGCATGTCGGATTTGACGCAGGAGCGGGACTTGTTGCTGATCAATTACACGCCGGAGCACGCCCTGGTGCGCGAGCTGGACCGGCGGATCTTGAACGTCAAGGGGGAGATGATCCGGGAGTTGGAATCCAAGCTCCGGACCTTCGACGAGCGGGAACGGGCCATCCGGGAGTCCATCGTGCGGTACAAAGAGCGGTATCTGAGCCTGCCGCAGGCGGCGATCCAGTTGGCCCGGCTCGAGCGGGACGTGATGGTCAACAGCAACCTCTACGCGGCGCTCAAGTCCAAACATCAGGAGTTCATGATCAAGGGCGCGGAGCAGATCGAGGAGGTGACGATCATCGAGCCGGCCCAGATTCCGACCCGGCCGGTGAATGCGCCGAACCTGCCCTTGAACGCGTTCCTGGGTGTGCTGATGGGCGGCATGGTCGGGTTGGTGGCGGCGTTTCTGAAGGAATCGTTCGATACCTCCATCGGCACGATCGAGGAGGTCGAAGCGTACCTGAAAGTGCCGGTGCTGGGCGTCATCCCACGGGTCGATCGCAAGGAAGTCGAGCGGGAGATTCAGGTGGGATTTCAGGAGAAACTGGACCGCGAGACGCTGGATTTGTACTGCCACCTGGTCGCCCTGTTCGATCCGCAATCGCCGCTCGCGGAAGGGTATCGATCGTTGCGCACGAACATCCAGTTTGCCGGCGGGATGCAGGGGAACCGGGTGCTGGCGTTCGTCAGCGCCGGCGCGCAGGAGGGCAAATCCACGAGCGCGGTCAATCTGGCGATCGCCTTGGCTCAGGACGGGAAACGGGTGCTGCTGGTCGACGCAGACTTGCGGAAGCCGACCATTCACGAACGGCTGGGGCTGGAACAGTCGCCGGGCCTGAGCGAGGTGATCCTGGGGACGGTGGCCTATCCGGAGGCGATCCGAACCGTGACGGACCTGATGTTGGGCAAGTTGGGGGTTGAGCAGGTGATCAATGCTCCCGGCATCGACAACCTGAATATTCTGCCCTCCGGCAAACGGCCGGACAATCCGGCCGAGTTCATGAACTCCCCGAAGCTGACCGAACTGATCGACAGCGTGCGGAAGGAGTATGACATCGTGATCTTCGATTGCCCGCCCATCCTGCCGGTGACGGACGGGGTGACCTTGGGCTCAAAGGTCGACGGGGTGGTGATGGTGTACCAAGTCGGCAAGGTCGGCCGGAACGCGCTCAAGCGCGCCAAATCGCTTCTGGACAACGCCCATGCCTCGTTGATCGGGATCGTCTTGAGCAACGTCAGCGCCGAGCTCACGCCCGATTACGAGATGTATCGGTACAGCTACAAATAGTCTGATCATAGTCTGATCGCTCCGCAGGTCGTCGCCCATGGGCATGCTCTCCATCGGACCGCTCGCGCTGATCGGCCTGCTCCTTGTGGCGCTGGGGCTGGCCTACGGCGTCATGTTCGGGCTCAAGGGCCCCCTGGTCGGGTTGCTCGCAGGCACCGGTTTGTTGGTCGCCGCGTTCTTATCGACTCCCCTCAGCCTCTATCTGCTCGTGTATTCGATGCTTCTGGGGCCGGAATTCGTGGCCGGCGGCATGGGCGGCACCAGCGCCACGCAGGGGCGCGGCGTCACGCTCCGGTTCGACGACTTTTTGCTGGCGATCATCGGGTTCGTCTGGCTGGCCAAGGCGGCGATCCACAAGCAGGAGTCTCCCGTCAAACGGACGCCGCTGAACGGACCGATGATGTTCTACGTGGCGATCTGTCTGTTTACCACGCTGATGGGGGTGGTGGCCGGCCGCGTCAAGCCGCAGACGGGATTCTTTTTCAACCTGAAATACTTCGAATATTTCTTCGTGTATTTCATGGTCGTCAACGCCGTTGATTCGGAAAAGGACGTGCGGGGTTTGATCAAGGCCAGCCTGATCACCTGCTTTCTGGTGGCCCTCTTCGGCATTGCGCAGATTCCCTCCGGCCAGCGGGCGTCGGCTCCGTTCGAAGGGGAAGAGGGAGAGCCCAATACGCTCGGCGGGTACCTGGTGTTCATGATGTCGATCGTCATCGGGTTGCTGATCACGCGGGGGGCGATCGTGCCGGGCAAACGCTGGCAATTCATGCTCCTGTTGGGCGCCGGGCTGCTGGGCATTTTCGCGACCCTGTCGCGTTCGTCCATGCTGGCCCTGTTCATTGTGGCGACGCTGGTGATCGTGTTTACAAGTTACCGGAAGCCGTTGCTGTTCGTCTGCGTCCTGGCCCTGATGACGACGTCTCCGCTGTGGGCGCCCGCCAGCGTCAAGGAGCGGGTGACGTTCACCTTCGCCCAGGAGAGCCAGAAGGGCCAAATCAAGGTCGGCGGGCTGAAGGTCGACACCTCCACATCCGAGCGGCTCCATTCGTGGGAAAATTCGTTCAAATTTTTTCAAAAGTCTCCGATCTGGGGAGCGGGCATCACCGGGTCCCCCTATTTCATGGATGCGATGTATCCGCGCATGATTACGGAGACGGGGTTGTTGGGGGTGTCGGCGTTCCTCATCATCGTCTACAGTCTGTTCCGCATGACGTTCCTGTGCTACAACCGCTCGCCCGATCCGGCGGTGAAGGGGCTCACGCTCGGTTTCGGCCTGGGGTTGATCGGCTTGTTGGTCCATGCCATCGGCTCCAATACCTTCATTATCGTGCGGATCATGGAACCCTTTTGGCTCTATGCGGCCTTCGTGGCCAAAGTTTTCCTGACCCTTCCATCGGTGGAGGCGTCGGAACAGCCGATGCAGTCGGCGCATTCCCGCGCCCAGTTGGCCGAGGTCGGGTAGTGGCCGCAAGGGCGGAAGGGGCGCACAGGGCTATGCCGGAGGCGGTCTTGCGCGGCGGAGGGAGCCGTGGGGCTGTTTTGCCGGTGTCGGCGGCTTTCGCCGGTGGGAATCGGTCTTGAGCGGTCCTCTCGCCGATGGTTTTATCAGCCGCCGAAGCGCGTGGTGGCTGGCGGCCTTCTTTTTGTTGTCCCTCCTTTGCGACGAGCTTGCGATCCATCTGGTGGCGACCCAGCCGGCCGGGGACGAGCTGGACTACCACCTCTTGGCGGTGAACCTGATCGGGGGGGCGGGGTTCGCGATCGAGCCCGGCCATCCCATCGCCTTCCGACCGCCGCTCTACCCAGCCTTTCTTGCCGGCATCTACGCGCTGTTCAGCAGCCACTACGAAGCCGCCTGGCACGTGCAGGCGGTGCTCAATTCCGGCATGGTCGTCCTAGTGTATCTGCTCGGGAGGCGGTTCTTCTCCGAGTCGGTCGCGCTCTGCGGTGCGGGGCTCTATGCGGTGTATCCCACCTTCGATATCGTCACGCAGTTGCATCGGGAGAATCTGTTGGTGCCCCTGTTTGTGGGGTGCCTCTATGCCCTTGTGGGGGGTATCCAGGAAAGACGCTCACGCTGGTTCTGGTGCGCGGGTGTGTTGGCCGGGGCGCTGACGTTGACGAATTCCGCGTTTCTCTATCTTCCGGTAGGGTTCCTGCTGCTGGGATTGCTTGATCGGCGCATGCGTCCATACGTGGGGCGTGTGGCGGGACTGTTTGTGATCGCGTTCTTGCTGTGGGTGCCGTGGCAGGTCCGCACCCACTCTCTTCCGGGAGCGGGCCAGGAGATTGCCGAGTTCCAGCATGTCGTGCTGATGTTCGGTCATTACCCTCTCTTTGCCGGTCGCTATTGGTGGACGGTCAGCGATATGCGACAGCTGGAGCGGGAACGGGATGAGGCCCGCGCGTTCCTGAGGGATCGCGCGAGGGGCGCGGCGAATCTCTCATGGGAGGAGCGTCTGGCGAAGGACCGCCTGGACTTGCGCGAGCGAATCCTCGCGCGTCCTGGCCGGTATGCGCAGCTGGTCTTCAACCGGCTGCTCATTCTGCTGGGATCGCCGCCGCCGGGGACGAGCTTTGTCCGGGAACAGTCGCCGGCCCTGGCCGGAGCGTTGTTTGTCGCCAACCTGGGCTTCGTGGGGGGCGCGCTGGCCCTGCTCCTGCGGACGTATCGGCGCGATGCGTCTGCGTGGCCGCTTGTCGCCGGGGTGGTCTATTGCCTGGTCGTCTTCGGATTGACCCACTCAATCAGGCGGTACGGGTATGTCTTGACGCCGCTGTGGTGTGTGTATGCGGCGGGCGTGATGAACTATCTCCGGGCTCCGATCGGAGCCGCCGATGGGGAGACCGATGCGGCGCGTTAGGGAGAGTCTGAAACGGGTCTGGCACGCGCTTTTTCGGGATCGGCCCTATGCCTATCTTGGGCGGGTGCTTGTCACGTTCCTGCCGATGTCCTACCGAGATCGCGTCCGCCGCGAGTTTTTTACTGCCAAGGGTCCGTCGGGAATACTGGCGGATATCGTTCGTGCGGAGATCAACCGGCAACACTATGCGGCTCGCGATGAACGGAAGCTCAGGCGGCGGAGCCGGGAGCTGTTCTGGGGGGCCGAACCCGGCAAAAAGTGGCATGAACTGGGCCGCGAGCGGTATCGTGATCCAGATGCGTACCGGAAAGAGTTCTTGGAGCCGAGGCGTCCGTTGGTCCAGCAGATTGCCGCATTGCTGGCGGCGGACTCCGGATACAGGACCATTTGTGAAATCGGGACGGGCAATGGGCTTTTTGCGGATCATCTCTCGAAGGAATTGTCCCCGGCGTGCCGCATCATCGGCCTGGATTTGAACCGTGAGCAGATCCTGGAGAATCGGCAAACCTATCAGGGGTCCACGGTGGAGTTTATGCACGGCGAGGTGCTAGAGTGGGTCCGCCAGGAAGGCCGGGAAGGAACCATTTTCGTGGCCTGCGAAACGCTGGAGTTCTTCAGCCAGCAGGAATTAGAAGAGTTTTTCCGGTCCATCCGCAAAAGCCTGGGACGGGTGGCCGTCGGCATCTTCGCGTTGAATCAGCCGGGCTGGGCGTTGCAGACCGTCTCGCAGCCGCGGGGCAGCACTGCCTATAATCATAATTTCCCCTACCTGCTGGAGCAGTGCCGGTATCGTATTGTCGGGCAGGACGTCCGCCGGGCAGGCCCCTATGACCGGATCTGTCTGCTGGCAGTGGCATCCTGACGCAGAGACTGGGGCTGCCCAGAGAAGGGAGCAGTGGTGAATCCAGAAGGCGTCAGCGTCGTCGTGCCGGCCTACAACGAAGAGCAAGGGATCGGCTCGCTCATCGAACAAGTCTCCTCCGAGATGGTGAAGCGTGGGGGCGCCTTCGAACTGCTGGTCGTGGACGACGGTTCGACGGATCGGACTAGGGACAGCATCCAGGCCCACGCCGGCAAGGTGTGCCTGCTCTGTCACGAGGCCAACCGCGGCTACGGCGCGGCCCTCAAGAGCGGCATCCAGGCCGCGCGCTATCCGGCCGTGCTGATCATCGATGCGGACGGGACCTATCCGACCGCCGAGATTCCGCGCCTCTTGGACGAGCTGCGGCCGGGGGTGGACATGGTGGTCGGGGCCAGGACCGGCGCGGAGGTCACGATCCCACTGGCCCGCAGGCCGGCCAAGTGGCTGCTGCGCCGCTTGGCGGAATACCTCTCGGAACGGACGATTCCGGATTTGAATTCGGGCCTGCGCGCATTCCGCCGGGATTCCGTTCGGCGATACCTGCACATCCTGCCCAACCGCTTTTCCTTCACCACGACCGTCACGCTCTGCTTTCTCGCGGACGGATTGGGCGTCACATTCGTCCCCATCAATTACTACAAGCGGGTGGGAACATCGAAGATCAAGCCGGCGGACGCGCTGAATTTCTTGATCCTGATCGTCCGCACGGTGACCTATTTCAACCCGCTGCGCATTTTCCTGCCGTTGAGCCTCTGTTTCTTCGGCTTGACCGTGGCGCGCGTTGGGTACGACGTGTTCGTGCTGTCGAACCTGACCGATTCCACGACCATTCTGTTCGTGGGGACCGTGTTGACGGCGGCGATCGGGATGCTGGCCGATCTGATCGTGAGGCGCCGGTGAGCGGGCCGCACAAGAGTCATCTCGAACGGGAAATCGAGCTGCACAAAAAGCTAGCGGCCCATTACGAGGACCGCTATCGGGATGAATTTTCGCAAGTCTTTCAGTCGGAGTGGAACCGCGCCCTGTTGGCCATCAGCCGGGTGGCGGCCGATCGGGTGCTCGAGCTGGGTTGCGGGAGCGGGATTCTCCTGGGGCAGCTCAAAGCCCGAAGCCGATTCGCGGTCGGGTTCGATGTGTCGCCGGACATGATGCGGTCGGCGCGCTCGCTCGGCGCTCCGTTGGTGACCGGCAACGGCTCCGTCCTGCCGTTCAAAGACGCGTCGTTCGATTTGGTCAGTTGCCGGGGGGTGCTGCATCATCTGCCGGACGTGCCGGCTGCACTCCGCGAAATCCATCGGGTTCTGCGTCCGGGGGGCGAGCTGATTCTGTCGGAGCCGAGCAACGATTGGTGGCTCGTTCGGTTTGCGCGCGAGCTGATGTATCGGTTCTCGGATCGGTTCGACGAGGACGACGAGGGGTTTCGCTCGAAGCCGCTTCGCGCACTGCTGCAATCGGTGGGGTTCGGCGACCTGCGCATGGAACGGTTCGGCTACAGCGCCTATGTTCTGGCCGGGTTTCCGGACCACCTCCCGATTCTGCGTTGGATGCCCGGCAGTGCTGTGTTGACCAGCTTCTTGGTCCGCGTGGATCGTCTCTGGGCCAAGGCGCCGCTCCTGGATCGGATGAGCCTCCAGCTCTTGGTGTCCGCCAGGCGATCCGCGTGAGACGGGGCGGGAGCCGCCGCATGGTCGGCTGTGTTTAGGGAGGACGGAAGGATTTGATCGGCTGATGGAGACAGGACGGCAAAGGATCGGAGACCGGCTGTTGCGCAACACCCTGTTCAACGCCGGAGGGCGGCTGTGGCTGATCGGAACCAATTTGTTGCTGACCCCCTTGTATCTGTCCTATCTGGGGCAGGATCGGTTCGCCACATGGGTGCTGTTCTGGACCCTGACCCAGTACCTGATATTTCTGGACATGGGGCTGGGGCCTTCGCTGGTGAAACACTTCGCCGAATTCCAGGCGAAAGGGGATGCGCAGTCCATTAATCAGGCCGTGACGACGGTCTGCTGTCTCTATCTACTGATGGGGGCGTCCCTGCTCGTTGCCTTGTGGCCGGTGATGGGGTGGATAGCCGCCCGTTTTTCGCTGACGCCGGACCTGCTGCAGGAAGCCGTGCAGACATTCCGCGGCGGCCTCATCGTGCTCGTCGTCCTTTATTTTGTGAATCTGTTTGATGCGCTGCTGAAGGGGCACCAGCGCATGGATCTGACGAATCTCGCGTTGGTGACGGTGTCGGTGCCGAACGTACTGGGGTCCTATTGGGTGCTTCGTCAAGGATGGGGCCTTGCGGGGCTGGTCGTAGCCGTCTGCGGCGTGTATCTTTTGCAGCTCCTGTTGCTGGTTCTGTTCGCCAGGCGCGTCTTCCCTCAGCTCCGTCTCGGCCGGCGGTATGTCCGCGTCTCGATGGTTCGGGACCTATTCGGCTACGGGGCGCGTCTTCAGACGTCTCGGGTGGCTGAGCTCATCTGTTTTCATGCGGATAAGGTTTTGCTGGGCTTGTTCGTGCCCATCCGGTACGTGACGTTTTACGATCTGGGGGCGAAGGTGTCGTATTTCTTGCACGACCTTCCGTACATCTTTTTCAACGCCGTCTTCCCGGCGGCCTCGGAGCTGGCCAGTCGTGACGATCATCAACGGCTCTGGTTGCTCTATGAACGAGGCACGAAGTACCTGCTATTGCTGAGCCTGCCGATCCTCTTCGGCACGTGGCTGACGGCTCATTTGATTCTGCAGGCCTGGCTCGGCCACGTGTCTGCGGACGTGCGCCGCGCGATTCTCTTTCTTTCGACCGGGTATTGGACATCCATCAGCGTGGGCATGGTGGCGACCGTGGGGGCGGGCATCGGCTGGGTGAGCACTCAGATGCGGGCCGGGCTGTTGCAGAGCGTGTTGAATCTCGGGTGCTCGACGGGGCTGATCTTGGCGATGGGCTATCAGGGGGCGTTGATCGGCACGCTGACGGCGCTGTTGTGCGGTAACGCCTATTTGTTGCTGCGATTCTGCCGGGACTTCGATCGTTCGGTGGCCGGACATCTGAAGCTGATGCTCAGGGTCTCGCTGGTCAACGCGCCGCCGGCGCTGCTCTCGCTGGGCTACCTTTTGTGGGTAGCCGGCTGGCTGCCGGAGGGGGACCGCGGAGCGGCGCTGCTCGCGTTCGTCGGATGCGTGGGCCTCTATGTTCCGGCCTACCTGGCTGCCATTCGCTGGTCCGGGATTCTGGATCGTGTGGATTGCGAATTGCTGGGCGACTATGTGCCGATGCTGCACTCTCTACTCAGGGCGCCGGCATGATACGGCTGGCGAGATGCCCCCTCTGCGGATCGCGCGACTTCAGCCTCATGTTCACGGTGGCGGAGCAGAGAGTGGAGCGTTGTGCCGGTTGCTCCTTGGCCATGCTCAATCCGCAGCCAACCTGCTCCGATGAGCGGTTGTATGCAGAGGCCTATTACCGGGGCGATTGCCGCGTCAAAGACAGGGGCCAGGAAAACGTCCTGGATCCGGATCGGATCGCACGCCGACTGGACAGTTGCCGGGGCGTTTTGGAAGAGATCGAAGAGACGCTGGGCCGGCGGGGCGCCTTGCTGGACTTGGGATGCGGCCCCGGATTTCTGCTCAAGGCCGCCCAGGACGCGGGATGGACGGTGGCCGGGGCGGACGTGTCGGCCTTTGCGGCAGGCCATGCCCGGGAGCAGTTCGGGATCGCCAACGTGACGACCGGTCCCTTGGAAGCCATAGAGTTTCCCGCCGATTCCTTCGATGCGGTGACGTTGCAGCATGTGATCGAGCATTTCCGTGACCCGGTCCGGATGGTGCGACGGATCAGGGGATGGCTGGCGCCGGGCGGGATCTTGTGGCTGGAAACGCCGGATATTGACTCGGGGCGGGCCAAACGGGAGGGCTCCCGATGGGGCCATATCAAGGTGCCGGAACACCTGTTTTATTTTAACGAGCGGACGCTCACCCGTTTGTTGACGTCCCAGGGCTTGACGGTGCTGGCCGCGCATCGGGAAGTGGAAGGCACGGGATTGCTGGAGGCGGTGTGCGGCGGGTCCGAAGGGGCTCGACGATTCTACGAAGGGGCCAAGCGCATGCCCGGGTTTCTCGCGCTGGTGAAAGCGGTGCGGGGAATGAACGAGTTCTACCGGGCCGGGGTCAGGGGAGAATCGGATGTGGTGCGCCTGCTCGCGAGAAAGGGATAGGGCCATGGCCACGGCGCAAGATTCTCATCCGGAAGCCCTGGTGGCGCTGTTTCCCTGGAAACCCTCGCTGGCTCTCTTCCGCGCGTTGGAGTGTCGGGGGGTTCGCCGCCATGGCGCGTTGCTGTCATCGCCCATTTTGGATCTTGGGTGCGGAGATGGAGAGATCAATCGGCTGTTCCTGGCGGAATACGACTCGGTTGGGATTGACTGGGACCCGGCTCCGCTTCCGAAGGCCAAACAGCTGATGCGCCGGGTCGCTCGGGCGGACGCGCGCCGTCTTCCCTTCCGGAGCGGGAGCTTCGGGGCGGTGTTCGGCAACTGCGCGATCGAGCATTTCCCCGACGTTGATCTGTGCCTCGCGGAGGCCGGCCGGGTGTTGCGCGACGGCGGAACCTTCATCGCTACGGTTCCCAGCGCCCACTGGAAGAACCTATACGTCTGGAACCGGTTTTTCTCGACGCTGGGATTTCCCCGACTCGGCCGAAAGATTGTGGACGCGCACGATCGGGAGGTGGCGCACCGCAATCTGTTCGGGGTCGAGGAATGGACCGGGAAATTGCGCTGCGCCGGACTTGAGCCGGTTGCTTTCGATCCTTACTTGACCCGGCGTGGCGCTCTGTTTACCACCTTCCTGGAGTCGGTTCTGGCTCGGCCATTTCCGTTCCCCGGCTTCTGGACCCATTCGGGCACGCTGTACTTTCTCTCGGGCGTCTTGCGACGGCTGGGGGGGGAGCGATTTTGGAAGCAGGCCTTTGTCCGGCTGATCCGGCCGTTTTACGAGGAAGCCGTTGGACCGGATGGAGTGGCGGCGGGGATCGTCCTTGTGGCTCGTAAGGAGAGGTCCGGGTGACGGGGGGCCTCGTCCGCTGGCTCATCCGTCTGCTCAGTCTGGGCGCTGAGCGGCTGCGGAGGAGACGACCGCCTCCGCCGCCGGCTTCCGTCCGCCGGATCGTGATCCTGCAGATGAGCGGGGTGGGGGATCTCTTGCTGATTACCCCCGCCTTGCGGGCGTTGCGGCGGCTCTATCCGGAAGCGCGGATCGACCTGATCACCTATCAATTGGGGAACGCGGCTTTCCTGCTTCGTGTGCCGAAGATGGGGCGGGGCTGCGAGTTCCCCCTGTTTGATCTGGAGTTGAAGCGGGTCTGGACCCCCTCCTTTTGGCGGGACCTGGCCAAGCCCGTCCGGTTCCTCCGGCAGGAGCCCTGCGACCTCTATGTGAGTTTTCACCATACGTGGCTGCCTCAGTGGTACCTGTTCGAGCTGTGGGTGGCGGCCCGTTCCGACGCGCGGTTTGCCATTGGGATCAATCCGGACTACGTCGGAGGGCCGGGCGTGTTCGATCGGGCCGTGCCCGAGTCGCTGCTGGGGGACCGACACTATCGGCCGTTCTTTCTGGATGTGGTGCGGCTGCTCGGGGAGGCGGGCGACGACCTGGCCACGGAATGTCCGCTGGAACCGGACGAAGTCCGGCAGGCCGGAGACCGTCTCGCGCGCGCGCTGCCTGGGTGCCGCCGCATCCTGTGTCTGCATGTGGGGGCGACCCATGCGGCTCAGGTGTGGCCGATCGAGCGGTATCACAAGCTGGCGCGCCGTTGTTGCGAGGACGGGTGCGGCCTGGTTCTGATCGGCGCCCCGAGCGAACGGGCGCAGACCGATGCGGTGGCGCGCGGTCTGCCGCCGAACCGGGTGTTGAACGTGGCGGGCGAGACCACGCTGTTTGAAATGGCGGCTTTTATCGCCGCATCGGACCTGTTCATCGGCAACGATTCGGGGCCGATGCACGTGGCGATCGCCCTCCGGAAGCCGACCATCGGGCTGATCGGGCCGGGTCTTGCCCGATACCACCGGTATGCTCCGGAGGAGGCCGTGATGCTCCGGAATCCCGTTGTCTTGGATGTCCGGCACGAGAAGGACCGCATCTTTCCCTGGGCCATTACGGTGGATGAGGTCTATGCGGCGGCCAGGAAGTTGTTGCCATGAGAATCCTCCTCATCGTCAACGAATTCCCCCCGCAGCAGTTGCGAGGGACCGCCATGGCTACGGCCTCGCTGGCCCAAGCGCTGGCCCGACGCGGGTGGGAGGTGCAGGTGATTGTTGCCCGATCCGATGGCAGCCCTCCCGAGGAAATGGTCGGCCCGGTTCGGGTCCACCGTCTGGCGATCCGGCACGTTCCGTTCACCGGAACGGTGCAGCGGTTGGCGCGGATTCTGGCATTGGCACGGAAGATCCGCCCCGACCTTGTGCAAGGGCAAGCGGCCTCATGCGGTCTCTTTGCGGTGTTGGTGGGTCGGTGGCTCTCGATTCCTTCCATCACGTATGTCCAGGGCATGGATTTTCATGAAGCGGGGCGGCTCCGTCGGATGCTGGAAGTCGGACCGGCGATTCGCTATGCGACCAAGACTCTCGCTGTCAGCGATCTGTTCGCGACGGCGATCAGACCCTACACCGCCGGGCCGGTCCAGTCCGTGCCGCACGGATATCAACCGGAGCGGATTGCGCCGGAGGTGGAGGCGACGGCCAAGGGCATGATGGGCATGAACGGCCCGAACCTGCTCTTTGTCGGGCATCTGGAGCCGGACAAGGGAGAAACCTACCTCTTGCCGGCCGTGGCGATGCTCGCCAAGGACTGGCCGGGGGTGACGCTGCACATGGTCGGCGACGGGCCGCTGCGCGCCGAGTTGGAGGCGCTTGCGGCCCGCCTCGGCATTGCGGCGCTCGTCAAATTTTACGGCTGGTTGCCGCACGCCACCGCCCTCGCTCTGATGCGACAGGCGGATCTGTTCGTGCTCTCCAGCGTGATGGAGCCGTTCGGGATCGTGGTGGTGGAGGCGCTGAACGAGGGCTGTCCCGTCGTGGTGACGACGGCTTGCGGCAGCGCGATGGCAGTGGAGCAGGGCCGGAGCGGGTTCGTTGTGCCGCCCGCGGATGTGCATGCCTTGGCGGATGCCATGCGGACCATCCTGGCCGACCAGGGTTTGAAAGAGGCGATGCGTCGGGCCGCGCGCGAGGCAGGAGCGCAGTACAGCTGGGACCGGATCGTGGAACGCTTTGAGCGGGTCTACGCCACACTCCTGAGGATGGACCGATGACACTGTCCATTCTGATCGTCAGCTTCAATACCAAGGCGATGTTGGAGGAATGCCTTCGGTCCATCCGCGCCCATCCGCCGGCGCCGGCCTGCGAAGTCTTCGTCGTGGACAACGGATCCAGGGACGGAAGCCCGGAACTGGTCGCGGAGCGGTTTTCCGATGTGCATCTGATCACCAACCAGGACAATCGCGGGTTTGCCGCTGCGAACAACCAGGCGCTGGCGTTGGCGAAGGGGGACGTGGTGCTCTTCCTCAATTCCGATACCTGCCTGCTGCCGGATTCGCTCGGTCCGCTGCTGGAGCGTCTGAATGAACAGCCCAGGGTCGGAATCGTAGGGCCCACCGAGGAGTTTGCGGGCGGGCCTGCCTATCCCACCATCTGTCCGGCGCCGGATTTGTGGTTTCTTTTTCTCACACACACGGGGTTGCGGCATTACTTTTATACCAATGCCAGGATCAATCCCTACCGGAAGATTTGGGAACGGGCTCGCCTGAGCGGGGAGCCGGTGGAGGTGGCCTGGCTGTCCGGGGCGTGCTTGATGGTGCGCCGGACGGTCTTGGAGGAGGTGGGCCCTTTCGACGAAGGCTACTTTTTTTATATGGAGGAGACCGATCTCTGCGAGCGGGCCCGCCGGGCTGGCTGGCGGGTCGAGTACGTGCCTCGGGGACGGATCATTCACCATGGAGGCGGGTCCAGCGAAAAGGCCAGGGGGGGCTTGTTGACCCTTTCTGGGACCCTGAGCGAGTTGCGGTACTTTCGAAAACACCGGAATGGCGTCGAGCTCTTGCTGCTCAAGGGGCTGCTCTTCGTCGAGTTTGCCCTGAAATGGCTCATCGCCCCGTGGAATGATCCCCGACGCTGGGCGTATCGCCAGATCCTGCGGGTGATCGTGGGAGCGAGGCCGTCGGCCATAACGAAGGAAGACCTGTGCCTACGTTGAGCATCTGCATCGTCTCCTATCGGGTGCGCGATTTGCTGGCGGCCTGCCTTCGGTCTATCGAGGAGAATGGGTTTGCCCGGAGTTGGGAAGTCATTTGCGTGGATAATGCCTCAGGGGATGGGACCGTGGAAACGGTGAAGCCTCTGTTTCCCGCCGTGCGCTGGATCGAGAATCGAGAAAACATCGGCTTCGCGCCGGCGGTTAATCAGGCTGCCGCCGAAGCGACCGGCGAGTATCTGTTGCTGCTCAATCCGGATGGGGCCTTGATCACGGGAGCGTTGGATCGGCTGGTCTCATTCCTGGAGGCGCATCCGGATGTCGGAGTGGTGGGCCCCCGGTTGCTGTTGCCGGATGGGGCGCCCTACGTCTCGGCCACCAAATTCCCGACCGCCGCCACGATCCTGCTGTATGAAACGAGGCTGAACCGTCTCATGCCCGGAAGCCGGATCCTGCGGCCCTATGGCCGGCAACTCGCGGGCACGGAGCCCTTTCCGGTTGATGCGGTCGAAGGGTCTTGCCTGATGACGCGGCGTTGGCTCTGGACGCAGCTGGGTGGGTTCGACTCCCGGTATTTCTTCGGCGTGGAGGAGCTGGATTTTACCTGGAAGGTCAAGCGGGCCGGCTACGGGGTGTGGTTCCATCCGGAGCCAGGGATGATCCATCGCCATTCCGGCTCCAGCGGCGGCACTCGGAAGGGGACCTTGGTTTTGCTCTCGGTCACCTTGGGGATTCTGCATTTTATGCAAACCAATCGAGCCGCAGCCTATGCTCTTCTGCGGCTGCCGCTGCTGGCCGTCCTGCTGACCAAGTGGGTCGTCGTCGCCGGCCTGGGGCGGGTCGAGCAAGCGGTGGCGTTTCGGGAAGCGGCGAAGGCTCTGCTCGGCGTCAGGCCTCCATGGGTGACGGATAGGGACCGAAGGAAATGGGCATGCTAAGCGAACGAGTCAAGCGCTGGCTCAGGTGGGAGCGGGAAGAGCTTCCGCCAGGCCTGGCGGCGCGGCTTCTCCGCCGGTATTTGCTCTGGAACAACGACTGGTACGGGTCTCACGCGATCCGCTATCTCCCTATTGTGCGGCTCCTGAGGCGGATTCGGTCCGACAAGCGATGGCCGGTGTTGGAAGTCGGGTCGGCCGACCGGGGGATTGTGCCCTTCCTTCGGCGGCCGGTCGTGGCGCTGGATCTCCGGTTCGATCGCGACAACATGCGCCGCGCGGGAGGCCTCGTCCTGCCCGTGCGCGGCAGGATCGAACACCTGCCTTTTCCCGACGCATCGTTTGAGGCCGTGATTGCCGTGGACATGTTCGAGCACCTTCCCGCCCCTGTGCGCGAGCGGGCTGTGCGGGAAATGGCACGCGTCGCCCGTCGGTGCGTGGTGATCGCGGTGCCCTGCGGGCAGCGGGCGCTGGCGATGGAGCAGCGGCTGGATCGGTATCACCGGAAACGGTTCGGCCTGTCGAACCGCTGGCTGGTGGAACATTGGGAGAACGGGTTGCCGGAAGGGGAGGCCTTCGCCTCCGAGATCCGAGCGGCGGTGCCCTCCGGCCGGTTGCGCGTGATCGGGAATGCGCCGTTGCGACTCTGGTACGCTCTGGAAGCGCTGGACATCGCCGTGCCCCGGAACTATCTGCGGCGAGCCCTGACGGGCTGGATCGTCAATTTGGCCAGCCGACTGGACGCGGCGGACCCGTACCGCCGTATTTTCGTCTTGGAGGTCACGGCCCCATGAGCGAGCCGATCCCGATTCCCAGCCGGGAGTCTCTCAACGAGACGGACATCAAGACAGTCCGGTGGCAGGAGTCGATCTTCGTCGAGGAGAACTACACGGTCGAATATGCCCACGACGTCCAGCACCGGCGCCTCGTCCAGTACGTCGTCGAGGCCCTTGAGGCGCGGCCTACGGCCACGGTGGCGGACCTGGGTTGTGGAGAAGGGCTGAACCTGCTGGCCGTCTGCCGGCAGGCGTCGCGGGAGGGGGTTCGCTACATCGGGGTGGATCTGAATCGAGCGGCGCTGCGGCGGGCGGCCAACCGTATCGCGTATCGCGGCTATCGGAACGTCGAATTGCTGGCCGGGGACGTCCTGGATACGGGGCTTCCCGCGGCGAGCGCCGACGTGGTCGTGTCGTCGGAAGTCATCGAGCATTTGCGCGACCCGCAACGGCTTCTGCGGGAGATCTGGCGGGTGCTGGCGCCCGGCGGAACCGCCATTATCACCACGCCCAACTTGTCGAACTATCCGCGGCGTATCGGGAATCTGGCGGATCGGCTTCTGCGGGGCAGGCTCAGGGACCGGGCCTATGCCGGCATGGCGGACCGGGCCGAGGGAACCGGGTTTACCCCGGACGAAGCGGCGGGCATCCTCGGGCACGTGTCGGAAAAGCCGGCCAGGATCTGGCGGCAACTGGCGCGTCAGGCGGGCTTCCGGACGAGACTCTATCGGGGGAGCACGCTGGTGTACGGCTATCCCTGGTTGGCCCGTCATCCGGCCCTCTTTGGCCTGCTCTGTCTGGCGGACGGTCTGTTGGGCTGCCTGCCCCGGTGGTTCGATACCTCGCATGATTTGCTCATGGTGATGACGAAGGATCCCGGCGCATGACGGCGCAAGCGGAGCCAGACAGGCGAAATCTTCGCGCCAGGTTTCACGCTGCCTCGTGGCGGCCCGCCCGAGAAGTCCCACGTCCCTTCGTACGCCATCGGAATCCCACGCCGTCGCCCGGACGCGTCTGGCACGACCCGGTGGGGGAGGGAGAGCCGCTGGTCACCGTGGTCATTCCGACCAGTGATGCGGACCGGGAGGGGTATTTTGGGCAGCTCTTGGAGCAAATGGGACGACAGACCCTGCAGCAATACGAGCTGATCGTCGTGCTGGGCGATCCGCGCCAGGGCCGGGCCATCAACATTGCGGCGGCCCTGGCCAGGGGACGCTACCTGCTCACTCTGGACGACGATACCTCCCTCCACGCGCCGGCAGCGTTTGCGAATCTGGTGGCGGTGCTGGAGGCTCGTCCCGAGATCGGCATGGCCGGCGGGAACAACGTGGTTCCGGATGATGCGAGTCCGTTCGTGCGACGGGCGATGCAGCAGATTCCGCGGCGCTCGTGGATGCCGGTGAGGGAGGTCACGGAATCCGACTTGGCCGAGCATCCCTGTTTGATGATGCGGACCGAGGAATTCAAAGCCGTCGGCGGGGAGAACGAATGGCTGCCGCGCGGGCTGGACCCGTACCTGCGCCAGGCGTTCCGTGATCTTGGCAAACGGGTCGTCGTCGTGCCCGGCGTGCTCTATTCGCATCTGCCGCCGGCGACCTGGCGCGGCCTGCTTCGGCAATTCGTCCGCAACGGGAGGCAGGCGGCGTTCGTCAATCGCCACTATCCCCAATGGGTGCTCGAGACGCCTTCGGCGCACGGCGCGTTCACGCTCCGGGTCCCGTTTTGGGTCCGGGCGGCCAGGTTTCCATGGCAGTTGGCCAAGGCGCTGCTGACCGGCAAGCCGATTTGGTGCCTCTGTGAGGTCGCCTACGCGGTCGGCTTTCTCCAGGAACGGTGGCGGAAAAAGGAGTGACGGATCATGATCGGTGAGCGTGGGCAACAGGGCCCGCCGCGGTTGTCCGTGGTGATGCCCGTCTACAATGAACGGCAGACGATCGAAGAGATCCTCTGCCGGGTCCAGGCCGTGGCGATCGAGAAGGACATCATCGTCGTGGACGACAAGTCCACGGATGGGACGAGGGAATTTCTCGAGCTGCTCGCGCGGAACGCCGAGACCCTTGGCAGCATGGCGCTCCCTCGCGCAGGCAAGACCCTGCGCACCGACAATATCCGGGTCTTCTTTCAGGAGGTCAACCGGGGCAAGGGAGCGGCGCTCCGTCGCGGATTCCAGGAGGCCCGCGGCGACATGGTCATCGTGCAGGATGCGGATTTGGAGTACGACCCGCAGGACTACCGCATGCTCCTGGCGCCCATCGAGCAAGGGCTGGCGGATGTGGTCTATGGGTCCCGCTTTCTGGGGGGGCCGCACCGGGTGCTGCTGTTTTGGCATCAAATGGGCAACACCGTCCTGACCCTGCTCTCCAACATGGTCACGGACGTGAATCTTTCGGATGTCTGGACCTGTTTCAAGGCCTTTCGGCGCGAGGTCTTGCAGGGCATCACCTTGCGGGAGAACCGGTTCGGGTTCGAGCCGGAAATTACCGCCAAGGTGGCGAGGGGCCGATGGCGCATCTACGAAGTGCCCGTGTCCTACCACGGACGGACCTATGCCGAAGGCAAGAAGATCACGTGGCGGGACGGGATCGTGGCGGTCTGGTGCATTCTCCGGTACGGGCTCTTGCGAGGGTGACGGGCGGAAGGGCCGTCGGCGGGGCGGCGGAATGAGTGATCGTCGGGAGCAGAGACGCTGATGTGCGGTATTTGCGGCTTGGTCGGTCAGGCCGGCCGGGGAGACGAGGCGGTGCTGGCGCGCATGATGCGCCGCCTGGAGCATCGGGGGCCGGACGAGAACGGGACGCACCAGGAGCCGGGCATCCGATTGGGGATGCAGCGGCTGCGCGTGATCGATCCGCAGGGCGGGCGTCAGCCGATCTCCAACGAAACCGGCACGGTCTGGGTGGTGATGAACGGGGAGATCTACAACTACCGGGCACTGCGGCGGGAGTTGATCGCCAAGGGCCATCGGTTTACGACCAACTGCGACACCGAGGTGCTCGTGCACCTCTACGAACAGGAAGGCGAGGCCGGCGTGCAACGACTCCGCGGCATGTTCGCTTACGCGATCTGGGATCGCGAGCGGGCACGCCTGCTCCTGGTCCGCGACCGGTTGGGCATCAAGCCCCTGTACTACTCGTTGTTGCCCGGCGCGGGGGGGAGTGGGACGGGGCTGGCCTTTGCCTCCGAATTGCCGTCCCTCCTGGAAGCCCTTCCGTCCCGTTCCGTCAATCCTTCGGCGGTGGCTCAGTACCTGACCTGGCTTTACGTCCCTGGGCCGGGCACGATGTACGAGGGAGTCCGGCAGCTCCAGCCGGGGGAATGGCTGAGGGTGGAGAACGGCCGGGTCGAAACGGGGCGCTACTATCATCCGAGCATGGCCCTGCACCAGAGCGAGGCCCCGCCGGCGCCTGGCGCGTCGCCGCGCCGAAGCGCCTCCGAAGCCGACCTGGAAGAGCGGTTTCTGGGCCTGCTCAAGGACACGGTGCAGGCGCATCTGGTGAGCGACGTGCCCCTGGGCCTCTTCCTGTCGGGCGGGCTCGATTCCGGCTCGATTCTGGCGATGATGCGTCTGGTCACCGACGGGCCGATCAAGAGCTTTTCGATCGGATATGGGGCGCCGGCGGATCGGTCCTACAACGAGCTCGACGCGGCCCGTCTCATGGCGGATCGCTTCGGGGCCGAGCATACGGAGGAGCGGCTGACTCCGGATGCCGTGACCCTGCTGCCGAAAATCGTGGCGGCCATGGGGGAGCCTTTTGCCGATGCTTCGGCCATTCCGACCTACCTGGTGTCGGAAGTGGCGCGACGGTCCGTCACGGTGGCCCTGGCGGGGATCGGCGGGGACGAGCTGTTCGGAGGCTACCCGCGGTACCTGGGGATGCGGGCCGCCGCCCGCTATGCGCTGGTACCGGCCGCCCTGCGCCGCTGGGTGGGCGCGCACGTGGCGCCGTTCCTGCGCGAAGGGGAGGGCAGCCGGGATCAGCTCGGCCGGCTCAAACGGTTTTTGCGGGACGGTCAACGGGACCTGCCGGATCAGTATTGCCAATGGACCACCTTTCTGCCTGTCGAATGGGGGCTTTCGGCCTTGACCGGGGATTGCCTGGCGGGCGGAGAGCCGGAGGCGACCCTCGGGGCCTACCACGCCCTGTTCGATCGCTGGCCGGCCGGCGATCCGGCCGACCGGGCCATGGGGCTGGACCTCCAGACCTATCTGCCCGACGACTTGCTCCGGATGGGGGACCGGCTCAGCATGGCCCATTCGCTCGAGTTGCGCGTGCCTTTCTGCGACCATGACCTGCTGGCGTTTGCCTGCAGCCTGCCGCCCTCGGTCCGGTTCGACGGGTGGACGTTGAAAGGATTCATGAGGAAATCGCTGAGCCGCCTGTTGCCTCCCGCGATCGTCAACGCGCCCAAGCGGGGCTTTCAGGTGCCGCTCGCGCGCTGGCTGCGCGACGATCTCCGCGAAATGGTCCGGGATCTGCTCGGCGAGGAGACGGTGCGGCGTCGGGGCTACGTGAAGCCGGAGTACGTTCGGTGGTTGCTTGAGGAGCATGGCGCGGGACGGCGGAACTTCGCCGATCAGATTTTCGCCCTGCTGGTGTTGGAACTCTGGCACCAGAGTCTGGAGAGGGCGCAGCCGGCATGAAGGTCTTGCTCTTGGCCGAGGTGTCGGCGGTGACGGTCATCGGCGGGGCCGAGCGGGTCCTGCAAGAACAAGCCCTGGGGTTGGATCGGCTGGGACATCAGGTCAGCGCGGTCGTGCGGGCCCCGGTCGGAGACGAGCGGTCACAGGTGACGTTGGGCATGATACAGGAATATCGCTACCGAGTGTCACGGAACCATGAGTGGGGGTTCGTCCTCTCCTCGGTGCGGGGATCGGTGCGGGCGCTGGATGAAGCCGGGCGGGGCGGCATGCCCGATGCGGCCGTCGTGCATCAGTCCATGGCGGGGCTGGGGCCGATCCTGCTCCGGCGTGCGGCGATCCGGGGATGGGTCTACGTCTGCCACTCCCTGGCCCACGAGGAATATGTGACCAGGACGAAGCCGGGGACCGGCCTGCTCGCCCGCGTTAGGTGGGCGGCCAATGCGCAGGTGCGGCTCCGGTGCGAGCGGATCGTCATGCGCCGCTGCGCGCGCATCATCGTGTTGAGCGAGTTCATGAAACAGCGGGTGATGCGCGTTCACGGCATCGAGGCGGAGCGGATGCGGGTCATTCCCGGCGCGGTGGACATCGAGCGCTTTCGTCCCCCCGACGATCCCGTGGCCGTGCGGGATCGGCTGAACCTGCCGCAGAAGAAAGTCATTCTCTTCACGGTGCGGAATCTCGTGCCGCGCATGGGCCTGGACAACCTGCTGCGCGCGCTGGCCGGATTGGGCTCGGCACGGCAGGACCTGCTCCTGTTGATCGGCGGGGAAGGGCCCTTGCGGGCCTCCTTGCAGAGTCTGATCGACGAGCTGGGCCTGACGCAGTCGGTCCGCCTGCTCGGATTTCTTCCGGAGCAGGACCTGCCGCTCTACTATCAGGCGGCCGATCTCGTGTTGATGCCGACGCAGGAGCTGGAAGGGTTCGGACTGGTTACGGTCGAAGCCCTGGCCTGCGGAACCCCGGTCCTGGGGACCCCGGTCGGGGCCATTCCTGAAATTCTGGCCCGGGTGGACCCTCGGTTGGTGGCGGAGGGCAGCGACGGCCCGGCGCTGACCGCGGCGCTTCAGCGGACACTGACGCGGTTCCGCGATCAGCCGGGGGAACAGGAGCGTCTGTCCCGGCTGGGACGCGAACTGGTGCTGACGGAGTACCATTGGGATCGACACAATCGACAACTGGATCAGGTGCTGCGCGAGGTCTGCGGCGAGGCGGGCGAGACCCGTCAGGGGCGGTGACGTGGCGCCGCGCAAGGTCATCCATGTCATCACGCGGCTTGACTGGGGCGGGTCCGCGCAGAATACGCTGCTGACGACGTTGGGGCACGACCGGACCAAGTTCGCGCCGGTCGTCGTGGCGGGCCGGGCCGGACGTTGGGATGCGCAAGGCGGGGATCGGGCAACCGAGGCCAATTGCCGGCGCCTGACCCAGGCGGGAGTGAGGTGGGTGCTGCTGCCGACGCTGACACGCGAGATCAATCCGCTCAAGGACCTGGCGACCCTGTGGCGGCTGGTTGCGTTGTTCCGGCTGGAACGGCCGGCGATCGTCCATACCCATACGTCCAAAGCGGGCGTGCTGGGCAGACTCGCCGCCTGGCTGGCGGGAGTGAAAGTCGTCGTGCACACGCCGCACGGCCATGTCTTCTATGGCCATTTCGGGCCCCTGGCCTCGCGGTTGTTTTTGTGGATCGAGCGGGGATTGGCGCGGACGACGACGGAACTGATTGCCTTGACGGAGGCCGAGCGGGATGAGCATCTCGTCCGTCGCGTCGGCCGGCCGGAGCATTTTTCCGTCGTGCCCAGCGGCATCGACCTGAGTCGGTTTCGCGCTGCGGCTTCAAGGGGGGCTCGCGTCCGTCCGGCCTGGTTCGACTGTCCCGCCGATGCGCTTGTGATAGGATCGGTCGGCTGGTTGACGGAGGTGAAGGGGCATCGGTTTCTGATCGAGGCCTTCGCCAGGCTGAAACCGGTTTATCCGAACCTGCATCTGGTGATCGTGGGGAGCGGGGGTTTGCGCGACGCCTACCTGGCCTTGGCGGACCGTGTCGGGGTCGCCGACGCCCTGCATCTGCTGGGGGATCGGCAGGATGTGCCGGACTGTCTGGCGGGCATGGACCTGTTCGTGCTGCCCTCGTTGAACGAAGGGATGGGCCGGGCGTTGATCGAAGCCATGGCCGCCGGGATTCCTGTTGTGGCCAGCAAGGTCGGCGGCGTGCCGGCGATCGTCGAAGATCGGCGCACCGGGCTGCTCGTGCCGGCCGGCGACGCAGGGGCGCTGGCGTCGGCCTTGGAGGAATTGGTGCAGAAACCGGCATGGGCCAAAGAACTCGGCGCGGCGGCCAGCCGGAGCATCGGCGAACGGTTCGGGTCAGACGCGATGGTGCGGGCCATCGAATCCGTCTACGACAAGGCCCTGGCGGAAGCCGGTCGACGGGGGATGCCATGAACCGCCGGCAGTTGGCGCCGGTTTTGTTGGCTGGCTTCTGGCTGGCCGTGGCGGCTGTGCCGGCCTTGGCGGACCAACCGACGCTCACCCCCCTGGTGACCAGTTTTCACGTGCACAGTACGGTCAGCACCGGCGACCTCACCCTGGATCAGGTGGCCGAGCAGGCGGAAGCCCTGGGCCTGGACGCGGTGGTCCTGACCGACAATTTCGTCCTTCGGTACGAGTACGGGCTCGCTCCGCTCCGCGGCCTGCTCAAGCGCACGTTTTCCCTCCGGTCGGTCCTCGATTACGGGCTGGACCGGTTTCTGAATGATGTGGCGGCGGCGCAGGCCCGCCATCCCAAGGTGCTGTTGATTCCCGGCGTCGAGGTGGTGCCGCACTATTATTGGACCGGCTCCCTGTTCGAGGGCAACCTGACGATGCACAATTCCCAGAAAAACATCCTGGCGTTCGGCTTGGCGCGCGCGGAAGACTATGCCGCGCTGCCGGTGAACGGCAACCCAAGCTCCTATCACTATGATTGGGCCAGTGCCGCGACGTTGTCGCCGGTGCTGCTGTTCGTGCCGGCGATCCGGCTCTGGTTCCACCGGAGCGCCAGGACCTCACGTGATGGGCGGCTGTCCTATCGGGTACGTCGCAAGCACCGGCTGGCTTCCTTTCTGCTGGCCGCCGCCGCCTCCCTGCTCCTGTTCAACGCCTGGCCGGTCGGCGAGCCGGTCTACAGCATCTATGACGAGCACCTGAGCTACAAGCCCTATCAAACGTTCATCGATGCCGTGGCGGCGCGCGGCGGGGTGACGATCTGGTCTATGCCCGAAGCGCGAGACTTTAATGTGTTCGACTACGGCCCCCTGGGCAAGGTGACCGTCAAGACGGAGCCGTACGCAGACGCCTTGGTGATGACCAGCGGCTACACCGGCTTCGGCGGGATCTATCAGGACAATCGGACGGTGATCAATCCGGGCAATAACTGGGACCAAATTCTGGGCCAGTACGCGGCGCAGCGCAAGGGCCAGGCCCCGCCGTTCACGGTCGGGGAGATTGCTTTCCACGGCATGAATCGGGACACGAGGGAACTCGACCAGGTGCTGACGGTCTTCTGGGTCCGCGAACGGAGCGCGGCCGGGCTTGTGGAGGCGCTCCGCAGCGGGCGAGTGTATTCGGCAGGCCAATACGTCAAGGGGGCCGGCCTGCGGCTCGATCAGTTTCGCGTCGAGTGCGAAGGCGGCGCCAGGGGAGCCGGGAGCGGCGAGTCGCTCGACCCCAACGGAGCCAGGGACGTGGCGGTGCGGGTGCGGGTCACGGCTGCAGACCAGGGGGCGCGTCCCATCACGCTCACGCTGATCCGCTCGGGCCAGGTGACTGCGACCCTGACGGGCGTCACGCCGTTCGAACAAGTGCTGTCCGATCCGGGGGCGCCTCCGGGAGTCTGGAACTTTTATCGCGTCTCGATCCAGGGCCAGGGGAGCGAGATTCTGAGCAACCCGATTTTCGTCGGGCCGGTGCCCGCCGCTCGATATGATGAGCTGGGCAGGCCGATACAGGCGTATCCGGACGCAGGGCCGGCGCCGGCCGTGGAGCCGCGGGGATTGTAATGTTGGTCGCGATCCATCAACCTCAGTATCTGCCCTGGTTGGGCTATCTGGACAAGATTGATCGGGCCGATGTCTTCGTGATACTGGACACCGTTCAGTTCAAGAAGAACGAATGGCAGAACCGCAATCGCATCCGGACGGCGCAGGGTTGCCAGTGGGTGACCGTGCCCGTGCTCCATCGGTTCGGGCAGCCGATCAATGAAGTCCGCATCAATCCGAGCGAGGACTGGGCCGCCAAGCACGTGCGGACGATCGAGATGCACTATGCCCGTGCGCCGCACCGCGAGCCGTTCCTGGAGGGGTTGCGGGCGATTTGCCGGCGTCCCTGGGAACGGTTGTCGGATCTCAACGTGGCGGTGCTCACCTGGCTGTTGGAGGCCTATGGCATCACGACGCCCCTGCGCATGGCGTCGGAGATGACGCTGCGGGACGAGCCGACGGATCGGCTGATCGATATCTGCCGGACCGTGGGAGGCACCGGCTATCTGGCCGGAGCCGGCGCCGCCGGGTACATGGATATGCCGAGGTTCGAGGCGTCAGGGATAGGATTGGAGGTGCAGGACTTCCACCATCCGGTGTATCCCCAATGTTATGAACCGTTCATGCCCGGCATGGCCGCGATCGACTTGCTCTTCGCCTGCGGCGGCGAGGCCCTCCGGATCCTGCGCGACGCGCGGCAACAATCCCGTGAGGCGCGAAGTGTCTGACACAGAGGAACGAGGTACGCTTCACGAGAGACGAGGTGCGGGAGCATCGCACAAGGCAAACAACCGCTCGCCCGCAGACGATCGGGAAAGAACAGTGACGGCGAAGTAACTATCCGCTCACATCTGATCGAAGTGAGCGGTTCAAGCGAAGCTTGGTATGGAGGTTGCGATGACTTCGGAGGACTCGAACCGGATTCGCATCTTGGCACTGGGCGCCCATCCCGACGATATCGAGGTGGGGTGCGGAGGGGCGCTCCTGCGGTACTCAAAGCAAGGCCAGCAGGTCTTCCTGATGGTTATGACCGAAGGCGAGCTGGGAGGGGAAGCGCGGGTCCGCACGGCCGAGCAGGGCAATGCGGCAAAAATCATGGGAGCCGACAAAGTCTATTGGGGCGGATATCCCGATACCGCCATTCCCAACGATCGAGGGCTGGTGCAGAAGATCGAACGAGTGGTGCAGGAGGTCGCTCCCCACGTGATCTTCGTACATTTCCCCGACGATACGCACCAGGATCACCGCCATCTGGCGATGAGCGCTGTCTCGGCGTCACGCTACATCAAGAACGTGTTCTTCTACGAAGGGCCGACGACGCAGCATTTTTCTCCGACGGTCTTCGTGGACATCGGCGCCGTTCTGGACGACAAGATCAAGGCGCTTCAGGCCCATGCGTCGCAGGTCAACAAGACCAACGTGGAAGGGCTGAGCATCGTCGACGTGACGAAGTCCGCGGCGCATTTCCGCGGCATCCAGGGGCGGGTGAAGAACGCGGAAGGGTTCGTGCCCTTGCGCATGTTTTTACTCTAATATCATGGCGCACGCTGGTTCTCCGGTTCCCCACTCACGTCCCACCCTCGGCGAGGCCGAGGTCAAGGCCTTGGCCTCGGTGCTTGCCTCCGGACAGGTGACCCAGGGGCCGCAGACCGACGCGTTCGAGCGGGGAGTGGCGGAGTTGGTGGGGGTCCGCGGCGGCGTCGCGGTCAGTTCCGGCACGGTCGCGCTGGAAGTCGCATTGCTGGGTCTGGGCATCGGTCCCGGCGACGAAGTCATTCTCCCGACCTATGTCTGTGTCGCGCCTTGGCTGGCCGTGACCCGGGTGGGGGCGACTCCGAAGCTGGTGGACATCGAGCCGCGGTCCTACAACATCGATCCGGCTTCCGTCCGACAGGCTCTCTCGCCCCGCACGAAGGCGGTCATCGTGCCGCATCTGTTCGGGTTGCCGGCGGACCTGACCGCCCTGCAATCCTGCGGGGTCCCGTTGATCGAAGATTGCGCGCAAACGGTGGGAGCCGTTGAGCGGGGCCGGCGGGTCGGGAGCGTGGGCCGCGCGACCGTCTGCTCTTTTTACGCCACCAAGCTCCTGTGCGCCGGCGAAGGCGGCATGGTGTTGTCGAATGACACCGGATTGTTGGAGCAGTGGCGGGCTCTGCGCGAATACGATGAAAGCGACCGCTTGAATCCGCTCTCCTACAACCGCAAGCTGACGGATATGCAGGCCGCGCTCGGCCTCGTCCAGGTCAACCGGTTCCAGGAGCTTGCGCGCCGGCGGGCGGCCATTGCCGCCAGGTACGGGGCGGCGCTGGGCGCCTTGGGACTCACACTGCCGGTCGTCCCGGACGGGCGCACGCATGTCTACTATCGGTACGTGGTGCGGATTCCGGAGTCGGCCGGGCCCTTGGACGGGATCATCGCACGGCTGGAGGGGCGGGGCGTCCAGTGCCGGCGACCCGTGTTCCGGCCGATTCATCGCTATCTGGGAGAGGCCGGCTTTCCCGCAAGCGAGGAGGCCCATGCCAGGGCCTTGTCGCTTCCCGTCTATCCCTCGTTGACCGATGCCGAAGCGGCGTCGGTGATCCAAGCCCTGTGCGAGGAGTTTCGATGACGACGGTCGAGCGCGACGAGCCCAGGTGGCCTAGTTGGGCCCTGTGGATCGGGCTGGGGGGGCTGGCGCTGCTCCTGATCCCGTCCGCGCGCGAATTCTACATCGTGGAGGGACGCCGGTGGCTCTACATTCTGCTGCTGTCGTTCGCGGTCGCCTTCACGCTGACACCCGTTCTGATTCGATTGGGCATCCGGTGGGGATTGGTGGATCAGCCTTCGGAGCGGAAGATTCACGCGATGCCGATCCCGCGCATCGGCGGTTTGGCCGTCTATCTCGGGTTCGTCGGGGCCATCTTGATCAATTCGATTCTGGAGGACTGGATGGTGGCCATTCTGTTGGCCGGGTCCCTCCTCCTCGTGGTCGGGATCGTGGACGATGCCAGGGGGCTTCCGGCCTGGCTCCGATTGGGGGTTCAGTTGCTCGGCGCCGGGATGGTGATCTATACGGGCAAGATGCTCACGTTGTTTCCCCCCGGCCCCTTCGGCACGACGATCAACGTCTTGTTGACCTTCTTGTGGATCGTCGGCATCACGAACGCCTTCAACTTCTTCGACGGGATGGACGGGCTGGCGGCCGGCATGGCCATGCTGATGGCCTTCTTCATGGGCATCGTGGCCTATGAGACGAACCAGCCTGGCCTGGCCTGGCTGGCGGTGGCGGTCATCGGGTCCAGCCTGGGGTTCTTCTTCTACAATTTCAGGCTCGATAGGGGGGATGCCCTGATCTTTTTGGGCGACGGCGGGGCCACCTTCCTCGGTTTTACCCTGGCCTGCCTCGCCGTCAAGGGCGAATGGGCCGACAACAATCCCATCGTGTCGTTCAGCAATCCCTTGCTGATCTTCGGGGTGCTGATCTACGACATGATCCATATCACCGTGGAGCGGATCAGGACCGGCAAGGTCGCATCGGTGAAACAATGGATCGATTATGTGGGCAAGGATCACTTGCATCACCGGTTTGCGCGGCTGCTCGGCAGCAAGCGGGCCAGCGTCGAGCTGATCTTCGCGTTGGTGACGACCTTGGGGCTGGCCGCCATCGTGTTGCGCAAAGCGGGCACGACGGAGGCGATCCTCTTGCTGGCTCAGGCCGCCTTGATCATGATCATGATCACCATTGTGGAGCATTATGCCTGGCGTGAGAACGAACCGTAGTTGAACAACCGACGAGGAGCGTAACTTATGGTACCGACGGTGGAGTGGAACGAGGGGGCCGTCCGGCTCCTGGACCAGGCTCAGCTTCCCGAGAAGGTCGTTTTCCTGGATTGTCGCGATTACCAGACGGTGGCCAGGGCGATCCGCGAGCTGCGGGTGCGGGGAGCGCCGGCCATCGGCGTGACGGCGGCGATGGGCATAGCGCTTGGATCAAATGCAATTAAATCAGACAACTTTGACGAATTTTCGAAAGAAGTACATGAGATTTGTGATGTCCTGGCTGCGACGCGGCCGACCGCGGTAAATTTGTTCTGGGCCATCGAGCGGATGAAGCGGACCCTGGCCGAGAGCCGACAGTTTTCGGTGGAGGCCATCAAGCGGCGGCTGGTGGAGGAGTCGCAGCGGATTCTGGACGAAGATATCGCCATGAACAAGACCATGGGGCGTCATGGGGCGGCGCTCGTCAAAGACGGGCAGACGATTCTGACCCACTGCAACGCCGGGGCCTTGGCGACGGCCGGCTATGGGACAGCCTTGGGGGTGGTCCGGGCCGCCTGGGAACAGGGGAAAAAGATCAAGGTCTTGGCCGACGAGACGAGGCCCGTACTGCAAGGAGCCAGGTTGACGGCCTGGGAGTTGATGCAGGACGGCATTCCCGTCACGCTGATCACGGACAACATGGCCGGGGCCTTGATGCGGCAGGGGCTGGTGCATCTCTGTGTCGTGGGAGCGGATCGGATCGCGGCCAACGGGGACGTGGCCAACAAGATCGGGACCTACTCGGTGGCGGTACTGGCCAAGGCGCACGGCATTCCCTTTTATGTCGCCGCTCCCTATTCGACCATCGATCTGAACACGCCGTCGGGCGAGCAGATTCCCATCGAGCAGCGACAGCCGGGGGAGGTCACGTCGATTTGCGGCAAGGCGGTCGTGGCGCCGGTCGGCGTTCCGGTGCTGAACCCGGCCTTTGACGTGACGCCGGCCGCCTACATCACCGCGATCATCACGGAGCGGGGCGTGTTCAAGCCGGGAGAGCTGGCCGAGCGGTTTCGCACCTAGCGGAGGTTGCAACCGGCCCCTGCTTCGACTAGAATGCCGCGCGGTCGGATGCAGCGCGGCGCATCTTTTCACCTTATTATGGAGAAAGTGACGGACGATGAGCGAACGGACGTTGGCGATCATCAAGCCCGATGCGGTCAAGAAGCAGGTCATCGGGGACATCATCAAACGGTATGAAGCGGCGAATCTGCACCCGGTGGCCATCCGGATGATGCAGCTGACGAAGACGGCTGCCGAGGGGTTCTACGCGGTGCACAAGCAGCGGCCGTTTTTCAACAGTCTCACGGCCTTCATGTCCTCGGGCCCCGTCGTGGTCCTGGTGCTGGCCGGAGACAACGCCATCAAGCGGCATCGCGAGCTGATGGGCGCGACGGACCCGGCCAAGGCCGAGCCCGGGACTCTCCGGGCCGTGCACGGGACCAACATCGAATTCAATGCGGTCCACGGGTCCGATTCCGCAGACACCGCTCGCTTCGAGATCGGCTACTTCTTTCCTGAAATGGACTTGGTTGCCCGGTAAGTCGCGCCACGTCGACGCGATGGGAATCGAGAGGAGCCTCTCGATTCCCCCAATCCAGCCTGTGCGCGTTCCTTCCTGCGGAAGCATGAAACGGCCAGCCTACCAGTGGAGCGACGTGCCTGTTGCCGGCCAGCTGGCCCTGCTGGGGCTGGTTTGTGTCTTGCTCTGGGCCGGCTGCGCCGGCCCCCGGGTCTCTGTCCCCCCCCACCCGCCGGCTGCTCCCGAACCAAGCCTTGAGATCCAGCGTCGGCTCCTCCGGGATGCGCAGGAGCTCCACCGTCAAGGGCGGAGCCAGGCGGCGGTGCAACTCCTGGAGCGGTGGTTGCGGACATACCCACGCTCGCCGCTGGCTCGGGAAGCCCATTGGTGGCTAGCCCGATCCCACGAACAGGCCGGCGATTTTGGCGCGGCCCTGGCCCAGTATCGAAGCGTCGTGCAGGCCGGCGGGGACAGTGAACTGGTGGCTGCGGCGCGCAGCCGTATCGCTGCGTTGGAACGGCCTGCCGCCGGCCCGCCGCGTCTTGCCGGGAAGCAGACGGCTCTCGGGCTGCCCGCGCAACGCCTCCCGCAGCCGCCTCTGTTGGAGGGCTGGCTACGTTCATTGGCCAAGGCAGGGGTCACCACGTTGGTGTTGGAGGCGGGCACAGAGGAGACCCGGAGCCCAAAGTCCGGAGGTGTTCCGACAGCGCCGGCCGGAGTGTATTTCCGAACGGACTGGGCCTTGACCGTCCAGGATACGATCGGGCAGCTGGTCCCCTTGGCCCATCGGCAGGGGATGGCGGTCTATGTCACGGTCAATCCCTGGCGGATGGCCTGGGTGGACCCGGCGCTCGGGTGGCAAGCCCAGGCTTACGATGCCGTCGGCGGCCAATTCAGGCCATCCCCATTTTTGGACCTCTTTCATCCGGCGTTTCAGGAGTACCTCGTCGGATTGGTGACGGATCTGGCCGGTTCCGGCGCGGACGGGGTCCTGTTTCGCGCGCCGCCCGGCGCCGACCCGGGCGAGCGGCTCAGCCGCTTTGCGCGGGAAGCGGTCGAACGGGACTTTGGAATCAGGCTCGATCCCGAATCCTTGAGGGGCGATCAGCGGAGTTATGCGCCGGAAGTCTGGCGCTGGCTGGGCTGGGAGTCCCGTCAGTCGGTGAAAGTGCTGGACCGGCTGGCGCAAGCGGTGCGCAAGCGATCCGCCACGATGCAGGTCGGATTGGAGGTGCATGAGGAGGCGGTTACGGAGCCGGTGGCCGCCCTGGTCCGCTACCGGGAAGATGTCCTGGAAGCCAATCAGAGCGCATGGGATTTTTATGTGATCACGCCGAGGCCGTCACCCTCCCTGGGGCAGGGGAAGGGTCGGGCCGGAGTCGTGACCAAGGCGGTTGCGTTGCTCGGGGACCGGCGTCCGATCTGGATGGAGACCCGGCTGCAGGGCGGCGATCTCATGAAGCTGGATGAACGGCTGCCCGCGGCGATCGCACAGGCCGGGCTTCCGCCGGGCATCGGTCTCTGGTACGTGATGCCGGCCGGCTCCGTTCCTTGACAAACTCTACCTCCTGCACTACGATCCCCGAACCGTTTTGCGAGACGAACCGCGCGCCGCCGGCCGCGCCCTACGACACGAGAGGAGAGCATGGAGCCCAACGATCTGCGGTACCACGAGGAACATGAATGGATCCGGGTGCAAGGCAAGCAGGCCACCCTGGGCATCAGCAATTTCGCCCAAGATGCGCTGGGCGATATCGTCTTCATCGATCTGCCGAAGCCGGGGACTGCGGTCACGGCGGGGCAGCAGATCGGCGAAGTGGAATCCACCAAGACGACCTCCAGCATTTACACTCCGGTGAGCGGCACCATCGCCAAGATCAACGGCGACCTCAAAGACCATCCCGAAGCGGTCAACGCCGACCCCTACGGCAAGGGGTGGATGACGGTGATCGAGCTGTCCGATCCCGCGCAAGTGGACAAGCTCATGACCGCCGCACAATACGAGACCTTCCTCGCCTCTCAGAAAAAGTAGCACCGACTGACAGCATGACGGACCGGACACACATCGCGATCCTGGGCGCGGGGCCTGGCGGGTACGTGGCGGCGATCCGAGCCGCC
>SXGU01293412.1_pt1 | contig 38143 bp, 35 predicted proteins | sample 3174531 | NCBI WGS metagenome assembly SXGU01 (sample SAMN11356863, study PRJNA531348) | freshwater metagenome | isolation source: freshwater sample F1-140 | place: China: Fuxian Lake, Yuxi | collected 2017-12-25 | reverse complement strand
GTAGATCTCGCCGGCCAGGAGCAGGAACATCAGGACCGCGCCGAAGGCCCGGCCGCCGACCGCCCACTGGGCCAGATTCATGTCCTTGCCACGGCGGGCGCGAAGCCCAAGTCCGAACGCCAGCGCGAAGGTCGCGCCGATGACCACGAGGGAGGCGTTCACGCTCCGGTCGACCGGCTATCGAGGCGGTACACCACCCACATGACGACGCTCGTGGCCACGACCCAGAAGACGATCCACGCCAGCAGAAAAGGCAGCCCGAGAATGCGGGGCTCGAGGCGGTTGGCAAACCAGCCGCTGCCGGCGAGCGCCACCGCGGGAATGAGGGGAAGCAGGTGATGGGCCTTCATCCCAGCACGTCGAGCGCCACCGCGACGAATAGCCGCAACGATTGATCGAGGCTGGTTTCGTCGATATCGAAGCGGGGGTGATGATGGGGATAGACGATGCCCCGGGCCACATTGCCCCCGCCGGTATAGAAGAACGTGCCCGGTGCCCGCTCGAGAAACGCGGAGAAATCTTCCCCGCCCATGTTGGGCGGCAGCGTCACCACCCGCTCGTCACCGAACAAACCTCTCGCCACCGCGGCGACCCGGGCCGTGACCTTCGGGTCATTGATGACCGGGCGGTAGCCGTCCTGCCAAGCAAATTCGTACTCGGCTCCGTGGGCCTCGGTGATGCCCTTGACGATCCGTTCCATGTCCCTCGGGATCTGGGCCCGGAGCGCTTTGTCGAAGGTGCGGACGGTGCCGACGAGCTTGGCTTCCTCGGGAATCACATTGTGGGTGGTCCCGGCATGGAACTGGGTCACGCTCACGACGGCCGGTTCGATCGGGTCGACCACGCGTGAGACGATGGTCTGAAACGCCATCACGACCTGCGCCGCCACTGGAATCGGGTCGATCGTCTCATTCGGCTTGGCCGCATGTCCGCCCCGGCCCCGCACGGTCACGAAGAACGTGTCCGGAGCCGCCATCAGCGGACCTTCCTTCACTCCGATCTGCCCGTGTTCCAGGGTGGCCCAGACGTGCTGGCCGATCACCAGGTCGACGCCGTCCATCACGCCGGCGTCGACCATCGATTGGGCCCCGCCCGGAAGCACTTCTTCCGCGTGCTGGAACAAGAACCGGAGTTCGCCGTTCAGGACCTCGCGGCGCCCGGTCAGAATCTTGGCCACACCGAGCAGTACCGCCGTATGCCCGTCATGGCCACAGGCATGCATGACGCCGGGAGTCGTGGAAACGAATTCGTGCCCGTTCTCCTCGTGAATCGGCAAGGCGTCCATGTCGGCGCGGAACGCCAGAGTCGGCCCTGGGCGGCCGGTCAGGAGCCGGGCCATCACGCTGGTGGCGGTCGGGCGGGAGATCTCGAGCCCCCCGAAGGAGCGGAGCGCCTCTTCGACGAAGCGCGACGTTTCAGTCTCATGAAACGAGAGCTCGGGATGACGATGAAGGTGGCGGCGCCAAGCGATCACCTGATCGCGGAGAGCATCGGCCACCGTATCGAGGGCGGGAGTGGTCATGGTTGCCTTGGCTTGCTGGGGGACCAGGAAAGGGTAGCGAGGGAGTTCGCCCCACGCCAGCGGGCGGATGGCAACGGTTTGAACCTCACCGGAGTCTATACCCTATCGAATCCAGCAGCGTGGAGCATCGGCAACATGAAAAAGAGTCCGTTGGCGGCAATCCTTGCCGCCGTGTTGGCACTAGCAGGCGTCACCCAGTCGGCCGCTCAAAACTCCATGGCGCCCTCGGCCCGTCGCGGCGGGGGAGGATTGGCCGCGGTTGCGCGGGCCGCCCGGGCCACTCAGCCTCCCAAGATCGACGGGATCCTGAACGACCCGGCTTGGCAAAACGCCCAGCCGATCAGTGACTTCGTGCAGCGGGACCCCGATGAAGGTCGACCCGCGACCGAAGCGACCGAGGTCCGGGTCCTCTACTCCGACGACGCCCTCTGGATTGCGGTCCGAGCCACCGATTCCAGGGCGGCCGACATCGTGGCCATTCTGTCCCGGCGCGACGAGCCATCTCCGTCCGACGAGGTGACCGTCATGATCGACTCGCACCGCGACCGTCGCACCGGTTTTGCGTTCACGGTCAACGCCGCCGGAGTCAAACGCGATGCCTTTCTCTTCGAGGACACCAGCCGCGACGACCGCTGGGACGCGGTCTGGGATGCCAGGTCCACCATCGACTCCGCCGGGTGGTCGGCCGAGTTCAAGATTCCATTCAGCCAAATCCGGTTCTCCGCCGCGGCCAACCAGACGTTCGGGTTCAATGTCTCCCGCCGGATTTCCCGGAACAACGAAACCCAGTTCTGGCGCCTGGTTCCCCGCCAATCCTCCGGCTTCGTATCCTTGTTTGGCGAGTTGATTGACCTGGACGGGATCAAACCCCCGCGGCGGCTCGAAATGCTCCCCTATACCGCCGCCACCAATCACTCGCGGCCTGCTACCGTCGGGAATCCGTTCGAACCGGCCATCGCCCGGCGGGCCAACTTCGGCGGCGATGTCAAGATCGGCCTCAACTCGGCCCTGACCCTCACGGCCACCGTGAACCCCGACTTCGGCCAAGTGGAAGCCGACCCCGCAGTCGTCAACCTCTCGGCCTTCGAGTCGTTCTTCTCGGAGCGTCGGCCCTTCTTTACCGAGGGGCTCGACCTCTTCCGGTTCCGCCTCGGGGACGGGGATGGCGATGGCTCCCAAGAGGAGTTGTTCTACACCCGCCGAATCGGCCGGGCGCCGCAGGGCGGAGCCGACCCCCGGGGCGGATTTGCCGAGCGGATCGACCGCACCACGATCCTGTCGGCCGCTAAGGTCTCGGGCCAAACCCGATCGGGCTGGTCCTTGGGAATTCTCGGGGCGGTCACCGACCAGGAAGACGCCAGGGTGTTGAGCGGCACCGGGCAGTCCTTCCGGGACGCGGTCGAGCCACGCACCGGTTACGGGGTGGCCCGGCTCCAGAAAGAATTCCGGAACGGGCAATCCGTCTTCTCGCTGTTCGGAACGACCGTCACCCGTTCGCTGCCCGAGAACCTCTCCTGGCTCCATTCGGGCGCCTACACCGGCGGCCTCAATTGGTCGCATCGCTTTGCCGCCAACACGTACCACCTGAGCGGCCGGCTCTCCGGAAGTCTGGTGCGCGGTAGCCGCGAGGCGCTCCTCCTCACTCAACGATCGTCCGCCCGGTACTTCCAGCGGCCCGACAACGACTACACCGAACTCGATTCGACCCGCAGCTCACTCCGCGGCTTCGATTTGGGGATCAATGCCGGCCGCACGGCAGGCAAGTTCCGGTGGAATGCGAATCTCACGGCCCGATCGCCTGGGTTCGAGGTCAACGACCTGGGCTACGTGCGCGAAACCGACGTTCTTGCGCAAAGCATCTGGCTCAATCGCCGGTGGCTCGAGCCTGGTAAGGTCTTCCGGCGGTTCAACGTCAATCTGAACCAGTGGTCGTCCTATACCTTCGGATGGGATCGAAGGAACTTGGGCGGGAACCTCAACCTCAACTACACCCTCCTCAACTACTGGAGCGGGTGGATGGGGATCAACCGCAACCTGGGCGGTCTCTCACCCACCGCGCTTCGAGGCGGACCGGCATTCAGAAGCCCGGGCCGGCTCAACGGCTGGTTCGGATTCGAGACGGACGGCCGCAAGGCCTTCCGGACCGGTGGCAGCGGCTGGGTCTTCTCCGAAGACGAAACCGAGTCGTGGGCCGGGGGATTCAACGTGAATTTGGCGTGGCGGCCTTCCCCGAACGTCGACTTGACCGCCTCACCCGGGATCAGCTACAACCGGGACGACTGGCAGTATCTCACCCGGGCTTCGGTGGCCGCCAAACCCGAGTACTTGCTCGCCGGGCTCCGCCAAACCACTGCGTCGATGACGATCCGCTCCAACCTGACGTTCAGTCCGACACTTTCGCTGCAGCTGTACGCCCAGCCGTTCGTGGCGAGCGGCCGCTACGACGGCTTCAAGCGAGTCATCGCGCCGCGGGCCGACCGCTTCGCGGACCGCCTCGAAACCCTGGGCCCCGACCGGGCCTCGCGAGACGCCGTCGGCGGGGTCTTGATCGACGTCGACGGCAACGGGACCCGGGACGTTACCCTCGGCAATCCTGATTTCACCTATCTCTCGTTCCGTTCGAACCTGGTCCTCCGGTGGGAATACAGCCTCGGCTCCACCCTGTTCCTGGTCTGGCAACACGGCCGGAGCGGCTTCGACAGCGACGGCCAATTCCGCTTTGGCGACCGGTTGGGCGACCTGTTCCGAAGCCCCGCCGACAACGTGCTGCTGGTCAAGCTCAACTACTGGCTTGGTCTATAGCTCGGCACTCGGCACTCGGCACTCGGCGCTCGGCGCTCGTCGGGCCGGACCGGGGGCCGGCGGCGACCAGAACGGCTGGTTACGGATCCCTGATCAGCACGACCCCCACCGCCTTCCCTAAGGTCGCGTTCGTTGGATCGGAGGCCGTCACGAGGAACACTTCGGATGTACCGCTCACCTGAGTGACCCCCGAGCCGTCCCGGTTCGAACAGGTCGTGACCCGAAGCGGCGTGGCCGCGGTGAGTTCACCGGCGGGCACCCTGATCCGGTGGGTCGTCTTCTCGAAGTCGACGGTGCCGCTGCAACTCGCGCCCGAAACCGCCTGAACCACAGTCGCCATGCCCTTCGGGCTGCCGGGCCCGCTCGAGAGGAGCACGTCCACCTCGCGGTTGCTCGCCGCCGAAAGGGTGACGGTCACCTGCGCCCGGCTCCCCTCGGTAACGGTGGCATCGCCGACCCTGATCTCCGGCGGCGGGTCGTCGTCGAAGATGACCAGCCGGTTGAGGACCTCGCCGGGCGGCACCCCGGCGGTCGCGCCGCCCACGACGTTCCACTCGACCGTGTCATTCTCCTCGTCTCGAGTGTCGCTACACACGGTGAACTCCAGGGTCCGGGCGTCGTTGTTGTTGGCCGGCCAGGTCACGGTCACCTCGTCCGTCGCCACGATGTCCACCGCGCCCGTGCAAGTCGTGCCGCGCTCGGCGCTCCCGCCCCGGCGCAGGATGACGCTCGCGCCCGCGTGATTCGCGTTCGAAAGGGTGACCTGAACCGTCACGAGGTGTGACGCACCGCTCCCCTCGGTAACCAGTCCTTCGTTCGGCGGGGTGATGGTCACCATCGGCTGGGTATCGTCGTTGGTGATGGTGCCGACCGCATTGGCGTCGTCGAGGGTCGCGTTGGTCGGTGCCGACAGGGTCATCGCGATCCGCTCACCGGCCTCGAACAGCGCGTCGCCGCAGAGCGTCACGGTCACCAGTCGGCTGGTAGTGCCCAAGGGAAAACCCTCGTTGCCGGTTCGGGACACGAAGTCCGTTGTGCCGCCGCACGCCGCGCCGGCGGTGGCAGAGTTGCCCCCGGCGGCGGCCGCTGCGTTGTAGTTGACGGTAACCGGCCGGCCGCTGGCCGCACTCAGGCTCAACGTAAACGTGAGGTTCCGCTGTTCGCCGGCGTTCCCCTCCGCGACCGAGACGTCGGCGACATGGAGCGACGGGGTCGGGTCGTCGTCGAACAGCGTGCCCGTGGCCTGGCCATCGGTGATTGACGCACCGGAAGCGGACAGCAGGGAGACCGTGAACGTTTCCGCGTCGAGTTCGTCGAGGGCGTCCTCGCAGACCGTCACCTGGATCTGCCCCTGGGAGGTATTGGACGCGATGAACACACTTCCCGCCTGCGCTACGATGTCGATCCCCGGCCCGCATTGGGTGGCAGTGACGGCGGCGGTGCCACTCGCGGCCTGCCACTGAACCGAGACCTGGCCGGCAGGCACCGCCGTGTCCCGAGCCACCCGGACGATGAAGGTCATCATGCTGGCACCGGTGCTACCCGCCTCCGAAGCGGAGGCATCCGAGATGGTGGCGCCCGCCTGCGCGGAGGCGGGCGCCACCGCCCAACTGCCCAGAACCAGGGCCAGCAAGGTGACGACGAGGCAGGCGGAACGAGGCGCGGCGAGTACCGAGGCGATGATCGAAGCACGGCTGTTGAGCGGCACGGACATTTGTCCTGGTAGAGTCACCCCAACAGACGCTCTGAACCCCGGTTCGTACTCACGACCCACTCCTCGGGATCACGCACACCGCGGCCGACAGGACGTTGCTTTCCGAGGTGAGCGGCGTCAGGACCCGGCGGCCGTCCACGACCCGGACCTGCTCGCCCAGCACGGTCCGGACCTGGAAATGGAGCCGGACCAACGATCCCTCCGCCCGGTCCCGGCATGGCGCATCAGCGCCGGCGCGAGTGGCCTGCCACGTGGGGCGCTCCTGGTACGGACGCCAGCTCGCACCCCCGAAGTCGGTCCGCCGACTCACCCGAAAATGAGTGGGCCGGGCACCGGCCACCCGATGCAACAGAGGCACCTCGGAGCCCTCCCGAGCCACGCCGAGGGGCTCACCGGCCGCGAACTGGACAACGACTGGTGGCTGGCGGGGGTCCTGCGGGGGGGTCGGCCCGAGCGCCAGCCCGCCACAAAGCGCGATCAGGCGAATGAGGCGGAATCGGACCGGCGGAGACACCACCGAGTTTGGTTGCGGGTGGAGGATCATGGCTTGGTTGCGGCGAAGTCGACCGGTCCCGGGCTACTCGGGCGCGATCGACAGCCGCTCGGTAAGGGCCGTAACTACCTCTCCGCTGCCGGTCCTCGCCTGCACCCACCAGAGATACGTGTGGCCCGGTCGAAGCCGCACCGTGTCGGGTACCGGGACCATCGTGTCGCGGGTTTCCGAGACGAACACGTCCAGTCCGGTGGTATCGACGACGATGACCGTGTAGCGATCCGCCCCCTGCAGCGACCGCCAGACGAACTGGGTGACACCCGCTGCGGGCCGGGCACCGAGCGGCGCAACCAGAGCAATCGGGGAGGCCTCGCCGCGCACGACCCCCTCGTCGTCCCCGCCCCTGACGACCAGCGCGGTGGGGACGGCCACGGCGATGACTGCGGCTGCGGCCAGTGCCCACGAAGTTGCCCGTCGCCCCGCGGGTCGGGCAGCGCGCCGTGCTGCCCAGACAATGTCGAGATCGGCCCGGCCCTCCCCGGTGGACAAGAGGGCGTCGACCGTATTGAGCCGTTCCTCGTCGCTCCCCTCCTGCTCCACTAACTTCCGGAGCCGTTCCCCGGCCAGGTCGTCGAGCGGCGGACGGCCATCACTGCGGGGCAGCCCACGCTCGTAGGCGGCGCGAAGACGTTCGTCGTTGATGGTCAATGGTCCCCCGTGATTCCCCGGCTTTGGAGAACCCGTCGCAGGTCCTCCAAACCGCGGTACAATAGGTTGCGGGCCTTGGCTTCGGTCCAGCCCATCAGCTCGGCGATCTCGAACCGGTCGTAGCCCGCCAGGTACATCCGCACCACGGCCCGCCGAGACTCTTGAATCATGGCGAGCGATTCGTGGACCACGCGCGAAAGATCCGAAGCCGCCAGCAAGTCCTCCGCGCCAGCACCCCGCGCTTCGACCTGCGGCGGGCGATGATCGTCGAAACTGGCCGCCCGGGCGGCGATCGTCCGCCGACGGCGGACGATATCGAGACTGGCCGACACGGCCGCGCGATACATGTACGTCGCTTTGGCCCGGCGGATCAGTTCGGAGGTGCCGAATGCCTTCCAGATCCGGACCCGGAGGTCCTGCACCACGTCGTCGAGCTCCGCCCCGCTCAGGCCGTGCCGCGAGGCGGTCCGCCGGATGAACGCGTCGAACCGGTCGATCAGATCGCCAAGGGCGGTGGAAACATCGCCGTCGGGCGGCGCTGGCTCGGCCGACGATTCAACCGACGCGGGATCGTTCGCCACGAGGCGCAGGACCGGACGCACCGCGCTCATCCCGCCCTGACCGACAATGACATTCCCAGACGCTGGGCATCCATCGAGGCGCTCCTATCTCTCCAATGCTGGCACATCTTTCGACTTCCGGAAAGCTCCCCCCCGGCTCATCCTGGCATCGGCACGCAGGTGCTGTCACCCCGGATGTTGCTCACGAAGACCTTCCCGGTCAGGTCGGTGGTCCGGAACTGAACCCAGGCCTTGACCCAAGCCGACTGGTTGGCGCAGGTCGCTCCGGTCCCAATCCCGAGGTTATCGAGCGTGCCGGTCGTGACTGACCGGCCGTTGACGACCTTCTTGCCCGCCTCGGTCCCCTTGAACAGCTGCCAGACCGAACCGGTCATCTGGGGATTCTCAGCCACCCGAAACTCCTTCGGCCTGAGCCCGGCGCGCTCGTAGTACACCTGCCCGAAGAACACCGGCTTGGCTTTTACGACCTCGATCGGCAGGGTCAGCGTCGGCATGGTCGGCTTTTCGAGGGACCCGGGAGGGGTCTGGGCCACGGCCGACGCCGGGACGGCCAACAGCAGCAATGGCACCAGTGGAGTGAATCGCATTGAGAGCCTCCGGATTTTGGGTCGGGCGGCCTGCCCGAAACGGGATGTCGTCGGGTCGGACCGGTCTTCCTATAGACGAGGCTCCCTGCCCGCCATTCTCATCGGCTGCCCCCTTCCAGCAGAACCTCGGTGCCGAGCCCGTGAGAACGGGACCGCCGGAGCCGCGTCCATTAGTGGACCGCTCCCCGAACCGAAGGCCCGATCAATGCATGTCAGCGCGCGGCTCGTCCTTTCGATCCTAGTGCCCGCGGCCGCCTGGTCTCGGCCAGCCGCCGCCCAGGATCAGCGCGATCCGATTACGGTATCTCACGTCGCCTGGCCCAGCGATCGCTTTGTCTCGAGCCGGACGATGCTGACGCTGTGGCTATCACGTCCCCCAGCCGGAGGCGAGCGCGTCGCGGTCGTGGTGGGCGGGCTCGACCTATCCGCCCTGCTCGAACGGAAGGCCGAGATGGTAAGCTACCGCCCTCAGCCCATCCGGCTTCCCGCCGGCGAATCTGAGGTGGCCGTGTTCATCGTTGACTCCGCGGTAGGCTGGACCGAGATCGGGCGCCATCCGCTCAAGGTGAAGGGCGCCATCGGGCTCGACCGCGCGGTGGCGACGCCCACCGCGGATCTGAGTTCGGCCGGAATGCTTGGCCGGGGCACGCCAACTCCATCGACCGATCGCGCCACCTATCAGGATCTCACCGGCCGGGTTGGGATCGAAGCCTCCGGCGCGGGCCGCGGCTACACGTTCTCAGCCCGGGCCAATCTGCAGGGCGTGAGCAACGAGACCCAGCGGCTGCGCTGGGCGTCCTCGGGTCGGGACGCACCCGCCGTCGACCTGGCCGATTACCAGATCGGCGCCACCTTCGGCCCGGCCGACTTGGCGCTTGGAGCGGTCACCATCGGCGCAAGCCGGCACCTCCTCAACGGATTCGGCAGCCGCGGGCTCCGGACCGGCCTCCGCCTGGGCCCCGCGGCGCGCCTCGGCCTCGGCCTAGTCAGCGGGACTAGTGTGGTAGGCTGGAGCAACCTGACCGGCCTCGGGGACGCCGACCACCGGATCGGCCTCGCCTCACTCGACGTCCAGTTGAGGCCGAGCCGGCCCGGGGCTCTGCAGGTGGAGGTGACCGCGATGGATGGCGCCGTCCGCCCCGTGGCCGGGTTCAATCAGGGCGCGGCCACCGACGCCGAGACGAGTCGGGGCGTCGGGGTGTCCGTGGCGGCCAGCGACACCCGACAGCGGGTCCGATTCGCGGGCGGGGTCAGCCGCTCACGTTTCACCAACCCCGCCGACCCCCTTCTGTTCGGCGACAACGCGGTGGTAGCCGTCCGGCCGGAAACTCGGGACGCCCGATTCGCGGAACTCGCCCTCCGCCCCCTCGACGGACTGAAGGCCGGCCCGAACGTCTCGATCTCCCTGAGCATCACGGGACGGCACGAACGGGTGGATCCGCTCTACCGGAGTGTCGGTGCATTCGTTGCCGCCGACCAGGAGAACAACGCGCTCGAGCTTGCTGGCAACGTCGGGGCGCTTTCCCTGCAGGGTGCCCTCAGCACCACCCGCGACAATCTGGGTCGGATTGCCTCGATCCTGACGACCCGCACCCGGGGCAGCACCTGGTCCGCCAGCCTACCGATCTCCTCGCTCATCGGCGTCGCTCCCCGGCCGTACTGGCCGGCCGCCTCCTTTGGTTGGCAGCGAACCCGCCAGTTCGGCGACGGGGTTCCGATCGACGGTGATTTCCAGCCCACCCACCTTCCCGATCAGGTCAGCATCAACCGCACCGGCGCCCTGGCGTGGACCATCGGCGCCGCCTCGGCGGCGTATCGCTGGAACCGGTCGACGCAGGACAATCGCCAGGTGGGTCGGGAACGGGCCGACTTCCGGACCGACGTGCATGGCGTCTCGCTCGGGCTGCCGGCCTCGCGGGCGCTTACCTTGGGGCTCGACGCGGCGCTCGAGCGGAACCGGAGCGATGAACTCGACCTGACCCAACGGGTGGAACGAATCGGGGCGAATCTCCAGTGGCAGTTGGCCGTCCGCACGGCGCTCTCGGGTGCGTTCTCACAGATGTGGAGCGAGGATCCACGCTCCGATCAGCGCCTTCGCAACACCGAGATGTATGCCGAGCTGTCGCAAGGGTTCAATCTCTATCGCCAACCGGACGGCGGAACCCAGGGCCGAGTCTTCGTGCGGTACAGCCGGACCCGGTTCGCTTCCGCCGCCATTTCGCTCAACGATCCGTTCCAGCCCGCGCTGACCTGGTCGGTCACGGCGGGATCCTCCTTCCGGGTGTTCTGATGCGTCGAACCCTCCCCCTCTCGCTGGCCACCGGCGTTGGCCTCTTGTTGTCCCAGGCTGCCGACGGCCAGATCCGGGTCCATCCCACTGGCGTCAACGTGGCCTCGCAGGGCGCCACGAGCGTGTTCCTCACCTACGGCGGCCTCTCCGGGTACCGCGCCGCGGAGGCGTTCTGGTGCGGCGCGTTGGTGGCCGCGGCCCCGGCGGTCGGGTCGCGCTGCAACCCGACCACGGTCTTTGGACAGTTGCCGATCCGCTTCAACCAATCCACCGGTAGCGGGGTCAACGGATTCACGGACATCATGACCATTCCCGCGTCGGTCACCCGCCGCGCCTATCAGGCGGCGGCAGCGGGCGACCGGTCTTCGTTCTTCTACGTGCGCCGGTTCGTGAGCCTGACCGGAGGACCGGATCAGTTCGTCGCCGTGACGTGCCGAATGGCGGGTGGCGGGGCGCGCTCGCCACTGTCCCTCGTGGACGTGCGGCTCGCCTTCGCGCCGGAGATGGCCATCCTTCACCTGGCGCAGGGAGAGGTCCCGCCGACGGTGTCCGCGACGATCGCCTACACGGGCACTGGCCGGCTCACCGGCCGCTGGGAAGTGGTCCTGCCTGGAGAGGAGTTGCCGGTGGAGCGCGATCTCCTCACCCAGGCCACGCTGCCACTCGAAGAACGGACCAGTCAACGGCGTTACACCCAGTTGGGGCGTTTCAATCTCTTCCTGCCGCCCACGGGATCAGCCGTGGTGCCTGGCCCCGACCCGGCGTTGATGCCGAGTGGCGTCGACGGCGGCTACCTGCTGTTGTTCCGGGTGGAGACGAGCAGCGAGAAGGAAGGCGACTCCGATCTGGGCGCTGCGGGGGCCGGCGTCGGCGTCGTGTCCGGCGGTGCGGTGGCGGGATTTCCAATGCCCGTGCTCCGGTACTTCGTCGGCAGCGGGTTTGCGGGCGTCGCCGACTCCGCGGCGCCGGCCGCCCGACAGCGCCTCGTGCTCCTGGCCCCGGGGCCTGGACTGGCGCTGGTCGACGCCTTCCTGTGGGAGCCGGTGGTGGGCGCCGCCTTCTATCGAGTGGATATCGCCGGTCCGGAAGGACCGAGTGTCGCATCGGCAGTGGTGCCGGACGCCGTCGCGGGATACCGGTTGCCTCCATGGGCTTGGGCCCGGTTACCGGAGGGCAGAGGCCGGTGGCAGGTAACCGCGCTCGATCACGGCGGCCGGGCTCTGCGCCGCAGCGAATGGCGCCGCTTCAACCGGGCGGCCGCGAACCCCTGAGTCGTTCGGACCTCACCGGCCGCTGCCGTTGGTGTCAACAGCCTAGAGCGGCCTGACGCGCGGATCGCCGGTGAGGGTGATTCCGGCCCAGATGGCCGGTGATTCGCCGCTTCGCCAGCTCGCCAGTCGGGCCGTCCTGAGCGCGGCGCCAGCCTCGACGCCGCGCTCGAGTTCCTGGTAAACGCGGCGCACCAACGGCACGATCCGCTGATCGCCGACGTCCCAAAGAGTGGCCACCACCGCCCGGGCCCCGGCCTCGAGAAACGGTACCACCAATCCCTGCACCCCTTCGCCGAACATCAGCGCTCCCCCGCTCGTTCGGCATCCGGTGAGCATCACGAGATCGGCGGGTAGGTGGCGTCCCGCGATCTCCTCGGGGCCGACCCGGCCGTCGTGACCGCCGCCCGGGGCGAGGAACACCGCGCTCGCGAGCACCCCGGCGTCCTCGGTACGGGCATGGGTGGCAAGGTGGATGACCGCGGCCGGCACCGAATCCAGGCGGTGGAACGCGGCCTCACTGGCCCCCGCCCCGAGGAAGCTCACCCCGCGCTTGCCGCCCGCGGTGGCGAGGCGAGCCTCCACCCCCGACCCGCGGATCCGAGGCAGGGCAAAGCTCGGGTCGAAGCTGGGATCCCCGAACGCAACCACGGTACCCCGGCCGGCCCGGTCACCCGGTCGCCGACTCAACCATTCGCCGGCGAGCCGCGCCGAGGGTATCAACGACACCTCGTAGCGGGTCAGCAGCGGGGCGCCGTCGGCCAGCGGCAGCGCGTCGAACGGCAGCCGGTGGAGCGTGCCGTCGGGGATCACGATCAGGCGTCGCACGCCAGGGTCGAGCGAGGCCAGCGGCCGGTCGAGCAACTGGGCGGCCAGGGCCCTGCCTAACGGGGCACTCCAGGTGCCCGCCGCGGCCAGCCTGGCAAATCGCTGGATCGGAGCGGTCAGGCTGTCGCCGGGCGGGGCGGGAAACGACCGGAGGCCGCGGCGGTCGAGCACGAATACGGTGGTTGGCTCACCCCCACTACCCGTCGAGAAGGCCACCAGCGCCGAGTGGTCCGCCAGGGCTCGCGTCAGGTCCGCGAGGGGCAGGTCGTCCGGAACGAGAACCCGCCGCTGGCGGGTGCTGGCCGAGTCGCGGAACATCGCCCGCTGGGTGATCCGGACCCAGAGCAGACGGGCCCGCTCCGCCTCCGCAAAACGGAACGCGGCGTCAATGCGGCCGGCGCCAGCGAGGGTGGCGACGATGGTGGCGAGGCCGAGGTCCGGGTCGAACTCGAACCGCCGGTTGGAGGCCAGCGCCAGGAGGAGGTCGCGGTTGGTAGCATCACCCGGATCGCTCACTATGCTACGGACCCGTTCGATGGCGGCCAGGGCCGAATCGAGGGTGACCTCCGCCTCGTCGAGCCGGCCCCCTAGGGCCAGCGCCTCCGCCTCGCGGGTGCCGCTGTCGAGGTGGTACTGAAGGGCCCCTGGGGCGAGGGCCCGGCGGTAGCTGCGGAACGCCCCAGCCGCTTCGAGGAACCGGCCGTCGCGAAGCGCCAGCAGCCCGTCGTAATACTGCTTGTCGGAAAGGAAGCCGCGGTTTCCCCTCCGGCTCGCCTCCGCGCCGGCCTCTCCCAGCAGGCGGCGGGCCTCGGCGAAGTCCTGGCTCTCGATAGCGACCAAGGCGAGTCGCTGGTTGACGCCCGCGACGGGAGAGCGCAACTCGGAGTAGAGAGCGAGCGCGGCGCGGTAGGCACGCCCGGCCGCCGGCAGATCGCCAATGGCAAAGGCCGCGTCGCCCGCCACGAACTCGGCGGCCGCCTGACCGGGCCGGTCACCGATGGCGCGGAGCAGCGTCACCGCCGAATCGCGCCGCCGGGCCGCGGCCCGGAAATCGCCGACCCGGATCGCAAGCTGGGCCAGGTTGAGATGGGCGTACCCCTCCGCCAGCCGGTTGCCGCTCGTCCGGGCAAGCTGGATGGCCCGCAAAGCGTGCCTCCGGCCGTTTGCCATCGCGTAGCTGAACTGGATGTAGACGAATGCTCGCAGCTGGTTGATCGTCGCGGCGGACTCGGCGTCCCGCGTCAGGTCGATGGCGCCAAGGGCGGCCGTCAGTGACGCCACCGACTTGGACGGCAGCCCCCGTCCCATGGCCACCTGATAGGCCGTGGTGAGACACCGGGCCACCATGCGGCGGTCACCATTCGCCTCGGCCAGCGCGGTGCCCTCCCTAATGAGCGAGTCGGCTCTTGAGGGGGTGGCGATAGAGACGACCGCACCGGCGGAGCAGATGGCGAGGGCGGTGAGCGAGGAATCGCCCGGCGGAACCGCGGCGCGGGCTCGTTCGATCAGCCGCCTGGCGCTGTCGGCGGCGCCGCCCCGGGCCACGACCCGCCCCCGCTCGAGCATCGCGGCGGCGGCCGTGCTCGCGGCACCCGAGCCGGCCGAGTCGGCGGTGGCAATGGCGGCTCGCAGCATGGTGACGCCCGACGAATCACCGGTGCCCACTAGCAACCGGCCCAAGGAGAGCTGGGCCGCGGCGCGCCAGGCCACGTCCGCGGAACGCGGCGATCGGGCGAGGGCCCCAAGACTCGACTTGGCTTGGTCGCGCCGGAACTCGAGCCGGTCGAGGGTGGCGAGGGCAAAGCGAGCGGCCGGGTCGAGAGGGCCCCGGAGGACCGCCCGCCGCCACGACACCCGCGCGGAATCGGCCTGGCCGCGGTCGACGGCTCGCTCCAACGCCAGAACCAGAGCGGCCGGCTCGGTTTGAGCCTCCGCCCGAAAAGCGGTCACGACGGAGGCCGCGACCACCAAAGCAGGAACGCCGAGAACGCGCATGATAAGGAGGGGAGTGATGGCTCAAGATGCGATCTCATCCGGCCCGTCGCAACCCCAGGCCCCCCGACGCTTTCGGCCACTTTGACCCAACGGGCGCCCAACCCGCATCGAAGTGAGAAGGCCCGCCCCGTGGCCGCGTCCCTTCTCCACCGGGGACTCTCCGCCCCGTCCCTTGCCGAGGTCTCTCATGACGACGCCCGAATCGCTGTTGACGTTCCTGACCTTCCTTCTCCTGGCGGGGGGAATGCCGGCGCTGGCCCAAGAGGGAGTCACCGCCCAGCCCACACTGTCTCTCGACTTCGATGTCTCAAATGAAGGCGGTCCCTCAGACCGCCGCACGCTCACCTTCCGGCTCGAGCTGTCGGCGCCGGCGGTGCGCCCCGTCTCCGTCACCTATGCCGTCAGCGACGGCGCAGCTCCAGGTATGCCGGCGGCCACCGGCGGCGGCGCTTGCAGCGGCGCGATCGACTACCTGAGGACCTCGGGGACGACCACGCTGCTCCCCGGAATGCGGCAGGGCATTGTCGCCGTCACGATCTGCGGCGACGCCACCTACGAGACCGATGAGCGACTGACCTTTCGGGTCACGGCGCTGACGAACGCGCAGATGAGCGGTAGCTCGATCGTCGGCGTAATCGTCAACGACGATGCCCGGCCCGTGATCACCGTGACCGTCCCCAACGATGGCCTGGTGACCGAAGGCTCGATCCGCCCAACAGTCGTGCCGATCTCCGTGACCCTGTCGACGGCGAACCATACGGGAGCATCGGTCACCCTGCTACGGGGTGGAACGGCACGGGCCGGCACCGAGTGCAGCGGTCAAACCGACCTCGTGGCCACGACCGACACTATCCGGGCCTCTTGGCCGGCCGGCAACAGCGATCCCTGGAGGGTGAACCTGACGGTCTGCGGCGACAGCCGGGATGAGGAGAATGACACCATCGAGTTGACGGCGGTGCTGACCGTCAACGCCGACGTGGCCCCTGGAAACCGGTTGCGGCGGCTGGTGATCTTCGACGACGACCCGCCACCGGTGATCACCGTGGCAGACGTCGCCGTAACCGAGGGCTCGGCGGCGCAGGTGGAGGTGCGGCTTTCCGCCGCCAGCGACTTTGACGTCGAGGTCCTGCTGACCGCTGCCTCGGGTACGCCGCCAGCGGGCGGCCTGCTCGCCACGGCTGGCGAGGCCTGCCTGTCGACGGTCGACTTCCTGGCGGTTAGGCGCCGCGTCGTCGTGCCCGCCGGAAAGACCGTCGCCAGTGTTGCCGTGACGACGTGCTCGAATCCGGATTTTGGAACCAACCCGGCCACCCTTCCCGGGCCGGGCTACGCGGAGGTCTTCCTGGTAACCGCGTCGAATCCCTCCGGCGGAACGCTCGGAAAAGCAGTCGGGGTGGTGACCGTTCGCGATCCCTGAGCGCCGAGCGCCTAGCCCTGTAACTCTCGCCCCCCCATATTCGTACGGTCGCCACCCAAAACGACCGAGAGTCCTCCATGACCGGCCTTCCAGCAGCTCGCCCCCGTGTGGCTTTTCCTCAGATTGCCCCCGTTTCTTGGGAACACCCAGCGGATCGGGCCGCCCTTCAAGCCATGCGGTCAGTCCCCGGATTCGACGATGTGGTCCGGAAGGTCGTCGGCATCCTGGGGGGGGAACGGGGCATCCGGCTCTTATTCCAGGGGAACTCGGTCCGGGTTGGGCCGAAGCAGTTCCCACGGGCCCACCAGATCCTCATCGAGGTGTGCGCCACGTTCGACTGCGACCGGACGCCCGAAATGTTCGTGTCGCAGACCCCGGTGTTCAACGCCGGGGCCTATGGCGTGGACGACCCGTTCATCGTGCTCCACTCGGCGGCCTTGGAGCTGCTCGACGACGAGGAACTGCGGGTCCTGATTGCCCACGAAATGGGACATGTGGTCAGCGGACATGCGCTGTATCACACCATCGCCGCCATTCTGTTCATGGTCAGCCTCTCGGCGCTGCCCTTCCTTGCCGGGATTGCCCTGCTGCCGATCAAGCTGGCCGTGCTCGAATGGTCGCGGAAATCGGAACTCTCAGCCGACCGGGCAGGCCTGTTAGGCGGCCAGAACATCATGGCATCCCAGCAGCTATTCATGAAGATGGCGGGTGGGTACCGGAAGGCACTCGACTCCGGGCAAATGGACCTGAACGAGTTCATGGCTCAAGCCAATGAGTACGCCAATACCCACGAGGGCATGGATATCCTCTACAAGGTCCTCAACACGCTGGGCCTGACCCACCCGATGAACACCGTCCGGGCCGCCGAAATCCAGCAGTGGATGACGTCCGGCGACTACGATCGGATTCTCCGGGGCGAATACACCCGACGGGGCCAGGAGTCGAAAGATCGGTCGGTAGGTGACGACCTCGGGGCGGCCAAGAACTACTACTCCGAGGCCGGCAAGGAAGTGGTCGGGCATGTGGCCGACGCCGCCAAGCGTGCGGCTCAAGCCGCCAAAGACGCGTTCAACAAGGCCCGCACCAGCGCGTGAAGATTCTCGTCGTCGGGAGCGGTGGGCGGGAGCATGCGCTCGTCTGGGCGCTAGCCAGAGACCAGCCCACCGCCACCATCTATTGCAGCCCGGGCAATGCCGGCACCAACGGCCTCGCCACCAATATCCCGATCGCCGCCGAGGCGATCCCTGATCTGGTCGCATTCGCCGAACGGGAGCGGATCGACCTCGTGATCATCGGCCCCGAGGGCCCCCTGGCCCTCGGGCTGGCCGACCAACTCCGGGGTCGGGGCCTGATCGTCTTCGGGCCGAGCGCGGCGGCCGCCCAGATCGAAGCGTCGAAAGCCTGGGCCAAGGACGTCATGACTGCGGCCGGAGTGCCGACCGCGGCCAGCATGACGTTCGGCGAAATGGCCGGCGCGGCCGGGTACATCGACCGTCATCCAGAGCCACTGGTGGTCAAGGCGAGCGGCCTCGCCGCCGGCAAAGGCGCCGTGGTGTGCCTGACCCGCGCCGAGGCGAAAGCCGCCGCCCGGGAGATGCTCGAGAACCGGATTTTCGGCGAGGCCGGCCAAGTCGTGGTGATCGAGTCGTTCCTCGAAGGCGAGGAGTTGTCACTGCTGGCCCTCACGAACGGCAGCGAGATTCGAATGCTGCCGGCCGCCCAGGACCACAAACGACTGCTGCCGGGCGACCGCGGACCGAACACGGGCGGGATGGGCGCCTACAGCCCGGTTTCCCTCGAAACCCAGGAATTGCTGGAGCGGGTCCGGACCCGAGTGTTGGAGCCGACCCTCGCCGAGATGGCCCGGCGAGGCGCTTCCTTCAGCGGGGTGCTGTACGCCGGTCTGATGATCGACGCGGGCGGTCAGCCGTCGGTCGTTGAGTTCAACTGCCGGTTCGGCGACCCCGAAACCCAGGTCATTCTCCCCCGAGTGACCGGCGGGCTGTTCGAGGCCCTTCACGCCTGCTCCACCGGGTTGTCCCTGCCGGACCTAACGGTAAGTTCCGAAGCGGCCGTCACGACGGTGCTGGCCGCCAAGGGCTACCCCGACCGGCCCGAGAAAGGCGCCCGGATCGAGATCCCAGCCGATCTGCCGCCCGGCGCGCTGGTATTTCACGCCGGGACCGTTCAAGCTGGGGACGGATCGGTCCGAGTCAACGGCGGCCGCGTCCTCGCGGTTACCGGCCTCGCCTCGACGTTCGAGCAGGCCCAGGCGGTGAGCCGCGGGGCCGCGGAACGGATCCAGTTCGACGGCAAGCAGTATCGGCCGGATATCGGTTGGCGCGAGGCCGCTCGGCGATCGTAGGACCATGATCAACGAAGTATGGGTTGGCTCGGTCGGGGTCACCGCACTCGAACACTGCCTGGTCCTGCCCCCTGGTGAGCGGGCCTGGGTCGACGTGTTGGTCAGCGGAGCCGCCGAAGTGGATTTCGAAGCCGAGGTACGGCAGGCCGTCGTCCAATACCAGCTCCAGGTCGATCGATTCGGCCGGTTCGAGCGAGTTCACGATCGGACTGTCCCGCTTGAGCGCACCGCGCAGCGCCTCGAGAAGGAACTCACCAAGCGGCGGGGGGTTCGCCTGATGACCTTCCGCCCGATTCTGCCCGACGCCGAGCGCCGATGAACGTCGGATCGGAATTCGCCCTCTATTTCCAGCTCGGCCTCCGCCACATTCTCGACCCGGGCGCCCTCGACCACCTGCTCTACTTGACCATCATGGCGATTCCATTCGTTTGGCGCGAATGGCGGCGGGTGGTGGTTCTCGTTACGGGGTTCACACTGGGTCACTCACTGACCCTCGCACTCGCGGCGTTGGATCGGGTTCGGGCCGATGCCCGGGTGGTCGAAGTCATGATTCCGGTTACCATCATGGCCACGGCCCTGCTGGTGGTGTCCAGAAGCATCCGCGACGGCAAAGGGCCGGAGCCGGACCGACTCCGCGCCAGCACCTATCTCCTCCCGCTCGGCTTCGGCTTGATTCACGGGCTCGGATTCGCCACCTACCTCCGAAGCTTGCTCGGCGCCGAGGAGTCGATCCTTGGACCGCTGCTGTGGTTCAACCTGGGCCTCGAAGCAGCGCAACTCCTGGTCGTGGGCGCCGTATTGTCCATTACATCGCTCGTTGCCGATCGCCTGCTTGCGCGCCGCCGGTGGCAACTCGCCATTGGTACCGTTACCATCGTTTGGTCCGCGGCCATGATCGCGGAGCGCCTTCTCTAAGGACGGGTCCATGTCCGCCCTGACTCGTTTCACCGGCACCGCCCTGGTGTGCCTCGGATTGATGGGTCCGCCCAAGGCGCCGGGTCACGACATTCACGTGAGCTATGGGCGGGTGACGGTCGAGGGCAAGGCCGTGACGATCCGGCTCCGGATGTTCAAGGACGACCTCTCTCGGGCGCTCGCCCGTCACCATCGACGCGATACGGTGGACGTCGAAGCCAGAGCCGTCGCCGATTCACTCGCCATGGCCTACCTCGGCCAGAAACTGCTGGTCGCCGCCGACGGCAGGCCGCTGGTCGGCCGGATCGCCGACGCCGGGAACGAAGACCAGATGTGGTGGTACCTGGTCCAATACCCGATGACCCGGCGGGCGGCCAAGCTCAGTATCGCCAACCGGGTCTTCTTCGAACTGTTTGATGACCAACAGAACCTTCTCAAAGTGCTCCTACTCGGGAGCGGCGAGGAGACCTCGCTGTACTTCGTGCCCGGCGAGCCCGGACCGGCCACCCTGAGCCTGACGGTGCCGTAACCCGGTGGCACCGACCCGTTAGATTGGGGCTTCGCGATGCCCAATGCCTGAGCTACCCGAAGTCGAGACCATGGTCCGGGACATGATCCCGGTCCTTGCCGGTCGCGTCCTCGAGAGCGCCGTCCTCACCCACACCGATATCCTGGCGGGAGTAACGGGTAAGGCCTTGTGTGCCGGATTGACCGGAGCCCGGGTCCTCCGCCTCGAGCGCCGGGCCAAGAACGCCGTCATCGTCACCGACCGGCGGCGGCTCGTGATCCAACCCGGCATGACCGGCTCGATGTTCGTCAAACGCCGCCTCGCGCCCGACGATGTCCGGTACGGGGTGCTCAAAGTGATCCTCGACGACGGCCGGACCTTCATCTACCACGACGTGCGGCGGCTGGGCACGATTCGGTGGGTGGACGAACCGGGTTGGGCTCGGTTCTCGGCCGGGATCGGCCCGGAGCCACTCGACCCCGCCTTCACGCCGGCCGTGCTCGGCTTGGCGCTTAGTCGCTCGAAAGCGGCCGTCAAGAAGGTCATCATGGATCAGAAACACCTGGCCGGAGTCGGGAACATCTACGCCAACGAAGCGCTCTTCTCGGCGGGGATCGATCCGTCGCGACCAGCCAACACAGTGATGCCCCCCGAGGTTCGCCTCCTCCACCACCACATCGTCAGGATTCTCCGCAACGCGGTCGACGCCAGCGGCACGACCATCCGGGACTATCGCACCGGCACGGGGGAACCGGGTACTTTCCAGGGCGAGCTTGACGTCTACGACCGGGAGGGCGAACCGTGCAAACGCTGCGGAACGATCTTGGCCGGAACCCACTCGATCGATGCCCGGATAACCGTCTTCTGCTACCGGTGCCAGCGCTGAACGCGTGACGACCACCCTCCTTCCCCCAACCACCGACCTCGAGACCCTCCGGGCCCGGGTCAAAGCGCTGGCCGAACACCGGCCCGGCGTGTACAAGATGGTCGACGCCATGGGTCATGTGCTCTACGTCGGCAAAGCCAAGCGGGTCAAGGCCCGGCTCCTCTCCTACTTCAACGCAAAGTTTCCGGAAGACAAGGCTGCCCGCATTCTTCAGGCTGCCTCGAACATCACGTGGGACTACGCCCCGAGCGAATTCGCCGCCCATCTCGCCGAGCTGGCCGAGATCCGCAAACACCGGCCGGCCTACAATCACCAGATGAACCGCCGGCGGAACGCGGCCTTCGTGACGGTATCGTTAGGTACCGCTCCGCGACTCGCCGTCACGACCTCCACCGCCCGCTTGGATGTCCGGTACTTCGGGCCGTTCGCCTCGCCGGCCCGCGCCGCCGGCGGGGTCCGGGTTCTGAACGACCTCCTTGGCCTGCGCGATTGCGCCGAGAAGATGCCGGTCGTCTTCCCGGGCCAAGGCGACCTCTTTGCCGAACCGATGCAGGCGGCCTGCCCGCGGTTCGACTTCGGCACCTGCGCCGGCCCGTGTGCCGGCTTGGTCGAGGAAATCCGCTATCGCGAGAAGGTCGACGCCGCCATCAAGTTCCTCGCCGGGGCGGCCATCCGGCCGATCGACCGGACCGTCGACGAGATGACCGCGGCCTCCGAACGCGATGATTTCGAGGCGGCGTCCCGCTGGCGCGACAAGTTCGAGCAGCTGGAATGGCTGATCAGTGCCGCGTCCCGGGCCCGCGCCGCGATCCACGTGCTCACGTTCATCTATCGAGAGCCCGGGGCCTTCGGCGACGACCGGGTCTATCTGATCCGCCACGGGCTCGTTCGGGCTTCTTACCCCTACCCCAACACCCCCATCGAACGGGAAGCCTTTCAGGCCGTCGTCGAAGCCGAATTGGCCACCACGCTGCCGCCCGCCGGCTTGCTCGACCATGCCACCCTCGACGAGATGTTGCTGATCATGAGCTGGTTTCGCCGTCATCCCGAGGCGTGGCGCCGGACGGTCCCGGTTGGGGAGTGGCTCGAAAACCGATCCGCGTAGATCCTTGCCATATGGCATATTAGTTAGTACATTGTGGCCATGTCGCCGAAACCGCTCCAGGTCGCCGAGACCGCGCTCAGCCGATACCCGTCGGCTGAGGAGGGATTCGCCGATTTGCTGGGATTGCCGGCCCGATCCACCATCAAGCTGGTGGCCAAGATCGACGAAGGATTCCCCTATAGCGTCTTCGATCATTTCCAACGCGAAACCGGCTTCCCCGCCGCTACGCTGGCCGAGTTGATTCAAGTGCCGGTCCGGACCCTCCACCGGCGCCGGGCGGAGCGGCGGTTTTCCCCGGAGGAATCGGACCGGTTGCTCCGCGCCGCCCGGATCGCGTTCCTGGCCCGGCGCCTATTCGAGGGCAACATGGCCGAGGCCCGGCAATGGCTCGCCGATCCGCAGCCGGCCCTCCAGGGAGCCACCCCGCTGGCGTTTGCGCGCACCGACGTCGGGGCCCGGGAGGTCGAGGCACTGATCGGACGGCTGGAGCATGGGGTGCCAAGCTGAAGATCGTGGTCTGCCGGTTGGTGAAGACCCGATTCGCCGCGGACCCGTTTGATGGCGAAGGGGCCCGCCTGTTCGGCGGCCGGTGGAACCACCCGGGCGTTCGATGCGCCTATGCCTCGGACACCGCGGCGCTCGCCATCCTGGAAGTCTTGGTGCACCTCCAACGGACCGGCCAGCTCGAACACTACGCGATCTGCCGGGCCACCTTCGACGACGCCCTGGTCTCCCGGCTCCCGGCCCGGGACCTTCCAAGTGACTGGCGGACCTTCCCGGCACCAGCCAGCACTCGGGGTCTCGGTGACCGGTGGATCGCCCAGGGGCTCGGCGCCGTCCTTCGGGTCCCGAGCATGATCGTTCCAACCGAGTCGAATTTCCTCCTGAACCCGGCCCACCCCGACTTCTCCAAGATCCGAGTGCTGCCCGTTGAGCCGTTCGCCCTCGATGCCCGGCTCGGCCGGGCCTAGGCCTCGTCGAGCCCGGTGATCGGCACCAAGCGGGCCCGGGGCGGAATCCCGGGTTCGAGCTCCATGATCCCAACCGATGCCGGCAGGTCGAAGCGCCGTCGCCCCGCTCCGCCAGGATTCATCACCGTAACCACAGAGTCGACAATCGTGAGTAAGGGCCGATGGGTGTGCCCGAAGATGATGACCTCGGCCTCGGGATAGCGGAGATTGAGCGCTTCCGGTGTCAGCCGGTCGAATTGGTGGCCATGAATGACGAGGAACCGGAACCCTTCGATCTCGGTTTCGATGATTTCCGGAACGATCCGGCGAATGTCGAAGTCGTCGGTGTTCCCGTACACCGCGCGAACCGGGGCAAGCGCTTCGAGTTCCACGAGTAACTCCGGCGATCCGATATCGCCGGCGTGGAGAATCAGATCCACATCCCGGAAGGCTTCGAACACCTCGGGACGGAGGAGCCCGTGGGTATCGGCGATGATGCCTAGCCGCATGACCGGCCAGTGCTCAGCGGTCGCCCCATCGGGGAGCGACTTCGATGTCGAGGTCGAATTGATCGAGGATCCGTTGCGCGATGAAGTCGACGAGATCGCTGATCTGTTTGGGCCGGTGGTAGAACCCCGGGGCGCCGGGTAGCACCGTCACGCCCGCCTCCGCGGCGGCGGTCAGGTTCCGCAAGTGGACCAGGGACAGCGGCGTCTCGCGCGGTACCACCACCAGTTTCCGGCCCTCTTTCAGGGTGACGTCGGCGGCCCGCTCCACCAGGGACCGGCTGGTCCCATGGGCGATGGCCGAGACCGTGCCCATGGAGCAGGGGCAGATCAGCATCCCGCGGGTCTTCTGGGAGCCCGACGCCGGCTTCGCGCCCCGGTCGGCATCATCGAACACCTCGATCGACGGCCATTTGCCGCCAGTGGCCTTCTTGAGGCCCGCCAGGTTGGCAATCCCGGACTCCTCCTTGAGGAGCCGCCAACCGTGGCCGGACACGATCAGCCACACCGGCACCTCGTGCCGGGCCAGGAGGTCGAGCACCCGGACGGCATATGGTGCCCCCGAGGCTCCAGTGAGGGCCAAGACCAGCGGGCGAGATGTCGGCATGCCGGAAATCTAGCCGGTGAGCCGTGGCGAATCAGGGCCCGCGGGGATACTCTACCCCGATGCCATTCACTCTCAAGCTCGACATGATTCAGACCCTGGCCCTCGCGGCGGTGGTCCTGTTCCTTGGCTATGGGGTCCGAAAGCGAATCGGGGTGCTCGACCGGTTCAACATCCCGGCGCCGGTCATCGGCGGTTTCCTGTTTGCGGCGGTGTCCCTGATCCTCCGGCAAGCCGGGGTGCTGGGCTTTGAGTTCGACACCACGCTCCAAGCCCCCCTCATGATCGCCTTCTTCACCACGATCGGCCTTGGAGCGAGCTTGAAGCTCCTGCGGGTCGGCGGACCACAGGTGGTGGTGTTCTGGGTGGTGGCGAGTGTCGTGGCGGCCTGCCAAAATTTGCTCGGCGTCGGGCTGGCCACGGCCATGGACGTTCATCCGTTCCTGGGCTTGATCTCCGGATCCATCACGATGACTGGGGGCCATGGAACCGGAGCGGCGTTCGGAAAACTGATGGAGGACCAGTACGGGTTCAGCGGCGGGGTCACCCTGGCCATGGCGGCCGCGACGTTCGGATTGGTGAGCGGCGGCCTCCTCGGGGGACCGGTGGCCACGCTGTTGGTGCGGCGAAAAAACCTGGCCACCGCCCCGGGCGCCATCGCCCCGCCCGTGTCGGCGAACGCGCTGGACGAGGAGATCGACACCGAGCCCGAAGGCGAGGCCGCGACGGCCTACACCCTACTCAAGACAATGGCCGTCATTTTGGTGGCGATGGCCCTCGGCTCCGTGCTGAGCGGGTGGCTCAAGCAATACATCACGTTGCCCGGCTACATCGGCGCCATGATCGTCGCCGCGATCTTCCGGAACAGCCTCGACGCGAGCGGCGTCCTGCGGCTCAACCAGCGGGTCGTCGACGATCTCGGTACCGTGGCGCTGTCGTTGTTCCTGGCGATGGCGTTGATGTCGCTCAAACTCTGGGAACTCCTCGATTTGGCGCTCCCGATGTTGGTCATTCTGAGCGCCCAAGTCGCCTTCCTCGGGCTGTTTACCTACTGGGTGACGTTCCGGGTGATGGGCAAAGACTACGACGCGGCCGTCATGGCGGCCGGCCACTGCGGATTCGGTCTCGGCGCCACGCCGAACGCGGTCGCCAACATGCGGAGCGTGGTCGAACGGTTCGGCGCGGCGCCGCGGGCGTTTCTCGTGGTACCGATGGTCGGGGCGTTCTTCATCGACTTCAGCAATGCCTTGATCATCACCGGCTTCATCAACTGGGTGAAACCTTGAGGAACTTCGGGACCCCGATGGCGGTCACCGATCATTCCCCGGACTCGTGGGCCGGCTCGCCTTCCCCGCGTCGAGGTCATTCCAGTTGAGGATGGCATTGAACCCGAGGAAGTAGGTACCCTGGGTCTGCCACCGCCAAAACGGCCGGATCGCAAAGCTCACCACATGTCCCTTGCCTAACGGCGCGTCCACCACCTGGGCGCGTCCGGACAAGTATTGCCCGCCGGCCAGGGTGCCCGACAGCAACATGTCATTGGGGTTGGACGGGAACTGCATGACCACCCGGGGACGGGCCTCGTCACCGCCGAGCCCGAAGGCCCGGGCGACTTCACGGAATTGGGCCATTTGGTCGGCCTCGCCCCCGGCCCGCGCGGGCCGGCCGGCCGGCGCCGTGCTGTCGGCGTCCCACGGCGACAAGGTGAGACGGCTCGCCATCGGTGTGGTGTTCTGGCCGACCCCGGGAATCTGGTTGCCGCCGCCGAGGAACGCCGCGAATTCGGCGGGAGTACCGCCACCGGCATTCAAGACCGGGTCCTGGTTGAAGTACACCGGAAGGTTCCCGCCGTCGAACCCGTACACGAGCGGGCTCTTCTTGTCGGCGATGACCCCTCGGATGACCGACCCGCGGACGAACAACTGCGCCGGGCTCTCGACCGTAACGCCCGGGGTGAGGCCGTATGACGGGAAGATCGTTGCGGTTGATCCCTCGACGATCAGCGTGCCGCCGGCTTGGACGAATTTAGCGAGTTCGAGCAAGCCCTCCATCCCCATCCCACCCCGGATGTCGTCGCTCTGGTCGAGCACTCCGAGATTCGGCGTGGCGGCGGACTTCTGGTACGGAAGGGGCGCGGCACCAGTCTTCGCGATGCCGTTCACTTGGGCCGTGGCATTGCCGCCGACATGGGGGAAGATGATGACGTCGTACTTGGACCGGAGATTCCCCAGCGCCAGCTTCTGGTCGGCAAAGTACTGATACGGAACCCCGTAGGTGTCGAGAGCAGCCCGGACCCAGCCCTCGTCCTGGGTCCGCTGCCAGCTGTGGACGTAGCCGATCCGGGGTACGTCCAAATCGTGACTCTTCACGCCCGGCGCGGCGGCGACGGCAAAACCCGAGAGCCCGAGCTCGATCAGCGTCGGTTCGAGTTTCGCGCGATCAGCGTTGGCGATGATGAACGCGCCGGCCCGGAACGAATGCCCCGCCGCCTGGAAGTCCTCCTCGGCCGCCTGCATCGGCAACCCGGCATGCCGGAACCGGAACGCCATCAGGTTGTTATCGCTGGTATGATCGACGATGACCACCGGACCGGTCCCGGCGATCCCGCCCGCGGCCCGGGCATCGGCCGTGATCATCGTCATCGGCTGATCGAGAATCGCCGGCTCGGCAACGGGGGCGATCGTCAGGTTCCGCATCAGGCCGAACGTCCACCCCGTGTCGTCGTAAGGGCGCGGATTGGCGGGAGCGTAGTTCTGGACCGAGAAGTACATCTCGGCCAGGGTGCGGTACGGCTGGTCGGCCCGGACCACGTAGTCCCCCGCCTGAACCTGAAGCTTCCCGGCGGTGAAGGACCCCGCGGCTCGGTGGATTTCGAGGCCCTGGCGTCGGAGATCGTTGACCGCTTGGGCGGCGTCGGCCTTCCGTCGTTGGCCCGCTGGAATGACCCAAGCATACGGGGCGCCGGTCTTCCCCTTGGCGACGGCTCGCTTGTTCTTGAGCCAGTAGTTTTCGAGGTAGAGCTCCCGATTCTTGGCCACGTGGTTCAGAACGATCAACAGTGCCGATTGCTGGATGTTGGTGTTGTTCCGCGGGCCCCAGGCGATGGAGGGGAGCGGCGGGTTCGGCCGGAACCACTCCCGGCTGGTGGTCGTGGCGGGCGGGCGAATCGTCGTCGTATCGGGTCCGTAACTCTGGACCTCGTAAAACCGTCCGATCGCGTTGTGAGTATGGGCAATGAAGAACATGTAGTTCGGCACCCACCCGTCGTAGAACCCGTAGGTCCACACCCCAGGCACGCCCCGCTTGGTCATTTCCATGACTTCGGTTTTGGCCAGGAGCCACCATTCATCCACCGTGATCGGGTCGAGCGACTCGTTGTACGGGCCGGTCCCGGTCGACGCGTAGAGATAGGTGACCGACTCATGCAGGTCGTGCATGATCGTCGGGGTCCATTCCACGAACAGCTTGGTGACGTTCTTGGTCAGGGCCAGGAATTGCCCCATTCCGTCGCGATTGTTGTCATGGGCGACGTACTTCCCCCAGTACATCAGCGGCAATCGCTGGGTGCCGGCCGGCTGCTTCTTGTTGTAGTAGTAGGTATCGACGTGCTTCTCCCGGCCGTCGACTTCGATGACCGGGGTAATGAAGGTGATCACGTTGTTCCGGATCGCCTGGATGTAGGGCGTTTCTTGCACCGCGAGCCGGTATCCCAACTCCATCAGCACCTCGGGGCCACCGGTCTCCGGCGAGTGCATCCCGCTCGTGATCCAGTAGATCGGCTTGGCGGTCCCGATAATCCGGCGGGCCTCGGCTTCGGTGGTCTTCCGCGGGTCGGTAAGGGAGGCCAGCATGCCCCGGTATTGCTTGAGTTTCCGAATCGTCTCGGCGTCGGCGATGGCCGTGACGATCATGTCGCGGCCTTCCTCAGTCGTACCGATGCTCCAGGTCAGCACCCGGTCCGAGGCCCGGTCGAGCGCCTCGAAATAGCGATGGATGTCTTTCGCATAGGTGATCTCTCCGGGAGTACCGATGATCCGGCCCAGGAACTTGAGCGGGGTCGGGACGGTGGCCGAGGCGGGAAGGTGATCAACCAACTCGGTCGAGATCCGCGGGTCGCGAAGATACTCTTTGATCTTCTTGGTGTACTCCTGGTCCACTGCCTGACCGCTCTGGCCCGTCATCATCCCCGGCCGGGCGGCGCTGACAACAACGAGGAGCACGGTGAGCCGGGCAATCGACGAACCTAGCGTCGCCCGTTTCGAGTGTCGCATACGGTCTCCCCCTCTGACTTTTGGATCTGACGCCGCGAACGCGGCCGCCACCACAATACTCGGGGGCCCGCCGTTTTGCCCGGCTATCGTCCCCGACGGTTCGGAGTGGGCGACCGAACCGGGTGCTTCGGCGGGCCGAGCGGGCCGGGGCGCGGCGGTTTAAGTGGGCGGGTTGGCCGTTCGGTTGGCCGTTTGGGCGGATCGGGTATCGGGCGCCCGGGAGCCTTACGGGATGGCATTGGGCCCGGTCTGCCCCGGCCGCTGCCGGACGACCACCACCGTCACGTTATCGCTGCCGCCGGCCGCCAAGGCCGCGGCAACGAGATCCTCGGAGACTTGGCGGGCCGACGTCATGGTTTGGAGGTGGTCGCGAATCTCGTCGTCCGACACGTGCTTGGTGAGTCCGTCCGAACAGAGAAGCACCACATCGCCGTGCTCCAATGCGACCCGATCGACCATCGGCTGGGTGTCGCCGCCGATAGCGCTCGACAGGACATGCGCCAACGGGCTCCGGTGGGCCGCCGACTTCCGCATCACGCCTTGATCAACGAGACCCTGAGCGATGGTCTGATCCTTGGTGAGCTGCTGGAGGGCTCCGCCACGAAGGAGATAGGCCCGGCTATCGCCGACTTGGAGGAGAAACAGCGAGGGCCAGACCCCGATGGCCAACGTCAGCGTCGTGGCCATTCCCCGCAGCTCAGGCTTGGCATCGCCACGCTCGATGACGGCCCGGTTCGCCTCGAAGGCAACTCCCCGCAACGCCTCGACGAACTCGTCCGCTTCATGAGGATCGCCGGTGTAGTAGCACCGCATCGAGGTGGTCACATAGCCGGCAATCGTCTCGATCGCGGCCCGGCTCGCGGCCTCGCCGGCCGTCGACCCGCCGACACCGTCGGCCACGATGGCCAAGAACGCGAGCCGGTGGCCGAGCGACTCCAACTCGGCCGACGTCGGCAGACTGGTCCCGTGAACCCGCATCGACTTGTGGAGCGATGCAAGCAAGAAGTGATCTTGGTTGTCTTCCCGGACCAGTCCGCGATCGGTGAGCCCGAAGACATCGAGCTCCCGGTCGACGGCTCGGACGGCAGGAAACTCGGTCATGCTAATGTCCGCCCGGGGGTGCGGGCGCCGCCGATTCAGCGGGCGGTTTCCGAACGGCGCTGAACGTGATCTCCGGCGGACGGCTGGCGGAGTCACCCAACAGTTCCGACGGCTGGCCCCGCAAGTACTGGTCGAAGAACGCCAAGGTGTAGGTGCGGATCAATTCGTGGCCCCGTTTGGGGTCGAGCCGCTCCTTGTCCCGAGGATAGAACAACGCCAAGTCCGAAAAGTCGCCGTGATCGGTGCCGGCGATCGTGATGGAGTACCAGTCGCCGGTCGACCTTGCCCGGGTGGTGCTGTCCCACGCGTTCACCAGGGTCAGCAGTTCGCGGACCGCCGGTCGCTCCTTCTCCGGGTAGCCGAGCGCGTCGTCGAGGCCGTGATGGAACTGGAGCACCGGTCGAGTGGTGCCGCGCTCGCGGACATCGCCGAACAACTGGCCGTCATGGTCCACGGCCGCCTTGACCCGAGGATCCGACGCCGACAACTGAACCGCCAGCGCGCCACCCATTGACCATCCCAAAGCCCCGACCCGGTCGAGGTCGAGGCGCCCCTGGAACGCCCCGGGTTCCCGGGCGAGGATCTCGATCTGATCGAGGGCGAACCGGGCGTCCGCCTCCCAGATCTTGAAGACCGGATCATCCAAGTGGGCCCAACTCGCCAGCGCGTCCTTTTTGCCGTCGCCGGTTTCCTTGGGCAACGCCAGCGTATCGGCCACAAACGGCGTCCCGTCCGGATACTTGACCGTCTGATTGAATCCGAAGTGCTCGACCGAGAACACCACATACCCGTGGCTGGCAAGCCACTCGGTCACGAAGGTGGCGCTCCACCGGGTCCAGAACCCGCCGTGATTGTAGATCAGGACTGGGAACCCGGCGTCGGCCGAGGCCACTGAAGCGCCTAGCACCGAGTTGGTCCGCGCCTTCCGGGCGGCTCGGGCACCGGTTTGGCTCGCGAACTCATCCGGCCGTTGGAGGTACAGGGCGCGCTCCGCCCCCGTCGAGGTCTCCGCGGGATACCACACCTGAACGACGATCCGCCGCCGGTCATCAGGGCTCTTGGTGTAGAGTTCCGGCCGGCTCGGGTCGGTCCAGGTGAACTCTTGGGTTCCGACCGCGTACCGCCCGGACGGCACTTCGAAGGGATGCTCCGGAATCTTCGGACTGATCCTCCAAAAGACATACCCGCCCCCGGCCACCACGAGCAGAAGGAGCACCGCGAGGATTTTGGTCCACTTCTTCATCGGAGGATCCTGTCGGTCAAGGCAAAGGTGAAGACGACGACGCTCATGACGCCGTTCATGGTGAAGAACGCCGCATCGAGCCGGGAGAGATCCCCCGGTTTCACGAGTTGGTGTTCGTACCAGAGAATCCCGGCCGCCACCGCCAACCCAGCGAAGTACCACGTTCCGAAACCCGCACCCCACCCAAACAGGGCCAGCGCGGGGATGGTCACACCGTGGAGCAGCTTGGCCACCAGAATCGCACGGCGCTCGCCCAACCGCACCACCGCACTCTTGAGGCCTTCCCGGCGGTCGAAATCTTCGTCGGGCAGGGCGTAGAACATGTCGAACCCCGCCACCCAGGTGGCGACGGCCACGGTAATCGCGATGAGCAGCCAGGCCGGCTCGCTCCAAGATCCGGTAATCGCCAGGTAGCCGCCGACCGGTGCGATTGCGAGACCCATCCCGAGCCAGAGATGAGGCCACCAAGTAAACCGCTTCGAGAGGCTGTAGCCCATGACCCAGGCCAGCGCCACCGGGCTCAAGTAAAGGCAGAGCCGGTTGAAGGACCCGGCCGCCAGCAGAAACACGACCGCCGCCACCACCACCGAGATCCAAGCCTGACCGACGGTCAAAGCACCAGTCGGGAGCTCCCGGTTCATCGTCCGGGGGTTCCGGGCATCGAACTCCCGGTCCGCAATCCGGTTGAAGGCCATGGCGACCCAGCGCGCCGCGGAGAACGCCAGCGCAACCTGGACCACCACCCAGGCGGATACGGAATGGGTCATCGAGGCCGCCACCACGCCAAGCATCGCGAACGGCAGGGCAAACAGGGTGTGCGGGAGTTTCACGAAATTGAGGTACCGGACCAGCACCGACCGACCCTCGAACGTTTGGCCCTCGCGGCGTCCTTCCCCCTCTACCCCGACGCTCATAACCCCAACTTGCCCCACATCGCATCGACCGCCGACTTGGTCGTCGGATCCATCTCGATCAGCGGTGGCCACTCCCTCGTCTGGCCCTCCTCGGCCCACTTCCGGGTGCCGTCGATCCCCATCTTGCTGCCGTAGGTGAAGGCCCGGCTGGCATGGTCGAGTACATCAACCGGCCCCATGCTGAAGCGGACGTCCCGCTCAGGGTCGATGTTATTGAGAGCGATCCACCAGGCTTCGTCGGGGTCTTGGACGTTGACGTATTTGTCCACCACGACGATCACCTTGGCCAACGACATCAGGCCGGCGCCCCACATCGCGTTCATGACCTTGTAGGCCTGCCCAGGATACTGCTTGTCGATGGCGACGAAGACGAGATTGTGAAAAATCCCGCACGCCGGCATGTGATAGTCCACTACCTCGGGCGTGGTGAGCTTGAGGAGCGGCAAGAAAATTCGCTCGGTCGCGTGACCGAGGTAGTAGTCCTCCATCGGCGGGCGGCCCACCAGCGTGGCCGGAAAGATCGGATCCTTCCGCATCGTCACGCAGGTGATGTGCACCGCCGGATACTGATCGGCCAGCGAGTAGAAGCCGGTGTGATCCCCGAACGGCCCTTCGGTGACAAGGGGTTCGGCCGGGTCGATGTACCCTTCGAGTACGATATCGGCCTCAGCCGGCACTTCGAGATCACAGGTGACCGCCCGGGCCAGCTCAACCGGCGATTTTCGCAGGAAGCCGGCAAACAGGAACTCGTCGATCATCGGCGGCAACGGCGCCGAGGCGGAGTACATGGCGGCCGGATCACCACCCAACGCGATGATGACCGGCATCTTTTCGCCCTTCTCGGCCATTTCCCGCCAATGGGCCGCCCCCACTTTGTGACGCTGCCAGTGCATGGCCACCGTATTCTTGCCGATGACCTGCACCCGGTACATCCCGACGTTTCGGATCCCGCGCGAGGGATCTTCGGTAATCACCATCGGGAGAGTGAGGTACGGACCCCCATCGCCCGGCCACGTGACGAGCACCGGCAGCTGCCTGAGGTCGACCTCGTCGCCTTGCCAGATCACCTCTTGACACGACGGTCGCCCGCTCCGGGTCTTGGGCGGAAACTTGGCCACCTCCGCCAGTTTCGGCAGCATGGCGAGCTTGCCGAAAATCCCCTCGGGCACTTTCAAATTGAGCAACTCGGAAATCCGCCCCCCGATGTCGTCGAGCCGCTCCACGCCAAGACCCAGGCACATCCGCCGCATCGACCCGAACAAGTTGATGCCGACCGGAATCGGATGGCGGGCGCCCGAATCCGAAATCGGGTTTTCGAACAACAGCGCCGGCCCTCCCCCGGGGCTCTTCATGACCCGATCGGCGATCTCGGCAATTTCGAGCCGGGTTCGAACCGGATGCTTGATGCGAACCAACTCGCCGGCCTTCTCAATGGCCGCCACGAACTCCCGCAAACTATCGAGTGCCATCGCTACTCCCCGCCGAGCGCCGAGTGCCGAGTGCCGAGTGCCGAGTGCCGAGTCCCAAGTGCCGAGCCCACATGAATCGCACAAATCCCACCCAATAGCAGCCGGTAGCTGACCTCTCCAAACCCGGCCCGCTCCATCTTGGCCTTGAGCTCATCCGGACCCGGAAACGCCAGCACCGATTCCGGGAGGTAGGTATAGGCGCTCCGGTGTTTCGAGACCAACCGGCCGATGAACGGCAACAACCGCCGGAAATAGAAGAAGTACAGGCCGCGAAGCGGCTGCCAACGCGGCGTCGTGAACTCGAGCACCACCAGCTTGGCCCCGGGTTTGAGCACCCGGCCCGCCTCGATCAACCCCCGGTCGAGATCCATCAAGTTCCGGACTCCAAACCCCACAGTGGCGCCATCGAACCGCTCGGCGTGAAACGGGAGTTCCAGCGCATCGGCCGCCACCGGGACCACCGCCGCCGACTTGCGGCGGCCAAGATCGAGCATCGGCTTGACGAAATCAGCGCCGACGACCCGGCCGTGAAACGCCGGATCGTTGCCAAGGGTGGCCGCCAGATCGAGGGTGCCGGCGCAGAGGTCGAGATAAAGGCCACCCGGAGCCCGTTCCCACCCGAGCGCCCGCACCGCATCACGGCGCCACCGCCGGTCGACGTTCAAGCTGAGCACGTGATTGAGGAGGTCGTACCGCGGGGCAATGGCCGTGAAGATCCCCCGGACATAGGCCCGTTTCGCGGCCCCGCCCTCGAGGGGTAATTCCTTGTCCGTCGCTAACATAGGCGGAGAAATTAGCTTACCGCCGACCCGCCTCCAAGAAGACGGCCCGCAGTCGGTCCGCTACCAGCAGCTCTTCTCCGTCCCGAAGCACCCGGGTCCGCGCCGTCGCGTGCCAGATCGTCGTATCCCGGTCTCGGGTGATGATCACCTCGAGCTCCACCCGGGGCGTTCCTTTGACCAGGGCGGCCCGAAGCGTCTCCTTCGTCAGCCGGATCTCCCGCTCGTCCCACATCAGATCGGCGTCTTGGTATCCAGCCGTGTTCTCATCGAGTCGGCAGGTCAGGCCCGGGATGTCCTGTAACCGCGCGACGATCCGGGCCGCCCGGGCGTTCCAGCGCTCGGTCTCGGCGAAATGATCCTGCCGAACGAACCGCTCCAGTGCGGCCACCAGCCCGATCACTTCCTCCTTGCCAACCTTCATCCCGCGGCCGACGTTGTCGAACGGTGTCGCATTCCGCCGGGCCGCCTCGATCAGGTCCTTCCGGCCCGCCAAGATCCCGGACGACTGCGGGCCGCCGAGGACTTTGCCACCCGACATCACCACCAGGTCTGCCCCGGCGTCGAGGAACCGGCGGAGACTACCCCAGGGCGGCAAGTCGGACGCCATGTCGATCAAGACCGGCACCCCGGCCTTCCGACCCATCGCGATCAGGTCTTCCTGTTTTACCAAGTGCGGGTCCGGCGGTGGGGCTCGGCGAGCCGAAAGCGGCGGCGCGAACACACCTTGGCGCTCGGCATTGGAGAGCCCGGCGATGAACGCCGTCTTCCGGCCGAGCTTGGCCTCCAGATCGGCCCGCGTGACGCCTTCCACGATCGAGGCCCCGGCTAGCTGATAAGCCCGGTCGTAGCCAAACCGCTGGCACGATTGAATCAGGCACTCGCGCCGGTTCCAGGTCGGATGCGGCAACGCCGCGATCTTTTCCTCATCGGTACCGGTGAGGCAGGCCGCTGCCCCGAGCAGCAGCCCCGAGAAACCGCCGGCGGTGACCAGAGCAGCCGGCGCACCGATCAAGTCGGCCACCCGCTGGCCGGCCGCCAGCGTCAGTTCGTGGATGTCTACGAAGAACTCGTTGGCTTCAGCCATGGCTTCGAGGACCTCGGGCGCCATCCGCCCGCCCCCGAGCCGGGAGATATGTTCATGCGCGCCAAGGTGGGGTCGCACGCCGAGCAGCCGGGTGTAGACGTTGTTCTGGAGATCGGCAACCGGGCGGACGGCTGGGTCGCTCATCCGGCCGGGCGCAACCCGCACCGGGGGAAGCGCCGCGGCCACGGTGGCCGCGCCCACGAATTCACGACGGCTCAAGCTTCCGGACTGATCGGGCATCGGCCTATCCTTTCGGGCATACCGCCTCGGGCGAGGCGCTGGGCCAAACGGTAGAGCCCGCCTGGCCCCCTCGCAACCCAGCCCGCCCTTGATCGGCACCGCGGCGTCCCTTCTATTCCAGCAACCCAAAGGACCCTGCCGAATGCGCCGACTGTCGTTGCCGATCGCTCTGGCTGCCATGCCCGTGCTGCTTGCCGCCTGGGTAATGGTCGGCGGCCGGATCGCGACCCCGTAATACGCGGGCGGCCGACCTGGCCACCTGAGGGCGGGGCTCCTATGTTTGGCCTACGTTTCATCTAGCAACCTAGGAGTCGTCTATCCGTCCCGGATCCCTTCGTGGGCAAACCGATCAAGAAGTGGTTGCCTTCGCCAAGGAGGGGGTGGACGAGGCCTACCGCGAATTGGTCCATCGCTACGAGCGGCCGGTGTTCTCCCTGGTGTTCCGAATGGTCCGGAACCGGGAGCTTGCCGAGGACTTGGCCCAAGAGACCTTCGTGAAGGTGCTGAACGCCATTCAGTCTTACCGGCCGGAGTTCAAGTTCTCCTCCTGGGTTTTCAAGATCGCGAACAACGCCGCCATCGATCATCTTCGAAAACGGGAGCTCGACACGCTGTCGCTCGAGGGGTCGCCCCACGCGGACACCCCCGAGCTCATCGAGGCCACCGCACTCCAAATCGGCGAGCGGAGTGAGAGCCAACTCGACGAGGTCGCCAATCGGGAACTCGGTGGGACCATCGAGGATGCCATTGCGAAACTCCGTCCCGAGTACCGTTCCTGCATTCTGCTCCGCCACGTCGAAGGGCGAAGCTATGAGGAAATCGCCGAGATGCTCAACCTCCCGCTCGGCACCGTGAAGACGTATATCCATCGAGCGCGAAATGAACTCCGGATTCTCCTCCGCGAGGTGCGCGAGGAGTGATCGGTTGACATTTTGTTTTCTTTTGGAACGTTGAAACCGCATTCGCTCGGTTGCCGTACAAGGGACTGACTATGAAACCCATCACGAACCACCTCACCGCTGACGACCTCGACGCGTTTCACAGTGAAGCGCTGAGGTCCGAAATGCGGATCCATCTGGAAGGGTGCGAGGATTGCCGACGGTTGGTGGTTCTCGATCGTGAAGTCTTGTCCATGATGAAGCGGCTCCCGAGTTACGGACCGCGGGCTGGGTTCGCCGATCGGGTAATGGCCCAGGTGGTGATCGCGGTGCCGGCCCCCGTGCCGGTGCTGTCCTACCCCAAGCTCACCGCCAGGCGAATCGGCACGCTGGCGGCGGTGGCGGCCGGGTTGGTCGTCAGCGTCGCGTGGTCGGCGGCCTACCGCACCGTGTTGGAAGGATGGCTCGACGGGGCCGAATCGGTGCTCTTGAGTTCCGGCGCCGCCCTCTGGCAACAAAGCCTGGCTGTGCTGACGGGCACCTCGTGGTTCGAGAGCCTCCGGCAGTTGTCCGGCGCGCCGGTCCGGCTCGCCGCGGTTGGCATCCTCGTCTTGGGATCGTACGCGGGCGGACTGTTCGCGCTTCGGCGGCTGGTGACACCCGCCGCCGGACCGGGGGCGAATGCCCAGCGTTAGTCTCGGGATTACCCTCCTGACGCTGTGCGGAACGGCAACGCCGGCCGGAGCATCACTCGGTGACAAAACCGGCCGCCTCGTCGAGTACCTCCGCGAATACTTTCCGTTCCAGTTGAAGGACCAGGCTGAGTCAATCGATCCGATCACCCTCCTCGACGACCCGAACGCCCCGTTGATCTCGCTATCCGGCGTGAGCGATCCCCGGACCCTGGAGCGGCAACTCCGCGAGCTGGTTACGGCACCGCATGCCACCGTCCGGATCAACGTGCCGAGCGGCCAGGCTCACGTCGGCAATTTCAGCGTCGGGTCCACCGATTCGGTCGCAACGGACCTGTTGGTGGTACAGGGCAAAGCTGACATCTACGGGCGAGTCCAGGGCAACGTAGTTGCCCTGGACGGCGACGTCCTAGTGCATCGGGGCGCCGTCATCGAGGGCGACGCGTTTTCGTTTGGCGGTACCGTGATCAACCTCGGCGGTAAGGTCACTGGTCAAAGCCTCGCGCTCGACCGTGAGCCGGCGCTGGCGGCCCCGGCTGCCGGCCCGGTGGCGCGGGCCGCGACGAACTTGGCGGGCGTGGTCGGCTCCTTTCTCACCTTGGGCCTGCTCGGGTTCGGCCTCGTCCTGTTCGGCAAATCGAACCTCGAGGTCGTCTCAGACACCGTGAGCCACAGCTTCCTCCGCTCGTTCCTGGTCGGGTTACTGGCCCAAGTGCTGGTCGTGCCGACCTTCGGCATGTTGGTCGTTGGATTGGTTTTGAGCGTGGTGGGAGTCCTGCTGGTCCCTTTTGTGGTCGCCGTGTACGCCTTGCTCGTGCTGGCGGGTGTGTTAGGCGGCTTCTTGGCCGTTTCCCACGCCATGGGCGAAACCCACACCCGGCGGCGGATGGCTCGGGGCGATGCGCTCTCGCCGAACAGCTATCGCTATCTGACGGTGGGCCTCGGTGCCCTGGCTTCGGTCTGGCTGGCCTGGGTCTGCTTCGGGTGGGTCCCGGTGGCCGGCGGGTTTATTCTCGGCGCCGCCGTCATCGCCACCTGGCTCCTCGGCACCGTTGGGCTCGGGGCGGCGGTCCTCAGCCGGGGCGGCGTTCAGCCGAGTTTTGCGGGCCGGTACCTCCCGACCGAGATGCTGACGGACGAATACCTCTGGGCCACGCCGCAGCAAGGCGTCCCGGCCGTGAAACGTCCGACCCCTACCAAATAGGAGCCAGCCCCGCGCTACTGGTTGATGACCGGCAGGGACATCGACCTCGACCCGGCCTCTTTGGCAATGGCCTTCGCGGTCGCCAACAGCGCTACGGCGGCCGGACTCTTCGGATTGCCCACCACGACCGGCGACCCGGCGTCCGCCGCCTCCGCCAATCCCGGCTCGAGTGGAATCCGGCCGAGCAGCGGCACCCCGAGTTCGTCGGCTAGCCGCTGACC
>SXGU01355627.1_pt1 | contig 38174 bp, 21 predicted proteins | sample 3174531 | NCBI WGS metagenome assembly SXGU01 (sample SAMN11356863, study PRJNA531348) | freshwater metagenome | isolation source: freshwater sample F1-140 | place: China: Fuxian Lake, Yuxi | collected 2017-12-25 | reverse complement strand
TCAGCGGTGCCACGGAACTGTTGGTGCTCATCTCCCCCTATTTCGACCCCTGGGATCGCCTCACGACGGAGGTGAAGCTCGCGAAGACGAGGCCCAACGTCAAGGTACGTCTGCTGCTGCGTGGTGGTGCGGATCGCGAGAAGCAGGAGCCAAAAGCGCGCGGGCTCAGCACGTTCGGGGTGGAGGTGTCCTACCTCAAGCGCCTGCATGCGAAGATCTACCTGAGCGAGTCGCAGGCCATCGTCACCTCGCTCAACCTCGTCGAGGCCTCGGTCAACAGCTCATGGGAGATCGCGATCCGGGTTGACAGTGTCCGCGATGCCAAGGCGTATGGCGACATCGCGAAGTATGCCGCCGAGCTCCTTCAACGCGCGCACGGCGAGGAGGCCATCGCCGCCCAGCCCGAGAAGGCATCGGCGCACGCGGCCCTGCACGCTGCGCTTGGCAAGGGAGCGCCCACGCCCGCGCTGGCCGCGAACCGTGCCAACCCGGCGGCGACGCCCCGTTCGCCGGCGCCGACGACATCGGCCTCGAAAACGCCGCCCACGCCCAAGAGGCGTGCCGCGCCGGGCCACTGCATTCGCTGTGCCGAGGCGATCCCCTTCAACGTCGACCACCCCTACTGCGCGAGCTGCTACAAGTCCTGGTCGAAGTACATGAACGTGGACTACGACGAGAAGCACTGCCACGGCTGCGGCAAGGCGAAGGCTAGCACCATGGCCAAGCCACTCTGCAAGCCCTGTTGGGAGGCCACCACTTGAGCAACAGCCGGACAGGGCCTGGGCTCCGGCGCGGACTGGGGCCTTGATCGACCCCGAGCGTACAGCCGTCGTTTGTGCCCTCGGGCGGGCACTACGCGCTGCGGCAGCGGATCCCTCGCCGGTCGTCCGACTGGGGCGCGCCCTGATGCATCAGCAAGCGCGACCTCTCCGCCTGTTTGTCGAGCAGTTCGTGCAGCGCCCGGACCGTCATCGCGACGCCTGGCTAGGCGCCACCGTCAGGCGTCTGCGGCAGCTACCGGACGCTTCTCGCCGCCAGGTCGAAATCCTCGGCGCCGACCCTGACCTTCTTGGACCGACCCGCGACCGGTACTCCGAGCTGATGCACACGATGACGCTTGGCTGGGCGATGCAGCGCCCCGAGCTCGCGCGGGCAACCAAGCGAGCGCTGCTTCGGTTGCTCCAAGCACCTTCAACGGAAACCGCCACGAATGAACAAGCGGATTCGCTGGTGTGCACCGTGGAGCAGTCACTCGGTCGCTTCGGCCGCGCAGACATTTGCCTTGCGGGGCCCGCCCAAGTGTTCGTCATCGAAGGAAAGCTGCTGGCCCAGGAAGGGCAGGATCAGACGCTTCGATACAGCAAAGCTGGGGTGGAACTAGCCCGGGGTCGCACCTGGACTATTGCCTTTCTGACCCTCCGGCGCGACCAGACCCCCGCCGCCGCGGCGGTGCACATCACCCTCGATCAGGTTCTCCGCGCTTGGCTGCCCGTGGCGGCGTCGGCGACCTCCGATGCACATCGACACCTTGGACGTTACTTGGCGTCTCTGGCTCATATCTACGGCCTGCGTCAGGACGGCCACTTTGACAGCTGGGGTTTCAGCGAGCGGCGCGCGGCGCTCGACTTCATTTCCGACGGGAGGCTACCTTGAGTGCACGCGACGACATCTGGCGGTTTACTGTCACCAATCCGGACTACTGGCCGCTCTTCCAACGAGATGACGACGCGCCGGAGGTGGCCGGGCTTGCGGACGACGAGCGGGAGGCCTTCAATGCCGCCAAGGAGGTCGCGCGCAGCGGCGTGGAGAGCCAACTGCGTGCCTGCTGGGCCGAACTGGCCCGCCGCGCCGACGGCACTGCCTTCGGCCGGATGATGCCGGCCAACCCCTGGCGAGCGACGATTCTCGCTGGAAAGATGAACAGTTCCCTCCCCGACTACAAGGGCTCGATCTACGTGTCCGTATGGGATTGCCGCGGGACGCTGGCAATGTGGGCAACGCTCTACGTTGCGAAGATGCGCCAGGCCGACGCGCGAGAGGCCTGGGGCGAGGGCGAGAGTGTGTACCGAGGTCCGGATGGGAGCCTCTCGGTCTGGCACCACATCGACCTCGGCCGTTCCGAGGCTGAAAACGCCGCGCGCCTAGTCGACGACGCTTGGCCACGACTCTCCGCGTGGCTCACCGACCCGACGACGTCGGCAGGAGCGACGCGCCCGTCCGTGCGGGACCCCAGCGCGGTAGAGGAGCTACACCCTTCCGCCAGCGATAGCCTAGACTAGCCGTGCCGATCACCCGCCTCACGCTCAGCAGCCTACTCTCCTTCGGCCCCGGGCCCACGACTGTGGATCTCGGGCCTCTCAACGTGCTGATCGGGCCGAACGGCAGCGGCAAGTCAAACCTGATCGACGCGCTGTCTCTCCTCCGCGCCGCCACTGGCGACCTGGCGGAGCCCTTCCGCGTCGGCGGCGGGCAGTTCCGCGACTGGGTGTGGTCGGGGGCCGGCGCCCAGCCGGGGATGCGCCTGGGCACCGTGGTCTCACCGGGCGACTCGCTGCCGACCATCGCCCACGACATCGAGCTCGCGGAGCACCTACAGCGCCCGCGGGTCGTGTCGGAGCGCGTGGCCTGGGTGGGCGAGCGGGCGACGCTGGCCGACCCGGAGTACGTCAGAAGCGCAGGCATGTCGCGACTAGTTTTTGCAGACGGGCGCACCCCACCGGTTCGCGACGTCTCCGAAAATCAGTCGGTGCTCGCAACACACGCCGTGACGAGCGCGCTGCCGCCGGCATCGAAGCTCCGCGACACCTACGCGGCCATGCGCCTGTACCGAGGGTTCGACTGGGGTCGCGACGCCAAGGCCCGCACGTCGCAGCGCGGCGACCTGCCTCCCGACTTCCTGCTGCCGACCGCCGAGAACCTCGCCGCCGTGCTGAGCGCCCTGCAACTGGAGGGCGTCGCCTTCGAGCACCTGAAGCACGAGCTTCGCAGGTTTATGCCTGACTTCCGCGATCTCCTGTTCGTCAATCTAGGACCGCAACTCCTGGTGTACCTCCGCCTGGACGGGCTCTCGGCCCCGGTGCCACTCAGTAGAATGTCCGACGGCACCTTGCGCTACCTGAGCCTCCTCGCGGTACTCCTGCACCCTCGGCCTCCCGGGTTGCTGTGTATCGAGGAACCCGAAACCGGGCTCCACCCCGACATGATCGCCGACCTCGCTCGGCACCTCGCTGCCGCCTCCGAGCGAACCCAAGTCGTGGTGACCACCCACTCCGACCTCCTCGTGAGCGCGCTCTCCCACCGCCCGGACGCGGTCGTCGTCGTCGAGCGCGGCCCGCAGGGCACCGAGCTGAATCGCCTTGAGCCCGCGCGCCTGGCCGCGTGGCTGGAGAAATACTCGCTGGGTGAGCTGTGGTTGAAGGGCGAGATCGGGGGCTCGCGGTGAAGCGGGTCCGGGTGTACGTGGAGGGCGGTGGCGACACGCGAGACCAGCAACTCCGCCTGAAGACCGCGATGCGCACGTGGATCGCCGCTGCGCTGCCCGAGGCGACTCGACGGCCCGAGGTGATTGCCTGCGGCGGAAGGCAATCCGCATACGATGAGTACTGCCTCGCCCTGGCTACCCACCCCGACGACATCTGCGTCTTGCTCGTCGACAGCGAGGGACCCGTGGTCCTGCCCTCTCGGTGGGCGCACGTGCGCGGGCGACGGGGCGACGGTTGGCAGGCCCCCTCGGGCGCCGGGGAAGACGCGCTGCATTTCATGGCGCAGGCGATGGAGGCGTGGATCTGCGCCGACCCAGACGCCCTCACGTCGTGGTTCGGCGCTGGTTTCAAGGCCGACAAGCTCCCTGCTCGGCCGAACCTGGAGCTGGAGCCGAAGGCGGACCTCTTCCGGAAGCTCGCGAACGCGACACGGCCCTCGAAGCGCGGCCCGTACCACAAGGGCCGCGACCTGGGCGTCTTGGAGGAGGTGGCCCCCGGGCGCGTGATCGCCAGGTGCCCGCACGCGAGAGTGTTCCTCACGGAGCTGAGGGCGAAGCTCGCCGAGGCCGCGAATGGCTGACGCCGCCACCATCCGAACCACGCTGGTCGACGCCCTCCGCCTCGACCTCGTCGGCCCCGACCCCGACGAGCCCACCCACGCCACGTACGCCACGGAAACGCTCCCGACGGCGCCTTCCTCCTGGTATCTCACCGGTTTCCTCGTGCCCTTCCAGGCCGCGGAGCCCGACGACACCGCCACTGAGCAGATGGACCTGCTCCGCCCGAAAGCCGGGGTCGACGACGACCCCGCGCCGGAGAAGGCATCGGCCCGGAAGGCACCCTTCCCCTCGTCGATCGGCATCTCGCTGCTCGTCCCTGCCGGGGTCGACGCGCTGAACATCGACGTGTCGTGGGGCGACTACACGCCGCTGCCCCGCCCCGACGGCGCCGAAAGCGGTCCCCAGAGCTGGCAACGGCGCCCCGGCGTGGCGTCGGTCACTGTCCACCTCGCCGAGCGCGCGCCCCAGCAAGTCCCGGGAAGCGGCGGGCTGGTGGTCCGGGTTGCCTGCCGCGAGGTGCGACCTGGCACCGATACCAGCCACCCGCTGGTGCCCCCCGGCACGCGCGCGGCATCGGTTTTCGTGGTGAACCAGCGCCCGCCTGCGCCCGACGTCGACCGAGACGCCGCCTACGCCTTCCAGGTGCGCCTCGCCGTGTGGAGCGATGCGCCCTTTGTCGCCCGGCCCGACCTGCGCGGGCACGCCGGTAGCGAGCGGGACGACCGCGTGGCAGAGCTGCAATACCGCGACGTGTTCGAGTATGCCGTGGGTCACGGCGTCGCGACCGTGGCCGACGTGGGGATGGACAACGCGTGCCGCACCGTCCGCACCCAGTGGATCCCCACCGTCGATGTCGAGCGCGTGGAGCCCCGCAAGGTGGAAGGAGTCGAGCTGCAGATGGAGCGGCTGGCGACCCTCACCGATGGTGCCGCGGCCCGCGCCGCGCTTGCCGACCTCCCCGCCCAGTACGCCGCCTGGATCGCCGCCCAGCGCACCACCTCGCTCGACACCCAGCCCCGCCGTGCGCTGGCGACGGAGCTGCTCGACCAGGCCGACTACGCCAGGCAGCGCATCGAGGCCGGCATCGCGTTGCTCGACGAGCCGCGGGTCCTCAAGGCCTTCACGCTGGCCAACGCAACCATGGCGGCGTCCGGTCGCCAGCGCAGCGCCGTCCAGCAGGGCATCCCCGTCGCGGATGTCTCCCCGCCCACCTGGCGGCCCTTCCAGCTCGCCTTCCTGCTCCTGAATCTCCGGGGCATCGTCGAGCCCACGCACGACGAGCGCAAGACGGTCGACCTGCGGTTCTTCCCCACCGGCGGCGGCAAGACCGAGGCCTACCTTGGACTCGCCGCGTTCACGCTGGTGTGGCGGCGCCTCGCCTACCCCGCCATCGGCAGCGCCGGTGTGTCGGTGTTGATGCGCTACACGTTGCGGCTGTTGACCTTCGACCAACTCGGGCGCGCGGCGGCGCTCATCTGCGCGCTGGAGCTGGAGCGGCAGAAGGACAAGGCCCTGCTCGGCGAGTGGCCCTTCGAGATCGGCCTCTGGGTGGGGAAGGCCGCCACGCCAAACCGCATGGGAAGCAGGGACGATCCGCACCCCGACACCGCCCGGATGCGGGTCAAGCGCTTCATGGACGGCAAGGGGCCGAGCCCCATCCCCCTCGACACCTGCCCGTGGTGCGGGACGCGCTTCAACCCCGGCTTCTCCTTCGACCTGAAGCCGAACGCCAACTACCCGACCGACCTGCGCCTTTTGTGTGCGAGCCGCGCGTGCCCGTTCACGGGCCGAAGCGCCCTGCCCATCCTCACCGTCGACGAGCCCATCTACCGGCGCCTCCCGTGTTTCCTCGTCGCCACCGTCGACAAGTTCGCTCAGCTACCCTGGGTCGGCGAGTCAGGAAAGCTGCTCGGCAAGGCGGAGCGACACGACCGCGACGGCTTCTACGGACCCAGCGAGTGCGGTCTCGGCTCGCCGTTGCCGAGCGGCACGCTGCTACCGCCCGACCTGGTCATCCAGGACGAGTTGCACCTCATCTCCGGCCCGCTGGGCACCATGGTTGGACTCTACGAGGCGGCGCTCGACGCCCTCTGCGCCCGATTGGCCGGCAACGCGGAGGTGCGACCCAAGATCGTCGCCTCCACGGCCACGGTTCGTCGCGCCGAACGACAGATCCAGGCGCTGTTCGGTCGCGCGGCCGTCGAGGTGTTCCCTCCGCCCGGACCCGACCGGAAGGACAGCTTCTTCGCGGAGACCGTGCCCGTCGACACGCGCCATGGTCGCCGCTACGTTGGCATCGCTGCCCAGGGCCGCAGCCTGAAAGTCGTGTTCCTACGCTCCTTGCTGGCGCTGATGGGCGCGGCGCAGGCCGCCTGGGACCAGGCCGGCGGCAAGCGAAGCAAACAGAACCCCGCCGATCCCTACATGTCGGTCGTGGCCTACTTCAACAGCCTTCGCGAACTCGGCGGCAGCCGTCGAATCGTGGAGGACGAGGTGGCGTCGCGCCTCGTGGGCTACGGCTCGCGCCGTCGCGAGGGTGAGGCCGTGGGCCCCTTCCGGGACCGTCGCATCGGCCAGCCCGTGGAACTCACCAGCCGCGAGAGCACCAGCAAGGTGGCGGAAACCAAGCGTCGGCTGGAACGCACGTTCCACGACGACGACCGGATCGATGTTGCCCTCGCCACCAACATGATCTCCGTCGGGCTCGACATCGTCCGGCTCGGGCTCATGGTCGTGGCGGGCCAGCCCAAGATGTCGTCGGAGTACATCCAGGCCACCAGCCGCGTGGGCCGCGACCCCGACCGGCCCGGCCTCGTCGTTACCCTGATGAACATGCATCGCCCGCGTGACCGCTCGCACTACGAGCGTTTCGCTGCATGGCACGCCTCCTTCTACCGCTCGGTGGAGGCCACCAGTGTGACGCCCTTCTCGCCGCGCGCCATCGACCGCGGGATCGCCGGCGTGTCAGTGAGCCTCGCCCGCCACGGCTGGCGTGGCCTCACGCCCTCGTCGAGTGCCGTGCAGATGCGTCTCGAGCGTGGGCGCGTCGACTTCGTGGCCGACGCCCTCGCGGCCCGGGCGGCCGAGCACAACCGCGACCTCTCCAAAGCGGAGCAAGAGGAGCTGCGCGCGAGCACGCGTGGCCGCGTTGCCGATCTGCTCGACGATTGGGTGAAGCTCGCGGACCGGAAATACAACACTCGCGCCGGCCTGAAGTACCAGAAGGCCGATCCGGGCGCCGACGCCTTCCTCCTGCGCGACCCGCTCTCTCCCGACCTCGACGGCCTCTCTCCCGAGGAACGCCGCTTCAGGGCCCACCGGTCGATGCGCGACGTGGAGCTGTCAGTCAACCTGTGGGCACGGACCCTCGACGGGAACGAAGTCGAGGCGGAGAGCGAATGAGCAAGCGCCCGCATGGCAGCATCCGGCGCAGCCACGTGCTCACCACGTACGGCCCCGGCGCGATGGTCGACCTCCCCACGCGCTCGGTGATCGTCGGCGGCCTGGAGTGCTGGTCGGACGGTGGACGAGAGCCGGTGTTCGAGGATCGCCTGGTGCGGCGGCTGGAACGCGATCTCAGGGTTCCCGGCCTGAAGCTCTTCACGCCGCCGGGCGACCCGGGCGACCCATCACAACCCTACACCGGCATCACCGCGTGGATCTTCCCCGAGTGGTTCGTCGGGCAAGCCGCCGACCCCGATGAGGGCAAGCCGCGCACCGACGGCGTGCGCTCCCGCCCGCTGTTGCACCGCGAGAAGCTCGTCGACGGGAAGTACCAGAAAAAGGACGTGGTGCCCGTTCGCTTCGTGCAGGCCTGCGTCAACGGCCACATCGACGACATCGACTGGCACGGCTTCCTCCACGATCGCGACGACCCGTGCCGCCGCCAGCTCTGGATCGACGAGATCGGCACGACCGGCGTCCTGGCCAACGTGACGATTCGCTGCGACTGCGGCAAGTCGCGGTCGATGGCCACGGCCGAGTTCCGCAGCAACCCGGACGCCGAGGCGAGCGCCGAGCGTCCGGGCCGATCGGGGAAGGACTCGGCACCACTGGGGTACTGCCGTGGCCGCCGCCCGTGGCTCGGTCCCCGGTCGACGGAGAAGTGCGTCAACGGCAAGGGCGACACCGAGGTCAACCGCCTCCTGATCCGCTCCGCGTCCAACACCTGGTTCTCGGAAACCGTGTCGGTCATCTCTATCCCCGATGTCGACGCCGAGCTCGTGAAGGCGGTCGAGGGCGCATGGGGGCTGCTGTCGGATCTTGAATCCCTCGACGACCTCGTCTACGCCCGGAAGAAGTTCGCGCCGGTGCGAAACGCCCTCGGCGAGTGGACCGATGAGCGGGCCTGGGAGACCATCCGCAGGAAGCGGTCCCCCCCGCAGGCGGACGACAAAGAGGACTTGAGGCGCGCCGAGCTGCAGATGCTGCTCGACAGCAGCGACGAGCTTGGCAGCGACAAGCCGGACGGGGATTTCTACGCCCGCCGCCGGCCGCTGTCGGGCGACTTCCCCTGCAGCGGCATCGAGCGGGTGGTACTCGTTCACCGGCTCCGGGAGGTGATGGCTCTGGTCGGCTTCACGCGCCTGGAGGCGCCGATGCCCGAGGAAGACCGCGAGCTGGGTCTCGACGTGCGGCGGGCCTCGATCGCCCGGGAGCTGTCGTGGGTGCCGGCGATCGAGAACCGAGGCGAGGGCATCTTCATCGGTTTCGACAAGGCCGCGATTGAGCGCTGGGCCAGGAGCCCGGGGCCCTCAGCGCGTTGGAAGGCGCTCGAAGAGGGGCAGGACCGGTGGCGACGGAAACACCCGAAGTTTCGGGGCGAGCTGCCGGGGCTGCCCTACGTCTTCCTCCACTCGCTGTCGCACCTGCTAATCACCAGCGTGGCCCTCGACTGTGGCTACGCGTCCACGTCGATCCGGGAGCGCATCTACGCCTTCCCCGATCTCGGCTACGGCATTCTCCTCTACACCGGCACGACCGACGCCGAGGGCACGCTGGGCGGGCTGGTGCAGGTGGGCCGGTGCATCGAGAACCACCTCGCGATGGCGCTGGAGCGCGGTCGGCTCTGCTCTCACGACCCGGTTTGCGCCTACCACGAGCCCCGCAACCCGCACGAGGAGCGTTACCTCCACGGGGCGGCCTGTCACGCCTGCCTGCTCATCAGCGAGACGAGCTGCGAGCGCCGCAACGAGTTACTCGACCGCGCGCTGATCGTACCCACGGTTGGCCCTGACAACGCCGCGTTCTTCGAGGACACGTGAACGGGCGTCTTCGCGAGCTGCCGGAGGCGATCCTGTGGGCGCTGGCCGCAGCGCTCCGCACCGGAAAGCTCAAGCCGCCCTACTCGCGAGCCACCGTCGAGCACATGGTGGGCGGTCCGCCCTGGCTGGCCGACGAGCTCACCGCCACCGGGCAGCCGGCAACGGCCCTGGGGTGGGGTATCGAACTACTGGCAACCGAGCGAGGAATGTGGCGCGCCCGTTGGGACGGCATCGCCCTCGCCTGGACGGGCCCCGCAGAAGTCGCCACGGACACACGCGACACCGGGGCCGTGGCCCGGCAGCTCTTCGGGGGCACGCACCGCTCGCTGCTCGTGTCCACCTACGCGCTCGACGAGGGCGCGAAGGGCGAGAATCTCCTCGCGATCCTCCGGACGCGGATGATGGCACACCCCGAGCTCGACGTCCGGTTCTACGTGAACCTGGCCCGGGAGTACGGGGACGAGCGGCCCTCGGCGGCGATCCTCGCCGAGCACGTGCGCCGCCTGCGAGAGCAGATGTTCACTTGGGAGCCGCGTCCCGGCGTCTACTTCGACCGCCGCGCGCTGGAGCCGGGTCACGGACCGCGCGCCTGCCTTCACGCGAAGGTCATCGTCCGCGACGAGGTCCAGACGCTGATCACCTCGGCAAACCTCACCGAGGCCGCCCAGGAGCGGAACATCGAGGCGGGCGTGCTCATCGACGACGCTGCCTTCGCGCGCGGGGTAGTCGGGCAGTTCGAGAGGTTGGTGGGGGCGGGGGTCTTGGTGCGGGTTGGGTCATGGTGAATTGGGTCGTCGTCGCAAGGGCACCGTCGCGGACCGCCCGGGGTGCACGCCAACGTGACCCGGTGTCCCGAGCGGGTCGGCGCTGATGCCGGGTCGGCGCCAGTTCACCGAGCAGGAGGTCGATCCACTGGCCCTGCTCATCCGCAACGACGTGAGCTGTGCAAAGCGGACCGTGCGGCTAGCCGCCATGGAAATGCACCGGCGGCGACTGGCGGGCCTGTCCGTCGCGGAGCAACTCGCGCTCCTGCTCGCAGACCCGTCGATCCCCATCGAACACTACCCTCTGGGGCTGGCGCCCCAGGTCACGACGGGAACCATTTCCCTCCTCGAGCCTAGCGCGCGGGTGGCCATGGCGGTGGAGGTCGCCAGGACCCCTCTGGGGCGTTGGCGTCGGCTGTCTACGTTGCTCCGCCCGGAGGCAACCGACTGACATGCCGCCACCGCCTCCGACAACCCGCCTGTCCACCCTCGCGGACCGGCAGGCCTTCCGTGGCGGCACCGCGCGACACCGGACCAGAGCGTTTCGCGGGCGGCCGACCTCCGGCATCCACCCTCACGAGGTAGGACAGCTGTACTTCGTGCACCAGGGACGCTCTGCATGACCCCAGTGGAATACTACGAGCGCAGCTTCGAACCCGACCTCAACGTCGTGCTCGGGTCCAGGGCTGGCCTTGGCGCGCGGCTGCCAATCGCGACATTCGCAGAAGGCGACGTTGCGGGCCCGAATGCCGAGTTCAAAGAGCGTTTCCGGGTGCTTCCCCCGCCGACGCGCTGGCGGTTCCTTTTCTGCCTGCACTTCTCCGTCCTCCTCGACCAGGCGATTCGCGCCGCAGCCCCGCCCGCGCTGTGGTCGGCGTTCGACCAGTGCGCTCGCGTGCCCAAGCTGGCCGGGGATCGACCGAGGCCCGGGGCCGATGCCCACCCCGTCGAGTTGGTCAGCGCGGCGGCGCACTGGGCGCGCGACGTCGAGCCGGACGCCACGGCAGACCTGAAGGCGCTGGGGACTCACTTCAGATCCGCGTTCTCCCGCTTCCTGATCTCTGGCCTTCGAGATCTGGCCCCCCAGACCGCGGCCATCGAGCTGCGCTACATCGCCGAGACGGTGATCGACCGGATGGAGGACGGCTACCCGCACGTGACCGTGCCCCCCCGAGCCGCGCGCTGGGGGGCGCTTGTGCGGAGTGAGCTCCAGAAGCTGCGCCTCCCGCCGGTCCCGACAATTCGCGATCTCCCCTACGTTGAAGCCCGGCACACCTTCGTGTCGGCACTGGCCGACGCCCTCGACAGCCAGCGCCGGCTTCAACCCGCGGGCATCGAGACCCTCGCCGAGGCTCTGCGCGACATCGTCCGTGTGGTCGCGAGCGACGTGGACCCGCGGGAGGCCATAGCGTGGATCAACAAGGCGCTCGGGGAGCCAATCGTGGTCTCGAAGGAACAGCTCCACGAGGCGATCCGCTGGGGTCGGGACCGGAGGTGGCTAGGCTGGAGCGGTGGCGTGATCCGAAGTACTAACTTCGCCGATCGCACGGCGCAGGCGACCGCGACTCGCCCCGCCCCTCCCACGACGGGCGCCACACCGCCACCCCAGCAGGGTGAGCTCTTCCCTACTCAAACCGCGCCCCCGACGGCTGAAACCCCGGCCACCCGGCCCGCACCGCCTGCCACCACGGGGATTCCCCCTGCCGAATCCACTCGGCACCGCGCGACGCGGACGCTCGTGGAAGAGCCGATTGTCGAGGGACAGGCGGGCCCCGAGCTCGCCGAGGGCATGGTGCTCCAAGGCGAACGTCGCTGGCGCCTCCTCCGGCAAGCCGGCCACGGCGGGATGGGTCGCGTCTGGGAGGCTCGCGCCGTCGATCCCCCGGAGACCCACGTCGCGGTGAAGACGGTGTCCGCCCCATCGGAGGCCAACCGCGCCGCGCTGGACCGGGAGCTCCGGCTGCTCCGCACGCTCCAGCGCGCGGACTACTTCCCGGTGATCCACGATGCGTTCACGGCCAGCGGCCACCTCCACCTGGTGATGGATTGGGTCCCTGGTCGAACCCTCGACGCGTGGGTGCGGGACCCGGGCGGTACGAAGGTCGACGTGGATCGGTTCTTCCACTGGATGGAACAGGTCGCCGATCGACTGTCCTTCCTCCACGCTTGGCCAGGTAGGCCCATCCTCTTCCGGGATCTCAAGCCGTCAAACATCATGTACGACGAGGAGAGTTCCCGCCTACGGCTCGTGGACTTCGGCATCGGGCACCTCGTGGATCCCGACGGCGGCGAGGCCGTGCGGGCCGGCACCGAGGGTTTCATGGCTCCCGAGGTGCGCGCAGGGGTGATCGATGTCCGCACCGACATCTTCGCGTTTGGTCGGCTGGGCCTCTTCCTTCTCTTCGGTCGCTACGACTTCGCCAACCTGAGCGCCGAGAGCCGTCCGCTCGACATGGCCGCACGCCGACTCAGCCCGAGGTCGGTGCGAGCCTGCTTCCAGCTCTGCCACCACTCCCCCCGCGAGCGACCGCCCACGGTCCTGGCGGCACTCCGGCACCTGCGGATGGCGTCGTCGGAGCAGGAGGCTCCGCGCGAACCTGCGGACGCCTGCCCCACCTGCGGCCGCGCGCGGCTCCACTCGAGGAGCTTCTGTCCCGGGTGCGGCGCGGCCCGGGGGGCTGTTGGCGGGGATGGGGATCCCCCAGAGGTGTCGTTCGAGCATGTCACGCCACCGCCCAGACCAGCCGGAGCCCTCCCCGCCCGGGTTTCCCGCGCCTACGAGGAGTTCCTCGCCATTCGCGCGGCGGCAGACCTCAACAGCCTGAGGTGCCTCGCGTCGATCGACGTGGAACCCTATGACTACCAGCGCAAGGCCGCGCTCCAGGTGATCGGTCAGATGGGTGGTCGAGCGATGATCGCGGACGACGTCGGCCTCGGGAAGACGATCGAGGCCGGGCTGGTGATGAAGGAGTACCTTCACAGGGGGCTCGCCCGCCGCACCCTCCTCGTGGCACCGCCCGGACTTCTCCTGGCACAGCTCTGCGATGAACTTCGCCGAAAATTCAGGATCGATGTCCGGGAGTACCGAAGCAATGGAGACGCGTTGGACCAGGGCTTCTACGTGGGTCCGGGTGGGCTCGAGTCGGTGGACCACGCGGCGGTGAGCCTCCGCACCCTGAGTCGGGAGCAGACGACGACGATGTTCGCCGCCCAACCTTGGGACATGGTGGTGGTTGACGAGTGCCACCACATCAAGTCGTCGCGCTCCAAGGGTTACCGGGCCGTTCGGCGCCTCGTGGCGCGCTACACACTTTTCATGAGCGCCACGCCGTTCTCCGGGAGGCCGGAGGAGCTCTGGGCCGTCTACAGCGCGCTGCGCCCGGGCGCGCTCGGGGAGCGGGCCCGCTTCGTCTACGCCCTGGAGGCAAACCGGGGTGACGAGCACAAGCAGACGATCCGGGGAATGACGATCCGGCGCCGGCGCGCCGAGATCCTGGTACGCTTTCCGGGGCGTGAGGCACGGCGGCTCACGGTGAGGATGACCGAGCGTGAGCGCCAACGCTACCTGGCCGTCGTCGAGGCAGCGAAGGACGCCGGCAGGGGCTCACTCGCGTGGATCCAGCCCGTGCTTCAGGTGTCCGCCTCGTACGAGGCCGTGCGGGCTTCCGAGGCGTTCCATCGTTTCCCGGTGGCGCTGCAGCGGGAACTCGCCGAGCTGACCGACGCGCACCATCCGAAGGTGCGGGCCTTCCTGGAGCGGTTCGTCGACCGGCTCCCGCGGCGCGAGAAGGCGCTGGTGTTCACGCACTACCAAGCGTCGCAGACGGCGATCGTGAAGCTGCTCCAGGCGCGAGGACGCAGCGCGGAAGGACTCCTCAATGCGTCGCCACAGCGGCGTCAAGACCTCCTCGCGTGGTTTCGTGACGATCCCTCCGCCGAGTTCCTGGTGTGCGGGAAGGGTGCCGGCGAAGGGTTGAACCTCCAGTTCTGCGGCCTTCTCGTGAATCTCGACCTCCCCTGGAACCCCATGCAGCTCGAACAGCGAATCGGGCGCGTTCAGCGGTTGGGCCAGCCGCGGCGCAAGGTGGCCGTGGTGAACGCGATACTGGCGGAGACCATCGAGGACCGGGTACTGGAAATCATGGAACAGAAGCTCCGCATGTTCCAGGGTACTCTTGGAGACACCGAGCAGATCCTCGGCGAGATGTTCAGCGACGAGGGCGAGTCCTTCGAGAGCTGGGTGGCCGCGGCGATCCTGCCCGATGGGACCTTACGGCCTGAGCGTCGAGCCGACTTCGACCGCCGGATGAGGGAGGGCGCAGCGACGCTGGCTGAGGCGACACACGCCGCGGGCTACGTTGACCGCCTCCTCGGCACCGGGGGCGGCGAGGGCCAGGGCGGCGCCGGCGTCAGGGCTCCCACCGCGCCGCCCGTTTCCCTCGACTTCCTTGAGGACGTATGAGCGACCTCCGCGAGCCGGTCGCGCGCGCCATGGCCGTGATCGGCTGTGGCTGGAGGGAGACGAGTCCGGGCGTGTTCGCCGCCGTCATCCCACCCAGTCTACGCGACCATTTCCGCGGCCGGGCCGCGCTTCGGGTCGTCTTCGACCCGGAGGTGTGGCAGCAGGACCGCCGCGCCGACCTCGCCGCTCCCGGCGGCGCCTTTCTTGACGGGCTCGAGCGCGCCCTCGCCGAGCGCTCCGGCCAGCCGATCCGCGTCGGTGGAGTGCTGGAATCCGACGGCGCGCTGGGACATGCGTGGGCCGCTCGCGTTCGCGTGACGAACGCGCTTCTAGAAAAGCTCGACCACCCGATCTCCTTCCACCAGGCGCTCCGATTCGTCTTCGAGGCCGAGATCCCGCTCAGTCCGCCGGTCACCGAGCTTGTCACTGTCGCGTGCGACCTCGAGGGAAACCTGCTCACCCCCAGAGACCTGGCGCTTCGCGATCCGGTACACGCCTACGACTACGACGAGGTGTCGGGCGCGCTCCCGCTGCGCATCGAGTGGCCCCAGTTGCTCGTCGAGAGGCTCCGAGGCCGGTGCCGCAGCGAGGCAGAGCGGAGAATCAGGAGAGCATTCGCGGGCGAGCTGCGCCAGCGCGCGAATCGTGGCGCGGCCCAGGTGGAGGAGGCGCGGATCGCCTACGCCCGGGAGTGGATGGAGGCCCAGAACGACGCCGAGCGGGCAGACTTGGAGGAGGAGTTTGCACGTCGCCGCGCGGTGTACGAGACCGGCGCGTCTGGAACAATCTGCGTTCGAGAACGGACGGTCACCCTGTTGGTAACCGGCAAGGACTCCCTGGTCGCCCGGTACCAGCGCAGGAGCGGCACAGGTGTAGATATTCTCCCGAAGACGTCGCTCGGGAAAATACGAGACGACCAGTGCGCACACTGCCCGCACGTCCGCACTGAGTACGTGATCGCGCAGGACCGCGCGGAGTTGTGGTGCACCACCTGCGGTCGCGCGTGCGTCGCGACCGAGTGCGATGGAACCATGCGCGCGGGCACGACGACCTGTGCACGGTGCTCCGATGCTCGATGGTGCCCAGACCACGTGTCCGCTTGCGCCGCGTGCTCAGCCCTTCGATGCCCAGATCATGGGGGCTGCTGCACCGTGTGCAGGGCCGCAGGGTGCGAGGAGCACCTTCGGATACACTCGGTAACGAAAGACCTGCTCTGCCTCCTGCATGGGCAACCCTGCGCGGTGGACGGCGCGATGCTGCGCGACAGCGAACTCACGGCCTGCGCCCGCTCGGGCGACGCGGTCTGCGCAGAGCATCGCGTGGCGGTGGACCTTCCCGCCGGCGCCATCATCCGGGCTGACCGCCTGCGCGTCTGTGCCGCATCTGGCGTCAAGCTGGACGTCGACTTTGCCGACGTGTGCTCCGTGGACAAACAGGTTTACGTGGGGTCGTCGCTAGTCAAATGCCCGGTTACCGGCCGCTGCTTCCACCCCAGAAACGGCGTGCGTCCCGATGGCGACGAGCGCCTCCTGCATCCCGACGCCGTCGTGAGGTGCAACGCCAGCGGCAGGCTTGTCGCTCGAGACGTCGCAATTCCAGACGAGTTCGCCTCCCGGGCGCCCCTCCATCCGGCCGAGGCGGTGCGCTGCGAGCTGAGTTCCAGGTGGACCGCGCTGGTCCGGACCCGCGTGACACCGTGCTGCGGCAAGCGAGTAGCCGTGTCCCTCACGGGCATCAGTGTGCTCTCCGGCCGCCGGGTTTGCCGAGCGTGCGTCCGTACATGCGTGGCGGAGCACGGGCCTTTCCTCCCCGACGAGATGGGGACTTGCGACCTCTCGGGTGCCGCCTGGTGCCTCGCCCACCTCGTCGCGACGGCGTGTGGACGTCGCGTCGGCCCAGACCGAGCGATCCACCTCGAGGACGGCACCTCAGAGTGCGTTGAGCACTTCCGGCGATGCGAGCCCGGCGATCATACGGCTCCGGCCTCAGACCTCCTAGTGAGCATCCTCACCGGACGAGAATGCTGCCCCTCCCACCGGACGCACTGCCGGTGCCACGGCGGGATCGTCGGGGGGGCGGAATACGAGCAGGACCCGTACGACGGCTCGGCATGGTGCCCGGAGGCCATGGTGGCGTGCGCTCAGTGCGGGGAGCGCGCTCCCAGAGCCCCCGGCGCCGAGGTGTGTCGCTGGTGCGCCGCGGCAGCACAGCTGGATCAGGCAGATCCGTTCTTCGCCGAGCACTATCGACGCAGGGTCATTCCGAGGCTCACCTGGTACACCGTGCGACTGAGCGTCCAGGTGAGCGGAACGCCGACCCTTGCCTGGTTCCGAGTCGCCACGCTCACCGGGCAACTCGTCTTTCGCGTAACCCCGGACGCCGTGGCCGAGTGGCCACCACGAGGAGCGCCGCGTGCCCGATGAGACCCCGGAGACGCCGGAAGTGGCCTTCATCGACCCCACCCACGAGGCCCTCGCCCGCGTGGAGACCTACGTGCGCGTTCGCGCCGAGTTCTCGCTCCCTCCGCTGGTCTGGCATCTTGTCGGCGACCGGCTGCGGCTCACCTTCGACTCGGTGCCGCCCCGGGCGCGCGTCGAGGTGCTCTCGGCGGCGGAGCTAGCGCTCATCCTCCGCCGCCTCGGGCGACTCGAAGGGGCGCTCGGCTGGAACCTCGCGGCCGTCCCCGAGTCGGCGCTCCGGTACGACGCCATGCGCAAGGTCCCCGCTGTCACCACGGGCCTGTTCACCGCGCCCGACGGGGGTCCCTCCGCCATCACCGTCCTGCTGCGGGCGCTCGGGGTCCAGGCGGAGCACCAACCTCACTCCGTACGGGCCGCCGTCGCGACCGTCGCCGCCGTTCTCCCGGGCGCAGGGATGGGCGACGACGACGCTTCCCTCGTCCGTGCGCTTCTAGATGCCGCCATCGCCGAACGCGCCGCCGGGCGCCTGGCCGCCGCGGAGGAGGCACTGCGCAATGCGTGGGCACTCCGGCCCGGCGACGCCGAGATCGGGCAGCGGTGGCTCGATCTCGCCAATGGCACCAGGGTGGAACTCCCGCCCGGCGTCGAGGATGCCCTCGAGGCCCCGGCAGTGGGAAACCCGCAGCTACTCACGGCGCTGGCGCGACACGCGCACCGCACCGGCAACGGCGCGACGGCGCGTGGCCGCGCGCGGGCCTTGACGATTGCAGCGCCCGAGGAACCTCTGGGCTGGAAGATCCTGGCGGCGGCGGCTCGGCACGTTCCCGCGTCGGAGGAGTTCCACCTGGCGATGGTGGGCCTCGCTCGCACGGGTGAAGAGGGCGCGCTCCGGTGGATGTGGGCGACCCTCGGGCCGGAGGCGGCTGGCCCGCTTCTGGACGAGTGGGGCCATCCCTGGACCCCCGTGTCGGCAGGGCTCCGGCTTCAATGGCTGGGCCATCAGGAAAGGCTCAGAGATCTGCTTCAGTTCTACTTCGCGACCAGCGAGACCGTGCGACCGCTCGACTCTGGGGCGCTGGACGTGGTCGTCGACGCGGCGACCAGGATTCCAGGACGCCTGCAGGCGCTCCGCGAGCGAATGAAGCTCCTTCTCCAGCAGGGGATGGAGGCTGCGCTCGTTCGCGCCTACGTCGCCGCCTGCCAACTCGACCAGGTACCCGAGGCCATCGTCGAGGCGGATTCGACGTGGCCGGGCGAGGTTCCGTCGGAGCCTCTGGCACGCGCACTACTCGCCCTCGACCGCTTCGATGAGGCCGTCCACCACGCGGAAATTGCGGGCCTCCACGACGTACGTTTGAGGGCCCTCGCGAAGCAGGCGCTGCTGCGGGGCGAGCGCGCCCCGGCGCGCGCGCTGCGCGAGGCGATGAATCGGCTGGGCGCTGGGTTGGAGGTCGCCTCCGAGCTGCTCGCCGACCTGCAGCGCGTCGCGCCGGGCGCCGCGATAACCGCACAGCTACAGCGCCTGATCGAGGAGAGGGCATGAACGGCTTATTCTTGGGACACGAACTCCACCGGGGCTACGACGGAGCCCGTCGCGGAGAACGGGCCGAGCTCGCCGCCAACGCCCTGATGACGCACGCGTTCGTGTGCGGCGCGAGCGGGATGGGCAAGACCGTGTTTGCCAAGTCAATCGTCGAGGAAATCTCGCTCGCTGGCGTTCCGGTCATCGCCATCGACCTGAAGGGTGACCTCGCCTCCCTAGCCCTCAACGGCAATCTGGTCCGCTCCCGTGGGCTCGAACGGGTCTTCGGCGACGCCGCCGAGCCGCTCCGTGCCGAGTTCAACGAGGGGCTCCAGTCAAGTCCGTCGCTGGAAGCCCGCCATCGCGACTTCGCCACAAAGGTGGACGTCCGCCTGTTCACCCCAGGGTACGACGGAGCGCGGCGGCTGGCGATGACGGGCTTGCCCACGTTCACCGGCCCGGCCGCCGACCCCCTGGAGCGCCAGGAGCGCCGCACGTTGGTCGAGGCGCTCGCTCGCGGGCTGTGCCCAGTGCGGGCACGAACCGCCGACGGGCGCGGCGACCGGGAGGTCAAGTTCGTCGAGGAGCTCCTTTGGCACCTGGTCGAGGCCGGCGCGGACCTGGCAGGCATCGAAGGCATCCGGCAGCTCGTCGCCGCGGCGGGAACTCCACCCTTCGACGAACTTGGCGGGATGCCGCTGGACGAGTTTGTGAAGCCCGCGTGGCGCAACGACCTGCGCGCGAAGCTCGCTGCGCGCATCACCGGCAACGAGCGGACGTGGTACGAGGGGGCTCCGCTCGACGTCGACACCCTCATCGGACGCACGGACGCACGGACTCCTCTCGCCGTGCTTTACCTAGGCCATCTCTCGTCGTTCGACGAGCAGGCCAACGTGGTCGCTCAGACTTGCTCCGAGGTGTACCGCTGGATGCGGCGAATGGGTGGCTCGCCGCGGCTGCGCGCCCTCGTCTACCTCGATGAGGTCGGCGGCGGCGACGGCCGCAACGCCTTCTATCCGTCCGCGCCGTTCAACCCGCCGTCCAAACCGCCGCTGACGCTCCTGGTGAAGCAGGGGCGCTCTGCGGGCGTCGGCGTGCTGCTGGCAACCCAGAACCCCAAGTCGGTCGACGTTCGGGGCCTCGGCAACATCAACACCTGGGCGGTGGGCAAGCTCACCCAGCGCGCCGACTTCGAGCGGATCGACCACCTCCTCACCGCGACCCGCGCGAGCGCCGGCCGCATCCAGGCGGACATCATGCGCGCCGAGCAGGGCGAGTTTCTGCTTCAGGCCCCCGGAATCCCCGATCCCAAGTGGGTCAAGGAACGATGGCTTTACACCCTGCACCAGACGTTGTCTCCGGAGCAGGTGCACAAGATCTACAAGCTGCAACGCGATCCGGTGGTGCCGACACCTGAGCGGGGACCCGAGAGTGATCAGCGACTGGGAGGTCTACCGGCGAAGACACCCCTTCCGCTCAACCAGGGCGCCCCGCGAGGCAAGGACTCACTCCGGGGGCCGGGGGCCCGAGCTGGCGAAGGGGAGACCAAGGTCCTACCCCCGACGACCTCGGTGGAGGATTCGGGGCCGGACGCTTGCCAGGGGGCATCGTGGGCGATCATTGGACCGGAGCACGAGCTTCGCCTGCTGCCAGGCACGACGTATGCGGTGGGCCGTGGGGAAGGCGTGGAGTACCGGCTCGCTGCCGACACCGTCTCCCGGCGGCACCTGGAGGTGGTCGCACTGGAGGGCGGCCAGGTGCGCGTCGCGAACCTGTCGACGAAGAATCCCGCTCGCGTAGGGGGCGATCCGCTCGAGGGCGCGGTCACATTCTCGACGGGAGACAGCCCGGTCGAGCTGAAAATCGGCGGCGTGAAGGTGCGGCTGGTGTGGGGCTAGGCCCGGCAGGCCGGCCGACCAGAAAGCACCTCCGCGTGACATCGCGGTAAGGTGTCCCGGCCATGATCCGTCCCGACGCCAACCGCATCGCCCTGCGCGCCACTGCCGCCATCCTCGACGCCGCCCACGACTTCACCTTCGAGCTGGCCGGCAAGACGATCAGCGTGAAGTGCACCAAGCAGGCCGCCCCGGCGTGGCCGCGGGCGCTCTCCGGGCTGGACGAGGGCGTCGACGCCCCGTGGCCGACGCCAGTCACCGTGGAGGCATCCTGGCAGGGCGGCTCGTCGCGCCTCTTTGTCCTGTGCGACTACTCGCGCCGGACCGACGACTGGGCGCACGCAGTGGGCCTGCGGGTCTCCATCGCCGAGACACGGCGAGAGCTCCTGTGGATCACGCTCATGTTCTACCTCGCGGCAGCCGCCGATGGTGCGGCCGTCCAGATGCGCGCGTCCGTGGCGATGGTGAAGGCGCACGACGATGAGGACCGAGCCAGCTTTGTGGCGCACAACGCGGCACTACGCGCCCTGATCACCCGTAGCGGGATTCCCATGCTGGCGCCGTCGCAGGCCCACCTGTGCACCGTTGCTGTCCCGAGTGGCGAGGTGACGCCCGACCCAGTGATCGCGTTCGAACGCGCCGTTTTGATCGCCGTCGCCAAGCACGCCTGGTTCGAGCGCCGCGGGCGTGCAGGGTTCCAGGGCACGCCGTTCGTGGACGTCGCATTTGCCGCGGCGGGGGCTGGGGTACCGGTCGGCGCGGGGCAGGGAGACGAATCCGGGGAGGGCGACACAGCCCCGGATGACCGCAAGCGTGCAGGGATCAATCCGCTCCCTGGCGGCATCCGCGCATACATGGCCACATTGCGGGCACTGCTGGAGGACATCGCAAAGCGGGAGCCGCTGGAAATCTCGGGTCTGGAGCAGCTCTTCGAAGACAGGTACGGGGCCACCGGCAAGTCAGCGTTGAAGGCGTATCGGTTCATGCTTCGCACTACCGGCTACGTTCAGGAAATCGGTGGCGAGGCCTCTCTCACCGTCAACGGCCACGCGTGGCTCACAAACCCGGATGCCCGGGAGCTGTTCGAGCGCCTCCACTCCGAGTTCACGGGGATGCTGGAGGCGCTGGTGCTGGCGGAGGTCGCGCCTGGGTTGCCTCGCGCCCAGGTGCAGGTCGTCCTTCGAGAGGTGCTCAACACGGAGTGGAGGTCTGGTAACCAAGTGGACTTCCGCCGGAACTGGCTCCTCTCGCTCGGCCTCACCGACCGTACGGGGAGTGGCGACGCAATAACCGCGGTGGGCGCCGAGGTGCTGGCGAGCCACACTGACGAGGCCGAGGAAGCGCGCGCGGCAATCCGAGAAGCACTCGCGGCCCCCGAGGAGGAACCTCAGGAAGACCCTGAGCTTGGAGTGGACGACGAGGTCGAGGCCGACGCGTCGCGAGCGGTCGGGGCGCAAGCCGCGCTGCCATCGCCGGCGCCCGGTTGGCTCTCGGCCCAGCTCGACCTGAGCGCCCAGACCCTCACCGCGCATCTCGGGCGGCTCCGACTCGACGAGCGCGTGGTGCAGCAGCTCGCCGCGGCCGTGAGCTCCGGGAAGCACATCCTTTTCGTAGGCCCGCCCGGGACGGGGAAGACCGAGCTGGCGGTGGCGCTCACGCGGGCGGCGGCGGCAGAGGGGTACTGCAGCGGGCTGTTCACCGCGACGGCGTCGGCCGACTGGACCACCTTCGACACGATCGGCGGTTACGCGATGCAAAAGGATCAGACCCTGGCGTTCCGACCAGGGGCGTTCCTCCGCGCGATCCTCGAGCAAAAGTGGCTCCTGGTAGACGAGCTCAACCGCGCCGACGTCGACCGCGCTTTCGGTGAGCTGATGACGGTTCTCGCCGGGCAGGGCACCGACACCCACTACGAGCTCGAGGGCGGCAAGCGGGTGAGCATCGGTGCCGAGGAGACGCGGACCTTCCGGGTGCCGAAGAGCTTCCGCGTCCTCGCCACGATGAACATCTGGGACAAGACCTCCCTGTTCCGCCTGAGCTACGCGGTTCAGCGGCGCTTCGCGATCATCAACGTCGGCCTGCCGCCCGACTCGGAGTACGAGGCCCTCCTCACCTCGGCGGCGGACGATGGCGCCCTCCTCCCGCCGATGGCCCCGGCCCACCTGCCCGTGATCGTCCGGTTGTTCTCCACCGCCGGTCTCCTCGCTATCCGGGAGATCGGGCCCGCCGTGGCCCTCGATGTGGTGAAGTACCTGCGCCGCCGCGGCGAGACGGCCGACGGCCTCGCCGAGGCGATGGAGATGTTCGTGCTGCCGCAGCTCCAGGGCCTCGGAGAGCGCGCGGCGAAGGATGCTCGAGATCGCTGCGAAGAGGCCCTCGGCGCGGGGGCCAGCGCGCTCGCCCGCGCATCGCTCCGCGCGCGCTTCCGCGAGCTGTTCCCGGGCCTGGGCGCGGCGGATGACTAGCACCGACGACTGGGAGGCGTGGCTCGCTGACGAGTTCCCCGGTTTTCTGCTGCCCAGCTCGATGCACAGGGCGATCGCGCCCGAGGTAGCCGCGCGGTTCCTCGCGCGGCTCGGGCGCCCTGACCATCTCCGGGTTCTCCAGGGAAGCGCGGCGTTCTCTCCACCGGAGTCCACCGCGGAGCTGCGGACCTTCGTGCACGTGCTCGTCCCTCGCCTGGTCGAGGTCCTGCCATCGCAGACGGAGGTGTACGCCCGCAGGTGGGAGGAAGGGTTCCAGGGCCGACTCGACGTTCGCACCACGCTCGCCGAGCGGCTAGCGGGGAACCCCAGCACCTTCGTGACCCGCGCCCGCCGTCGCAGCTACGACCTGCCCGAGACCGTCCTGCTCAAGCACGTGCTCTCCCGCGTCGGCCGCGAGCTCGCGCGGCTTCGCGACGCAGGGTTGCTCCCCGGCGCCAGTTGGTCGGGTCCCATCGACGAGTGCGAGCACCGCATCGGCCTGCTGCGCGAAGGGACGGTGCTCCGCCAGGTGTCGGATCGCCCCATCGAGGCTTCGGACCTCGTCGCGGCCCGCTCCGCGCGAGAGCCGACCTACCGGACCGCGGAACGCTGGTATCGACGGCTTCGCGTCGCGTTCGATGTTCCGGACGAGGAGGCGACGGCGGCGCTCCTCGCACGCGGCGCCCTCGCTCCAGCCTCAGCGGACACGCGGTTCGAGATCGCGGTCACCCTTCGGCTGCTCGGCGCGCTGTGGACGCGGGTGAACGAGGCTGAGCCCGGACAGTGGACCCTGTCGCAGGGGCTCATCCACTCGGGGCGACGGGACCTCGCGGTGCTTCGACGACATGACGGAGCACGCGTGGAGGTCTATTACAACCAGGTCGTCCTACCGCCAGGACCACGTGACTGCAGTGCGGCCTACTACTTCGGCAGCGTGGGTCGCCTGCGCCCGGACTGGACCGTCGCGGTGACGGTGCCGGGCACCCCGACCCGGTACGTCGTCGGGGAGATCAAGCACACCGCCGACGGTGGGTACGAGCGCACCGGCTTCAGCGAGGCCGTCCTCTACCGGTTCGAGTACGGCGAGGCGCTGACGGGCTGGCTCAAGTCCGTCCTCACGGTACCCGGAGCCGTGGCCGGGAAAGCGCGGGTTGGAGACCCGACGATCGCGGTGGGGTGGGGGGACTGGGTGCCGAGCGTCGTGGTGGATGGGGTGCTGGAGAACGTCATTCAGCCCGTTGATGAAGTGCCGACGGTCAACGCGGCGATGGCGTCGGCGTGATGGGTCTTTCGTCCAACCAGATCCCGCAGGCGAACAACCCGGAGAAGGTCCTGCGCCTGGCTCGCCACTACGCCGTCGCGGGTGGTGCAGGCACGCCTGATGGCTTCTCGGATGTCCGCGACATCCAGTACTGCCGGAGCGCGCTGAAGGCGCTCGGCCTGCTGGACCAGGCCGGCCACCCCACCGCGCTGCTCTCGGAGTTCCCGACGAGCGGCGCCGAGGCTCGGGCGGCGTTCGCACGGGCGTTCGCCGCCTCGCCTGTGGGCGCGGCGTGGCTTGGGTGGACGGGGGCCGAGACGATCACCGAGCTCGAGGCCGATCGCGCGGAGAGCTTCCTGGAAGCGTGCTCCACGCTCGCGCCGGAGACCCGTGGACGCCGTGCAAGCACGTTGCGGCAGTGGCTGGCGTGGATGAGGGGCAGCGAGGTCGCCGCGCCGGTCAAGTCGCGCAACCAGGTTGGCCTGTTCGACCGCCCGCAAACACCAGATGTTCCCCGCGCGTGGCCCGACCCCTCCAGGTTCCCCCACAATGAAGACGGAGCGCGCGTCGACCGGGTCGTCGGCGCCGACCTCTCCGATCCGGGCGATGTGCTCGTCATCGCCGGCTACGCCTCGCTGGACCGAGTCATCCGGTTCCTTGCGCAACGCGACTACGGACCTGGGGGGCAGGTCCGCATCCTCTTCGGGAACGAACCCTTCGCCTCCAAGCGGGACACCTGGAGGCTCGGCGGGGACCGCCTAGCGGACGAGGTGCGCGACTACTGGCTGGAGAGAGGAATCAGCGTTCTCCGCTCCGGCGACATCGTCCGGGTGAAGCAGGCCATGGACGTCTCCGACATTCAGATTCGGGCAGCGCGCCGCGAACGCGCGGTCCACGCCAAGGTCTACGTGTCCCCGCAGGCGCTCACCCTGGGCTCCAGCAACTACACCGACAACGGCCTCACGGGGCAGTCGGAGGCCAATGCGCGGTTCATGGCCAGCACCCCGGCCTACGACGAAGCTCGCCAGCTCGCCGAGGGCATCTGGGACGGGGGGATGGACTACCGCGACGAGTTCCTGAAGCTGCTGGACGCCCTGCTCAAGGCGGTGACGTGGCAGGAGGCGCTCGCACGAGCGTGCGCGGCGATCCTGGAGGGGGAGTGGGCGCGGCGCTACATCCCGCCGGAGGAGCTCGACAATCTCGCGCGAGGACCGCTGTGGCCTCACCAGTTGCAGGGCATCTCCCAGGCCGTCTGGACCCTCCACAACGTCGGGAGCGTACTCATCGCGGACGCCACCGGGTCCGGAAAGACGCGGATGGGCGCGTGGCTGCTCCGCGCCGCCTACGATCGGCAGCTCCGCATGGGCAATGGGCGCCGAGTGGAGCCCGTGATGATCGCGCCACCGCCGATTGTGGAGTCCTGGCATCACTCCCTCGACGAGGCTGGCCTGCGGTGGCGCGTCGACTCGCACGGTCCACTGAGCAATGTGGCGGCGTCTGGGCACCAGTCCCTCATCGACGCGATCGCCGAGACCGAGCTGCTCGCTCTGGACGAGGCGCACAACTACCTGAACCCTTCCCAGCGAACCAAGCGGATCCTGTCGCACTACGCGGACAACGCGGTGCTGTTCACGGCCACGCCGATCAACCGGGGGGCCACGGATCTCCTCGCGCTGATCGAGCTCCTTGGGGCCGACAACTTCCCCGATGAGGCGTTGACCTCGTTGGAGAGGCTGATGAAGCTTCGACGAAACGGCGGCACGGGCGACGAGGGCGACCGAGACGCGCTGCGGGGGCAGGTACGACAGTTCATGGTTCGGCGCACGCGCACGGAGCTCAACCGCATCGCCGAGGCCAGGCCCAACGAATACTGGCTCAAGTCGGGCCGAAGCGCTCGTTATCCGCACCACCGGGCCCAGTTCTACGACGTTGACACGAGCCCCGAGGACATCGGGCGTGCGACGGAGATCGTGCGACTCGCCGAGCAGCTCAGCGGCGTGGCCCGCCTCGGACGTCGGCTCGAACTACCACGGAGCCTGGCGATCGATGGCATGACAGAAGAGGAGTATCTGCGCCGGGTTGTGCGCAGCGTCGCTGCACTCGCGCAGCACTTCGTCCTCGACTGCCTGCGGTCGTCGAGAGCGGCACTCTACGAACACATCCATGGGACGGAGGCCGCGATCAGGGATCTCGCGCTCGGCCTGAGCGCGGACAGCAAGGAGCCGACCGGAGACACCCTCGGCACGCTGACCGGCCTCGCGGGGAAACCCCCGGAGTGGGGCCTCGCCGACGAACTACGAGACAGCGCCCCCCGTTGGCTCTGGGATCCCGAGGACCACCAGCGGCAATGCGAGGCGGACCGAGCGCTGTACCGGGCGATCGGCGAGGCGGCGAAGGGCATGTCGGACGCCCGTGAGAGCGCGAAGTTACGAGAGCTCCACAAGCTCCTCGACCGGCGCGGGCTCGTCATCGCGTATGACTCGCACGTGCTCAGTCTCAAGGTCTTCGAGGCGCGTCTGAAGGCGCATGGCCTCCCCGTCGACCTCTTCAGTGGTGAGGGAGGACGACAGGCGAAGAAGATCGCGATGAAACAGCTTGGCCTCGACACTGCCGTAAACCGGCTGATCGCGCTCTGCACCGACGCCTTCAGCGAGGGCATGAACCTCCAGTCCGCCTCGGCCGTCGTGCACCTCGACACGCCGACCGTCATCCGCACGGCCGAGCAACGCGCCGGACGTGTAGACCGGATGGACAGCCCCCACGACGAGGTTGAGATCTGGTGGCCGAGGGACCCGCCAGGGTTCGCCCCCCGGCGGAAGGACCTGCTCCGGGAACGACACGAGGTGGTGGCCGATCTCATCGGCGCGAACCTGCAGATGCCGGAAGACGACGGCGCGCAGTCCATCAAGATCGAGGACCTCGCCATCCGCGCAGACGTCGCGCGGAACGAAGATCCTCGGTCGCTCTACGATGCGTTCCGTCCGGTGCGTGAGCTGGTGGAAAGCGGAGGACCCGTACCGCCGAACGTGTACGCCCTCATGCGGACGAGCCAGGCCGACGTGGTAGCTTGCATAAGTCTGGTCCGCGCGCACTCAGCGTGGGCGTTCTTCGCGGTCGGCGGGATACAGCGCATCGCCCCTCGGTGGGTGCTCCTGGACGGACTCGAAGCGCCGCCGGTCGCGGACCTTGGCCGTATCGCCGAGCTGCTCCGTGAGCGACTGGCGCCAGAGACGCTCGACCACCCGATGGATGATCGTGCCGACCCGGTGATCCGGGCGATGGTGAGTCGGCTCCGCTCCACGGAGCGGGTACTCCTCCCCATGCGACGCCAGCGCGCGCTCCTGCTGGCCGACAAAGTGCTGAAGGTCTGGGCGGATAGGGCGTTTCGTGATGGCGACATGATCAGGGTACGGCTCCTGAAGCGCATCGTCGCCATGCTTGCACCCGCTCCCGAGTTCGACGAGCACGCCGACCCGCGCTCGGTCGCCGATGCGTGGCTTCAGGTCGTGCGGCCAGTACAGCGGAAGTTCCTCGCCGAACGCAGGAGGTCGAGGCGCCTGTGGCGGATTGACGACCTCTACAAGCCGCTGTGCGACGAGCCAGTGGGCACCGAGGCGATCGCTCGTGCCTTCAGCCGGATCCCCATGCTCCCTCCGATTTCTGACCGAATCGTGTCGATGATCGTCGGGATTCCAGTGTGAATGTTGCGTGACCACTCGGCGAGCACACCCCGCCCAGCGACCGCCTCGCGCGCTCGCCAGATCGCCATGACGGCCGCGTGGCTGGCTCGCCTCGAGGCTGCCCACGAGAAGCGCGCCATCGCGCGCCCGGCGGCTCGCCACAGACCGCCGCCCGCCCGCGAAGCACCACCGCGCCTCATCACCGTCCACTCGAAGTCACCGCAGGGATACACGGCGCGACGCTCCGCCAGCGCCGCCCATCGGGCGGTCCGAGGCAGCAGGCGAGTGAGCAAGTCGAGGCCCTCGAACTCTTCGCACAAGTTGGTACGCCACCAGCCGACGCGGGGCGGGCCAGTGTCGTCGGTGTCGTCACCTGCGATGGCGATGACCAAATTCCCCTGAGAGGAACTCGTCGAGAATCGACGAGGCGAGGAGCATGCGCGCGCCGAGCCGGCGTTAGACTCGCGGCGCCATGCCGTTCCAGACCCCGATCACCATCGAGAAGGCGCTCAAGCGCGTGCATCACCACCAGTTCGTACTACCCGCGATCCAGCGAGAGTTCGTGTGGCAACCCGAACAGATCTGCACGCTCTTCGACTCGCTCATGAAGGGCTACCCCATCGGCTCCTTCCTGTTCTGGAACGTCGGCAAGGAGAGCGTGCGCAAGTACAAGTACTACGACTTCGTGCTGCACTACCACCAGCGGGACAACCCGCACTGCCCGCCGGTGACCATGCCACCCGACCAGGGCGTGGTGGCGGTGCTCGACGGCCAGCAGCGGCTCACGGCCCTCAACATCGGGCTGCGTGGTTCGCTCGCGGTGAAGGAGCCCCGGAAGTGGTGGGACAACCCCCACGCCTTCCCGGTGAAGCGCCTGTACTTGAATCTGCTCGACGTGGAGGGCGACAACGAGCCGCCCTTCACGTTCCTCACCGAGGAGCGCGCGCGCCATCGCGACGCCACGCACGCCTGGTTCCCGGCGTGGCGCATCCTCGAGATCGAGTCGGGAGCCGACCTGTTCGGGCACGTGATCGAGATGGGCCTCACCCAATCCAAGGAGCCCTTCCGACTGCTCGAGCGCCTGCACTCGGTGGTGCACAAGGAGGGCGTCGTCGCCTACTACGAGGAGGACGCTCAGGACCTCGACCGCGTGCTCCACATCTTCATCCGCACCAACAGCGGGGGCACGAAGCTGTCGTACTCCGACCTCTTGCTGTCGATCGCCACGGCGCAGTGGGCGGGCAAGGACGCGCGGAAGGAGATCCACACGCTGGTCGACGAGTTGAACGGCACCCGCTTCGGCTTCGCGCTCAGCAAGGACTTCGTGCTGAAGGCGGGCTTGATGCTCGCCGAGGTGGCGAGCGTCGGGTTCAACGTGACGAACTTCACGGCGGAGAACATGGCGGTGCTCGAGGGGCGCTGGGAGGTCATCAAGCAAGCTCTCCGGGTGACAGTCGGCCTCGTGGCCGACCTCGGGTACTCGGGGCAGTCGCTCTCTGCCGACAGCGCGCTGCTTCCAATCGCGCACTACCTCTACAAACGAGGCGCCGACGACAGCTTCCGGACTTCGCGCGCGCATGCCGCCGACCGCGACGCGCTCCGAGGGTGGCTCGCCCGCTCGCTCCTGAAATCGGGCATCTGGGGCGCTGGCCTCGACACCCTGCTCACGGCGCTGCGCGAGGTGATCAACGTGCACGGCGCCGAGGCCTTCCCCGTGGACGAGTTGGAGTCTCGGATGGCACAGCGGGGCAAGTCGCTGCGGTTCGAGCGCGAAGAGGTGGAGGACCTCGTCGATTCCGCCTACGGTGATCGGCGCACCTTCCCCTTGCTCACCCTGCTCTTTCCGCATGTCGACCTGCGAAACCACTTCCACGTGGACCACGTGTTCCCGCGTGGCCGCTTCTCGGCTTCTCGGCTGGCGAAGGCAGGCGTTCCGGCCGACCAGATCGAGTGGTACGGCGAACACGTCGACAGGCTGGCGAACCTGCAACTGCTGGAAGGGCCGATCAACGTGGCGAAGAAGGACAAGCTCCCCGCTGAATGGCTGACCGAGGTGTACCCCGACACGGAGGCGCGGCGAGCGCACTGCGACCGACACCTGCTCGGCGAGATCGGCACCGAGGTGACGACGTTCCCTGCGTTCTACGCGTCGAGGCGGGAGAGGCTCGTTGGGAGGGTGGCGGGGATCCTGGGGGTTTGGGCATAGGCGCCATCATCGTGGTAGCAAGCGGATCCCAATGCCCGCCTCCCGCCTCTCCACCCTCACCCGCGACCAGCTCGTCGCCCTGGTCGAGCGCCTCGTCGACCGGCACCCAGATCTCGAAGACCTCGTGAGTCTCCCGCTCCCCGGGGAGGCCCGCCAGGCGGACGCGGCGCCCGTCCACGCGCACGTCACGCGCATCCTGCGCACGATGGGCGACGACTGGCGCGCCTCGTCTCGCGCCCAGTACGCGCTGTTCCCCATCGTTGAGATGGGCAACGCGTACCGGGCGCAGGGCCTGCCGGAGGACGCTCGCATCGTCTACCGCGCCATCATCGACGCGGTCCTCGCCCTGTACGAGAGCATTCGCGACGAGGAGAGCGAGATTGCCGACGTCGTCGGGGACTGCGTGGCGGGGCTGGGGGCCTGCCTCGGCGTCGCGGCGGAGCCCCTTCTTCGCGCACAACTCCTCGCGGACGTGTTCCACGTCTACCGCTGGGACACCCTCGAGCACGGCGGCTACGGGATGGACGAGCCGGCGGAGAAGGTGTTGCTCGCCTGCCACTCGAGCGAGGACCGCTCGCGCGTGGCCGGGTGGCTTCGGGACGCGCTGGTCGCCCCCGCCGTCTCCAACTACGGACGCGCTCGCGCGGGTGCCCTCGTGGTCAAGCTCGTCGGCGCTGGGCAGGACGTCCGCGAGCGGGAGGCGATTTACCGGCAGGCCCGGATGGACCGGGAGCTCATGGCGTTGCTACTCGGGCAGGGGCGCAAAGACGACGCACTGGCGCTGCTGCTCACGCCGGGAGCGGACGTGGTGAGCCTGGCCGACGTGCTCGTGGCCGCGGGGCTGGAGGCGCAGGCCGTGGCGCTGGTCAACGCGCACGCCGACGTTGTCGACCACGAGCGCGGTACGACGCGGCGCTGGTTGACGGCCCACGGCGTCGCCGGCATGAACGCCGCCGAGCGGCTGGCATGGGACCTTCACGCCTTCGAACGATCAGGCAATGTCGGGCACTGGGACACGCTCCGTCGCTCGGCAGAATCGCTCGGCAGGTTGCCGCAGGTCCTCCCCCGCGCCGTGGCCGCCGTCCGGACCGAGCGCACGGGGTACCAGGCCGCTGGCGCCCGGGTGCTGGCCGTCGCGGGTCACCTCGGCGAGGCCGAGACGGTGCTCGCGCGCCTGCCGGCCGCCTCGTGGAAGCAGGCCGCGCTCGCCGTGGCCGAGGCCGCAGCCACAGTGGAGCCCGCGAGGGCGAGGGCTATCTACGATCTGGTCGCGGCTCAGCTCGAGGCCCGAGGGACCCGGGCAGCGAGAGCGGAGCTGGCGGAGGTGCGGGGACGAATGCGAGCCCTCGACGAGGAGCCCTCTCGCGACTGAGCGTCCGGATCGAGCGAGGATTCGAGCGGCAGCGGGCGGGGGGTCGTCAACGCGGACGCAGGTGCAAGCGTCCGCGTCGGGGGCACCTGGCGCCGTCACGCGCCCGCGAACCCATCGAAACGGGCCGCTGCACGCGGCAACGTCCCGGCCAGCACCGCACAGCCGACAAACGTCACCTCCACCACCCACCCCAACCCTCGGATGAGCACGCCGTGCGGCATCGCGGGTCCCATCGGGGCGCCTCCGGCGCCGATGTGCGTGGCGGCCGGGGCGAGGAGCGGGCCCAGGCCGCCGCCCACGGTGCACAGGCAGCTCAGCCACGCGCCGACCTCGCGATCCGGCGGGCCGTGCCGCCGGGCATGAATCGAGGCGAAGACGCCGTGGCCGAGGTCGAGCAAGAGCGTGCCGTCATGGACCGGGATCGCGAGCGGCTCGCCGAGCGCTCGGCGCATCACGTGCCAGAAGAGAGCGAGGTTCAGGTCTGCCTCGCGCCAGGTCGTCGCGGGGATCGGGACATCTCTCGCGCCGGAGGTCTCCCATGCCTCCTTGCCCAGCACCCGCCCTGGATGAGCCTGGATGAAGCTCCTCCGGGCGGGTTTGGGCTCGCGATGAGACAGCGTCGGCACGCGCATTCCGCCGACGTAGCTGCCGCGCGACCAGGCCAGCGCCGCCTGCTCCTGGTCCATCAGGTCAAGCCACTCGTTGGGTCGCGACAGGTACTCGGTCCCCAGCGCCACCAGGGGGTGGTTTGGAGCGGCCTCGACTCGCGAGCTAGAGATGTCACAAAGCTGGTCGCTTCTCGAAATCAGGCACTCATCAATCCCCGCCGGCACGCGCCAGTACCCCTCCGTCCCCGCAGCCGAGCCACGTGCCAGCCGCTCATACTCCGCCCGGGTCAACACGATCCGGAGCCCGGCTGGGCTTCGCTGGTGCTCCACCGCCAACTGGGCCGCCGGGGCGGGCCCGTCGAGGAGCAGCCTCAGCCCCAGGAGCGCATCTGCGTCCGGGGCGACAGCGGCCGGCGTCACGCCGGTGTGCAGGAGCGTGGCCCTCGCCGACCGAAGTGCCTCCGCTTCGCCCTCCTCGGGCTCGAAACCATGCTCCAGAAAGCGGTCATCGCGCCAGTCATCGACGGTCCGCGGCGCGACGGCGGCGAAGAGCCTCGTGAGCAGGGCCGGTCGCGGCGCGACCCGGTGAACTTCGACGTTACCGCCTGCCTCGGCCCCCACGACATTGACGGCGTGCAACCTGTCGCCCACCCGCAGCAGAGTCGGTGGCACCTCGCGCCGGGTGGCGCGGTCCAGCAAGTCGCGAAGCTCCTTCCCGCTCGCGGTCGCGGGGACCAGTCCGAGGCGCGTGGCGGCAACCCCGAGGTCGTGCTCCACGCACTCCCGCTCGGTCGCCGCCGCGGCGATGGCAAGCGCCTCGGCGAGCCCAACCCGGCGCGCCGGTTCGCCAACGGTTGCGCAGGTGACCGGGTCGACCAGGACGTCGTAGAGCTTGCGGATCTCCCTCGGGTCGGTGGGGAGTCGCACCGCCGTGGCGGCGACCCCGAGGGACTGCAGCGACCTGGCGGGCACCGGCGGCACCGGGAGCGAGCCCTGCCGGGCAAATGTCTCCAGCGCATTCTCGGGGTAGGTGTGCAGTTTCCCGGCCGCGAGGTGGAGCGCGACCCATCGTTCGGGCGGCACCCCGGCGTGATTGGGCGACCAGAAGAGGCCTCGCCGGGACGCGAGTTCGCTCGCCACTTCCCGGCCTGCCCCTTCGTCGGCCACTCGCTCGATGCGGTAGCGCGGGGGCTCGATGGAGCGCGGCAACCAGCGATACTGCGACTCGCGCAACACGATGATCACCGGCTGCAAATCGGTGGGAATCTGCGACTCGACCTGCTCGAACAGGCGGTCCACGCCCTCGCGGTCGTCGACCGGCAGCGCGCTGACCTCGACGATCAAGCGCGCGGGCGGGTCGCCGGCAGCGAGATCGCTCGCGACCGCTCGAAGTTCGTCCCGCTCGGCGTGTGGGACGGCGAGCACTTCGAAGAGCAGCGAGGCGATGGCGATGTCGTCGAAGAAGAACTTCACCCCGCGGCTGCGTTCCCCCACCAGGTCGGAGAGGCGGCTATTGAGCGTCGTGATGCTCGGCCTCGCGGCAGCGTGGGGCCAGCGCTCGTGGAGCAACGGGGCCACCTGCTTGTTGCCGCCGGCGGCGTCGCGATAGTGGATGATAGTCGTGCCGAGACTCATTGCGTGATCCTGGTTGGGTGAGCCGAGGATAGCGTCGGCGTGCTTGTGGGCGGCGACGGGAAGGGTTTCTGGAAACGGGTTGTTGCCGCGAGGGCGGAAATGCGTTCCAGTTTCTAGTTCCTGGGAAATGCCCTGTGCGCCGGGGTAATCGTTGCGAGCCCTCCCAGCCGCCGCTGGACCAGGGCGGACCCTCGTCGACCCCTGCACGGGCGCGATGGGGTGGTGCCCCTTCCCGCCGACCGGGCCACCAGCCCTCGAGCACCGTGATGCAAGCGCCCCCGATGTGGCCTAGCTCAGCGCTTCCACATCAACGATCTGGGCGATGCACACCACCGCGCGCTCGAAATGTCTGGGCGCCTCCGGTTCCCGAGGGCCCGCACCCGCGACTCACCCCACCATCGACCGCAACATCTTGACCGCCACCCCTCGCAGCTCGGGCGGCAACGCCCGGTAGGCCGCGAGGATCTCCAGCTCGCCGGGCTCGAGCGCCGGCGGCGGCAGGGGCACCTCCGGGTCGACAAGCGCCGCGATGGGCACGCCAAACACGGTCGCGACGCGCGCGAGGTTCGCCACTGAGAGCGGCTGGTGCCCGCGCTCCACCCGGGAGACAGTCTCCGCCTCGAGGCCAACCCGCTCGCCAAACTCGGCCTGGGTGAGCCGGTGGGCCTCGCGGAGGGCGCGCAGGCGCTGGCCGAGACGTTCCAGCAAGTCAAAATCACGGAGGCGCGGCATGCCGACAACAGGGTCCCGGCTCGCGCCCGCCGGCTCAAGGTGCGTTAGGTCATGTGATGGACATGATGTAGAATGCCAGTCGCAGCCGGGAGCACTCTGACCACAGCCACGGTGATCATCGCGCTCCTGGCGTCGGCACCGGCGCGCGCGGGGGATTTGATCGTGACCTGTGGCGAAGGTTCGGGTCACGCGGTGATCGCGGGGCGCGGCGCCGTCCCTCTCCCAGCACTCGAAGGCGACCTCCGGGGCGAGGTCACGGTCGAGCTGCGGCGGTCACCGCTGGGCCTCGCCGAGCGCGCGGCCACCGTGTCCATCGCTCCAACCGACCGGGCGACCCTCGATCTCTGCGTAGCCAACCCGGTCGCGACACCTGCGTCGCTGGGTCCCGCCGTCGGTGACCTGTTCATCGACGCCGGGACACCCGGGGCCACGGTCCGGGTCGATGGCGTCGAGGTGGGCGCCGCGCCGACGATGCTGCGTGGCGTCGCGACCGGAGCCCACGTGGTGGAGGTTCGCGGGGCGCCGGGCGCCGGCGGGTGCGGCCGCGCGTCGCAGGTGGTGAACGTGGCAGCCGGGGCGATCGCGCGCGCCGAGATGAAGCTCGACGAGGCACCGGGCGCCTTGAGACTCCAAGGCCGACCGGAGGGGGCGGTGGTCGTGGTGGACGGCGCCAGCGCGGGCACGCTGCCCATGGAGATTCCGGAGCTTTCTTGTGGACCCCACCGCGTGGAGGTGGGGGAGACCGGGTTCGTGACAGACGGGCGCGACATCGTCGTCCACGCTGGGGCGTTGCTCGACCTCGACGTCGACCTCGCCGTGGAGGAGCGAGGTTCCCTGACCATCGACGTGGTGCCGCTCTCCGCGAGCGTACACCTCGACGGCACCCCGCTTGGGACGGGTCCGCGGACCCTCGAGAACATCCTGGCGGGACCGCACGACCTGCGCGCGGAAGCGGACGGCTACCGGCCACTTGATCTCGCCGTCACCGTGCAACCGGGCACGAACGCCCGCGCCGAGCTGGCGCTCCGCCGGTCCAGCAACGCGGGCCGGGTGGCGCTCAACGTGGCAGTCACCGCCGTCGGCATGGGCGCAGCTGTTGGCTCGATTGCCAGTTTCATCGCGTCGGAGAAGGCGTTCGAAGCGTTTCTTCACGAGACGGACGACGCCGAGGCCCAGCGCATCTACGACGAGGATGTGCGGCCCGCCGACACCGCCGGCTGGGCGCTCGCGGCGGGCGCCGTGGCCGGCCTCGGCGGAGGCGTCGCATTGTGGACGCTGTCGGTGGCCCCTGTTCCCAGCTTCACCGCGAGGTTTTGATGTTCTGGCTCCTGGCGTGTCACGACCCCGCGCTCCGGGAGGAGTCGAAGGAAGCGCGGGACAGCGGGGTGGCCGAGGACAGCGCGCCCTCCGGCGACAGCGGGCTCACCGGGGACAGCGGCGACAGCGCGCCTCCCCTGGACAACGACCTCGATGACGACGGGCACGATGCCGTCGAGGCCGGGGGGGATGACTGCGACGATGCGGACCCAGCGGTGAACCCCGGGGCGCCGGAGGTTTGTGACAATGGGGTGGATGATGATTGTTATGGTGGGACGGGGGCTTGCGCGCTCGCTGGATCGGTGACGGTCGCGGATGCCGATGCGACACTCGGACCGGGCGAGCAGGATTCCTACTTCGGAAACCGGCTCGCTGTGGGTGACGTGACCGGCGACGGGGTCAACGATATCGTCGTCGGCGCGATCTGGGCGCAGTCACAGCGCGGCGCCACCTACGTCTTCAGCGAGGGCGCGACGAGTGGCAGTCGGTCGCAAGCAAGTGTCACCGTGGTCGGTGACGCGAACGACTGGGCCGGGAATGTGCACGTCGCCGATCTCGATGGGGATGGCGTGGGCGATTTGCTCGTCGGCAACCACGGCGGCGGGGTGCTTCGAGCATTCTACGGGCCCATGGACGGTAGGCTCGATTCGTCCGACGCGACCACTACGTACGACCCAGCCGGGTACCTGCACGGCACGGGCACCGCAGCCCTGCTCAGCGATATCGACGGCAATGGCAAGACCGACCTCGTCTTCGGTGGCTACGGCGTGGCCGCATTCCCCACGTCTCGCAGGGGAAATCTGGACGTGGACGACGCCGTGCTCACCATCTCCGGCGGCAACTACTGCGGCGACTCCCTCGGGGCTGCCGACTTCAACGGCGACGGACTCGACGAGCTGGTGGTGTCATGCCACCCGGCCGGCGGCGGCGTGTACATCGAGGAGGGACCGGTGGGGGGCACCAACTACGCCCTCGAAGGCTGGGCTCGGATTGGGAACCCCTCGGACGGCTATATCGGCGCCGCGCTTGCGCTTGACGATGTCGATGGCGACGGCACCGTAGACCTGATCGCATCGAGTCGCCCGACGACAGGGCGGAGTGGCTCGGTGTTTCTGTGGACCACGGTCTCTCGCGGCACCCTGAGCTGCGACCTCGTCAACGGTGAGATCAACGAAACGGCAGATGGAGGCTCCCTCGGCACGAGCCTCAGTCGCACAGATCTGGACGGTGACGGCGGCGCGGAGCTGCTCGCCGGCGCCTACACCGCGGGGGCGAACTCCGGCGCCGTCTACATCTTCGACGGCGACCTCTCCGGCACCCACTCCTCGGACGAGGCGCGGGCGGTGATCGGAGGCGCGGAGGAAGGCGACATGCTCTACGCCATTGCCACCGGCGACCTCGACGGCACCGGCATAGCTGACCTCGTGGTGGGCGCGCCCGCCGCACAAGACGGGCTTGGCGCAGCTTACGTCTTCACCGACGGGTTGTAGCCCGTCGCGAGGCGGCAGCTCGGCGGCGTCCAGACCCGGCCCGCCGCCGACAGCAGTTGCCTCCCGTGGCCGTGGCGGGCGCCGTACCCGGGCCGGTCGGCAAGTGGTGTCAATTCGCCGGTGCCGGGCGCGCGACCGTCGGTCGGCACCGTCTTCCATTCCCGCGCCACACGAGCCCGCGAGCGGCTCCTCCGTACATCCTCGCCGTCCCCCCTTTGCCGGGGCTTTCTGCAACTTTCTCGCCTGACCGCTGGGCGGCCGATGGCTACGGGGGAGGAATCCGAGCGAGCAGCTCGTCGCGCCAAGAATGCGGCGTGAGCACGTCGCCGGGGTCACGCAGTCGGCGGCGGACGGCCTCGTTCATGTAGGCGACCGGGTCGACATCGAGCAGCTTGCAGGTCTCGACCAGGGAGTAGAACAGGGCGGCGACCCGGGTGCCCAGCTCGGAGTGGGACCCGTAGTGATTTTTCCTGCCGAGGACCGAGCCGCGGATCGCCCGTTCCGAGAATGTGTTGTCGAGGGGTGCCAGGGGCAGGTCGAGGAAACGGATCAGCCGAGGCCACTGGTTGTTGGCGTAGACGATCGCCTTGTCGAGCTGGAGGCTGGGGATGGGCGCCTGCGCATCGAGCCAGGTGCGCAGCCTGGCCACGAGCGGGCGGGAGAGGGTGTCGCGGAGGCGCCGGCGGACGTCGAGGAGCAGCTCGCCGGTTTGCTTCATCACCGCGTCAGCCTGGTCCTCGACGGCGTAGAGCTTCGCGATGAGGTCCAGCGCCTCGCTGGCGGGGGGGTGGTTGGCCTCCGCCTTGACGAAGCCGCGGCGAGCGTGCGCCCAGCAGGTCACCACCGTGAAGTTGTTGGCGACGAGGTCGTCGAGGCTCTCGAAGAGCGAGGCGCGGGTGCCGTACTCGGCCTCGAGCGCGGTGTAGGCGGCGTAGCCGTCGACCGACAGGATGCCGGTGAACCCGAGGAGCAACTCCGCGGCGGCGGCCTTCCCCCGCGTCGGGGAGAGCATGTAGTAGACCGCGTCGTCGCCGACGAG